>Ga0187852_1000012_pt1 | contig 162219 bp, 179 predicted proteins | sample June2016WEW_6_40_FD_134511 | JGI IMG/M metagenome (GOLD analysis project Ga0187852, IMG submission 134511) | Peatland microbial communities from SPRUCE experiment site at the Marcell Experimental Forest, Minnesota, USA - June2016WEW_6_40 | ecosystem: Environmental > Terrestrial > Soil >... | reverse complement strand
TAGGACTTGATAAGTGGCGATTCTCCATATTATAACGGACGCCCACGAGGAGAATCCATAGACTTCAGTCAGGTAGGCCTGTATGGTGAACTCCGTGAGTCCCGCGCCGCCTATGGATATCGGGAGTTGAGCGATGGTGTCGATACCGAAGACTGCAATGGTTGAGGAAAGCAGGTCGATCTTCAAGCCTGCGGCGTTTAGCACAAACCAGAGAGTCGCACCCTCCAACAAATCCTCAACGATGGTCAGAACAACAGCCTTTACCGCTACAGGTAGTATACGTCTCGTTAGAATTGCGCGCGCGGAAACTGAAAAATTAAGAGAGCCGACGACAGCGTGAAGATAGAGGGCTGTAGCTCTTGGACCACCTACCAGAAACTCCGCAATCCTGAAAACAAAATGAGGAACCTTGATGGGTCTCATAGCCGGAATTATGAAAATAATCGTGTACCCCGTAAGCACGATCAGCGCAATCACAGCAATTGTTGACCCCAGGACGACCGCGCCGTTCAAGAAGGCGTACACGCCCCCAGCAATTCCGAGACCAACACCAACATATACCTCGATGAGCACCTCAAAATAGCCAATCCAGAGCGCCTTGCCGCCAGTCACCCCTTTGCTCGACAGCCAAGCAGTGCGTAGAAAGACGCCCGTACTCGATGCAGGTGTCGCTATCGAGATGAACTCGCTGCTTACTCTGGTAATCGCCAAGCCATTCAAATCCATTTTTGGGTCATCAGCCAAACCTACCGTTATCACTCTGAACCGCACGATCTGGACGAGGAGCCTGGCCACAGATGCAGCAGCTGCTAGGCCGAATGCCAAGAAACCGATACTTTCAAAATCCGAGAACTTCACGCCAGAATATAGAGTGATAATGATAACAACGGCGGATGTTAGAACCAAGCCCACGGCTATCCACCTTATGACCGATTTGGGTAACTGAAAGCCGCCCGTCGGTGTTTCAGTCGGATCCGTGGTCTCCTGACTCATGCTTCACACCTCACCCTACATATAGCGGGACCGTTGCAAATAAACGAGAAGTCGTCCACTTTATCGAAGGAATCGATCGATCGGCTTCTTCATCTTTTCCATACTTATAGATTTCTCAGAGTAATCTTCTGCCATCATGGTTGTTACAACTCCGATTGTAGCAATGTGCCAAACACTCGACTTGAATCCGTTAATTGTCATATTCCGTCTGCAACAAATTAAACGAGAGTCTTTCTTTATAAATAAATTGTGTTGCTGAATCAGCAGTTTCGAAGGTGCTTTGAGCCGTTAACGTTTTATCGTAAACCATACCTCAATCGCTCTGTACATAAGAAAGTGACTAAAGTATGGCTCACGATGTAAGTAGAGCCTTAATGCGGCTTTTCACTTTTTCCATAAATCTATCCCAAAAACACCTCAAGATCCCCACACACTACAACTGCGCCTATACCCAGCGCGCGCCGCGCAACAATATTGCATGTATGCGTGACTGACTGAGACAGTGACTGAAACGGTAACAGAGAGACAGACATTACATTCATGGGAGCGTGCGTGGGTAAGATTAGGAGTAGGCGTGTATACGTGTTGCTCTTTTTATAAACAAAGATTTAGAAGCACAGATGGAATAAGATACTAGAATATTCAAGTGAGATAATGGTAACTAAGGAGGCTAAAGCAGACCGAGTAGATGCCGAAATAGACGAAATAGCACAAAGGATCTTGAAAGAGCTTGAAAGCGCAACTGCCACAAATTTATCAGACGCTCGTTATGCAAAAAAAATATTACATTTAGCAGACATTCATTACGCAAAAAGGGTACTGCAACAGATAGGAAGTATTACAAAGCAAAGCAATGGAACTGAAAGTGAAATCGAGAAAAGAGCCGTAATCAAGGTTCTATTGTTTTCTACGTGGTTGCAGAGACTTTATTTCATTATAAGATCCTACATCATGGGACTGATAGCTTCAACCGTTACATTCTTTTTCATCTTGTACCTTGGCAAAATAAACGCTGTTACATTTTATTTCTTTGGCATATTTACGTTTGCGCTTTCATTGCTTATAACTAGACTGTTTGATGCGCAAATAACACAAGTCACAAAAAAGATCGTCGAAATCATGGCTAGTCATAGAACCGTTAGGAATTTTATCATGAATCACTTTTAGGCTAGCCAATGGATTGACTTCAGCGACACATCAACTCTATGGGAACGGAAAGCAGGTTTGGCCAAGATTATCTTGTGTATGGGTTCTTTGCGATTATGTTCTTCGGATTTTATGAAGGATACTTTAACCAAAACAGACTCAAAAGGTTGGTTAAAGAACATACGGACTACACAAGCGAATTTGATGAAATTACAGATTTGATTGAAAGAAAAAAGGATCTACGAATTCGATGAGTTATCAATCAGTGTCACAATTTTGACATTTCGGCATAACCTTCAACCGGCGGAAAAGAAAGCAATTTTGGCTAAGACTTCGGGAACAGGTTGTGAATTCGACTGGAAAAAAAGCTGAAGACTAACCTGAAAACCACGTTTCTCTCAGCTATTAACAGTTAGCTTGCAGGCTCGTTGCTGGGGCTCCCCAGTCACACAGCTCTTTATTGTAAGAGCACTATACAAACTCATGGAACTTGAAAATTGTTGGAAGGAGGTGAAAATGAATGGCAGATATAGTTGATATTGCTGTAGAGGCTGGGGGTTTCGAAAAACTTGTCGCAGCAGTAGAAGCGGCAGGATTAGTTAAAACATTGAAAGGTAAAGGACCGTTCACGATTCTTGCGCCAGATGATCGCGCTTTTGCATTGCTTCCCGCAGGCACAGTCGATGGACTAATGAAAAATGTTCCAAAGCTCAAGGCGATTCTGATGTACCATGTTATTCCTGGAAAGTTTACAATTGACGAAATAAGTCAAATGAAAACCGTTAAAACTCTTCAAGGCCAAGAAGTTAAGATTGACGCCCATCATTGGTGGTCTCTTCACATGAACCCAATAATCAATAATGACGCACACATTATAAGCACAGACATAGTAACAGACAACGGCATAATACAAGTTGTGGACAGAGTGCTTATGCCAAACATGGAGCTTACGTGTCCTGTGTGCGGAATGGGCTTTATGACCAAGGAAGCCCTGGATGCTCATACAAAGATGGGTCACGTAGCTGAGAAAGTTCCAGAACCGATGCCGGCGGCGCCTAAACCATTGCCACCCACTGAAGTGATAACGGAACAGACACCTGTAATAGCGAAAGTTACAGGAATTTTTGAGGTTTTCATTGATACTGTTGGTAGGTTCCGTTTCCATCTGAAAGCAGCTAACGGGCAAATAATCGCTGTAAGCCAAGCCTACGGAGCAAAAGAGTCGGCCATAGAAGGCATTGATTCAATAAAGAAGAACGCGCCAATCGCAAAGATTGCTGATCTCACAACGGCAGCAGGGGCTTTGGCAAAGACAAAACATGAACCTGGAATTGTCCAAGACCCAGTTTTCGAAATTCAATTCAATGCTCCTGAAAGGTTCCGTTTCCATCTGAAAGCAGCTAACGGGCAAATAATCGCTGTAAGCCAATCCTACCTATCCAAACAGGCAGCCGAAAATGGCATAGCATCAGTGAAGACGAATGCTCTAAAGGCCAAGATCATCGATCAAACCACTGCAGTGACTTAAACTTAACATTTCCTTTCCTTTTTTTATTTAAAACTTCATTTTTCTTGTCGCTTCAAGTTTCAAATTCTTTTCAGTAGTTTTGCCGATTAGCGCAGGCGCAGCTGCCAGAATGTCGGTGTGGGCTTACATTCACAAGCGCTTAACCCAGTCAATGACCATTTATAAAGTATTCCGAATTGTGAGAGTAGAAAGGAGGGATAGAGAAAGTATGAGGACTAGAGAGTTTATAAACAGAAGTGTTTTTGCGTTAGACGAGAAAATCGGCACAGTCAAAAGTATAGAAGTAGATCCAGAAGAGTGGAAAATAACTCATCTTGAAATCGAATTGAAAAAGGAAATAGCTGAATCAGTTCTTGGCGTAAAGAAAGGTGGAGTGCGAAACATGCTGGCCGTTTCATCCCTGGAGAAAGGGGTTGCTCGCTGGACAGACAATGGATTGCACTTAAAAGTTTCGAAAGATCAGCTTCACATGTACCTAAGACCAGTAGTTAAGACTTAGTTGGAGAGTTTGCTATGAATAAGTGGTTGACGATTGCTATTATTCTTGTGATACTCTGGGCGGTTGGGTTCTTTGCTTTGCCAGGCATAGGTCTACTGATAAATATACTGCTTGTGATTGCCGTAATCTTCGTAGTCGTTTGGCTGTTGACCGGCAAAAAGTTATGGAAATAAACTAAACCCCTTTTTTGGTAAGTTTTGATCCAAATTAGAAAATAATAAAGTGATTAAAAAGCAAGGTGTAAAGGTGGTGATTAAAAATGAAGAAAAAGACTAGGACTCAATTAAGCGTATTTTTCACTTTCTTCTGTTTCATAGCATTATTAGGTATCATACAGATCTCTAATGTATCAGCAAACACGTTACCAGCTAACGTTCTTGGTACAGCAGGAAATTTTGCTATTTTAGCAAAAACAGGAATCTCAACCACTGGAACTACTTCAATAACTGGAAATATTGGAGTAAGCCCAGCTGCTGCTTCATACATAACAGGCTTCGGGTTGATAATGGATTCCTCGAATACATTTTCGACATCCTCTCTGGTGACTGGAAAGGTATACGCATCTAACTATGCAGCACCTACTCCAACTATGATGACTACGGCTATAAGCGATATGCAAACGGCATATACTACTGTGGCTGGACTAACCACTCCTGCTCCCGTCAATGCATTAGGTGCAGGAAACATCGGTGGATTAACAATAACTGCTGGCATTTACAAGTGGGGTACCAATGTGATAATACCATCAGCTGTCACTCTCTCAGGAAGTTCAAGTGCTGAATGGGTATTCCAGATAGCAGGAACTCTCACTGTCAGTTCTAACGTACAAATTATTTTGAGTGGTGGCGCACAGGCAAGTAACATCTTCTGGGTGGTCGCTGGACAAACGACACTTGGAACACACTCGGCCTTTAGTGGAATTATTCTTGACAAAACAGCGATTGCACTAACTACTGGTGCAACGTTGAATGGTTTGGCATTGGCACAAAGTGCAGTTACTTTACAGTCTAACACCATCGTATCACCAATTTCGACAACTACGTCAACTCCAACTCCAACATCAAGTTCAACATCTACTCCAACATCAACATCAAAATCAAGTTCCCCAAGTCCAACAACAACTTCAAGTTCAAAATCAACAGCTACACCGGCTCCAACATCAAAATCAAGTTCAACAAGTCCAACATCAACTCCAAAAGTCCCTGAATTAACTTCGTCCATTCTGTTGCTGACCTTGGCGATTGCTACGTGCTCGTTTATCTTGGTTAAGGTAGTTAAACAAAAAGCATCTAAAAGCCATGAACTAACCTAAACTTCTTTTCTTTTTTATTCTAATTTTGCGTTTAGAAGCCTCTCTGTTTGTCGGTTCTCAAAGGTCATGATAGGCTTGGTCAATATGACGGTTTAATATTAGCCGCAAGAACTGATTCCTACCACTTTTCCTCAGGGAAGTTTTCTTTTGGGCCTTTTAAGGGATAATCTTGTTGCTGTGACCTTCCAGTCACAAAGTTATTTATCCACAAGGCGAAGTCCTGATAGCGTGAATCTACCCACTGCTTTGGCGGATCAGCGTTAAAAGGGATGCGAATAGTTTGTAACTTTCGTCACTTCTCTTATGTTCGCTTCCTGATAACGTGTGTGGGTCCGCCAAAGCACGTTCTTGGATTTATATCCTCACACCACAACTTATTCTTCACAGAAACGTTTCTATTATATTCACGTGACTTGCGGATTCCAAAGCCCATAAACCACCGGTATAGATAGGTGCATCACTATTGTGCCAGTTTCCATGGAGAAATATCTGAAATCCCCCTGCTGTTTTAGTGCTACGGGTGCCTCCGAAGACATTTTAACGTTGTAGGTGGGGAGCTACACAGACATGACCATAAAAGGCTCTACAAGAATATATTTACTCCATTAGGAAAGTGAACGGAGATTTTCAAGTTCTGATGAAGCGGAATAGAGTTGAGAAGCTTCAGAAACTGTTGCCGACTGAGGCGGCGGTAATTGCCGAGAACATAGGAGACAACATCGCTGATGCGGATAAGCATTTGAAGGAACGCTTGCCAACAATTAAGTGCGAATGCGGAGCCGAAATACTGCTGCTGCCAGATTTACAGGCCATGAACCGCGCCATCAAAGCTCATACTGCAGAACACAGAAAGAAAAAAAGAAGCGAACAGAGCAACGTAATCGCTTCCAGCAACATCAGTAAACTGTTAAGCCAACTTTTACTAGTAAAAATCAGCGCACAAAACGATACTTAGTTTCTCCACTTTAAGGTGGATAGAACGGTAACTAATTGAGAATGGTGCGCCAAGATTTTTAAATGCAACCAAAAGACTTTAGAAAAAACGTTTCCATTTATTTCATCAACTGAAAGTAGATTTGCGCTTCCTATGGTAATAAAGCAATTGTTGGGATTAGAGTTCAAGCCAAAAGGAAGATGAGAGACCACTTCAATAGTTGCTTTTATGTAATAGGTAATCACTTTAGAGATTAAACACATAAACAAATACGTTTATAAGTCAGTAAGCACATAGTAGCTTATGCAGATAAGCGAATTGGAGTAAATGAAAAATGATAACAAAAACAAGATTAGAACTGGGCGTTTGGCAGCTCGCTTACTGGAAGAACATCTGACACGTGCAACCGTGCAAAAAAAATCTAAATAAAAGCGGATGATTAAATATGGGTCGAATAACTGCGGATCTCCCGAATGAGTTGGAAAAACAGCTCAGATTAAAAACAATCGAGAGGTTCGGCGGAAAAAAAGGCGACTTATCCCGAGCTGTCGAAGAAGCAGTAAAAACGTGGGTCACCAAGAAAGAATAGATCCCACACCCAAATAAAACGGCCGCCTTAACCCAAATGAGAACTGCCTCGAGCCAAAAATAGCTCAGGCACAATTGATTACCTTCAAGATTCCAATAATGGATTTAATCGAGGTGAAAAAAAATGAGCACAGAACAAAAAAAGGCGCCGGTAAAGGCGATCGCAAAATCTGAAATCACGACAAAACCTGTAAAACATGTTCTTGCTAAACACGTTCCTACTAAAGTTCCTGCTAAAGGTATTCCTGCCAAACAAGTTCCTGCAGTTCATGTTCTAACGACCTTTGAGGACTTGATGGATGATTTTCGCAAAAATTTCATTGAAAGCATAGCTTTTCCATTTGAGTGGGTAAGTCTTGAGCCTGTTGTTCCGGTTCGTGAGGCGACTGTAGACCTGGTTGATGAGGGAAACAAGTTTGTGGTTCATGCTGAGATGCCTGGTGTAGCTAAAGACAAGATCGACGTAGCCCTGACGAAAAATGGTATCGAAATCTCGGCTGAAACCGATGTTGAAACGGAAGATACGGAGAAGAACTTTGTTGTCAGAGAACGCATTTACTCGCACATTTACAAACAACTATCTTTCCCCGAAGAAGTAATCCCTGAGCAAGCTGAATCCACATTTAGGGACGGGTTACTTACAGTCAGCATCCCAAAGAAGACGATTGCACCCGTGCCTAAAAAACACAAAGTGACAGTGAAATAGTCGGTACAGTAGCATTTTTATGCTCACTATTTCTCGTTGCTATAGATAGAAGCGGACTGTAAAATTATTTTGTTACCAACCGCAGGCATGCGCACCTAAACGGTCTTTGCTATTGTCTAATTTTTCCTGCTCCATCACATTTTGAGCATCGAACTCTAGAATCCCCAGTACCTATGGTCCCTTTACCATGGCATTCAGGACATGTGACTAGCCAATCTTCATCACGCTCATAATACCTTCTGGACATGAATTCACCCTTGTTTAATAGTCCTCTGGACAACACTTTCCAATTTTTCTTTATCTATTTTCTAATATTTAGCTATTCCCGCATGCTTAAATTTTTCTGGAAGTTCGTTAGGTTTACAGCCTTCTTGTACAAGTTACCGAAATGGAATCCTTTTTCAAACTGAAATATGCGCTATCAATATATTTCGATTTGTTCTCGGCTTTTAGAAAAAGAATTAAACTACTTGTACGTTAAGCAGAATAAGGTATTTTGATGAGTGGTCTTGAAAGCCGATTGAGCTGTCTGCTGAGAAGCGATTCGTACCTCGCGCCGTTTTCTGAACAGATTCGACATCGGTTGGAGCGTATCGAAGAGACAGAGCAACGTCTCACACAGGGAAAAATGAGCCTTGCAGAGTTTGCGTCTGGCCACGAATATTTCGGTCTACATTTTCAACGAGGCGAATGGGTTTTCCGTGAATGGGCGCCAAATGCAACGGCAATTTACCTGATAGGAGACATGAGCAAATGGCAAGAGCAAAAAGAATTTACGCTGGAAAAGATCAACGACTCTGATGTCTGGGAAATTCACCTGACCGCCGACAAATTGACGCATGGCGATCTGTTTCGGCTCCGTATTCATTGGGCAGGGGGCGAAGGTGATCGTATTCCAGCCTATGCTCGACGGGTTGTTCAAGATCCCAAAACTTTGATTTTTAACGCCCAAGTATGGTTACCGCCGGAGTCGTATCAGTGGAAAATCGATTTCAACCCACCTAAAGAAGCTCCATTAATCTATGAAGCGCATATCGGTATGGCACAGGAAGAAGAAAAAATCGGTTCCTTCCGCGAATTTACTTTCGGGGTGCTTCCGAGAATCGCCAATGCTGGTTACAACACGTTACAGTTGATGGCCATTCAAGAACATCCTTACTACGGATCATTTGGATATCAGGTATCAAGCTTTTTTGCCCCTTCATCACGGTACGGGACGCCAGAGGATTTGAAACTCCTGATTGACACGGCTCACGCCCAAGGGATCACCGTTTTCATGGATCTGATCCATTCCCACTCCGTATCTAACGAAGTGGAGGGATTGAGCCGCTTCGACGGGACACTATTTCAGTATTTTCATGAGGGCCCGCGCGGAAAACACATAGCATGGGATTCACGTTGCTTCGATTACGACAAACCTCAGGTTTTGCATTTTTTACTTTCCAATTGCCGATACTGGCTAGACGAATTCCACTTTGACGGGTTTCGGTTCGACGGCGTCACCAGCATGCTTTACCTGGAACACGGTCTTAGAAGAGTATTCACTTCATACACCGATTACTTCGATGGCAGCGTGGATGAAAATGCCTTGACCTATTTGGCTCTAGCCAACCGAGTGATTCATGATATCCGACCCCGCGCCGTCACCATAGCCGAAGATGTCAGCGGCATGCCAGGTTTGGCCGTTTCCCAGTCAGAGGGCGGGTTCGGTTTTGACTATCGCTTTGCAATGGGGGTTCCTGATTACTGGATCCGCCTAATAAAAGATTTCAAAGATGAGGACTGGCCCATCGGCCATCTCTGGTTTGAACTTACTAACCGCAGGACAGATGAAAAAACCATTAGTTACGCTGAATCTCACGACCAAGCGTTGGTGGGAGATCAGACACTTATTTTCCGACTGATCGGCGAAGACATGTACCATCACATGGGAATCGATGATAACAACTCAAAGGTCGCCCGTGGAATAGCGTTGCATAAGATGATCCGCTTGATAACCCTGTGCACGGCCAGCCACGGTTATCTAAACTTTATGGGTAATGAATTTGGCCACCCGGACTGGATAGATTTTCCCCGCGAGGGAAACAACTGGTCATTCAAGCATGCACATCGACAATGGCACCTCGCAGACGACGTTCACCTAAAGTACCATTTACTAGCCCGATTCGACCGCGACATGATTGCACTTGTCAAGACACATCACCTTCTTGAAACATCCATCCCGCAACTGCTGCATGAAGATTCCGAGAAAAAAGTAATCATCTTCAAAAGGGCTGATCTGATTTTTGCCTTCAATTTTAATCCCTATCAATCCTTTACTGATTATCGATTTGAAGCTCCCCCTGGAAAATACATGATGATTCTAGACTGTGATGCACCAAAGTACGGCGGATACGGTCGGCTGTTACCGCAGCAGATCCACTTCACTATGGTGGACACTACTGAAGCAAAAAGTCAACATGTGCTCAGCCTCTATCTGCCCGCTCGCTCCGCTTTTGTCCTATGCCCGGCCATAGAGGACCCATAATCATGAACAGTCGCAATTAGAGAAAAAAAGAAGGACAAAATCCACGATTGCCTTTTAAATTGCCGCAACTTTAAGGAAAGAAAAAAATTTGTGCTCAGCGGGGAGGACCCGTGAACCCCGCCAAGATTTGTTCAACGAAAACGCTTAGTCTTCGGAGGAATCTTCGCTTTTTGTGTTAAATGCATGCTTCTTGTCAGGCGAAACCTTCAGCCCGTGGTACTCATACATGATCCGAAGCGCGTCGCGGATGGCTTCGTTGCGGCTGTTGTAGACGCCTTTCTCAATCAGCATGTTCAACAGGTCAAGGTACCTTTTCGTTAGACGAATAGTTATGCGTTCACGCTTGTTATCTTCTGACACCTTTCAGTCACCATTTAGATGCTACGCCAATTTACATGCTGAAGCCTATCCATATAAAATCATGGCAGATAAACATTCCCCATTTGTCAGCCAAATAATCAGGCGCAACCCCAAAAACCTAAAACTACACCGTGACGCGTTGCCCCAGAAGCACACGGAACCCGCTGCCTCGTGAAAGAATCTTAACGTTCCCAAACGTTTCCTCGAAAAAAGCCGGCAAAGCCTTAGAGCCTATCTTGGATCGGATGACCATCTGAAAAGTCCCTTGATCCGCAAGAACCTGCGGCGCTCCCTTCACGATGGCTTTCACGGTTTCCATGCCAGCGCTGACTGGAGGGTTAGACAGGACACAGCTGAAAACTAAGTCGTCAACTGGCTCGTAGAAGTGTCCGTAACGCACCTCAGTGTTGCCGATGTTGTTTAATTCAACATTTTTTCTTGCCAGGCGGACAGCTCTCATGTTCACGTCCGTCATCACCACGCGCAGCTTCGAGTTAAGCGATGCGGCGACGATACCGACCGGGCCGTAGCCGCAGCCGATGTCCAAAACGCAGCCTTCCGCGGGCAGCAGCATCGATTCAATAAGCAGCCTCGTGCCTAAGTCTATGCGGCGCTTCGAAAAAACGCTTGAAGCAGTCAAAAACTCGAAGTTTCTTCCTCGGAGGCAGGTTCGAACAAGACCGAAGCGTTCTTTAGACTTGGGCGCGCTTGTGAAATAGTGATCGACGCCGTTATTTTTCGGGTTCATGCTCCGACCCTGACTTCCAAACCTTCGGGTAAGTGCCCCGCTCCATCAAAACCCGCTCCAGCCCGACGACCGCGCCATGCTTCAGATCCAGCATCTCCTCAGTGGAGGCAAGCGCCTTTCCCAGCGCCACCGCCTCGCCTTTCAACGTGAAAACGGCTAAGATCGAACCCTTCTTGATTCCGCTCTCAACCTGAAGCACGCCGGGAGCAGTCAAGTTGGCGCCGTGGCACAGTGCGTCAACGGCGGAGTCTCGAACGACGACTTTCGGCAGCAGGCTCAACGCTTCCTCCATAGGCACGATGAACCTGTGCAGAATCGCCTCGTCCTTCTTCTGTTCCCACTCGCCGAACCAGTAGGCAACATCATGCAAAGTCACCTTGGAGGCGCTGTTCTCGGTGAATGGCCCAGAGCGGGTTCTTCGCAGCTCTTGCATGTGCGCGCCTACTCCGAGGATTTCGCCGATGTCAAAGCAGAGTTTGCGTATGTAAGTGCCTGCCTCGCAGCCGACGATGAAGAGCACGTTGCGCCCATCAGACTCCAAATAGTCGATGTAGTAGATGCGTCGTGTGCGAAGTTGCCGCCTGACCGAAGACCGCAAGGGCGGGCGCTGGTAAATCTCATCCTCAAACTCGCTCAGAACTTGCTTGATCTGGGGTTCCTGCGCGTCACCGTGCAGCTTCATGACGCAGACGTACTCTTTGCCGCCGTAGAGGAACGCCTGAACAATCTTTGTGGCAGCCTCAAGCGTGATGGGTAAAACGCCTGTTACCTTAGGGTCTAAGGTGCCTCCGTGCCCGATGCCTTTTAGCTTCATGATTTTTTTTACCCATGCTGCAACCTCGTGGCTTGTGGGTCCAGCGGGCTTGTCCAGGTTGATGGTGCCGTATTTGATGTACTCTTTGGCGGGCCGCTGGGAAGGCTGATGCCCGTATTTCGGGTCGGTGGTGTCCTCGGCTTTCGTAAACAGTTCATGTTTGATTTCCCAAGGCGGCGTCGTTCTGGGCATAAAGTGTTCAGGTCCTAATCGGGTTGATAAGAAAAAAGAAACATGAGATATTAAAGCTTAAACTATGCGAGTTTAACGGGCTGAGTCATTTCCTGCAGTTTGCCGGCTGCCTCTAAAACCTGCGCTACCTCTTCGTCTGAGGCGCCTCGTTTAACCTCGATTTTCTCTTGAAGAGGCATAACGTGGTTGATGTTTACGCGTCGCCGCTTGATCCCAGTGACCTTTTTTGGGCCTGTTACCAGTACGAAACTTTTATCCATCACGTCTATGACGACGCATTTTTTGCCGTTCTCTCGACCGGCTTGCTTTACGCATATTCTGCCAACTTCTATAGCGGGCATCCTTGAGTCATCTCCTCAGAAACAACATACCGCAGTCGGGAGATATAAGCGTAGCAGAAAGTTCCGTGCTTGAGGTTGTTTTTTGCGGAGAAAAATGGCTGGTTTGAGCTTTGTTTTGGTTTGTTATGTGGGAAGGTTACCCGGTAGGGGGATGAAGCATCTGCACTCTGCATCCGCAGCTGCGAGAAAATTTGAAGTGCCAGTTGGGTCAAAACCCCACGTTTTTTTGCATCATAAGTTTCCGCATTGCCAAAATGTTTCTTTGACGTTATCTCAGATAACATCTAACTTTTGCCAGAGCAAATTGATGCTTACGCGAAGCGTGTTCCCCAACTGGCAAAAAATAGTGACTCAACATGGAATATAACGTTATGTTGTAGCCCAATGCTAGAAACAACGGCGTGAGAGTTGATGCTTTTTACGTTGGGATTTTGATGTAAAAAGTAGCCCCCTCCTTCAGTAGACTGGGTCTGCTTAGGGGCTGACTCTGATTGTTTTTTTGTTTTAGAGCGTAAATCAGCCTCTTCAAATTTTGCTTTTCTGCTCGAAAACGAGGAAAATTGTGGAAAAGTCTGGTATAAATCGGCTTATACCAAACTCGACGGTTCCCGGTCAGCGGTAACTCCTCCAGCGGCATGGGCTACAAGGCGCAAGAAACGAAAAGAAATCCGCAGACCCGAACCCGCAAGAAAAACCCATCCCATCCCAGGGTCAGAAAAAAAACCTACGCAAAGAAACCGCTCATGCAAAAAACTTGAACAACACCACACCGTAACTATGAGAAAGGGGAATTTTTCACATAAATATATTAGCACTGATATACAACAAGTAAATGTGGTATGTCTTGAAATTTAGTCGAACTCTTGGAGCGTTACTTATCGTAATCATAGCCGTTACAATCGGCGTCGTCGTTTTCCAACAGTTAGCCATGAAGCCAGCGAACAGCGTTAGCCCCTCAACGGCGGTTCTTGAACCTGCAGCACCCGGCTACATAGGAAACAGCAGCATCTACCTAATATCGGCAAAACCATACTACGGCACCTATCGGGGAACAGCTGTCTTCATGATAAACGTAACTGTCAGAAGCGACTACACACTCCAGCAGCCGCCTCCGAACATTATTCAGCCTCAGTTTAACGGCTCGAGGGTATTCTTCATTTTGTACGCTGATCTTTACGATAAAAACGGCGCTCGGATTAATTCAAACTTATACTATCCGGCCGGTGAGCCTTTTGGTTATTGGATGGTCGAGTTGAACGACGGTCAAACCACATCTCTGGCCATCTACATGGCCACAAGCAGCCGCGACGTTGACCGCTATAGCTTAATCTTCAGGTATCTGGAAGGTATCCCCGCAGCTTAACGGCGGCCTGATTGCCTAAGAGCTTAGGAGATTAAAATAACCTTATTTTCTCTAATTTCATGTGTTTATTTATAATTTTTAGCTTAGCGATTTGATTATTTTTTGACCAAAATTAACATTTTGTTGATTTTTGCGCAAAATCTTGTCGCAATTTAACCCTATTTTCCAAAGTTATTCTTTTTTTTTGTGTATTCTATTGATTGAAGAAAAACTAAAATCATTTAAGCAACAACCGCTAAATAGCCAATACGGGAAAGAAGCAACTTTCCTTAAAACCCGGGAGGTAAAAGAAAATGACAAAAAAAGGACCAAAGCTATTGGTTGCAACAATTCTGCTAATGATTCTTTGTTCTAGCGCCTTTGCAATATCAACAAAAAATGTAAAAGCTCTGCCACAAAACATCAACGCGGATACAACACCACAAACGTCGGCTAACCCAACTGCAAACATTCCGCTCTCTCCGCCGAGCATTGGCGGCTCGTCCCAAATAATCAAAGTTAATTCACCAATCATATACCTACGGCACCCGTTTCACCTGCCAACATAACGTCGAGTTCCTCTAATAAGTGGACTAATCAATTGGTATCCCAAGAAGACCAGGATAGTGGAGCTAACGTCACGTGGGACGTAACTTATTTTGCTAATTCTCAAAACAATATGGCAGATATGTATCCAACATTTCAGGTAGAGCCAAACACGTTCGGTAACCTTGGAGATGGTTATGTTTACTATGAGCCTGTGAACATAGATTTCGGTACACCAGGCGTGGGCTACGTGTGGTATCAATTTTACATAGATTATGCCAGGCGGCGAAGTGTCATTTTGTATTAGCGCTATAGATTTCTATGGCGTTGGCACCTATAACACGCCTATTGACGATGATATAATGCCCCATATTGGCGACTATTATGAATGTAATTTCTCAGCGGCAATGGTTGATGGAACACCTCAAGTGACTTTTTGGATCCAAGACTTGAATAATCCGCAAGATTGTTGGTCCACTCATTCCTTTAATGAAATCACACCGCCGGGCATAAGTTTGCTTTTTAATGACGTTGAGTATTCTCCTGCAAGCTGTGTTGAGACAGGGAATTTGGACACGGGAATTACGGTGGATAATTGCCCATATGTCGAGACAACGCTTAATACAAACGCAACGGGTTGTTATCGTGGTCCCTCTAATCAAAGAAGTGCACCTAGTGGCATCGAAACAAAAGTTGGTTCAGGCAACGGTAATTACTATTGGTCAATGCTTAGTCAACAATATTTCTATGTTTCCAGTGAAGTTAGTTCTGCACCATACGGTAATGGTTACGTTAGTAACCCGGATGACTTAGCCACAAAAAAACCCGATGGCAGTTTCGCACACATATATGGAGAAAGTGCCGGAGACGGCGGTAATATAGTAGGACAGATGAGTGGAGTTGCAGGCGGAAACATCTATGTATATGGCTGTTCAGATTCGACATACCCCAGCGATCTTTACGTGTTCGTTTCAATGGATGACAATACTTGGTACCAAATCAATAGCCCTATTGAAGTTTCCCCTTCTAACGCGCAGTGGATCCCGATTGGTTACTACGCTGATTTCAAATACCTCGCTGTTGCAGGGTATAATCCCGACCGCGGAGTATCATTGTATATAGGCGCAGTTTGGGCAAGCGGTGATCCGAGTGTGACTATACTCGCTTATGATGAGTCCACCGGGAGTTATGTTAGTGGCATCCCAATCGCAGTGGATGGCAACTGGGTTACAAGCGGCAACACTGTTAATTTGCTAGATCCTGATCCATTATTCTACGCGCCTGATTCAGATGTAGGAGGAGCTTTCAGTTGCTTTTTCGACGGCAGCAATTACTACGGAAACTCTGTAGACATACCAATCGTAGGGAGTGAAAGCATAACCGCATACTACAAATATATACCGACATACTCCATTACTTTTTGGGCGTATGACCCAAGCTATTATCCAGTTTCTACCGATGTTTACATAAACAATAATTGGGTGGGAGTCACAGATCCAAATACTGGCTATTTAACAATCTCTTTGCCTCTTGGTGTATATCCTCTAAGCGCAGATCAGTATGCTTACGACCCCTTATATGGTGAAGCAATGCTAATGGGAATGTCTGCGTCTCTTGGATTCGTGGACGGCAACGGAAATCTGTGGGCAGTAGGAGACACAACCGTATTGCTCCAATACTACTATTAGACACCACCTCGCCTTTTTTTATTTTTTTCAATGCCATTTGCAGACTCAAGAAAAGTTTGGTATGATTATGTTATTGACCATATTCTTCAATTCAGCAACGGGTCGAGGTTTTGATGTATGACGAGGGTTTAAGGGTAATGGGCTGATGCGGAATGCCGTAAATTATTTAAAAAAAAGAGAAAGCGGCTGCGCAGGAAGAATTGGCGATGTTACCAGCAAGTTGTGGGTCCAAATCCATCGAAGAATCCGCCTTATCTTTATGCACGACGCAAAAAACCGTGCAACTTGTTCACTGCCAGTGCAAAGAAACAGCCAGCTCTGGGTCCAAGGTGCCTTATGCATAAAACTTAAACAATACCGCGCCGTGAAGTATCGGTGCTGGTGGCGGGGTATCCGAGCCAGGTCTAAATAGGTGGCCAGAAAAAACTTCACCTAAGATAGGGAGGAGGACTTAAGATCCTCTGGCGCAGGCCTTCGTGGGTTCAAGTCCCACCCCCGCCACCAAAAACGCCAACATAAAAACGACCTTCTGTGCAGTTTGTCGCTTGCGTTGTGGGTCGCCATTTTGGTAAAACAGTTTAAGCAAACCTTTTCTACTACTTTTTATTACTACTTCTCGGTGAGAAATTGACCAGTGAATGCGTAACGGTATCAACGAAAATTCCCAAGCCACTCAAAGAGAAGATGATAAAGCTCAAAATCAAGCCGTCCAAGCTTCTACGAAAAGCAATAGAGGATGAGGTTAAGAGAAAGGAAATCGAAGAGCTAAAAGAAGAAATAACCAAGCTAAAGCCGATACTCGACAAAGTCAGCATGGAAGAAATAGTAAGAAGCATAAGGGAAGATCGGGAAAGCCGATGAGGTATCTCTTTGATTCCTCAGCGATTATCAGGGCCATTAAGGAAAACAATATTGACCTTCTAACAGGAAACGGCACGTTAGAAATCGCAAGATATGAACTCGGAAACATAGTCTGGAAAGACTACTTGTTGCAAGCAAAAATCTCCAAAGAGGAAGCCCGATCGCTAATGAACGCAATCAAACACGCTCTAAACGCAATGGAAATCCATCAGATAGTTCCCAAGGAAGAAGAAATCTTGGAAACTTCAGGGCAATTTGGAATTACTTTCTACGATGCGTCCTATACTTATTTTGCCAAGTCGAAAGCGTCGATTTTGGTAACTGAGGATCTGCGTCTGACAAAGAAGATTGCCCCAAATATCAAAACCCTAACGCTTGACGAGATTGCTCAAAATCGCCAAAAAAATCAGACTCAGTGAGTGCCTAAGATATGGAGGAGGACTTAAGATCCTCTGGCGCAGGCCTTCGTGGGTTCAAGTCCCACCCCCGGCACCACTAAATACGAGGTTATTTTTTTCAAACGGCCAATACTTTCCATAAATCGGAATTTAGTGCACATTATTGATGGTCAGAGTGTTGATGATTTGCAGAGGAGATATGTTCTTTAGGTAAGAAAGTAAGATAACATTCGGTGGCTGCAAATGGGTCAGAATGAAAAAGCCGAACTCACGATTCTCAGCGAAAAAGGCCAAGTTGTCATACCTGCAAAAATAAGGTCAAGAATGGGCTTGAAACCGAAAACAAAATTTCTCGTTTACGAGTACAACAATTCCGTAATACTGAAAAAATTTGAAGAACCAGACTTGTCAAAAGAGCTTGAAGCCATATACAGGCGAGTTGATGAAAGAATCGCAAAATACGGCGAGTTAACCCAAGATGACATAGAAGAGGAAATACAAAAATACAGAAAAGAGAAAGCGGCAAGGGCTAAAAAGAAATAGGGCTTGAAATTGCAATGATTGTTGTAGTCTTTGATCAAGCAGATATGACCATTTCAAGAAAAGCGATGGAAAAACAAGTTGAAGAAAACGAGAAGCCGATTGCAATTAAAATAGGCTAGATAGAATTAGGGTCCTTTGGCGGTTTTAAAATTTACAATGTGCACTATTTATAGTTCGAGAGAGGCAAACCGAATAAGCGTGGAGGACAATTGAATAGTTGAATGATGAGTAAGGAGGGTTCAAAATAAAAAACAAAACTAAAAACAAACCGAAAAGCGACGTAAAAGGACAGACAAAAAACAAAGGAAAAAAGGAATGGAAGCAACGGTAAAAAGCATTCAACGGGTTGTTAATAAAAATCTGGGTGGCTAATATCTTAGCTATTCCGTTTTCAGGGATTTATATTCATTTGTCGGTTTGAAGAGAAAAGACTTGACTTTGTTTAGGAAACTGTTCTAACATTCACTTTAGATTAAAAAAGGGAAATGTGGCTGATATTTCTGCCGATTTTAGGTTCAAGTCCCACCTGGGCGCTACTGAGTAACCTTAGTAAAATCAAAGTTACTAATTTTTGAGTTAAAGCAACAAAAAAGGAGGTTACCATTAATAGAATTCTTGGCGAAACTCTTTGGGAGTCATTACTTTGCCTTTCAGGTTAGGAAGCCTCTCAAAATGGTCTTTATTTTCGGTCAGCATCACATCGCAGCACTCCAGAAGAAAGGAAGCGGCAATTGCCACATCTTGGTACTCTATCGGTTGCCCTTTTGAGAGCAGATACGCATTCAGTTCAGCAACAAGCTTTGCTGCCTCACCGTTTAATGTGACCCAGCGAAATTGACCAAGCACCTTTTCCGCTTTCTTTACGGCGGCCTTGTAGTCTTTTCTCAGATATGCCCCAGTCAATATTTCGGAAACGCTTACGGTGCTTATAAAAGCGCTATTGGTGCTCGTTAATGTTTTACAAAGCTCTATTACGTCCTCTTTTCCCCTGTCGACATCCACAATTATCGAGGTGTCAACGAATACAGTTTTCAGTTCTTTTGCAGCCGCTTTCTTTTTTTCTGGCAATTCAGGGAACCAGCCCTAGGCGCTTGAATCTGTTGGTTGAGTCGGAGCGTAGAGATGCTAGCACTTTTTCGAAGTCCTCAGGCAAAAAGTCTGTGCAATCTTTCCACGCGTCTGGGTTAGCTTTTTCAATCACTATCTTGTTGCCTTCCACTACGCTCATTTTCAGCTTATCTCCTTCCGTTATGCCCACTTCTTCACGTATTTCTTTGGGTATTGTGACTTGTGAATGCCTTGTGACCGTTACTGAAGCCATCTGTCTCATTCTCAGTATTTATTAGCATTTCCCACTAATAAGGAATTACTACAATTTCGTAGTAAAAAACCTGTCTGCGAGCCGATGGCTTTTATAGGTTCAAGTCCCACCCAAGGCGCCATCGTCTTCTTGAGCATAGACAGGAGATTGCGGCGTTTCCTCTTGGGAAACAACAGGCGATTCGGCAGGTTTTTCTGGAGGAGCGTCCGTGGATTCAGTGGCTGTGGGCTGACTTTTCTGTGCGTTGCTTCTTCGCGCCGTGGTCTTGGGATTTCTTGTTGTGCTGCGGGACTTGGGTTTAGGAGCCAAATCGAGGTTTCCTCTTGAGCGCGGCCAGAAGAATGCGCTTGCAAACAGGATTATGAATGAGATGAAGATCAGCATGAACAGGGTATCGTATGCCTGTCCGACGGTGGTTACCCACAGGAAGCATTGGAAGCGGTCTTTCGCGTAGGCACCAGGCCCAGGCCAACTCCATCCTGCGCCGTAAGGATTCGTCGGCGACTGCCACCATACTGGTCCACTCACGATAAGGTCAAGTTGCCAGAGGCTGAAGAAAAGCAGTCCCATAGCAACCATCACCCCTGCAAGGTTGAGCACGGCGGTTGATTTCACAATGTTTCCCCAGAAGTTTCTGGCTCTGGGTTCGCTGTCGCTTTTTTCGCGGTTTCCAGCCCATCTGCCGCTCAGGTAGCCCATGGCTGAGAAACGCGCGGTTTCGAAAAGTCCGTACACGAAGATACCTGTACCTGACAGCATCAGGCCGAAGCCCGAGTAGTTCATCGTGGTTGTTTTGGCGTAGGAGCCAGCAATCAAGGAGCCGATGATAAGGAGCATTACGCCTATGCCGATTGCCCAGATGCTGCCCAGCACAGGCCTGCCTTCATCGCTATCCTCTTTGTTCAAGTCCAAGATGCTTTTGACGATTGTCACGGCGGTTCCTGACATTCCCAGAGTCAAGGTGGCTATGCCTACCAACAGCATTCCAAAACCCGTGTAGTTCGTGATTGTTTCCTTCGCGGCGGAACCAGCCACAATTGAGCCCACGATAATCAGGGCCAGCCCGACGCCGATGGACAGTATGCTGGAGGACAGAGACCTTGGGCAGGCACCCCGCAAACCTGCTTGGCGCCTGTTCCTGTTCAAGTTAGCCTGCAAAGTGCCTAAAAGCGTCCCGAATATTCCGAGAACGAAAAAACATATGCCAACCAAAAGCATCCTGAATCCGTCGACATTCATGAATGAGTTTTTGGCGTAGTTGCTGCTCAGTATGGAGCCGATGATGCTGAGGATTAAGCCGATTCCGATAGTCCATATGCTCAGAGCCAGCATTCTTGGTTTGCCCGCTTTTTTCGCGGGAAACTGGGCGAAGCGGTCGTTAACCGTTGCGCAAGCCGTGGCGCACGTGCCGAAGATGAGAACGGATATTCCGGCGAGCAGCATGCCGAAGCCAGCGTAGTTTGTAAGCGTCGCCTTCTGGTAGGAGCTCGCTATCACTGACCCGATTATGGCGACCACTAAGCCGATAACGATTATTTTCGTCTCGCTAGAGAGCGTTTCCTGCCTTCTTTGTTTGTTTCGTGAACGTGCACCCATTCTCTCTCACCGATGATCAGGATTGGATGCGTCAGTCGAGCGCATGAGAAGCTAAACACGTATGTTGCCTATAACATTTGGGTATTTAGTCTATTTTGCAGGCAGACGAAACGCGGCAGCAACAAGGGCTTGCTTTGACTAGTCTTTTTGCGGTTTTTCCGTGTTTTTAGGACGACTTTTAGTTTTAATTAAGCCGAAGGCGCGACCTTCCTCTTTGAAGTTAACCGCGATTAAAGCAGACAGCGTGACTAGCGGGATGTACGAGTAGTAGAAGAGCGGTGTTGCTACGGCATTGGAGAAAACCATGGATAGGAAGCCTGAGCCGATGCCTGAAACCAGCAACATTCCATTTGATAGCAGCACCGAGACGACCGCGCTTGCACTGGCGAGTTTGAGGTTTTTTCGGTTGTACGACACGAAGAGGGGTATCGCGAGCAATCCGAACCTTGGGTCAAAGAACCCAAACGCAAAGGCAACTCCAGACAGGACTGGTTTGCCGCGCCAGCCGAGGTAGAAGGAGAGCAGTAGCAGGAAGGTGATGAAGACTTTGGCTTGTCCTTCGCCCCACTGCCAATAGTAGCTCGGCGAGAAGCCCCACTGCGGGAACGGGAGGGGCAGAAAAAGTGCGATTAGAATGACTATGAAGGTCACTGCAAGAGGTTTGTCACTCAGGATTTTGTAGATGAAGTATGCCATGAGGGGAAGCATGAGGAACTGGACGATGTCGAAGGCTGTGAGCGCTTGCTGATAGCTTAGCGAAAGAAAGGGCGAGACGAGGAGCAGAAACGAAGGCAGGTACTTGTAGGTTTCAGGGTGCGGCAAGATGACTGGTTCTCCATCGTTTAGGGAGCCTGAAGTGTATATGTGTGATGGGTTGTGCCAGAGGCGCCATGCGCCCATGTAGTAGGCTGAGAAGTCTTTTGCAAGTATTGGCGCCGAAGGGGTGATTCCGTGTGAAGGCGTGTATGTCTGCGGGTAAGCCAACACGAGAGTGTACAGGTTCAGTGCGATGACTACTGCGACTGCTATTACGAAAATGGTTTTGGCTGATGGTAGTTTGGAAGTCATTGTTTACCCGCGATCGGCGATTTTTACTTATTACTATTGCTGAAACTTTTATACTTTAGCCGAAATTGAGGTTCAACTCTCCACCACATAGGCGGCAAAAAGGTTTGAACACAGGTCTTCGCCCGCCGCGTGTTACAATCGTCTTACACGGGAAAACACTTTTATCCGATTCCAACCCCTCAAGCCCAGCCTGAAGGACGAATAACATGCTGCCTCAAAAACAAAGCAAAGCAAAACAAGTTTCAATAATGGCGATGGTAGCCGCACTTTACGCCGTATTATTCTATGGGTCAGCAATAGGTATGTTACCGGGTTTCACGCTTCTTTACCTTCCAGTCATTCTACTAGGTGTCCTCCCAGTTTGGTTTGGCTGGCCAGGACTCGTCGGCAGCATGATTGGCGCTTTCATCGGAGGATTGTACGTTGAGGGAGTACCTCCTTACGCTGCATGGGTAGAATCGGTTACTGCACTAATCATCTTCGGCTTAAACTGGGTTCTCATACCTCGGAACGCTGTGGAAGGCAGAAACAAAAGAAACTTGGTTCTTCTCATGATTGTGTACGCGGTTACCCTTTTCGTAGGCACCACCTACATCCTGTGGCAGTACCTGTACCTCTTCAACATAGGACTTCTCCCCTTCAATTTCATAGGCAAGTTCTCCTTCACACTTGTCCTTGTTTCCACCTACAGCCTAAACTTGGTTATCCAACTTGCTGTCTGCCCGGCTTTACTCAAAGCGGTTACACCCAAGCTGAAAAACTGGGGGGTTTATTCTGGCAACTTCGCCGATTGGAGAGCCTTGAGAGCCAAAGCCCAAGCAAACCAAGCCTGAAAAAATAGCTTAATTAAACGCGGGAAAGGCTTTGCCGCATACCTGTGGATAATGCTTTTAAGTTATCGATGACCTAAAGGCACCTTGAGAGCTAAAAACATGAAAATCAGAGTTATCAAACTAACCCCAGAAATGCTCATGAAGTTGCTGCAGGGAGAAGCCTCAGCTTTTGCGTCAAACCTGCCCGCAGACGCCGAACTGTTAGACCTTAAGCTTGACCTGTTTTCCAGGCAGGTGCTTGCCGTGGTTAGAAGCGACACGTTTGAAGACATCGCAGAGTGCATGCCGATTCCCGAGTTGACCTTAACTAAGGGCGCGGAGCTTAAGGCAGCGTCTAAGCCTGTTGCAACAGCCAAGGCAGAACCTAAAGGTGAGCCTAAGCCAGTAGCCGCGAAGACCATGCAGGCTCAGCCAGTCAAATCCACTGGCAAGTGGGAAAACGAGTTCAGCCCAGACCAGCGCAAAGTCCTCAGCTTCCAGGTCAAGGGCGACTGCGTGGTGGTTAAGCCTATTCAGTTTCTGAAAGAAGAGTGGGATGACATAAACGAGGTTGTCAGAAGTTTAGGCGGAAAATGGGTGAAAGGCGACATCATCAGCTACTGGGAAATCCCGGCACAGCAGAGTTGACAGTCTGGTTTGAGCACAGCTAAGGCGCGGTGGTTCCCTTGATTTTCTTTTGACTGCCCCTAAATCCATTCTTGGTTTTTAATAAAAGGAGTGCGCCTTCAGTAGATAAGAGAATAATCGCTAGCGCGGTCACAAGAGTGAGGTAAACAAAATCGATTCCTGGGGATTGGTGTCGGATAAAAAAAAGAGTGATTAATATTGCTACCTCTGCAATGAATAAGCCTAGAAAAAACAGTGAGTAGATAATCAAACGAGGAATAAGATTTCGGCCTATCCATATGTGGCCTTGAATGCCTGCTTTCTCTTTGAGAGTATATTCCCCGAATTCGCTCTTTTGAAGTAAACCCAATGCTTCAAGTTTTTGCAAATGCCTGAAAGCAACACTCGGACTGCTTAGATTCAGGCCGCGTATGACATCACGAGTTCCCACCGGTCGATTTTCTTTAGCAACAAAAAGGTAGACGTCAAAAGTGGTGCCTTCAAGCTCATCACTGTTAAATGCCATCGCAGTTACCCTTCGCCCACATATGCAATCTGTCCATCGTACTCAAAATGCAATATTTCATTTCCAAATAAGAGATTATTGTAAATAAACTCATTTCCAGAAATAGTTGTTTCGATTAGTTTTGACCCCACGCCGTATGCTTGCGAGGCGACTCCGTTTATTGGGGCACCTTCCGCTTCCCCGCCAATGTAAAACGATCCAGTTCGTAACAGTGTGGTATTAGTTATTTCATCTGTTCCTGAAAAAGCGACTAAGCGTGATTCCCCTGATTCCCACCTCGTGGCTGCAGGTGCTACTTGGTGGAGTCTATCGTACTCACCAGTAGTTTCCCTGCTGCACTCTAGGAATGGGCTTCTTATGTCGCTTATAACCGTCGTTTGGTTATTAACAGAGTAATAGGACTCTGCAGCATCTACGTCGAAATGATCCATGTAGACGGTTTCGTTCGAATAATTTGTAACGTTTAGAATTATGAGGTAATTTACTATACCTGCTTCAGCGTTTAAGCCGTAAGATTGCCAAAAACCAGTATCAGTCTGGTTAGGGTCTAAAGCAAAATAGGCATAAACCACATCTACGCCTATTCTCACTCTGCCAATAGAGTTCTTCGGCGGAGCATAGTTTAGGTTTGTGGTGAGAAGGGGATATGCCAAGAGTACTCCAATCAGCAAAGCGCCAATGCCAATTGCTACCAATCTGGTGCTTGTTTTCATCACTTTTCCCAAAATTCTATTTTGGTTGTGTCGTTAATAACTCTCCCTGCAGAACGGTATGGTTCTCTTTAGAGAACCATACAACCGAAAAAGCGCCATTTTTGCAAGCAAATTTTTCTGATAAAAGGCTTAGATTGCAAGTAGATGTTACTTCAAAGCAGAAGAAACGTCTATTGAGCGTAAAATTTGAGAGAATGCAAGAAATCGGCAATTTGTTTTTCTTATGAATTTCGTCAGAAGTTTAGGCGGCAAATGGGTGAAAGGCGACGTCATCAGCTACTCGGAAATCCCGGCGCAACGAGGCAGCCGGCGCGTTTTCGGCTGAAAAAACGAAAATTCTTTAAACAAGAACGCTAATCAAAGAGGGAGTGGTAACATGCCGAAAAAAGATAAGCCGTTAACTAAAGACGCATTGGCCTCGATGCAGGTCATCGACTCGAAAGGTCGACTTGTGGGGAAGGTCAAGGACGTGGTCTTTGAAGTTGGAAAATCAGGCATCTCGTTAGCAGTTGAAGACGAAAGCGGGGAAATCCAAACCATCGAGTGGAAGGATATTCAAGCCGCCAGCGACTTCATTATTTTGAAGCCCGCGGGGCAAAGCACCGCCAACGTTGAGCCTCAGCAGGAGCAAGTTAAAACCACGCAGCCTGCCGCTTCCGCCTCAAAATCCACTCAGCCGATGTGTCCAACATGCAATCAGCCGCTTACGTGGATTCCTCAGTACAGCAGATGGTACTGCTACAACGAAAAGAAGTACCCTGACATGAGCCAGCTTGGAAAACAGGAAGACTGGCAGGAAGTGTTCGACGAGAAAAAGCCTGAGAAGGCAGAGCCCAAGAAACAGTCTTCTCCGCCTCTGTGTCCCACATGCAACAAGCCCCTCACTTGGATTCCACAGTACAGCCGATGGTACTGCTACAACGACAAAAAATACGTTTAGCAAACCACGTTCCTTTTCTTTTCAATTCAAGCGGTTTTCTCAGCTTATTTGTTGACATTTTCCGCAGGCAACAATTGACTAAGCAACAAACACATGAAAGAGAACCTAAAAATCAGGTCAAGAAAAATTGACTGACCGAGTCAAGAAACCTTGACGAAAAGTCTTTTATTTAGAAGACAAGGAAATGAAATCATGAAGTAACATGAACGCTAAAGCTGTCATTTGCATATTCGTACTTTTCAGCTTAATTATTGTTTTTCCCTCCGCCAATGCAAATTGGTCGATGATGGGTCACGACCCAGTCCACAGCGGAGCTGGAGACGGCAACCCTGTTCTTGAACCAAAACAACTTTGGAATTACACAACGCCTAACGACCCGATTGTGGCTTCGCCTGTCGTAGTGAACGGGGTGGTTTACATCGGCTTAGATGACGGCGCATTGGGCAACTGGAAAAGTTACGTTGACGCTTTCAACGCCGCAACCGGCGCATTCATATGGCGATATGAAGTCAATGACATTTCTTCTAGCCCCGCGGTTGCTGACGGAAGAGTGTTCATTGGAGCAAACTACTCTATGTACTCCTTGAACGCATCCACAGGTATGACTCTTTGGATATTCAGTGCAAATCGAAGTTTTACAGACCCAACAGTCGCCAACGGCGTCGTCTACGCAGGCAGCTCAGGCGCATATTACGGTGTTGACAACCGTTTCTACGCGTTGGACGAAGCCAGCGGCAAGCAACTTTGGAACTGCGTCTTATCTGACATAACAAATGGTGCGCCAGCAGTCTTCGGCAACATGGTAATCTTCAGTGTGAATGGAGAAGACGGCGCGGTGTACGCTCTAAACGGCGCTACAGGAGCCAAAATATGGAGCTACCCCACCAGTGAAGGCGGGTCTCCGTCGGTCTACAACGGCATAGTCTATCTAAGCGAAGGCTGGGAAAACTTCGTCGCCTTAAATGCGAAAAACGGCGCCAAAGTCTGGGAGTTCAACATCGCCCAAGCAGCTTGGAGTGGGAACCCGGCAGTTGCAAACGGCGTCGTCTATGCGGGGTCAACCAACGGAAACCTCTATGCCTTAAACGCCTCCGACGGTTCCAAACTCTGGAACTTCACGACTGAATCAGGATGGGGTATTAGCGATTCTCCAGCCGTGGCAGGCGGTGTAGTCTACTTTGGAACATGGGACGGGATGGTCTATGCCATAAACGGGACGAACGGCGCTGAATTATGGAAGTTTGCAACACCCATTTTCGGCGACAACGGCTCAGTAATTTCATCCAGCCCAGCCGCCGACAACGGAGAAGTCTACATAGCTTCATTCTACGGCTGTCTCTACGCCTTTGGCAACGCGAAACCACTGCCTCCGGCACCTCAACCCGCACATAGCCCTTCGCCTTCAACTGTCGAAGTCACTAAAACTAACGGAACCATCCTTAGCCTAAGCTTCAGCGGCAACATAACCACCTCGCAGATATCCAACGCCTCCCTTGTAACTGACCAGTCAAGCGCTGAAACCACCATCAACTTCACCGTTGCAGGGCAAGCGGGCGACTGGGGCTTTTGCAACTTAACCATTCCCAAAAACTCGGTGTCATATGGTGCAGCGCCCACAATCTACATTGACCACCAGAAAGCTGAAAACCAAGGCTACAGCCAAGACGCCGAAAACTACTACGTATGGTTCACAACACACTTCAGCACACACCAAGTGTCAATTGTCTTCGCAGACAAAGGCAACGCATCAACCACAACTATAGGTCCGCTTCAGATAGCAATCATAGCAGGATTACTGGTTTTGGCAACTGTAGCAATCGGCAGCTTTGTACGCATAGGAAAGAAAACTCGGTAGTTAAGGCGCGCCGAACCATTTTTCGAACCACGCGGCATAGAGCGCGAGGCATTCTTTGCGCCAAGCCGCTTCGCCCTCATCTTCCCGCAGGCAGCTCACGACGTCCAAACGGTGGGTAAGTTCCGCCTTTGCCTCTTCAAGGCACCTTTCAACGTCATCAAGCATGTCGTTACCGCCCGAAGAATAATCCTTCAAAGTATCCCTAAGAAAAACCCTCTTTTGCCTAATCAACTGGTTAAGCTTTACCCTCTTCAGATGCCACACCTAACACCCCAAATTTAGCTAGAGATGCTTGATTAATATCATTTATTGTTTGAATCTTTCTTAAACGCAAAGCAGTCTACCGCTGGGTTCGCTCGTAATGGAAAAGGTATTCCTGAGCGTAGCCAGCGTACTTGCCGAAGTAGCTTCTGCCGAAAGCGTTAACCGTCTCGTACTCGCCGTTGGTCAGGGAATTGTGCGCCGACATCTTCTCGACAAGCGGCTTTGGCAGAAGGCTTGAGTAATGGTTCAGGATTACCCGTTTAATCCAGACGTCAACGGGAAAAGCCTCTGTTTTCTCAAGCGAAAACAGCAGCACGCAGTCAGCCACCTTCAACCCGACCCCTGGAAACTCGACGAGAGCTTTTCGTGCTTCAAGGTAAGGCATGGCTTTCAAAGGTTCAAGCTGTACTTCGCCGTCGTGGATTTTTCTGGCGGTTGCTTGCACGTACTTCGCCCTGTAGCCTAACCCGCATTGCCGCAGACCGTCCTCGCTTGCGCAAGCCAGCTTGGCAGGCGTGGGAAAAACGTAGAAGTCCTGCCCGTCGAACGCTTTCTTTTCCCCGTATTTTTCGCAGACTTGGCGGAGCATGTGCTGGATGGCTGCTATGCTCTTGTAGGTTGCGCAGATGAAGCTGATGAGGCATTCCCAGGGTTCCTGCCGAACCATCCGTAGCCCTTCAAAGCGGCGCAGTGCCCTGCGAATGTAAGCGTCTTTCCCGATGCAGCGGCTTATTTGTTCCAAATCGTCGTTTAAACCGAAGTAGCGGGTGACAAACTCACCGTCAACCCCGACGAACTCAAGTTCCGCGCCGCACTGGCGAATCTTGAACACGTTTTCCCCTGCGACACCGTACCACCAGTCGCCGATTTTCCGCCATCTGAAAACTTGCCCGCAGCAGAGGGTGAAATTTAGGTCGAACGGGACGGTTAGGCGCATGACTGTTACTGCTCCATGAACTTTTCAGGCTTGGGCAACTGGGGCGATAAGCCTTTGCGCCGCCGCAATTCGCCGACAACCTGCCCAGCGAGTTTCGGAGGCATTTTTTCCCAGTGGTCAAAGAACGACTGCCAGAAAGCCTTGCCTGAAGTTGCCGACCGCAGTTCCTTTGATAAGCCGAATGTGTCAGAAACTGGGATAAATCCGCTTATGACCGTTTGGAGCCCCTTCTGTTCAAACAGTGTTACTTTTCCTCGTCTCGTCTCAAGTATTCTTGACGTTTCGCTTGTCAACTCTGATGAAACGGTGAGAATTATTTTGTTGACGGGTTCAAGCAAGACTGGCTGTGCCGTCAGGAAAGACCCGAAAACCGCCTTTCCCACCCCGCGCATGACCTCGTCGGAGACAAAATCGCTGCTCAGCTGGAAATCGACCAGGTTCACCTTCAAGTGACGCACGGGTTCGCCGCATAATGGACCAGCCTTGCATGCGAACTCGAATCCGCCGATGATCGCCTCTAAAACCTTTTCGGGCAGAGGCTCGGTTTTTCCGCTGCAATCCAACAGCACATTGCGGCGCTCGTCGACTGACAGGACACTTGCTTTCCCTTCGATCTCGCCGCCGTCAGGCGCAACCTGCACCCAGAAACTGCTCTGCTTATCTGGACTCTTCGCCAAAGCAACGGCGCCCTTCGCCTCGACGCTCTCCATGTAAACGACCCTTGGCGAAGAAACCGACACGGCGAGACCGCAGCTGCTTTTCAACTGGTTCATCGCGACTTCTAAATGCAGTTCGCCCATGCCGCTGAGCAGGTACTCCCCCGTCTCGTTGTCCGTTGTCACTTTGAGGTTTGGGTCTTCGCTGGCAAGTTTCTCAAGCGCCTCAAGCAGGACGGGAATGTCCTGTGGGTTCTTCGGCTCAACAGCCAAGGTTACAACTGGCTCCGACACGTAGCTTATGCCTTCGAAAGGCACCATTCCAGTCTTGTGCGCGGCGTCAACGAGGGTTTCGCCCGCCCTGACTTCGCCAGTTAAGCTTAACGACGCCAGGTTGCCCGCTGAAACCCAACCGACCTCTTCCCTGAGCGCGCCCATGTCAACAGAAACCTGGTTCACGACGGTTTCAGCCAAGGCATCCACAAGATGCAGCCTGTCACCCTTCTTTAGCCGCCCAGAGAACAGTCTGCCAGTGGCAACCGTGCCGCCGTCTCCGTCTGAGTTGACGTTGGTTACGCAGAAAACCGCGGGTCCCTCATCGCCGCATCCGACCAGCGCCTTGCCGATGGCTGAGTCAACCTGCCCATCCCAAATCTCCTCGATTCTGTAGGCTTGAGCCTGGCGCGGGTCGGGGACCTTGTTGGTTACCATTTCAAAGATGGCTTCGTACACGGGCAGGTTCTTCTGCAGTTTCCCCCATTCTCCTTTCTCGTAGGCTTTTATCACGTCGGTGAACTTTACGCCCCCGTGTTTAGCCATGTTTAATGTGAAGCCCCAGCCGTGCAGCGCCGCGCCGAAAGCCACGTTGCCCAGTTCAGCGTCGACTTTCCATCGGCTCTTAAACGGCTCGTGAGCGTAGAGTTGTATGAGGTCGTTGAAGCCGCTGATGATGTGGTCGAGTTTCTTTTGGATTTGCTCCTCGCTCAGGTGCAGTTCGGTGATGAGCCTGTCGACTTTGTTGATGAACAGGACGGGGCAAACCCGTTCCTCAAGCGCCTGCCGAGTCAGGATTTCGGTTTGAGCCATAATCTCCTCAACGGCGTCTACAACCACCACGGCGCCGTCGATGACCCGCAAGGCTCTGGTCACTTTGCCCGTGAAGTCAACATGCCCAGGAGTGTCTACAAGGTTGATTACGTAGGGGTTGTCGGCTGCCTTGTAGAGGAGGGTTATGTTTGCGGTTTTAATTGTGATTTTGCGTTTCTGCTCTTCTTCAAGGTAATCAAGCACCCTAGCGGAGCCAGCCATCGTGGGAGAAAGCAAACCTGCACCTGCCAGCAGGCTGTCGGCAAGCGTGGTTTTCCCGTGGTCTATGTGGGCGATTATGCCAATGTTTCGAATAAGCTCTTTTCTGCCCATGAGCTGTTGAATCTGCGCTGTCTGCTTGAACCGCGGCATAGCCATACCAAACAGAATCTCAATTATGTTGTCGCCCTATTAAATTTATAATTCTTCAGGCTGGTCACTATTTTATTATTGTTTGTACTCTGCCGACTTTGCCGTCTGTAAGCCGCACCTTGATTCCGTGAGGGTGAGTCGGGCTGTTGGTGAGGATATCTTTGACAACGCCTTCGGTTAATTTGCCGCTCCGCTGGTCCTGCTTCAAAACGATTTTTACGCGGATGCCCGACTTGATTTGGCTCCTCTGTTGATTAGGTTCCATTCCTGTCAAACAGGCTTCGCCGCTTAAGTGCGTTCGCATGACATAATCAAGAAAAAATGGTGGAAATACCAGCGTTTTCAATGGATTCTTCTTCCTCTTGCGATACTAAATTTATAATCACCCCTACCCTACTAATTCCCGTTCGTGAAGGAACCAACTGTGAAAGAACCCATAATCGTACCAGTTGACCAACTAATCCAAGAGCCTTACGCTTCGGTTCTGTGCTTCCCAAAACCCAGCGAAGCCGAAGTGCAAAGCCGCATCCAAGAACTGCGCAGCCACGGCGTCACGGCTCTTGAGTTCTCGGGGTCAGCCAGCCTCTTCGGCGTCAAGGTTCCAGTTTTGGGCAAGGGCTTCGTCGGAATCGTGGTAATAGTGCATCTCAACGGGGAGAGAGTGGCGGTCAAAATCCGAAGGGTAGACGCGGACCGAGCCGACCTGCTTCATGAAGCTCGAATGTTGTCGGTGGCAAACTCTGTTAACGTGGCGCCCAAGCTGATTTCGGCAAGCAAAAACTTCCTTGTGATGCAGCTGATTGACGGAGAGTTGCTTCCCAACTGGTTGGAAACACACAAAGACCCCACCGTCGTCAAGGCGGTTCTAAGGGAAATCTTAGAGCAATGTTTCAGACTGGACCAAGCAGGCTTGGACCATGGCGAACTCAGCAAAGCACCCAAGCATGTGCTGCTGGACAAGGCTGAGAAGCCGTTTATCGTTGATTTTGAAACCGCCAGCGTCGAACGAAGGGTAGCAAATGTCACCGCGGTTTGCCAGTATCTTTTTGGCGGCAAAAGCACTGCAGCACAAATTCTGGCTCAAATTTTAGGCGAAAAGAATATGTTGGAATTGATTGGCACGTTGCGGGCTTACAAGATTAACAAAACCAGAGGCAACTTTGAAGGGTTGCTTAAGGTTTGCCTTGCTTAGCTTATGCTAGAATCTCCAGTAGTCTTTTAGTTTCTCTTGCTTCCTTTATTTCCTTGGCGATGCGTCTTCCCATGTACATGTTCTCGCCGTACTTCAGGTAAGCGTAGGGTGAAGTGCCGATGCCGACGTTGGTTCCCGCAACGATGCGCGCGGAGATTTCGAACGTGAAGATTTTGAGGTCGTCGGTTATCACAGTTTCTAGGCAGAAGGGTCCGATGATTCCTGGCGGCGCCAGCTCTTTGGCTTTTTTGTGCACGTTGTCGCCCATGCGCATGATTTCGGGCAGCAGCGATTCGCGGAGCACGATTGGGAAGTTGCCCACGATGGTGTAGGTTGGGTTAATGTCAATCTCCAGCTGTTCGCTCGCGGGGATTTTGCCGATGGAGTCCACCGCTGACTCGTAACGCCTGTCCATGGCTAGCAGTTCAACCTCGTCGTTTAGGATGGAGCTGAAGTAGCTGGGGTAAACGTTAACGCCCAACGCGTACTCCTGCAAGTGAATAGCGGCTAAATCATCTTCTCTGAGCAAGCCGCGCTTCACGAGTTCGCTGAATTTCTTGTGGAAGGCTTTAGGCGAATTCGCCAAAAAGTATCCTCTTCCGCCTTTGGCGCCTGGCAGCTTGGCGATGACTAAGCGGTCGATGTCCTCGGGCGTTTTGAACGTGGCTGGCAAACGCAGCCCTGCCTGCCGCAGCCACTCTTCCTGGGATTTGCGGTTGGCTTCCCAGTGGAGGAGCTGGCGGTTGCCGAACATGGGCACCATGAGGCTGCTGGTTAATTCTTCGGTGCTGAGGTAGGCGGTGAAGGAGCCGTGGGGAATCAAAATGACGTTCAGCCCGCGGAGTTTCTCCTGTATTTGCTCGCTTAAGAGTTCCGTGAAGTCTTTCACGATGATTAAGTCGTCAACGAGCGGGTACTTCTTGTACATTATCGCGTCTTTTTCTTTGCATACGCAAACCGTGCGGAACCCTTCCTCTTTGGCGCCCTTGAAAATGTTAAGTGAACTATGAGAACCCAACGTGCCTATGGCCAGCTTTTTCTGATCGTACTTGTCGAGGATTTTGGCGATGTCGGCGCTGGTTATCACGTTACCACTTCCGCAAGTCTGCCTTCCTTAACCGCGCGCTTAACTTCCGTCGCCACGCGCCTGCCCGGGCCAACTTCCATGCCGTACTTGTACTTCATGTAAGGCGAAGTAGGCTCGACGCATGGGCAGCCTGGAACCCGCGGGCTAACGTCGAAAACATAGAACTCCAAATCCTTCGTTACCGCACCCTGCAACGCGAACAAGCCGACCATGCCCGGCGGGTACTCTTTCTTGCAGGTGCCAACGAATTTTTCCGCCGCCTCGAAAACCTTCTCGATCTGGCTTTCCCGCATGGTTGCGCCCATGTGCCCGATCTCGATGTTCTGGGTGGGAACGTTCAGTTCCAGTTGCTCCTGTGCTGGCAAGTCCAAGACGCCGTCAAGGTCCGTTTGAATTCGCCTGTCAAAGCCTAGTAGGTCGATTTCGTCGGTTAAGGGCGACCAGAAAAGGTTAGCGTTGAATTTGGCGCCGATAACGTATTCTTCTATTACCGAGTTTTTCAGCGCTTCCACGGTGATGATACCCTGTTTTATGCGTTTCTGCGCTGTTTTCTCGTACTCTTCTGGGGAAGAGGCGTAGAAGAAGGCTCTTTCGATTGCCCGCTGCTTTTCAGGCACTTTTACAATTGTGAGGCGGTCGATTTCGCTTGGCCCCTTGAAGGTTTTCGGCGTCGCTATCCCTGCCTTCTGTAGCAGGTAGAGCTGGTTTCGGGGGGTGTTGCGCTCTTCAGTTCGCAGCATCGAGCGGTTACCCATTAGGGGTACGGCGAACTGGTTTTCTATAGCCTCGTAGCCCGCGTACACTGAGAATGAGCGGTTGGGAACAAAAACCGTGTTCAAGTCGGTGAGAGCTTTCACGGATGCCGCGCTGGTTATTTCTGAGAACTTGTCAAGCATGATGACGTGGTCGAAGATGTTTCGGTAGTACTTCGTGTAGGTCTTGTCTCTTCCCCTCTGGCAAACGACCACGGTTTCGAAGCCTTCTTGCTTCGCGCCTGAAGCAATTTCAAGCGCCGAGTGGGATCCCAAAACGCCGATGCGAACCTGCTTGGGATCATACTTTTCTATCACTTGCTTGATGCTGTTCTCCATCTCTTTATTCCTTCATGTAACATTTATAATCGGCTATAACCTGCGAGAGCAAAGGCGCATTAAACAACTTGTACCCCGTCATCTCGTTCGCCGCAGCCATGTACATTTCGCTTATAATAGTTTTAAGCTTAGGGTCCAGTTTCGGCGGCTGCGACTTACAGAGAGACTTCCAGTCCTCTATGCCTCTGGCTTCGCCCTCTTTCTTGGCCTGCTCCAAATCGGCGTACCAGCTTGTCTTCTTGTAGAATTGCCTCGCAATTTCCTTGCTTACGTGCATGCCTCCATAGGTGAACCTGCACTCGTCAAGCGTTCCGACAACGTCAACAACCATGAGCTCCCTCTTATCATCGAAAGCCAACTCGATTTTTCCATCTTCATTTCGCAGCCCAGCCTTCGAAGCCATCTCGTTGATTGTTTCATCTGCCTTGAGCAGCAAATCCTTGATCTTGCCAAGTTCCTGATCGGTTAAACCAGCGATTTTCTGCGCTTCTTGCCAAGTAACGTAGCGGTCAGTTTCCTCCAGTTTTGTGCTGACGTCGAAAATCGGCTTCGCCAACTGCTCGCCTGGCACGGGGTAATGGTCTAATCCTAAATCTTTAAGACTTATTTTCCCCTCTTGAAGCCGCTTGAAAACTGATGAGCCTTCGGGCAAGCCGTTTCGGTAGATGATTTCCAGCGGAATCAGGCAGTTCTTCAGTTGCGGCGTATACGCGGCGTAGTCATGCACGAGTTTGCCGTCTTCCACAGTTATCTTCGGTTTGTAAACGTTAATCAAGCAGACTTCCATGATGCTGGTGGGTTGATTCACTTCTTTGATCTTAACCGCCCTTCCGTTTGTGTCGACCAAACCCCGATAGTGCGTCTTAACGCCTTTCCGCTCAAGCTGCTCAAAGCAGTATGCCCCCATGAGGCAGAGAGCGGCTCCTTTGGCTCCGATGTGGTCAGGCATTTCTCCCCAGTCGAAAACGCTGTAACGGTCTGAAAAGTGGAACCTGCCGATGCCCATGGCTTCAGCTGTTGGTGTCTTGATTACTTCGAGGTCTTTCACGCTACCCATAGCCTTTATCCCCAAGTTACCTTGCTCTTAGCAGAATATTCTATTTTAGCTTATACCGCTTTATATAAGAATTGCAGGCTCAAACAGCTGTTACTTTAGTTTCTTAACTGACTCGTTGGCTTTTTCAAGCTCAGCCTTCTTTGAAGCCTGATAGTTCCTGACGCTGTCAGCTACGGCGGCGTCTTCTAAGGCAAGCATTTTGGCTGCGGCAATCGCTGCGCCTTCAGGTTCGATTGTCACCAAGGAGCCTATGCCGCTTGGCACTCTGAGCGAAGAGAAAATGTCAGCTCCGCCGAAAGTTTCAGAGTACGGGGGACAAGCGATCACGGGTTTCGACGAGTTCCCATCGATAAAGGCGCTAAGAGCGTTCGAGCGACCCGCAACCGTGACGTAAACCACCTTCTCAGCCTCGAACTCCCTGATCAACTCAAGCACCTTCTCAGGCGTCTTATGCGCAGAGGCAACCCGAAACTCGTAATCCACGCCCAAAATCTTAAGGTACTTGGCGATTCCACGGGAAAAATCCAGATCCCGCTCTGAACCCATAACAATAACCGCTTTTCCAGCCATAACGCTTCCCAAAAGATGCTAACTTGAAACTGGCTAATTAACGTAACTCGGAAGTTGTAGCACAGAAGCAACCACATCTCTTTATTACCACCTTGCAAACTGCTCGCTCGGCTCGGTCAGGTTCACCATCGACTACGTTTTCAAAAGAAAAGAAGCCTAAGAAAGCAAGTCAAGCAGCAATTTCACAAGGCGGTCTGCCGAGGCTTTAACTTGCGCGGTTAAGCCCTCGCCGAACTCCATGCTCTTCGGCTCGATCAGCAGCAAACCGATTTTCGCGCCAGTCGCCTGCTTAACGTACTCGCAGAAGACCCGAAGAGGCAAAAGGTGCGTCGTAACCGCCGAGGAAACATCGATTTTCTCCGCGTCCAAAAGGCAGGCGTCGCCCGGGTTTAACCCCAAAAAGGCGGCGTCGATCAACAGCACGTGCGACGGCTGGAAATCCTCTATGTCGGAGAGGTAGCTTTCGGGAACCGTCTCAGCCTCAAGCAGAAGAACACGCGCGGGCAGCTTTTCTTTGAGGTCTTCAACGATTCTTAAGCCGACGTAATCATCCGTTCGGATAGGGTTGCCGATCCCCGCCACAACTGTTCTTTTTGCGTCAGCAAACCAATTCTTCAGCTCAGTCTTAATCGATTCAGTCATTCGAACCATGGAAAAGAAAATATGCTTTGAGACTTGAAAAGCTTACCACCAGAAATCTGTTTCCGCAAATTTTAACAAGGTATTTTAACAAGTTGAAGCGTTGAAAAAGTAGGTGGATTTCTTTGGAGCTCAAGCTTCCTAAAGCCTTAATAGGTGATGTCGGCGAGAAGGAACTCAAACTTTACTTAGCTATAATGCTCTACAAAGAACGAAAGATTTCGATTGGTCAGGCGGCTAAACTGGCAGGGTTGACTCTGATCGACTTTAATTATGAACTTGGAAAACACAATGCGTCATTCACTAACATTACTGAAGAGGAGCTGGAAGAAGAACTTCGATGAATAAAGTGATAGTTGCTGACGCCAAGTCCGTTTACACTTTTTTTGCGATTTTGGGCGGTTTTCGGTGGCTGTCCCATGCGTGGTGTAGCGCCAAGGTTGGGTGGTACAGAAGCATTCTTGGTCCTGAGTAGCGCATGACGGTTTTGACTTTCTGTTTCATGTCTGGGCGGTAGCAGTGGATGAGGCATTTGCCGCAGGTGCTTTTCTTGTCTTGAAAGGGGCACTTGTCCAGCCGCAAAAACGCGTACTCCTTGAACTCTTTGCATTCAGCGCAGAGGTCGCCGTGGGTGCCATGGTGGTTTCTGCAGTAGATGTCAACCATGTAGCCTATGGTTTTCTTCTCACGCTTCATTCTCTTGTGTTCAGGGTTAGGCGGTTGCGGCTGCATCGGAATCAACGTTCAAAACATAGGGCTGTGACGGCACATAAGGGTTTACCCTAAAACATTCGGGTTTCACGCTGGCAACGGGGATTCGCAGCCGCTTAAGTTGCAGTCAGGATTTTGCACCATTGCTCGATTTGTTTTTCCGAGTCCTCTTTATCTTTCAAAGCATTAACCAGCGAAAGCGCTCCCAAGTAATTCGAGTTGGGAACTAACGCCATGGTTTGCTTTACTCCCTGAGATTTGTTTTTGCCGCCTTGCACGAAGAAAACGGCAACCTTCTTTCCCGAAAGGTCGTTTTTCCGCAGGTAAGTGGTGATGGCAGGAGATGGTCTTCCAGCCCAAATGGGAGTTCCAACGATTATCAGGTCGTAGTCAGCGGGTGATTTTTGGGTGGGACCTATTTCGGTTTCTTTTCCGCGTCTAGCGTCGGAGCCGCCGCCTAGGAAGCCGATGACGCCGCCCCGCTTTTTTTGGTCGATGACTTCTTCAATGTCCGCTCCGATTTGCGCCGCTATGGTTTGGGCGACGAAGCGGGCGTTGCCTGTTCGGGAGTAGAAAACAACGAGACTCTTCATTTTTGAATCAGCCTGTAAAGCTGTATTCGATTGCAAGCGCATATAAGGCTTGTTAAGTGGAAGAGCTTAAATTGTGACCGCAACAATGTAACAAAGGGGTAAAGAGAATGGTGGTAACATCAGTTGGAAGGCCGAGGTTCAAATACTTCTTTGTTGGACTTCTATGCGTGATTTTTGCTCTTGTTTTGGTCTTGAGCCTTTACAGTTACACTTTAGGCGTTACGAGTCACGGGTTAACCATTTTAGAATCCAGTCAAGTAGCGCCACTGTTCTTGGGTATAACCGCAATCGTGCTGCTAGGTGTGTACGGCGGGTACGAAATCGGCAGGTACGCTGAAGCACAAAACAAAAAAGCGACTTAACTCGAAAACCAGCAGCATCAAAAAAAGCCTGCGTTTTTTCGTTGATATTGAGTGCCTTAGCATTCTTCAGAAATAGTTGAGAATCCAAAAAAATGGATGAATGGGTTGCCCTTAAGCAGGGCTGGTTTATCGGCTTACTGAGCTGATTAGCTTTTTGTCGGCGTTGTAGACTTCAACGGTCAGTGGCATTTGCCCGATTGCGTTGTGTGTTGCGCATCCGAAGCACGGGTCGTAGGCTCTGAAAGCCATCTCAACCATGTTAAGTATGCCTTGGTCGACTTTGCCGCCGTGGATTAAGCCTTTAGCTGCGTCGCGTATGCTCATGCAGATTGCTGGGTAGTTGTTGGTTGTGGCGACGATGAGGTTTACGTCTTTGACGAGAGCGTCCTTGTCGAGGACGTAGTGGTGAATGAGTGTGCCGCGTGCCGCCTCGGTTATGCCCACGCCTTCGCCTGGTTCTCCTGGCTTGTTGCGGACGTTTGTGCTGGTGATTTCTGGGTCCTTAACAAGCTCCATCGTTCTTTCCGTAGCGTAGAGCAGCTCGATTAAGCGTGCCCAATGGAAAGCCAAGGTGCTGTGGACCGGTTTGCCGCCAAGTGTCTTGTACATGACCTCGTATTCTGCCTGCGCCAACGGTGTTGCCATTCCGTCTGAAGCGTTCAGTCGCGCCAGTGGACCGACACGGTAGATGCCGCTGTCTTTGCCTGGAACTTGTCCTTTCCAGCCGACGGCTTTGAGGTACGGGAACTTGCTGTACGTCCATTCCTCGACGTGTTCGCCGATGTGGTTTAGGTAGTCTTTTGCTTCGAACTTGACGAATTCTTTGCCTGATGGGTCGACCACGCGGATTTTGCCGTCGTAGAAGTTGACCTTGTTGTTCTCGTCAACTGTGCCCATGTAGTAGGTTGGCATGGTGTAGGCTTGGCTCAAGATCAGGTCAACGTACTTGGTGTTGCCTAAAACGATTTTGTGGAAAATATCAAGGGTAAACTGGGCGAAGCTAACGCATGAGGTCGCCATTTTCTCAATTTCTTGCCTGTTCTCTTCACTAAGAGGCTTGCTGATTCCGCCTGGCAATCCGCAGACGGGGTGGGTTGCTTTTCCGCCGATGATTTCGGTCATTTTTTGCCCGTAAGCCCGATGCTTTATGACTTCTTTCGCAACTGGCATCCCGACTTTTTCGATGACGCCTAGGATGTTGCGTTTTTCCGGCGGCGCGTCTGGTCCAACTATGAAGTCTGGTCCGCCGAGGTAGTAGAAGTGCAGTGTGTGGTCGTAGATGTAGTAGGCGCTGTACATTAGCTCCCGAAGCTTCTTTGCAGCTGAGGGCGGTTCAACGTTGAATGCCGCGTCTAAGGCTTTTGTTGCCGCGAAGTGGTGCGCCACTGGGCAGACACCGCAGATTCTCGTGGTTAACTGCGGCATAAGCTCGGCTTTTCTGCCGATGCAGAACTTCTCGAATCCTCGCAGCTCAGGAACTTTGAGGTAGGCGTTTTCTACTTCGCCCTGGTCGTTTAGGAATATGGATACGTTTCCGTGTCCTTCAAGACGCGTGATCGGGTCTATTACTATTTCTTTCATTTTTTAATCACCTTTCGTTTCAGGATAGATGCTGGTAAACTGTACATGTAGAAGGTGCCAACAGTGTCCTTCACCTGGCTCAGCAGTTCCTCAACCTCTTTTTCGGTGTACGTGGTTTTGCCCGGTTCACCGTCGTAACCGAGAATCGAAGCCAAAGCGGAAATCATCGCCGCTCCCTGGTCGGGCACGTTCGGGGCTGGTCCGCCGCAGCCTGTGCAGGGCATGTCAACGTTTAAGCATTGGGCGCCGCAGCCGCTTCTGGTTGCAAGTCCCATGCAGAGGATGCCTTGTTCAAGCAGGCACTTTTCTGGCTCTGGGGTTTTCTCGTAGACGCGGTAGATTTTGCCGATTTTCTTGTTTTCTCGTTTTCTTGGGCACTCGTCACACACGGCTTTGAGGGGCGCGAGCACTGAGCCTTTGGGCGGCAGTGTGCCGCTTGCTATGGCGTCTATTGCGCCCGCGATCAGTTTAACCGGCGGTGGGCAGCCTGGCAGGTAATAGTCTACGTCGACTGTCTGCGCCAAAGTTTTTACTGTGTCGTAGAACTCTGGGATTTTAAGTGTGCCTTCTTTAACGTGGGTTACAGTCTGAGGCTCAACCGCCTGCGGGTTCACGTTTGACAAATCTTTTATGTAGACTTGGTCGAAGATCTCTTGTTTGTCGTTGAGGTTTGCCAGTCCAGGTACGCTTCCTTGGTGGGCGCATGAGCCGAAGGCGACCAAGGTTTTGGATTTTTGCCTCAGCAGCTTAGCCATATGTTCCTGTTCGCTGTTGCGTATTGAACCGTTAAAGAATGTTATGTCAATGTACTTGTCAGCCATCTCCTCAACATCTTTGTACTTGATGTCTAAGGCTACTGGCCAGAAAACCACGTCGGCTATTTGCACTACGTCAAGGATTTTCTCGTTTATGTCTAAGACGGCTATCTCGCAGCCGCCGCAGCTTGCAGCCCAGTAAAAGGCTATTTTTAACTTGCTTTTGCTCATGGTTTGTTCACACACTCGGTTACTTGCTTTATTATTTTTGATGCGTTTACTCGGAGTTCGCCGAAGGCTAACTCTTCAGGGGTTAACCCCATTGCTAAGCCGAGTAATTGTGGGTAGTGGAGTATGGGAATGCCATAGGTTTCATTAAACGTTTTCTCTATTCTTAGCTCGTTTGTGTCGTACATTATGTGGCAGAATGGGCAGATTGTGATTAGCGCTTGCGCTTCAACCATTTTAACGTGGTTAAGCTTGTCTCTTGCGAGCTGCAGGGCGATTTTGTCGCTGACTCCTACGCTTGGGGCTCCGCAGCATTCGGTTTCGTCGATGTAGTCGAGGCAGGTTGCTCCAGTTGCTTCGATAAGCATTTTTAGTGTCTGCGGGTCCTCTGGGTCGTCAAAGCCGATGTACTCTTTAGGCCTCAGAATGTGGCAGCCGTTGTGTTCAGCAACCTTAAGCATGCTGAGCGGTCTGGTGACGGACGCCTTGATTTTTTCCACGCCGACATCTTCCTTCAGAAACTGCAAAAGATGCTTTGCCTCAACGGTTCCTTTGAACTCCAACCCGACCTCTCTCAGGTGACTGTTAATTTCCTCTTTCAGAGCTTTGTCTTCTTTGAGGATCTTGTTAGTTTTCTTGAGTGAGCCAGCGCAGCCTGGGCAAAGCGTGAGAATGTTGAGTCCTTCCCGTTCCGCCAGCGCCAAGTTTTTCGCCGCCAAAACAAGCATGGTTTCATGACTGACTGGGTCGAAAGGTAAACCGCAGCAGTTGAACTCAGGCATCTCAACCAGCTCAACGCCGAGCTTAGCCAGAACTTTCCGAGCGGAAATCTCGTAGGCTGAAACGCGGTAAGGGATGGCGCAGCCGAGGAAAAGCAGGAACTTATTGCCCATTGGGCTGTCCTCCTGCGGGTTTCTGGACGGATTCTATAAATTTCACGCCTTTAAGCGCCTTCTTGACGTTTTCGCAGTTGCCTTTCGGCAGGGGCGGAAGCCCTTGGGATTCGCGTTTTTTTATTCTTAAATCGGGAATCTTGTAGGCGTAGCCTGATTCAAGCAGGCTTGCGGTTTGATCTTTGAAGACTTGGGGTATGCAGCCGTTTTCGACGGCTAAGTTTCTGAAAACGCGAATTACGCTTGCCACTTCGACATCTTGGGGGCAACGGTCAGTGCAGGTGAAGCACGCCGCACAAAGCCATAAAGTGTCGCTTTTAAGCACTCGGTCTTTCAAGCCGAGTTGAGCCATGTGGATGAGGGTTCTCGGGCGGTAACTGTCGCTGTACCTTGCTACGGGACAGTCAGAGGTGCATGTTCCACACTGGAAGCATTTGAGGATTTTTTCGCTTCCATGCATCTTGAGCAGTTCGTACTTGAACTTGGGGTCTAGCTCAGACGCTTTGATCGGTTCTTTGCCTGAAGGACTTACCACAGCTGTCTCAGTCATGCATAATCCACCTGACTGGTAGGAAGCACCATACGTGCTTATTTACCCAAAATGTCCAAGTCAACCATTTAAAGGTTAAGTAAACCCAAAGGATATTCGCCCATATTTCAAGTCTTGTTATTTTAAAGGGTTCTGGCACGTTAACTGCCGTTTTTTCGCCAGCTGGATGCTTAGCTGATTAGAATTCTCGGGTTTTCACCGTAGAAACCGTACAAAAATGGGTTGTCGACACAATGCTTTGCTCGTGCACTGGTAAAACCGGTTATCTTATCGCTTCTTCTATCCTTGAATCACGCCTTGTCCGCGTAACTTCCTTGAAAAGCTCCAAACACTCCTTTTTAGTGGGCGCTTCAACGCTGATGCTTCCAAAAGCTCCGATATCGATTCGGTACTTTCTTTCTTCCCTACCATCATCGCCTTGGTTCGTGACGCTCCCCCTCTCTCACGTTCGGACATTTCGAACGGCAAGTTATCTTAACGCTCCTTTTTTGCTTATAAGTTTAGTTCACATGCACTGCTATATCAGAAACAATATAGCGCCAAAACGATTGCCCATAGCGAGCCTTAACACGAAAAAAAATTATCGATATTTTTCTGAAGTGCATCCATAAACCTGTTTGATGCGGCTCAGTCAAGAAATGTTGACTAAAATCAGTCAAGAAACCTTTACGGATAGCCTTTTAACCAAACCAATCTTAACAGCATACATGCGATTCAGAGCGGAGCAAAAGAAGGCAAGAAGGGATTTAAAATGAACAGGTTAAGCGTTTTGACAGGAATTGTCTGCTTTATTTTTCTTTTCAGCTTGATTTTGATCCCGTTTGCAAAGGCAGACTGGGCAATGTACGGCGCGGGTCCTTCTCACAGCAACGTTGGAACAGGGAATCCGCCGCTTTCTCCCGCTATACTTTGGGATTACAACGGCGGTGAAAATGACATCCATCAGAGCGATCAGTTTGATTCGTCTCCTGCAGTTGTTAATGGCGTGGTTTACACAGGCGCGGATGACGGCAACGTCTACGCTTTAAACGCGACCAACGGCGTGGTGCTTTGGAGCTATACCACTGGCGGCGTGGTGCGGTCATCGCCCGCTGTTGTTGATGGCGTAGTTTACATTGGCTCATTTGATGACAACGTTTATGCTTTAAATGCGGCTAACGGTGCTAAACTTTGGAATTACTCCACCGGCGCCTCCGTTTATTCGTCTCCTGCTGTTGTTAACGGTGTAGTCTACGTGGGCTCCGAGGACGGCAACCTTTATGCTTTGAATGCTAATAACGGTGCAAGGCTCTGGAGCTACCCCCTCAGCGGCGTTGTTTCGTCGCCTGCCGTTGTCGCTAATGTTGTCTATATAGGCTCATTTGATGACGGCGCCATTTATGCTTTGAATGCTGCCGATGGCGCAAAACTTTGGAGTTATTCTACTGGCGGCGCCTATGTTTGGTCGTCTCCTATTGTGGTTAACGGCGTAGTCTACGGAGTGTACGGAGGCTCAGTTGAGCAAGGCATAGCTTATGCTTTGAACGCTGCTAGCGGCGCTGAAATCTGGAGTTACTCTTTTGGCACTGACGTTGAGGGTTCTCCTGCTGTTTTTAACGGCATAGCTTACATCGCGTCAATGTCAGGACACGTTTATGCCTTGGATGCTTCCAGCGGTTCGCAAATCTGGAATTGCACTGTTGCCGCCAATATTTCTGCTTCTCCTGTTATCGCCGGCGGAGCAGTCTACGTTGGCGGTCAATGCGGTTCAATTTACGCTTTGGATGCCTCTAACGGTGACCAACTCTGGAATGCCACTTATTTTGGTGTTATTTCGTCTCCTGCTGTTGTTGACGGGGTAGTTTACTTAGGGTCTGATTCTGACAACATTTATGCTCTGGGCGCGGCTGCTTCTTCACCTACACCCTCATCAACACCGCCAATATCATCAACAACTTTGCCCGCCACAACAGACAATGGCTCAACAATCGACCTTGCAATCAGCGGAAACATAACAAGCGCCCAAATATCCAATGTAACAATCACAACAAACCAACCTAACAACTCAACAACTGTGTCTTTTACTGTAACTGGGGAAAGCGGGACCATGGGTTTCGGTAACATAACTATCCCAATAAGTGCAGTTCTCAACGGAACCACACCAATAGTCTACATCGATGGTCAGCCAGCCTCAATCCAAGGGTACACACAAGATGGCGACAACTACTACGTGTGGTTTTCAACGCATTTCAGCACGCATCAAATAGACATTGTCTTCACTAAAACCTCTTCATCGCCAAATCCAACAATTTCACCTAGCCGAACATCTGCGCAGTCAAGTTCACTTTTGGAAGTAATCTATGGAGTAGCTGGTGGCGTAGCCACCGCGGCAACACTTTTAGTTGTGCTTAAATTAATAACAAAGACGACAAGAGCAAAGAGCCGCCTCCCCGAGTTGTAGAGTGATTAGCTTGGACGCCCTTGGGAGCTCAGCTAGCGCGTAATCTCTGCTGCCGCGATACTTAGGCATCGAAAAACCGATAAGTTAAGTCAATGGAAGGCAACAGTCCTTTTCCTTAGCAAGTGTATGCCACTCTTTGCATTCAAAGAGTCAGTCAAGAAATGTTGACTAACAGTGGTCAAGAAACCTTAACGAACACGTTTTTATAGCGTTCCAGCGCCATGCAGCATTGTTGGTAGCCATGACTAAAAACATCAAAACCGCAACCGCCACAGCCCTTCTGCTCTTTGCCACCGCACTTCTCGCGACAAGTTTTGCCTCGGCGTATTCACCTCCGATAGAGCCAAACCAAGTCGGCCCAGTCTACACCTACACGCTGCCTGGCTACGCGTTAAACTATACGATTATACAGATGCCTCCGCCCGACGCCGACGCCATTAACCCATACGCCTACAACATCGTGGTTTACGAAGACTACCCGCCCCAGCCGATCCAGATCTGTTTCCTCGAAGCAGACAGATCAGGCGCAGTGCAGAACATGACCATGACTTTGCCGACCGACGGATTCTCCACCTCGATAGGATGCACCGGCTTCCCCACGCAGATCACGATGCACTGGCTAAACGGCGGATTCCCCTCTTCCACCCCGGCGCCCAGTCCGACCGCGTCTCCCCAAGTCGCCTCGTACTTCATCGGGACCTTCACGTATCAACTGCCCAACTGCACAATTCACTACGGCATCGTCCAAGATCCGCCGCCGAACTCGGGTTCACCCTACCCCAGCCAGTACTTCCTTATGGTCAACGAGGATTACCCGCCCTACCCGATCCTGCTCAGCTTCCACGAGCAAACCGCAGATGGCGCAACACAGAAAGTCAGCATTATACTGCCCACGGATGCCTTCTCCTCAGATAGTTCCTGCACAAGCTGCCCTTGGCAAATCACGATGACCCCAGCATACAACGACACCAACTGCTCGAACTGCCAAGTAACACAAGTCACACCCGAAAACGAAACCACAACAGCCACCCCCACACAGAACCCAACCGCAACTCCAACAACAACAGCCAATGCGCCGCAAGCGCTCACCCAACCCAAGGGCAGCGGACTCGACGTTCAAGGATGGCTCGTCGCCGTGATTGCCGTCATCGCTATAATGGCATTTGTTATCGGCGCGTTGGCTGGAGTCATTGCAATGATGCGGCAAAGAAGCACCCGAACGTAAATTTCTCGTAGAGCGACTTTGAGTTAAGTCAAAAAAACTTGACTAAAACCAGTCAAGAACCCTTAACGAATAACCTTTTAACAACAGACCTTTCTAATAGAAGCCATGAGCAACAGAAGCAAAACTTACGCTTCAATTCTTATCGCCTCGTTCCTGATTTCGTTAGCCGTTTTGCCATCGGCGGTTTCAGCCAAGTCTGAACAGGCTTGGAACGTTCAAACTTTGGATGAAGATGCGTGGGCTGGCGGCGGTTGCCCCATTGCAGTAGATTCAAACAATGTCACCCACATAGCCTACATGGATTTTCCCTCTGGCACAAATTCTTTGATTTACACAAGCAGTAACGGTTCAGGTTGGATCAACCAAACTGTTGATGGCTCGGGTTATGTTTTCGTTGTTTTCAGTCTTGTTTTCGATGCAAACGGTTACCCACATATATTGTATAATACAAGCCCTCTTGGGGCTCCAATTGACCCTTTAAAGATTGCTAGTTGGAACGGAAATGGCTGGGACATCCAAAACACGGGCATATCTTACGCAGGTTCTGCAGCGCTCGCATTGGATTCATCTGGCAATCCACACATCGCTTACACTACTGGCGTTGAATTGCAATATGGTGTAACTTGGTTAGGCAGCGCGTTGGATTATGCAAGCTGGACAGGGACAAGCTGGACTACCCAAACCATATACAGTAACATGAACGACAGTTTTTCAACGTTTTCTTTCGCGTTGGGCTCAAACAATACGCCGTACATAATGTATAGCTTAACGTCCAATTCCAGCGCTATCAAGCTTGCAAAATACCAAAACTCAAGTTGGAATACCCAAACTATTCCGTTGCCTCCCTCATCAGCTAATCTCGGAAACGTGGTTGTCGATTCTAAGGGCTATCCGCACTTCATTTACACGCAGCCTTACCAAAACTCAACCACTCTTAGCACAATACTTTATGCCAGTTTCAACGGTACTGTTTGGATTTCGCAGACCGTGGCTTCAAAGGTCAGCTTAGGAGATGACAATCCAGTCGGCCAGTTGGTTTTAGACTCGCATGGTAACCCCCACTTCTGCTACATCAATTCAGACGGAGTTCCCATGTATGCCTCCTATTCAGGCAGCGCGTGGAACATTCAAACCATAAGCTCAAACACTTCAGCCAATGGACCCTGCTGGCTAGCATTAGACGCCAGCGGCAACCCACACATCAGCTACCGCACAGCCTCGGGCGCACGCTACACCGCCGTCTTAATGTACGCCACAACGAATGAGACAAATCAGGCAACTTCAACTCTTGTTCCAGAGTTTCCAGTGCTAGTAATCCTGCCCCCGTTCCTCGCTGTGCTTTCTATTGCCATTGCTGTGACACAGAGCCGTAGAGAAACACTGCGTCAAGAAACGTCGTAATCCCATAAGTAGGGGGATGTTGAACAAAAAACTCAGTTTGTGTCTAACCAACAGACATAAACAGCTATTTCGGCTTTTTGAATCGAGTAAGGAATAAATCAGGTTTTAATGGCTCAAAGCCCACGTATCTGTCTGTATCCGTAAAATCATCGGGGAAAATGGTTTTTGGCTTTTTCACAATTTCTTCAGCAATTCTGTGTAAGCCATCATCCCCTGTAACCAAATACATGAAGCCTTCAAAGAATCGCATATTTTTGTAAACAAAACAGTCCGCAAGAATCAACAAGTCGGCGTCATTGGCAAAGCTAGTTACTAACTTTTTATCTCTGGCTTCTTTTATTACAAGGTAAAGACCTTGACTCAAGCTTGCCTCTTCTTCGCTGAACTGTTCCTCATGACCTCTACATATTTTGGAAAACTCGGCCATTTTTTCAAGCGTCATGTTTGTCATTCTGGTTTGCGTTAGAACGTAATCTAAAGAAACGAATGACCAAAAGATTTCTTTGTTAGCATCCCAGAATAGAAGCAAATCGCCTAAACTTTTACCGAAAGCATCTAAACTTTTCAACAGGCCGTAGGTCTTTTTGTAAAACTCTATTTCCGTAGACTTATTTTGTCTAGCTTTTGAGATTTCATTTTCGACAATTTCAAGAAATCTGCGAAATTTCTTTAGGATAAGGGTGCTGAAATCACTTTTGCTTGCGGGTAAAATTACATAGTTGTAATGCTCTTTTAAAATATTAAAGCAATCCCTATATTGACAAGCACGGAAGCTGATTTTCGTACTTGAAGCCAAGAAAATGCTAGGATAGATAATTTGGGAGTCAGGAACGAATTTCAGCTCATTGGTCATCTATTTGCCTCTAAGTTATCTCGGAAATAACAAGACCATTGCCTATCGCATCAACGATCTCAGATGGCGAAGACTGGCCCATCTCGATTCCAATCATTATGGATAAAATGTTAAATATTTGTGGGATTTTTTCCCAGATAATCATGCAAACCTTATCTCTGGCTTTCCTCACAAGTCGCGAATTCTTTAATTGGTTTCTTACAATTGATAGTTCTTGAACGATATTATTCAATATCGTAATCATTCCTCGAACAGCCAAGGCTTTAACCCATTTTAGCTCACTTTCAAAAACATTTGACGTATCTTCGCATTGTTGCACCAATGTTTTTAGCGATTCAGCAGTTCCTATTAGTCTTGATAGGTAAGAACGCACACTTAGAGCATTCTCGCTGACAAATTCATGTGTATGGGTTATTAAGTCAGTCAAATTCGACAAATAATTTCTTACTTCAGAGGTCAATGATTTTTCAGTGTCGCAAATTAGTCGCTTCTCGTCTACCTCAAGGACCCTGGACGTGCTGACAAAGTAATGCAAGGAGTAGTCTTGAAGCAAACCCTGCAGTTCAATTAGTTGCACAAAAATCCCCGCCTACAGATCTTCTGGATTATATGCATTGTATACATACTCAAGTATCTTGCTTAAGGGCTTACTGCCATATTCATCCATCGTATCATCTAGAGCTGCCTTGTTTTTTGCGCTCATTTCAGTTATTATAATACTGGCAACGGCCTTTCCCCTAGGTGTAAGACTGAGCTTTTTTACTGTGTACTCGTTTCCAGAGTAACTGGTTCGGTTTAATGATTGCTCAACCAACAATTCTTCTCGCTTCAAGTCTTCTATTGCATCTTCCAACTCTCTGGAGAATGGCCCGTAATAATGCCAATGGAATTCAGCGAAACATTCCATTCCATTTTCATAGATTGAAAGAAAAGCTAATTTCTGCAATTTTGTGGCTGATTCAAAAGTGCCTCCAGAATTGAGAACAGTTGCCAAAATGAAATCTTTACACGTCATGTTTACAGACATGGTTCTCCATGTTATAACGCTTTGTAACACCTATAAATAATTTGGGGTTTAACGCAAAATACGTACTGATTAAAAAATTCCTAAGAAAGGTCAACAGGGCAAAAATAGAAGCGTGGAGAATGGAGACATTACAACAAAAAGAGCGGGTTTGAAACAATCTTCTGCAACGTAAACACAATCGCTCAGAAAGAAAAGGGGACGTTTTGAAGTAATTTTTTCTCGTTATATAGGTCGCACCACATATCTACGACTTGGTTTTTGAATCGTGCGCGGCTTTGACCGTGACGTCTGGTCCTTAAATTCCAGCCAAGGGAGGAAGGATATGGGGAGATGAACTGTTCCGCGGTGCATGGGCGAACTGTGCCGTTCTGGCTGTATTCTTTTCAGCCATCCGCTTCCCTTCGGAACTTCTGTGTCCATCTGCCTTTGAACATGATGTGGATTGTGCATTCAGAATTCTTTATGATGGCTCCTCTTGGCATCGGGAAATATGGGAAATTATGGTTTATTGGGCGGTTCTTCTTGCTCCGCAGTTTGGGCAGGTAAGCGTGGTTTCAGGCATTTCCGTTTGGCAGTATTGGCATGCGACAAGCCGTGCTTCTGGCGGTTCGTTTGCTGGTTTTTCGTTTTGCGGTATGACTTGGAACTGAATCTCTTTGGTGGTTACGTCGGGTCTTCCGTGGACGGCGACGACTCCTTTGATTTCCCACTGAACCGTGTCGCCTGCGGACATGAAGGTTGGGCGTGCACCAGCGGGGATGCCTACGCTGAACCTAAAGGCGTTGCTGACGCCGTTAGCTAGATGGGTGGCTGGGTTGCATGGGGGTTTTGCTTGGTAGAGAACCCGATTTTCGGTTACTTGCCGCTTAACCACCATCTTGAGCGCAGGGTCATACTCGGTTCGCGTGACCTGCGCGGTTTCCGTGCATTTGATTTCGCAGCGGATTTCATCTGCCTCTATGTCTTCGTGCGGCGTAACCGTGAACATTCCTTCCAAATTGTCGCCCAAGACGGCGTATTGGTCGGTGAGTTGCAGGTTGACGTCTGCTTTTGGAGCGACTAAATGCTCTTCCAGCTTCTTTAGGAATCCCATAGGTACCGCATGCTACTGTGAGTTGTGGGCTTAAAAGCTTTGATGCGAGACGCATGAGCCGCTTGAGGTGTTGTGCAGCAGAGATTGCTATCCGAAAATCGGGATTGCTGTATTTCCAAAAAAATGTTTTGGAATATTCCAAAACTCAAGCCGAAAAAACCTCCCTTTCATGCGTTTCGCGGCAGTTGATTCTGCATGGATTTTAGTCAGAACCAAAAAACCAACAAGAAGCAAGCCCCGTCAAATCAAGCTGACAGAGGGGAGGGGGTCTACTATTTACAACAAAAACCCATTGTAAAAATGGTTGAAAAGAAAGAGGAAAAGGAGAGCGGCTTACCTGACCTTGCGGTCAACCAGCTTGCCGTCGGCGTCGAACAGTTTTATGTCCAGCGGCATCTGACCGACCGCGTGGGTCGCGCAGCTCAGGCACGGGTCGAAAGCGCGGATTACGGCTTCAACGCGGTTAAGCATGCCTTCCTCAAGCGTCTTCGCCTTCACGTACTTCTTTGCAACCTGAGTTACCGCCCTGTTGTAGGCGATGTTGTTGTGCTCCGTCGCGATGATCATGTTGTTCCAAGTTATCATGCCTTCCTTGTCGACCTTGTAATGATGAATAAGGGTGCCTCTTGGCGCCTCAGCCACGCCGACGCCCTCGTAATGGTTCACCAAAGCCTTCGACGTAACGTGCTCGGAGAGAATCTCTGGGTCTTCCAGCAGCTCCTTCGCCTTTTCAACGCAGAACAGCAACTCAATCAGCCGCGCGTAGTGGTAATGGAAGGTGCTTTGGACAACGCCGTTCCTGCCCAACTTCTTGAACTCCTTAAGCTCCAAGTCTGCAAGAGGCGTGCCGCAGTGTGACGCAACGTTCATTCGCGCTAAGGGTCCGACACGATAGAAACCGTCTGGGTACCCGACCGCTTTGAAGTACGGGAACTTCATGAACGAGTAGGGTTCAACAGCTTCACCTATGAAGTCGCTGTAAGTTGTCGGGTCAACGCACTGCGCAACGACTTTGCCGTCCTTGTCCATAATGGTCAACGTGCCGTCGTAGTGTTCAAGCCCACCCGTCGGAGTTACCAGACCCATGTAGTAGCTTGGGAAATTCCCGAAGTTCTCCACTTCCTCATCAAAGTTCTTCAGCCACTCCTTGTAGAGTGCAAGCGTCTTTTCCGCACCGTCAAGCGCCTCAGGCAAATTACACTTCAAATAATCCGCTTTTTCCCTGCTCAGAGGCCATTTGGCTCCGCCTGGAAGAATCCACTCGCTTGAATGTACCCGCTTGCCAGCGATCTTCTCGATTATTTCTTGACCGAACTTTCGAAGCTTAACACCCTGCAACGCCAGCTTCGGATCCTTCTCTATAAGCCCGAAAACGTTTCTTGCCGCTGGGTCAGAGTCGAAGCCAAGCATCAGGTCAGGCGCAGAGAGATAATAGAAGTTCAATGCGTGCGACTGAATCATCTGTCCCATGTGCATTAAGCGGCGCAGTTTTATGGCGGCGGGTGGCGGGCTAACTCCGACGATGGCGTCGCAAGCTTTGGCAGAAGCAAGCAGGTGGCTCACTGGGCAGATTCCGCAGGCTCGGGACGTTATGCTGGGCATCTCGTAGAAAGGTCGCCCTTCAGTGAATTTTTCGAAGCCTCTGAAGTCAACAACCTGGAACCTTGCTTCTTTGACGGAATCATCGTTGTTTAGGCAGATGGATACTTGAGCGTGCCCCTCTATTCTGGTGATGGGGCTGATTACGATTTGCTTGCTGTCTTTTTCTTCTTTAACCATATTTTGTTTTACCCTCCATTCTTGGCGTCTTACCTGCCAGCAATTCGGTTATCACGTAGTTGATCAGGTCCGCGTGCGGCGGGCATCCCGGTATGTAGAAGTCAACTTTGACGGCTTCATGCAGTGGACGAGCCTTAATCAGAAGCTTCGGCACATCAGTTGGGATCGCAGCGTTCAAATCAGACTTCTGCTTGTACGCCCGCTCCAGCACGGCTCGATCGCTGTGGCGCCACGAGTTTCTCAGTGCAGCCACGTTTCCCGTCACCGCGCAGTCGCCGAGCGATATCAAGACTTTGGTTCGGGCTCTCACCTTCTGAAGCATGTGAAGCTGCTCTTCGTTCGCAATCGCGCCTTCGATGAGCGTGACATCAACGTTTTCTGGAAACTCCTTCACATCGGCGATGGGGCTGTAAACCAGCTGGATTTTCTGAGCTAGATCCACAAGCCGCTCGTCTTGATCTAGGAACGACATGTGACAGCCTGCGCAGCCGCTAAGCCAAACCGTGGCGACTCTAACCTTCGCGTTCGCGGTCATTTGCGTTGCCTCCTCGCCAAGATGAACTCGGCGATATCTTTACGCTTAGTATGGTCAATGGGTTCTCCCTCGATGTATATGGCTCCCACAGGGCAGACCTTCGCGCATTTGCGGCAGGATGTGCATGAGCAAGAATTCGCCCAGTGCTCATCAAGATCCATAATTACCTCAGTGTCCTTCCCCCGCAGCTTAAGGTCAAGCGTGTGGACGCCTTCAATCTGGTCGCAGACACGAATGCAACGGGTACATAGAATGCACCTGTTCCTATCAATGACCAAGAAGTCATGAGTGGAATCGACGGGGTCACGAGTCCAGTTCCTCTCAAACATCACATGGTCAACTCCAAGCTCCTTAGCCATGGCTTGCAGTTCGCAGTGATCGTTAGCAACACAGACCGAGCATATGTGAACCCGCTCGGACATCAGCAGTTGAACAGCCATCTTGCGGCAATCTTTAAGCCTCTCCGACTTGGTTGTGATTTCCATGTTAGGTCCAACGGGCGTGGTGCACGCAGGGAAAAGCTTTGGTGAGCCGCTGATTTCAACGAGGCATAGTCGGCAGCCGCCGTAAGGGATTAAACCTTCAAGCGAGCATAACGTTGGAATTATGATGCCATTGGATTTAGCCGCTTCCAGGATAGTGGTGCCTTCAGGAACTGAAACTTCGACACCGTCAATCTTAAGTTTCAAAGTGTTGGGTGCGCTCACGTTTATTCCTCCTCCCCATGCTTCTTGAAGCATTTACCTGCTTCACATTTCTTTTCAACGATGTGTTTAACGTACTCATCTTTGAAGTACCGAAGCGTAGTCAGAACCGGGTTAGGCGCTGTTTGCCCCAGACCGCAAAGGCTCGCATCTCGAATGTAGACCCCTGCCTTCTCCAGAGTGGCGATGTCGTCCATTTTGCCGTTGCCCGTTGAAATTTGGTCATATATTTCTTTGACTCGGGCTAAGCCAGCTCGGCAGGGCGTGCATTTGCCGCATGATTCTTCAACGCAGAAGTCAGTGAAGAACCTAGCCGTGTCAACCATGCATGATTCGTCGTCAAGCACTACGATGCCGCCTGAGCCCATGATTGCTCCAGCCTTCGTCAGTGACTCATAGTCAATTGGGAGGTCCAGCAACGTGTCAGGTAGGCAGCCGCCTGAGGGTCCGCCCACTAGGACAGCCTTGAATTTCCTTCCTTCAGCCACGCCGCCGCCGATTTCGAACACGACTTCTCTCAGCGTGATTCCCATCGGCACTTCAATTAAGCCTGGATTGTTAACTTTACCCGTAAGCGAGAAGCATTTGGTTCCCGCGCATTTCGGAGTGCCTGTTTTCGCGAACCATGCGCCCCCGTTTTGTATGATTTGAGGTATGTTTGCGAATGTTTCAACGTTCTGGATAAGCGTGGGTTTCTTCCATAAACCAGAGTTCGCCGGGTACGGTGGACGCGGACGAGGCATAGCTCTTTGTCCCTCCACTGAGGCGAGAATTGCTGTTTCTTCTCCTGCGACAAACGCGCCTGCGCCAAATCGGAGTTCAAGGTCGAATTTAAAGTTGGTTTCTAAGATGTTGTCGCCGAGAAGTGACATTGCCTTTGCCTGAGCGATAGCCTTCACCAAGGTTTGGATGGCTAACGGGTACTCGGACCTAATGTAAATGTAGCCTTTTTCCGCGCCGATCGCGAATGCGGCAATAAGCATGCCTTCGATGATGGCGTGCGGGTCAGCTTCTGCCAAGGTTCGGTTTGCGAATACGCCTGGGTCTCCTTCGTCGAGGTTGGCAACTATGTACTTGGGAGTGTTCTGCGCCCTTGATACTAAAGTCCATTTTTGCCCTGTTGGGAAGCCTGCGCCGCCTCTGCCTCGAAGACCGCTAGCCACCACCTCAGCGATTACGGCTTGCGGAGTCATGGATGTTAAGCACTTAGCAATTGCGGAGTAGCCGCCTGCAGAAATGTAATCTTGAATTCTCAGGGGGTCAATTTTTCCAGCGTTCCTTAAAACAAGCCGATGCTGCTTTTTGAAGTACGCCTCATTCTTGTAAAGCATTTCTTTTACTGGTAAATCGAGAACTATGTGGTCACGGACAATCTCCCTCACAGCTTCAGGGGTAACGCTCTGGTAAAGGTAGTCACCGGGCTCAATCAAAACTGCGGGACCGGCAGAGCATGTGCCGATGCAGCCTGTGCGTGCAACTTTGCATTCCTTGTCCACGCCTAACTCCTTAACCGCATCTTCGAAAGCTTTCAGGACTTTGAGCGCTCCGAAAGGAACGCATCCGCTTGAGCAGCAAACATTAATCCGGTACTTGTATGCCCTTTGAAAATCAATTTCATGCTCAGCTATTTTTTGAATATCATCAACTTTCAGGTTTAATCCCTCCAAGAACAGCCTTTATTCTTGCAATAACTATTTCTTTTGTGGCTCTACCCACCACGTCATCATCAATCACGACGTTCGGTGCCATAGCGCACGCGCCGATGCACCGCGTGACAAGAAGGGAAAGCTTTCCATCTGAAGTTTCTCCGCCGCGTTTGACGTTAAATTCTTTTTCAACAGCCTCAAAAATCTGTTCAACTTCTTTCACGTAGCAAGCGGTTCCTAAGCAACCAGTGACGATGTGTTGCCCGGGCTGTTTAAATTTGAAGAAGCTGTAGAAAGTTGCTACGCCGTAAACATGGCTCGGCGGAATGTTAAGCGACCCAGAAATGTCCATAAGCAAATCCTTATCTAAATAGCCGTAAATTTCTTGGGCGCGATGCAGTATTTCTAAAAGAGCGCTTTCTTGGTAATTGTGTTCTTTCAAAACTTTTTCCAACGTTGAACGTCTCTGGTCCATTTCAGACAATGGTTTGATCCTCCTTTAAATTCAATGGAACCACACCGCACCACTACAGAAATCCTAGTATAAAAGTCTAAAGGGCAGATAGACGATGTTTCTAAGGCAATTAGCCACAAAACTTGATCTTGACCGTAAATAATTCGTTTGGTTTTGGACTGCTCAAACACGTTTTTCGGTAGATAGTCCTTTTTTAGGAAAAGAATTATATGTGCATCTTTACCTTTTCATGTACTATTACAAAAAAAAATTGCTTATTCTCAGCAATCTGGAAGCGATGAAATGCGTATAATATCAAAAGAAAACTTTGCTCTTTTTGTCAACTCCATGATAAAAGATGAATCTTTGAACGTTATAGGTGTCAAAGCGAAAGGCAATAAATTCGCTTTCGGGCCTTTAGAGTCTGCCAGTGAACTGCGAATGGATTATGACGTTACTCTTCTTCCGCCTAAGAAGTATTTCTTTCCCCAAAGAGAAACTTTAGTGACTTATAATGTGGGAAAGAGTTTTTCTGCTAAAAGCCCATCTGAAATCAAGCCCATGGTGCTAGTCGGCGTTCACCCATATGATATAGTAGCCCTTCTTCACATGGATGAAGTCTTTAGCGAAACAAAATCAGACCCGTACTATTTTGAAAAACGGGAAGCATCGATAATTATCGGCGTTAATATTGTGAAAATGTCAAAATGGTGCTTTGCAGATTACATGGGCAGCGCCACAGTAGAGTATGGCTATGACCTTATGCTCACGGATCTTGGAAACAGGTATGCCATCAGTATTGGTTCGGAAAAAGGCGAGGCACTCCTGGATAAGTATGCAAAAAACGTTGATAATGCGCTTGCAAGAGACACCCAGCTGGTCGGCCAGAAAAAGCGGGAAATAATGGCGATGACACAACAAAAGCTGGATCTTCCACCAGAATTAATTCCTGAAATGCTGAGTAAATTTTACGGAGACAGTTCTTTCTGGGAGAAACATTCTGAGAAATGTTTAGCTTGCGGCTCCTGCGTCCTTGTTTGCCCCACATGCTACTGCTTTGATATTAAAGATAATCCTGACTTGTCCCTTGAACAGGGCGAACGAGTGAGAACTTGGGATGGATGCTTAATCGAAGATTTTGCGAAAATCAGTTCAGGTGAAAATTTCCGCCCAACAAGACCGACCAGATATAGACATAGATACTTTAAGAAAGGCAAGTATCTGTTTGATCGATTCGGATTCGTTTCGTGTGTAGGTTGCGGGCGGTGCTCCTCGAACTGTCTTCCTAACATTGCCAACCCAGTCAATCTTTTCAATGACATGTACCATGAAAACCAGAACAGTGGCGTGCAAGTGACTGCTGTATCAACGCCTGAAGTTAAAATTCAAACTGAAGGCAACATAGACTTTGTTCCTATGCTTGCAACAATCGTAAGGAAACAGCCTATGACGGCTAATGAAACGTTGTTTGAAATCAAATTGGACGATGGCTCGGTTCTGGGTCACAAACCAGGACAATTCGTTGAAGTTTCGGTTTTTGGAATAGGCGAAGCGCCAATTTCCATTTCGTCGCCGCCAACAAAGAAAGAAACGTTTGAAATATGCGTTCGTAAACTAGGCAACGTAACAACGAAGTTGCACACGCTTAACGCCGGAGACAAAGTGGGAATAAGAGGACCGTTTGGAAACGGATTTGATGCAGAATTCTTGAAAGGCAAAGACCTGCTTTTTGTGGCAGGCGGCCTGGGACTTGCACCGCTGCGGTCATTATTCAATTACGTTCTTGATAACCGAAAAGACTATGGCCAGGTAATTTTGCTTTATGGCTGTAAGGAGCCAAAGGATCTGCTTTTTGCTGATGAACTTCTTGCACTAGCCGAGAGAGACGACGTAGAATTCAAGCCTACAGTCGACAGTTGCCCTGAAACCGAAACTTGGTCGGCAAATATAGGTGTGATAACAACGCTTATTCCTCAAATAAAGTTTGATCCCGAAAAAACGTACGCTGTAATTTGCGGTCCACCAATCATGTACAAGTTCGTCATTGCTGACTTAAAAAAACGAAACGTTCCCGACGATCACATAATCATGTCTTTGGAGAGAAGAATGAAGTGTGGAGTTGGAAGATGTGGTCACTGCCAGATCAACCAAGTCTATGTTTGCAAGGATGGACCCGTGTTTAATTATTCAAAAATCAGGGGAATCCCGGAGGCGCTTTAAAGGTGAAGCCGAAAGTAGCTTTCTTTGATTTTGCTGGCTGCGAGGGTGACGAGCTGCAAATCGCCAATTTGGAAGAAGAAATACTGGCCCTTCTTGATCAAGTGGAAGTTGTGAGCTTTAGAGAAGTCATGAAAGAACACAGCGACAATTATGACATAGCCTTCGTAGAAGGGTCATGCACTCGACTTCAAGACGAAGATAGACTAAAGCAAATAAGAAAAAACGCTAAGGTAGTTGTCGCCATCGGCTCATGCGCCGCTATCGGCGGAATAAACTCGCTGAAAAACTACAAGGAACTGGACGAAGTTAAAAAAACCGTTTACGGTGACAGCGCAAGACTATTTGATACTTATGCCGCTAGGCCAATAGACTCCGTGATACCTGTAGATGCCTACGTGTATGGGTGCCCGATGACCAAGGAAGAGTTTCTCAGCGTTGTTAAATCGTTGTTGCTTGGAAAGAAACCCGATATACCCACTTACCCCGTATGCGTTGAATGCAAAAAGAACGAAAATATCTGTGCCTTCGAAAGGGGACAATTCTGCGTCGGGCCAGTCACAAGAGCAGGATGCGATTCCTGCTGCGTCAACGAAGGAACGATATGTTGGGGATGCCGAGGCTTGGTAGATAACCCTAACGAGAATTCTGAAAAAGAAGTCTTAATCAAATATGGCTTAACAGTTGATGATGCAGTTAGCAAGTTTAGTTTATACTTTGGTTGGCAGGAGAGACGAAAATGAAAAACCAGAACTTAAACCTGAAAGTGCACTATATTACCCGAGTTGAAGGACACGGTGACATATACGTAAATGTCCGTGAAGGAACGGTAGAAAAATGCGAGTGGGCAATACCTGAAGCGCCAAGATTCTTTGAAGCGATGGTTGTAGGTCGCCAGTACAGCGAACTGCACCATATAACGTCTAGGATCTGCGGAATCTGCTCAATAGGCCACACGCTCGCATCGCTCAAAGCAACTGAGACAGCCATGGGCATCCAAATAAGCGAGCAAGACCTGAAACTAAGGAAACTGGCGCTTCACGGTGAAAACCTGCAAAGCCACATTCTGCATTTAGGCTTCTTGGTCCTGCCCGACCTGATGGGTGTGGGTTCAGTTATTCCAATTGCAGCTTCAAACCCCAAAGAAGTAAAAACTGTTCTGCGCTTGCATCGGCTAGCAAATGAAATGTCTAATTTGCTTTGCGGCAGAACCACGCACCCTCAAAGGCTTCTACCTGGCGGCTTCTCAAAAATCCCATCAATAAACGAGTTAACAGCTATTAGACAGAAACTGAAAGAATCTGCCCCAGACGTTCAAGCTGTCGCAGGTTTAATCAAGGCTTTAGCGGGTAAACTGCCTGATTTTACAAGGGAAACAGAATTCATCGGTTTAACCAGCCCTAACGAGTATGCATTGTACGACGGAAAGCTTAGCTCCACCGACACAGGAATAGCGCCTGTAAACGAGTACCTATCATACACAAACGAGTACATCGTTCCATACTCCACCGCCAAACGCGCAAAACACGCCCGTGAATCTTACATGGTCGGGGCGCTTGCTAGATTGAACCTGAACTACGAAAAGCTTTCACCGATGGCTAAGCAGACAGCGGAAATGTTCGACCTCAAACCAGTATGCCATAACCCATTCATGAACAGCATTGCGCAGCTTGTAGAAGTTGTTCACAGCTTGGAAGATTCAATCAAACTCATCGATGAACTGGAATCTGCAGGCTTGAAGAGTCAACCAGAATACAATAAGCCAGAAATCAAAGTTAAAGCTGGACGCGGCATCGGCGCTGTCGAAGTCCCAAGAGGCATCTTGTTCCATGACTATACTTACAATGACAAAGGATACTGCACTAAAGCCAACTGCATAATCCCGACAAATCAAAACCACGGCAACATCGAATTAGACCTAAAAGCGCTGCTACCCAAGATTCTTGACAAATCAGAAAAAGAAATCGAGCTCACCTTGGAAATGCTCGTCAGAGCCTACGACCCATGCATCTCCTGCTCAACACACGCCCTAAAAGTCCACTTCATATAGACCCAGCAACACAAAACTTCTTTTTTCTTTTAATTTCAATCGGCACGTTCTTTAATCCGCTCTAAGTCTTTTACGCGACGGTGCGCGTTTTTACCCAAAGCTTTAGAACATCCAGCGCCATTTTCAAAGTGTCCTCTCCGAGGTTAAGTTTTGAGGCAGTCGTGTAACTCCAAGTCACAGGCACCTCTTTTATAGAGTAGCCTTTTTTCTTGCATTTCCACAGCAACTCGGCATCAAACTCAAAACCGTCGCTTTCAACGGTGAAAAGAACGTTTTGTAGCGCTTCCCTTTTGAAGGCTTTACAACCGCATTGAGTATCCTTCACGTTAAGGTTGAACAAGGCATTGAAAAACAGGGAGAAAGCCTTACTCGCAAACACTCTCGCGGGGGGACGTTCAACCAAAATTTTTGCCCCATAAACCTCTCTTGAAGCGACAGCAACATCAACGTCTTCCACGCAGGAAGCCAGCTTCTCAACGTCTGAAACTGGAACAGGAAGATCTGAATCAAGCAGCATGACAATTTCGCCGCGTGAGTTTCTAACGCCTTTTTTGAAGGCTCCGCCCTTCCCGAGCCTTTTGGGTGACGCTAAAAGCTTGACGACCCCTGAAGTCTTGGAAAATTCGTTTACGATGTCATTCGTTTTATCGGTACTTTCTGACACGACTATGATTTCGCAGGAACCGTTGAATCGTTCAACCAAACACTCCAAAGTGTGCCTAATCCTTTTTTCCTCGTTGTACGCTGGTATTACGATTGACAATTTCATAGTTTCGGCACTTGCCAACTCTTTAAGGCATGTTTGGTTTCCATTACATCTTCTGCACCTACCATAAGACTCTTTTGGCAAAAAACCGAAGCATCACTCTAACAGCTTTAGAGGATAAAAGCGGGATTTAACAAACGCTTTTTTACGTGGTTTGAAATAATGCTTTTCCATAGGGAGAGAGGCTGACCATTAAACAACCAGACACAGCGCAAGATGCGACGCCACAGTCAGGCAGCAATTCTGCAGCATCTCGGCTGAAACGTGCAGTTAAAGCCAATAAGTGGCGGCTGGCTTTCTTGGCTTTCGTCGTGGTCTACGCTTACCTTCTGACCCTAAGCTTAGGCTACATGTCGCCGCAATGGGACGAGATGCCTCACCTTTACGGCGGCTTGCTTCTAACTCGGGGAAACACATACAATTACCTGTCGATAAACGGCTACTACCCGCCTTTTTTTGACTTAATAACTGCGGGCTACCTAGAGGTTTTCGGCGTAAGCACAACAGCTGGAAGGCTGGTTTCCGTAACTTTTGCTTTGCTCGCCGTGTGGGTTGTGTTCGAGTTTGCCAAGAAAGCGTACGGACCCCGAAACGGCTTGATCGCAAGCGTTCTGCTTGCCACGATGCCCGGGTTCGTCTGGGTTTCAAGAGTAACGCTGCTGGAAACGGTGCTCATATTCTTTTTCTCGTTAGTGATGTTTCTTTTTTACACGTGGATCACAAACAACAGCAACAAAGCGCTTGTCTTATGCGGGTTAGCCTTAGGCATCGGCATCCTTGCGAAGTACCAGATTTTGGTTGCAGCCCTCGCAATGCTCGTGAGCATTCTGTTTCTTTGCAGAAAAAGACTGAAAATAAGCGTAACAAAGCTGATAGTCATAGTTCTAATAGCGCTTTTGGTGGTGGCACCTTGGTTTTTGATGATTTACCAATTCAGCGGGTCGTCAAAGTTTCAAACCATCCTTTACGTCGTGCAAGTTGGCGGACAAAACAGGCCTTCCTACAGCAACAGGTTTTTCATCCCAGTTTACTACCTGATTGAAATGACTGCGCCTTTTAACGGCATCCCCGTTAACCCAGTCTCGCTGCCCATAATGGCGCTTGGCCTTTGCGGTTTAGGATTGTTCGCTTACAGGAGAAAAAAGCAAGATGTCTTTCTCTTTACGTGGTTCATAGCAATCTACACCTTCTTCACTCTGATCCCAGACAGACAATGGCGTTACGTAGACGTACTTTTCCCAATCTTAGCCATGTCAGCCGCCAGCTTCATTGTTTTTCTGTACGGGAAAGTACGCTCTTGGAAACCCAACTTGACAGGTCTCAGCGGGGTTCGAACCAAGAAACTTGCAGCAGCCTCCTTCATTTTCCTCGCCGCATCCGCGATCGCTTACAGCAGTTACAACGCCTATGAGATGACTGCTAGAGATGAGGTTAGCATTCCCATTCAAGCCACAACGAACTATTTGGCGGGTCACTTGGATCAAAACCAGTCGGCAGTCATCATCTGCGCCTCCAACAGTTTCTACCAGGACATGTTTTGGTTTTACATGCCTGCAAACATGTCTGAAAACCAGATTTGGCAGTACCCAGAACTTGCCGTTGACACTTTCACACCTGACTTCAACATAACCCAGTTCGTAAGCCTATGCGAACAACGCAACGTCAAATACATAATCCTGTACGATTACGGGTCAACAATGCCGTTCTACAACACCACCTTAACCTACGCCGACATCCTAGCCATGATTTACAGCACGGGAAGGTTCGGCGTACCAACAGACCAGCCTTTCTTCGGTCAAATGCCCGAACGGCTCTTTCTGGTACGCTTCAACCAAACTCAAACGTAATCTTAGCCTACGTCTAAAAGTTCAAAACCCGTTTTCTTATCCTTAACCCGTTTAGCCGAAGCGTCACCAAGCTCCAAAATGACGACTTCGCCAATCTGCCAAACATCAACGCCCAACCGCACGCATCCCGTAACCGCAGCGTCGTTTCTTCCGAAACTGGCGTGCATGTGAAGTTTCGGTTTGCCTTCCTCGTCAACGAAGATTGTCCCGACGCCGCAGCTTTCATGAACTCCCTTAAGCAGTGTTACCATGGGTATGGGAGGAAGCGCCTCGCCGTCTTTCGGTCCCACGACAACCTTGCTCTTGTCTTCCGCGCCGCCTACAAAGAAGCATAATGCGCTGGAAACCTTCTTTTCAGAGGCGAATTTTTCAATGACTTCATGAATGCGTTCGCCATGGCGAAGCCTAAGAATGAAGACCCTTCCAAGTTTAGCCTCGGTGTAATCCATTTTTTTGCCTTCTTGCCGCTTTAAGCCGATGAGTAATCAAGTATAAAAGATTTAAAGCGCAACAGAATGTTTCCTGTTAAAGAAGATTAGCAAGTGACTTTTTGCGCACATAGACCTTTTGATTTGCGGGCAACCCAGAAAGAGCGTAAAAGTTGCATTGTTGTTAATGATGAAGATGATGATGACACAATTGGTTTTGCCGCAAACCGAAAGAACTAGCCCCTCAGACCAGCTGCCGTTGTTGTTGATGTTGTTGTTGATGAAACATTTTCCTTATATTCCAAAAAAACTCAACTTGAGCCGAACAACTTAGCCTTAACTGTAGCCAACGTTTTTTCGGCTGTAAGAAACATTATTTTCCAACAGCAAAATCAACAGCAAGCTCAACGCTGCGTTAATTTCTTTTAAGCGCTAAGCTGCTTGCGAATGCGCAATGTTGAGAAAAGAAGTTTCAAATTCTTTTTAGGTACAGGGTTGGCTCAGCTTGTTCCTTTCTTTTCTGTGAAGGAACCTTTGCACTGCTGACGTCGGCTGCTACAACTATGCATTCTGGCATGCTAGCAGCTACTTTGCAGTTTTGGCTGTGCCTTGCGAGCTTATTTTCCTGAGACATATTTTTTACCTCTTGATGAGTCCAAAGCGTTATCAAAGCAACCTTATAAACGTTGTCCTGCTTCAGAGGAATTATTCTTACATGTTCGAAGTTTATCGAACAAAACTAATTGATATGTAAAGTGTTGCATACGTAACAATTAATTGTTTATCGCCTAAAACGGTCGTTTTTCCACACGTCCGCGCTGTCACTGTAGCCCCGACGCTCCCAGAAACCCAACGCTTTGCCGCGGGTAAACTGAAGATGCACCACCCACAAAGCGCTCTTATAGGCGTATTTGCTGGGAACCACGAGGCGCACTGGGAAGCCGTAGCCTTCTTCAAGCACTCGGTCGTTAAGCTTGTAAGCTAAGAGCACGTCGTCGCCGCTGAGTTCCTCGCGGAAAAGCGAAGTTGTGTACGAGTCAGCCGATTCAAAAGTCACGGCTTTAGCCTCCGCTTTCGGTTTAACAAGTTGTACAATCGCGCGGATTGTTACGCCCTCCCATTTGCAGTCCAAAACGCTCCAGCCCTCAACACAGTGGAAATCGCTGGTCGAAACGGTTTTCGGCAACTTCATGAAGTCGTTCCAACTGAGCACGACTGGGTTTTCCACTTCGCCGTCGATCGTCAACGTGTAGGTTTCAAGCTTAAGCTGGGGGTTACTGGAGGTTATCCCCGGATGGTCGATGCCCCAACGCAGAAGCCGAGCGGTAACTTCTTGATTAGGCGGCAGCTTTTTCTTACTTGGTTTCTCACAGGACAAGAATTTGACCCCAAATCTAAATGCTCATTCACGGACTAAAAGCTTTTTTCTGATTTAACCTGCTTGAAAGAAACTTGTCAGTTGTTTTTGCCTTGGCTCTTCCCTGCTGAAGCCTGACACTCTGACGCCGACCCTTCGCACTTCAAGCGGGGATTCGCTTAAGAATTTGCCGAGAAGCTCCTTAACATTCCTCTTTATTGTTTCTTTATCTTTGGCGGGCTGCTCAAGCGTTACTGACCTGCTTTTGCTGCTTAAATCAGTCAGAACCACGTAAATCGACACCTGCTTGAAACTCAAATTCTTCTCCGCAACATCTTTCGCCACGTCTTCGGTTAACTCGTCGGTTTTCTGCAAAACAAACGCTAAATCACGGGAATCCTGCTTTAGCGTGCCGATTCGGCTTATGGATTCAGCCTCGCCCTGCTCCTGAACGGGGTCGTTGTCAATAGCGTTGGCTGCGTTGTGGAAGTAAATGCCGAGAATTTTGCCCCAAATGGCTATAAGTCTTTGCACATCGTAACCTGCCAAGTCACCGATGGTTTTGATGCCCAAAGATTCCATAACCGCCGAAGTCTTTTTCCCGACGCCTAAGAGCCGATCAACAGCTAACGGCGCAAGAAAACCCTTTGCTTCTTCAGGCAACACGATCGTTAAGCCGTCAGGTTTCTGGCTGTCACAGGCAATCTTGGCTACAAGCTTGTTCGCGCCCACGCCGACGGAGAAAGAAATGCCAACTTGGCTTTTGACTTCAGCCTTTATTTTTTGAGCGTAATCCCTTGCCTTCTCAAAGCTGCCTTGCACCTGCTCCGTAACGTCCAGGTAAGCCTCGTCAACGCTGACCTGCTCAAGGCTGGTAGCATAGCCACGGAGAATCTGCATTATGCGGTTGCTAATTTGCTCGTAGTACTCGTGGTCAACAGGCAGGAAAACCGCGTCGGTGCCCTCAAGCTTACGTTTAGCCATAAACAGCGGCATACCTGATTTGACAGCGTATTTTCGGGCTATGTAGTTGCTGGTGCTGACGGCGCCGCTTTCCTCGGTGCGTCCCGAGTAGACGCCGACCACAACGGGTTTGTCTTTGATAGCTGGGTTGCGGAGCTCTTCGCATTGCGCAAAGAAATAGTCAAAGTCAACAAGCATGACCACGCGGTTCTGCATGTACGCTAAGCCCCCTTCGCCTTAGGCATGAGCCATGACCCGTCACAGGCCGCAGTGTTCAACTCGGTTAAGCCTTCCCTGCAAACCCCAAACTTCATCCCCTGAGCCAAAGCCAAGTCTCGCATGTTCTTAAGAAGCTTGAACCTGAGCGCCTTTGGCAAAAGCGTGCTGCCGCCGATTTTTTCGCCCTGCTGGAAATAGAGCGGCTTCAGCTTCTCTGCCACTTGGGGCATGGCTCGGGTGAGCCGCATCCAATTGTCTGGTCTAGCCTTGTAAGTGGAACACGTCAGATGCTTGACGCCTATGCATGCCAAATCCGCGATAAGTCCCTCTGGCTGGTCATTCACGAGGGGTATGATGGGGTCTAACCGCACTGAGACGGGTATGCCTGCTTTTATCAAGTCCTGAGCCGCCCTAAGACGCTCTGAAGGCAGAGGAGCAAAGGGCTCGATAAGCCTCGCTAAATGGTCGTCTTCGGTCGTGACGGTCAACGCGACGGTTGACGGAACCTTGCTGAGCAGATCATCATCCCTAGCCACCAAGTTGCTTTTGGTGATGATTTGAATTTTGCAGTTGCTTTCAGCGAGGATTTCGAGGCATCGCCTAGTCAAACCTTCAGACGCTTCCGCACGCGGGTAAGGGTCCGAAGAGTTGCACAGCGAAATGGTTTCGCCCTTAAGCTTCGCCGCCTCCCGCTTCAACGTGGCTAGCAGGTCCTTTTTTGGTCTGCAATCGCGGAAGTTGGGGATGTAGCTGGAGGCGTAGCAGTAGATGCATTGGTGGTCGCATCCCGTGTAAGGGTTAAACGTTAGCTTCGGCGGACAAGTGCACAAGCCGCTTTGCCACGGGTCAAACTTCGTGATTAACGGCACAATTTTCCCTTAAAGGTAATTATGCTGAGGAGGTAAACAAAAAGGATTCGCAATAAAAACCGCGCTTTACCAGTTCAGAAAAGTGATAAGTTAAGAAGCGGAAAAAAGAGCCATGTAATTTATGGTAGAACCTTGAAAAACAGAATTCCTTTTTTATGGGCAACATTTTCCTTTTGGGATGGGTCGTCCATGCGGACATTTTGTCGGATGCTTCAGCAGTGTGCACAGGGCATCCATGAATTCTTCGTCCATGTGGTGCTCCATTCCGCAGACCGTTTCCTCACGAATGTCGGTTTTCAGCGTTTCCTTCATCAGCACCTCAGTTAATCTGTGAGCCCGAACGATCCTTCTGGCTATTGCTCTTCCATTGTCGGTAAGTTCAATACCTTGCCGTACCTTGTAAACTACGAGCCCTTCTTTTTCCAGCTTTTTCAGCATTTCCAGAGCGCTCGGCGCGGCTATTCCCAAATGATCTGCTATCCAGGTTAGGTGCGCAAGTTTTTCGCCGTGTTCCTCTGACTTCCAGAGGGTCTCTAAGTATTCTTCAACGCTTTCTGAGATGCACATTAGCATCACTTAATAGATTATTGTTGATTGTCATATAAGTTTTGACTTCGCGATTTGGCTTTGCTGATTTGGTTTTTTGAAGTAAGAGACTTAGGCACACCTAAATGATTATATTCTAGTTACAATTTAGGTACTCCTAAGTGAGACAGGAGTCATGAACCAGAAAGTCAGCGATTGGCTAAGAAACTTTGGACCTGCATGGATAGTTATGATAGCTGACGTGGACGTCGCCTCCATCATCACTGGTCTCCAGGCGGGCGCAACTTGGGGTTACCGAATGATCTTCATTCTCACAGTCCTCATTTTCCCGCTTTTTATAATTCAGGATGCTGCGGGACGTTTGGGAATTGCGTCAGGAAAGGGGCTTGGGGAGCAGATTAGGAACAATTTTGGGAAGAAAGCCGCGGTGATGGCTGCGATTCCGATGGGTTTAAGCGATTTTTTGGAGTATGTTGCTCAGTACGCGGGAATCGCCATCGGCTTCGCCCTCATAGGCTTCCCAGTAATCCTGGGCCTTATCATCGTTTTCGGAATCCACACGCTGATAATTTTTGGGCGGCAATATCACCAAGCTGAAAAAATGCTCATACCAGTAAGCTTCCTGCTCATGATCGCGATCGTAAGCTCAACGTTTGTCTTCCACGTAAACTTCGGGTTGTTTGTTTCGCTCGGTCTTTCGCCCCTTCAGCCTTACGGCAACCCATCCTTCGCGTACCTGCTTGCAGCCAGCGTCGGCGCAGTCATCATGCCCTGGATGCTTTACTTCCACTCAGGCGCGGATTCCCGACGGCACAAGCAGGTTAAAGACCTCAAAAACGAGCGGTTGGAGACCTTGATCGGTGCCGTGGTTTCCGAAATACTAATGATTATACTTGTCGTGGTCGGGCTAAACGTTTTCAGCGGAGACAAACTGATCAACGTCAGCGAGTTAACGAAGGCACTGCCTGTTTTCGGCAGCTACGCTGAACCCATAATGGGGTTGGGATTCATATTCGCAGGTTTCTTAGCCCTCGTGGTGGTGTCCCTTGGCTCAGCTTGGGGAGTTTTGGAAGCAACAGGACGTTCATCTGGACCTAATTCAAGAGCAAACTTCCTCGAGATATACGCCCTTGAAGCTGTTCCTGCCATAGTCATCGTGGCTGTTGTTAGCGGTTACATCCAGCTTATGCTTAACATGATGTTCATCTTTCCACTGGTCCTCATACCTTCCCTGTACTTTCTGGGCAGGCTCGTAACGAAAAAAGAAGTCATGAACGGAAACCAATTCAAAAAATACGAGAAAATAGCCTTCTGGGCAGCAGCACTCATAGTAGTTGCAGGCGGACTACTTGGAATATTTTCTTTGCTTTGAAAGCTCTGCAATAAGCTAGCTTGGGATTTAACCCTAAAACTTTTATTACACCGAGCCCTTTCCTGAAGTTCTAAGCTGAACTGCCATGACTCTTATCCAACTGCTCTATTCGATAATATTAGGGATCATTCAGGGTGTCTCAGAGTGGCTTCCCATAAGCAGCAAAACCCAGATAATCGTTTCTTCAACTTACCTTCTGAAGCTGACGTTTCAGCAGGCCTACACTTTCGGCCTGTTCATGGAAATCGGCACGTTGGCGGCTGCGATAATCTATTTCAGGAAAGACATGCTCAAGCTTGTGCAGGTGCTGGCAGGCTCTAAGGACGAGATGAAACGCAAACTTTTCTTTTACATTCTAGTCGTCACAGTGATTACCGCCGTCATCGCCGCTCCACTGTACCTTATCGCGGATTCGATCACGGGGATTGCCGTTGGTGTGCCCATGCTCATAATAGGCTTAGTCCTCATAGGCGACGCGGCGCTCATAAGGTACTCGAAGAAGAGGCTTGAGAAGGGGGTCACTGCCCGAAAACTGCAGAACCTTACCATAAAAGACTACGTGATCGTCGGGGTAACTCAGGGCATATCGGCGTTGCCAGGCGTCAGCAGGTCTGGAATCACGACCAGCGCAATGCTTCTGCTTGGCATTGAGCCAGATGAAGCGTTCAGGCTGTCGTTTACCGCTGGGATTTTCGCGGCGGCGGGTGCTTTCGGATTAACTTTAGTTGCGAGCAAAGCGAACGTGGCTGCTTCCATCGCTCCAATAGGTGTGATAGGCTTAATCGTGGCGATAGTCACTTCCACCATTATCAGCCTGTTCCTCATCGATTTCCTAATCAAATTTGCTGGAAAACAAAAGATTACTTACTTGACGGCGGCGCTGGGAATAATAGCGATAGCCAGCGGCCTGATATACTTAGTTCTTGGCTTATAGACCTCTTTTTTGGGTTTTGTGCTTCATTTATGAAGGTGTTTTAAGAAGAGAGAAGTTGTACGGTCATCTCTGTTAGATGATTTCCAGAAAAATATTGTTTCATCAACAACAACATCAACAACAATCGACGTAAATTAGGCTGTCTCTGTTCTTCTTTGTGAGGAACCTGCAATAGGCGCAGAAGGGAATTAAGTCTGCCTTAAGGGATTACGCCCATTCTTGAGAGTTCTTCTTTGAGGCTGCCGCTAAAACGGTTAAAGCTTTTGCTAAGCGTTCAGAAGATGGCGTTGCTAGAAAGAATTAAATCGCAAGCCTATTCTCTAATAACGCATGAACTCTTTTCTTAACTTTCTAAAAGAGGAAAACATGAGCTTGTTCACGGATTTTTACGAGTTAACCATGTGCGCAAGCTACTTTGACAACAAAAACTTTGAACCAGCCACCTTTGACCTTTTCATCAGGCGACTGCCCGAAAACCGCTCATACTTCCTCTTCGCGGGTCTCGAGCAGAGTCTCCAGTACCTCCAAAACATCAAGTTCACCGAGGAACATCTGGGTTACCTTAAAACGCAGGGTTTCAACAGGGATTTTCTGGATTACATGCGCGGCTTTAGGTTTACGGGTGAAGTGTGGGCTGTCCCAGAAGGCTCGCTGGCTTTTCCCAATGAACCCTTAATCCGAGTTACCGCCCCCATAATTGAGGCGCAGCTCATGGAGACTTTCCTGCTTAACACCGTCAATCTACAAACCATGATAGCCACTAAAGCCTCGCGGGTAGTTCATGCGGCTAAGGGTAAGCCGGTGATTGAGTTTGGGTTGAGAAGGGAGCAAGGCATCGACGCTGGGATGAAGGTGGCGCGTAGCAGCTACATCGCAGGTTGCCAGGGCACAAGCAACGTTTTGGCAGGGAAGGTTTACGGCATCCCAGTTTTCGGAACCATGGCGCACTCTTTCATCATGTCGTACCCGAAGGAGATCGACGCGTTCCGAGCTTTCACCGAAACGTTCCCCGACAAGTCAACGCTGCTGATAGACACTTACGACGACATTTCAGGCGCGGAAAAAGCCGCCGTCATAGCCAAAGAGCTTGAGAAGAAGGGTTGCAAGCTGGGCGGCGTTCGTTTGGACAGCGGCGACATGACCAAAACGAGCAAAAGAATCCGAAAGCTCCTTGACGCTCAAGGCTTGGATTACGTTAAAATCTTTGCCAGCGGCGACCTAGATGAGTTCAAAATAGAAGAGCTGCTTGGCAAGGGCGCGCGGATCGATTCGTTCGGAGTAGGCACCAAAATGGGCACATCAGCCGACAGACCCTACCTTGACGTGATCTACAAGCTCTGCGAAACCATGAGAGCTGACGGCGATTTTACGCCCATTATGAAGCTCAGCAAGGACAAAATCACGCTTCCAGGCAGAAAACAAGTTTACCGTTTCAGGGACGCCGAGGGAAAGCTTGAGAAAGACATGATTACTTTGGCAGATGAAAAATTTGAGGCTGAACCGCTGCTGGTTAAAGTAATGGAAAAAGGCAAATTAACATATGCTCTTCCTTCGCTTGAGCAAATTCGAGCTAACGCCGCCAAGAACCTGTCCGAGTTCCCAGAGGAGTACAAGGCTCTAACGGACGCGCCTGTTTACCCAATCGAGTTAAGCAGAAACCTGCTAAACCTCGTCAAAACCCTCAAGCGTCAGCTAACGATAAGCGAAATAAACCATGGGTCATAGGAATTTACTAGTTCTTTAAATTTAGCTCTTCGATTTTTTCAAATACTGAGATTAAATCTTTGAAGGCTGTTCTTAGGTTGTTGATGTTTGAGTTTTTGATTAGCCCATAGAGGTCTATTCTGTGCTCTTTTAGAAAAACATGAACATCATGCTCGCGAGGTGAAACCTGAACTCCGTATTCAAGACGAATTAACACCGCTATATTTTCCTCGACACACTTCTTTTTCCCGCAATTACCACATGAATTGAGACTTCATTAGATCCGAGGTTACATGATACCAAAAAAGCTTGGCTAGTTAAAATTTCAATATTAGGCGAGCTAAAACCCAACGCCTTTAACCGTTCAGATATTTCAGAGCACATATTTTTTGGTGTTTCAACGTGTTCAACATCCATAAGAAATACAAACTTGGCAAAACCAAATTTGGTTACGTAGGTTTGGACGGCTCGAAGTGTTGAGTAGCCTGTCAAGTGTTCGGTTTTTCTATTTCCATGCCCAAGAAGGGCTATGTTTTCAGGGAGTTTTAATGCATGCTCTGCACCATTGTACCTTTCAGCCATCGCTCTCAATATGTTGGCTTCAGTCTTTCCGTCCCCAGTCAACGCCACAGTGACTAATTCGGCACGCATTGTTCTTCCGAAATCGTTGATTGGGCGCATTTTATCACTTTGAACTAGAGTTTTAAGAAATCGACGAGTTTTCGTGGGTCTTGGCTGGTTTCTACTACATCTTCCAATTGCTCTAAAGTCAAATCCTCATGAAGCAAAACATCAGAATCAGTCTTCTTTAGTTGGATAACTTTTGTTTCTTTTGGGCGGACTTCAAGTAAACTGGTTAAAACGTCAATACTATGCGTTGACATAACCACCTGCCACGGTTTTTTGCTAAGCCATTCAAGCAGAACTTTAATCAGAGCTGGGTGAGCTGAACCCTCGAAATCGTCCCAAAGAACAAGAGAAGGTTTTTGTGCTTCAAGCCAAAGTGTTATTATCACCGTTTTCTCAATCCCGGCGCCCAAGTCTTTAACCTTCACGTACAGTGGTGACCTTCCTTCACCTCGTTCTTTCCTAGCACTTAAGTCAGGTGCAAATAGGATTTCCGTGTACTTATCATCTACACATTTGTTAACAAGTTCTTTTGCGACATTAACGTTAGCACCACTTTTTGTAACAATATTACGGTATTGTTCTGTGTTAAGCTTAGAAAACATCGAATCAACAAAAGTACTATCTGTAGGAATAAAGAAAACTTCATCATTTATTTTTGAAATAAAATCACCCAGTTTGGTTATATTGAGAGCGTTTGCGATTTGTCCATAAATATCGCTGGTAGAAACGCCATCGATTTCTAAACTGGCACTAGAATTTTCATTATCGCTGACATGTAGCGTCCAAATTTTACCTTTGAGATTATATGTGATTGTTGAAGTGCCAGAATATCCGTAAACCATCGATGTTCTTCCGCCGTGCAGCTTTTCGACAAAGCCCAATCTATTTTGACTGGTATAAGCAAGTGTATTCGATGGATGAGGAAGAAGAGAGAGCGCTTCCAGAACTGAAGATTTTCCCGAGTTGTTTCTGCCGATTAATACTGTGAATTTGGAAAGTGAAAGCGGAGTTTTGCAGTGTTCTATGCCTCTGAATTCTTTGATGTCGATTGAGTCTACGAACATTTCTCAGCCTCGAAGGGAATATGTTGTGATTTGCTTAAAAAAGTTCCCAGTTGCGGAACATACCCAATTTCTTGCGGCTGCTTAGTTTTTTCTTCTTTTTTTGGCTGACACTCTTTTTGTATTCGCTGCAGTAGCTGTTTCCGCCTTGCCAACATTGACGCGTGACCTTGCCGCATTGGTTTATGTACTCGCACCTGTAAAACACGCCGTCTACCCGCTGCGGAAGACCAGCGAACAAGCCTTTACTTTCCCCAAGCAATCGCAAGCTGATGAGAGTTGCCTCGCTCGGTATATTGGTTAATCGCCTTTCAGGCGTATTTTGTGCGAGAAATGGCAAACCCTTAATAGCCTTTCCAGAAAATGTTAAGTGCTACTGTAAAATGGAAGGTCTTGTCTTGCAAAACCGACCGGTCATAGTTGCTGTGGGCAGAACCAAGTTTGGGGAGCACTACGGCAAAGAACCTGAGAAGCTCATTGAGGAAGCTTGGCTTGCCGCTTCAAACGAGTGCGGCATCGAACGCAAAGACCTTGAAGCCTGCTACATGTCAGACTGTTTTCTCCCAATCACGAACAAGCTGGGTTTGGAAGAGGGTTTTCTCTCGGAGCTCACTGAGCTTCATGTGCCCATGGAGACAACCCGATCTTTCAGCGCTGCCTTGTTGACGGCTTGCCACGCGATTCAGGCTGGAGTCTACGACACCGTTCTGGTCGGCGGCATAGAAAAAATGACGGATCGCTGGGACAAAATACGCGACGACCTCATGCTTCTGGAGGATCCATGGAGTTACTATGCAGGCGGCACGCCTGAATCCAACCATGAGTTGATGCTGAGAGCCTACATTAAAGCGCATCATGTAACGGGCGAAAATCTTGACAAACTCAACATTGCCTTGGCGCAGGTTTCGGTTAAGAACCACGCGAACGCAACCAAAAACAAGTACGCGCAGTACCAGAGGGCAATCACGGTTCAGCAAGTTCTAAACGCGAGGAAAACCGCGCAGAAGCCCTTGGGCATGTTCGATTTCGCCCCGATTTCTGACGGCGCTTCCGCGTTGGTTCTCATGAGTGAGGCGGCAGCCAAAAAGCTGTGCGACAGCCCAGTTCACGTTCTCGCCTGCACTTCAGCAACTGACTATCTGAACTACACTGCAAGGGAGGACCTGTCTCGTTTTGTCGCGGCTGAAATCGCGATGAAGAACGCCGCGCAGATGGCGAAGACCGCCCTGTCTGACATTCAAGTCATCGAAATAAACGATCAGTCAACAGTGATGGAGCTTGTTTCCCTTGAGGACTTGGGCTTCTGCAAGCCTGGAGAGGCTTGGAAAAGCATTTACGAAAGCTACCTGGGCAACAAGCACTTCTATGAAGTGAACGGTAGGCAACTTTACGTTAACACTGACGGCGGGTTAAAAGCGGATGGGAACCCGTTTGGCGCCACTGGCGGGGCTCAGATTTTTGAGATTTACCGCCAACTGAAAGGGCAAGCTGGGACGCGTCAAGTCAACGTTGACGGCGGCTTACCGAAGAGCGGCTGCGTTTCGGAGTTTGAAGGCTTCGGAACTAAGGCTTACGTCACTATTTTAGGAGAGAGGAAAGATTGAGCAGTGAACCGATAGAGCGGCGGGTTTCTTATTTAGGTGACAGGTTACGGGCAAGCCGATGCCAATGCTGCGGCAAAGAATACTTTGAAGTCCGCGATTACTGCAGCAACTGCGGCAGAAAAAGCTACGGAAAAATGGACAGCATCGACCTGTTTTATGACAAGGGAAAACTGGAGTTATGCACCTTCGTCAACGAACCCACCAACAAGTTCATGAAGCTCTCGAACTTCGTTTACGGGATTGTTTCTTTTCACGACGGCAAAATCCGCGTGCCAGCAAGGCTGACTGACCAGTTAATCTGCGACGGCAAAGAGGTTGACTTGTCGAACCTTGAGGGAAGAGAGGTTGTTCCCCGCTTCCGCAGGCGCTACTCCGTGAGCAAAAGCGATGTTATCCCAACGATCTCCTTGGCTTTCACTTTAGCCGACGAGTATTACCCGCATCAAGAGTACAAGGTTGTGGCACCCACCAAGGAGTACGACGTGCCAGGAGTCGTGGGCTATGGCGTTTACATTTCAAGGTTCAGAATAAAAGAAGCCGAGCTGGAGCGAGCCGTCCCCTTCCTCGACGAAGACTCAGTGACCGCGTCGGTGGAGGCTGGAAAAATGGCGCTGGTCCACTCAGGCGTCGACAGCAAACTGATCGGAAAAGTCTACGTCGGCTCAGAATCCAACCCGTACTCAGTTAAGCCTATCGCGGCGAAGGTAGCTCAGGTTCTTAAGCTCGGCGAAGAAGACGGCGACGTCCAAGGCGTCGACGCGGTCGACACCGAGTTTGCCTGCAAGGCGGCTACAAGCATGTATAAGGACGCCTGTTCCCTTGTTAGTTACCCACGCTCGGGCATAGAATACGCCATGGCTATCGGCGCGGATAACGCGCAAGCTGCGCCCAGAGGCTGCCCAGGCGGCGAACTGGACACGTTTGTCGGCTACGGCGGCGCCGCCTTCATTTTCGGGAAAAACGACGTGATCGCTCAGGTGGAGGGATGGTACAGCTGCACGTCTGACACGCCTGATTTCTGGCGCAGAGACGGCGAACAGTTCCCGAGTCATGGCGGAAGATTCACTGGTGACCCCGCGTATTTTAAGCATGTTCGCAAGGCAACCTGCAAGCTTATGGAGCGTTTCAACCTTAAAGCAAGCGACTTAGCCTACTTCGTTGCTCATCAGCCTAACCCAGTGTTCCCAGTCAGGATGGCTAAGGAGCTTGGGTTTAAGGAAGAGCAGTACTTGCCCGCGCTTCAGATTAACAAGTTCGGCAACACCTACTCCGGCTGCGTGCCCGTGGGTTTAGCGTCGGTGCTTGACGTTGCAAAGCCTGAAGAACTTATCTTGGTCGGCAGCTACGGTTCAGGCGCTGGAAGCGACGCGTACCTGCTTAGAACCACAAGCCAGCTTATCGACAAGCGAAAGCACCAGAAGGTCAATGTTAAATTCCAAGCTGAGAACCCGTTCATAGAGTACGTGGATTACACGACGTATCGACGGCTCAAAATGGGAATGTGACAAATACTTAAATAAATCACCACGGAACTGACATAGCGAGGAAGTCAAAAGATTGATTCTAGACGACATGGCGCAAGTACTTTACACACCCGTGAAAGCCTTCAAAAAGATAATTGAGAACCCCAAGTATCTTGGAGTGCTTCTCGTTTTCGTACTGTTCCTCGGCTTGCAGTTCGGCTTTGAATACGTTCAGTTTGCCAAAACCCAAGTGGAAAACACAACGCCGTCCATCGGCGAGTTGGCACAGTACACCAACGCTACGTTGTGGACCAACAGCACAGGCGTCAGCTTAAGCAACAATTACGCAGACTACTTCAACTACACAGTTTACGCTGGGTCAAGCATAGGATACTACAATCTGTTCACAAACTACACTAACACTAAGGGTCCCAGCAGCTTAGAAATCGACGCGCCGAACGCAAACAGCGCCTCTGCCACCCTGCAGGACCTCTTTAACGTTAACTGCGCCCCCAACGGTTTTGAGAACCTTTCCATGACCCTAAAGTTGGTGTCGCCTCAGACGGTTCCTCAGAGCGCAACTTTAACCCTGTACTCGCTTAACGACTCAAACTATTACAATTACCAGTTAACCTCTTCCCTGTCGACCACGTCTTTAATCAACGTCTGGCAAAACCTAACCATCCCGCTTGGACCCGCAAGCCAAGGCTGGACAACCAACGGCGCTCCAAACTGGGGAAACATCACGGCTATAAAACTGGACTTCACCTACCCAGCCGACTCGAACATAACAATCCGCATAGGCGGGTTGTTCTTCCGCGGGCAGTACGAGTCGCCCCTGTCATTTGAAGGCGCCGTGGCTTCAGCAAGCTTCCTGGAGGCATATTCTCTGCAGTTCATTTTCACTTGGCTGCTCTTGACAGGACTAATCTACCTGCTGTTTAAAGCGTTCAAAGCGCCGCTCACGTGGAAGCCGCTGTTCGTTGCCGTGGCTTTCGCAATGTTTGTGATGGTTGTCCGAGCCTTGGTCGGTTTCCTCGCCACGTTCACGCTGAACAATCTTTACTTTCCCTATGACGCGTCGATTGGCAGTGCACCAACCATCCTCGGCGCAATATCCTACCCGTCGCAGATGGTGGGTTTACTGTCAGCACAGTCCCAAGCGGCTGTTAACGCTGTCCTTTCGGCGACCTCTGGCTTCAGCACCCTCGTCTTGGCGCTGTTCGTCATTTCGTACGTCTGGCTGGGTTACTTATGCACCGTCATAATAGGCCACATTAACCCGGCGTTCTCGATGACGAAGAGAATTGGGATCGCAGGCGTCAGCGTCGGCCTCACAATATTCTTGCTGCTGCTGTTCAGCATCCCAATCTAAGATAAGCCGCCGCTTCACCCTTTTTTCCCCTTTTTCCACGCGCTTAAGCGGGGTTAAGGCAAGATTTATATGATTGAAGGGCACAAATTCTGGAAGTGAAAATCTGAAGCGGGAAATTTACTGTTTAGGGTGACTCAAATTGACAGCTATTAAGGATTTGCAGAATGGGATGAAACGGGTTAGCGTTGAAGCGAAAGTTGTTGAAAAAGGCGACCCGAGAGAAGTCAAATCACGTTTTAAAGATGAAACTTACCGCATCGTCGACGCCGTGGTTGCGGACGAGACGGGCAGCATCAAGCTGACACTGTGGAACGAGCAGATCGACATGGTTAACGTTGGCGACAACATAAAAATCGACAACGGCTACATAACCAGCTTCAAAGGCGAAATCCAGCTAAACGCAGGCAAATTCGGCACACTAAAAGTCGTGTAAGAAAAAAGGCCGAGTACCCAGTCAACGGCTTCTTCGTTCAATATCGGGTAAATGAAAGGGATCGGCGGCAAAAACAGCGGTTTCGAAAAGCTAAAACGGAAGGGATTCATTCAATTCTAAGCAGGAATAATTGCTGTTATGGCTTGGTGATGTTAAGATGCCGACAAAGTCGCTCTTGCAGGGATTAATAATCATAATTATCGGAGTGTTCTTTCTGACTCTTTCGTCCCTGCTTTACCATTTTAACTACATAAAAAGTACTAACAGACTGATAATTTTCGACGTACTCAGCATCGTTCTAGTGGTGTTGGGTCTTGTTTTTGTCTTGCTTTCCGGAAGACGCCCTGAAAAGACGCGGCCTTTTTAGGTCCAGCTTTTGCAGAAGTTCATCGATCTTTGGTAAACTGCCTTCACAGAAAAATTTCAACTTTAGTATCTCGCTTGAACGCGCTGTTCTAATGTATAGCCTTAAAAGATTTGAAAAATAAGGATTCAGTGATGAAGAACCCAGAAAACAGTTTGAATCATTTTAGCCTAAAGAAAAAACTCGTAGTCTTAGCGGCATTAATAGCAGTTGCAACAATATTGTTGTCTGCATTCTGGGTCATACCCGAAATCTCGCGTAATTCGCTGCCTCAAGCCGTAAAACCAGTTATTGGAAAAGTTCAACCCGCATCTGGCTACTACCTATCATTCAGGGGCAACATCACCAGAATTTTTGTCGTTTCCACAAACTTAAGTTCCGGTTTCTATCCTTACCCCACCCGCAGCGCCATGGGTCAACAAGGTGGTCCGCCAGTTGTTGAAAAAGGGGAACCATGCGTCATCATAAACGTCACCGTACGCAACGATTACTCGGCACAGTACCCACCGCCCGCCCAGTTCCTGAATAATCCAACTCCAGCTTTCGCCTATGTTTTCTTGACCGCAAAAATATTTAGCGGCAACAATGAAATTAACGCAACTGATTTAACTCAGGTGGGACTCCCACCAGACTCATTGTCATTTGCGGGCCTAAACGGCGGGGAGACGGCAACTATTTCTATTTATTTAGCAACAACAAGTAAAATGGAGATAACAAGTTTCCAGATTGTCCCAGTGTGGATTGGCGGAATCCCTCTACCGTAAATTCTTGTTATCAGAAGACTGAGTCATCTTGGAGATAAGGAGTGGTTTTAGAAAAAGCCTTATTAGTTCAACTTGTAGGGTCATTTCTTGTCAGTTTGTGGAGAGAAACAATGCAGTTCGAGCTAAATGCGCCTTTTAAGATTTCTCCCGGTCAGGAAAAAGCCGTCGACCAACTCGTAAGCAACTTCGCAACGAAGGATAAGCAGACGCTTCTGGGCTTGACTGGTTCAGGAAAGACGTTTGTCATGGCTAACGTGATCAACCGCCTGCAAAAGCCAACCCTGATAATCTCGCACAACAAGATTTTGGCAGCGCAGCTCTATGCCGAGTTGAAATCCTACTTCCCGAACAACCGCGTTGAATACTTCATCAGCTTCTACGATTTCTATCAGCCTGAATCGTACTTGCCAGCGCAGGACATGTACATTGAAAAAGACTCTGACGTGAACGAGGAAATCGAGAAGATGCGTATGCACGCTGTCTCCAGCCTGGTCAGCCGAAACGACACCATAATAGTCGCCAGCATAAGCTGCATCTACAGCCTTGGAAACCCGGACGACTTCAGAAAAATGGCGCTGGACTTGGCGGTTGGAAAGCAAATTTCAAGGCAAGACCTGATCCATGCGCTGGTTGACATGCAGTACGAACGATGTGACATGGTGCTTGAGCCTGGCAGGTTCCGCGTGCGAGGCAACTCAGTGGACATCGTGCCCTCCTACGAGAACGATATTTTACGGGTTGAACTCGACGCAAACACGGTTGGCAAACTTAAAGAAGTCAACCACATAACAGGCGACGTCAAAGTCACAGTTGACAAGCTTACTCTTTACCCTGCACGCCAGTACGTTGTTCCCGAAGAGAAGCATGCACTCGCGCTTGAGCATATCAAGCAGGAGTTAGAGCAGAGGCTTCCCGATCTGCCGCCGCTTGAGGCTCAAAGGCTAAAGCAACGGACAAACTACGATTTGGAGATGATACGGGAAATCGGCTTCTGCGCAGGCATGGAGAACTACAGCAGGCACTTTGACGGGCGCAGACCAGGCGAGCCGCCGTTCACACTGATGGATTACTTCCCCAAAGATTACCTGCTCATCATCGACGAGAGCCACCAGACGATTCCGCAGGCACACGCGATGTACAACGGTGACTACTCAAGAAAAAAGAACCTCGTAGACTTCGGCTTCCGACTTCCCAGCGCCCTCGACAACAGACCCTTAAGGTTTGAGGAGTTTGAGGGAAAAATGGGCAAAGTCCTCTTCGCCTCCGCGACCCCAGCCGAGTACGAGCTGGAAAAGAGCGGCCCACCCGTCGAACTCATCACGCGTCCAACGGGTCTTTTAGACCCTGAAGTGGAGCTTCACCCGATCGCTGGGCAGATGCAGCACCTGATGGCTGAAGCTAAGAAAACCATCGAGCGCGGCGACCGCATCCTAATCACGACGCTTACGAAACGGATGGCTGAAGACCTTGCGGATTACCTTGTCAAAGAAGGCTTCCGCGTAAGATACATGCACTCAGACATCGAAAGCTTAGACCGCATAGAACTTGTGCGGCAACTGCGCGTGGGCGACTTCGACATTTTAGTAGGCATAAACCTGCTGCGTGAAGGCTTAGACATCCCAGAGGTCGCCACCATCTTCATTTTGGACGCTGACAAGGAGGGTTTTCTGCGGGACGAGCGAAGCCTCATCCAAACCATCGGGCGAGCAGCAAGAAACGTCAACGGCAAAGTCTTCCTTTACGCCGACGTGGAGACAGCGTCGATCAAGCGGGCGATGGAAATTACGAATTACAGGCGCGCCTTCCAGAAACGCTACAACCAAATCCACGGCATCACGCCTAAGACGATAGTGAAGAGCGTGTCGCTTAAGGAGGGCAAGATTAAGGGTGTAAAGCACCTGCCGAAGTCAGACATTCAGCGCCAGATAATTGAGCTTGACGCGCAGATGAGGAAAGCCGCCGAGAAACTTGACTTCGAACGCGCCATTGAACTTAGGGACACGATTGCGGAGCTGAATCTGGCGTTGACAAAGAAGGTGGAAAACGAGGGTGAAACCCAGAAAACTTGGAGTTAGGAGCAAAAAGGTTCTAATCCATCCTGCCTAAACAGGTTAAGTTTACGAGAAGCGGAGAAGGAAACTGGTTTCGTTATGAGAGACAGCATCTCAGTTAAGGGTGCAAGAGAGCATAACCTCAAAAACATCGACGTGGAATTGCCCAGAAACAAGTTCATAGTTATCACTGGGCTTTCTGGCTCAGGAAAATCCACTCTTGCCTTCGACACCATCTACGCGGAGGGACAGCGCAGGTACGTTGAGAGCCTATCCGCTTACGCACGGCAGTTCCTCGGCTTGATGGATAAACCCGATGTTGACTCCATCGAAGGATTGTCTCCAGCCATCTCAATTGAGCAGAAAAGCACCAGCAAAAACCCCCGTTCAACCGTTGGAACCGTCACGGAAATCTACGATTACCTGAGGCTTCTTTTCGCCCGCATCGGCACACATCACTGCCCCATCTGCGGCAGTTCAATTCACCCGCAGAGCCCAGAAAACATCACCAGCCTTATCATGGTTGAAAAAAAGAAAACCTTGACTTTCCTTGCCCCAGTCATCCGCGGTATAAAAGGCACGCACGAGCAGGTTTTCGACGACCTCAAGAAGCAGGGGTACACCAAGATACGGGTAGACCAGAAAATCTACGATTCCGACGCCATAAAGGAAGAAGTTAAGCTGGTGCGGTACGAGAAGCACTGGATTGAAGCCGTCATCGACACAGTAAAAATTGTTGATGAGGAGCATTCTCGAATTTCTGAAGCGGTGGAGCAGGCTCTTCAGGTGGGCAAGGGAACAATGATTGTCATCGACGCCGAAAAGGCTCAAACAGAGAAAAAAGAGCTTGAACGGTTCGAAGATGAAACGATGTACAGCACCTTCGGAGCATGCCCAAATCACCCCGAAATCGTTTTTGAAAGCCTTGAGCCGCGAATGTTCAGCTTCAACTCGCCTTTCGGCGCCTGCCCAACCTGCCACGGCTTAGGCGAAATAACCGAAATATCCCCAGACAAAGTTATCCCAAACAAAGACTTATCCATCATGGATGGCGCTTTAGCGATTTACGGCAGCATGGACCTTAGCTGGCGCGCGCAGCAGATAGCAACGGTCGGTAAAAAACACGGATTCGACGTTTTCACACCGATAAAAGATTTCACAGAGCAGCAGCTGCACGTGCTCCTTTACGGCGACAGAGAACCCCTCAACGGTCACTGGTCAAACGGCGCTAACATGTGGATGCGCGAAGGCTGGGAAGGCATAATCCCGCAGACGGCAAGGCTCTATCGCCAGACTGAGAGCGAATGGCGAAAAGAAGACATCGAAAAATTCATGACATCCCGACCCTGCAACGCCTGCAAAGGAAAGAAACTGCAGCCCGTCGTTCTCGCAGTAAAAATTATGGATAAAAGCATAATCGACGCAACTGACCTGTCGATTGAAGAGGCGGTTGAATTCTTCCACAACCTGCCAGCGCAACTCACCGAAAAAGAACTAGCAATTGCCAAACAGGTGCTCAAGGAAGTCAATGAGCGGCTGGGTTTCTTGAAGAACGTTGGTTTAGGCTACCTGTCGCTTAGCCGTGCGGCGCGGACACTTAGCGGCGGCGAAGCGCAGAGAATCCGCTTAGCCACGCAGATAGGCAGCAATCTCATGGGCGTCCTCTACATTCTTGATGAACCCAGCATCGGCTTGCACCAGCGGGACAACGCTAAACTCATCAGCACGCTTCATCGGCTGCGCGACCTGGGCAACACGCTAATCGTCGTCGAGCATGACGAGGAAACCATACGGAAAGCCGACTACATCATTGACATGGGACCCGGCGCAGGAGTCCACGGAGGACACGTCGTCGCTGAAGGACCGCCTGAAGAAATCATGGCTAACAAGCGAAGCCTCACGGGCAAGTACCTGTCAGGCGAACTCAAAATCGATGTGCCCGAGTCAAGGCGCAAACCCGTCGGCTACATCACCGTGAAAGGCGCAGAAGAAAACAACCTAAAATGCCTCAACCTGCAACTGCCGCTGGGCGTGCTCTGCGGAGTCACAGGGGTTTCAGGCTCGGGCAAAAGCACGCTGATGAATTTAACCGTGATTCCCAAGCTTCGGCAGATCTTTGGGGAGAAAATCGATAAAGTCGGCAAACACGAGTCAATCGACATTCCGCCGATGGTCCACAACGTCATAGTCATCGACCAAGACCCAATTGGCAGGACACCGAGAAGCAACCCAGCCACCTACACCAAGCTCTTCGACGAAATAAGACGCATCTTCGCGTCAACCAAAGAGGCGAAAGCCCGCGGCTACAAAGAGGGACGCTTCAGCTTCAACGTGAAAGGCGGCAGATGCGAAACCTGCCAGGGCGACGGCGTCCTACGCATAGAAATGAACTTTCTGCCCGATGTCTACGTGCAATGCAGCGACTGCAAAGGCAAACGGTACAACAAGGAAACCCTAAGCGTCCTCTTCAAAGGCAAGAACATCGCTGAAGTGTTGGATATGACGGTTGAGGAAGCAGCCAAGTTCTTCGAGAACACGCCACGACTCTCACGCAAACTGACCACACTTCTAGACGTAGGTTTAGGCTACATTAAACTTGGGCAAAGCTCAACCACACTGTCAGGCGGAGAAAGCCAACGCATCAAAATCACGCGTGAACTTAGCAAAAACAAGACGGGACACGTCGTTTACATGCTTGACGAGCCGACCACGGGGCTGCATTTCGACGATACGAAGCGCCTCATCAGGGTGCTGAATCGGCTGGTTGGCAACGGCAACACCGTCTACATCATCGAACACAACCTCGATGTGATAAAAAGCTGCGATTACCTCATCGATTTGGGTCCTGAAGGCGGAGCTGCGGGAGGGGAACTTCTTGCGCAGGGAACCCCTGAAGAAGTCGCGCAGGTCGAGGGGTGCCACACTGGAAGGTTTTTGCAGAAAATTCTTAACCGCCCGCGGGAAGAAATAGGGTTGGCAGTGAAGCAGCCTGCATGATTCAAATAAAATCCCCGTCAGATTTCAAAGCCTCCGACATGCCGACTAACCCTGGAGTCTACCTGTTCAAAGATGATCAGGGCGAAATTCTCTACATCGGCAAAGCGAAGAGCCTTCGTTCCCGCGTCAAAAGCTACTTCTTAAATAAAGACCAACCCGCGAAAACACGGCAGCTGGTTTCCAGAATCCGAGGCATCGACTGGATAATCGTCAACAACGAGGTTGAAGCCCTGCTTTTAGAGAACAAGCTGGTTAAGCAGCACACGCCCAAGTACAACATCGACCTCAAAGACGCAAAAACCTTCGCGTACATCTCGCTTACACGGGAGCCTTACCCGAGGATAATGACCAGCCGCAAAGTCTCACGCAAACTCGAATCGTTCGGACCCTACACCGAGGGCTTCATACGGCAAGACCTTCAACGCCTCGTCGTCCGCGTGTTCAAGCTGCGCACCTGCAAAACCATGCACAAACGCGCCTGCCTAAACTACCACATCCACCTCTGCACCGCCCCATGCATAGGAAAAGTCACCGCCGAACAATACGCCGAGCAAATCAAGCAGGCACGGTCTTTCCTAAACGGAAACTACCAGCAAACGATAAAACAGCTCGACGCCCAGATGCAGCAAGCCGCCCAAGAACAGAAATATGAGACCGCTCTGGAGCTACGCAATCAAATGGCTTCCATCAGGCTTGTAACGGAACACCAGATCGTGGATAACGAGCGGCGGTTCGACCAAGACATCTTGGCGTTCAAGCAGGTCGGCGACAAAATGCTCGCTGTACAAATGGGGGTTCGCAAAGGCGTTTTGCTGGGGAAAAAACAGTTCACCGTCGACCTTCAGCCACAGGTTGAACAGGAATTCCTCAAAGCCTACTACACAAGCAACCGAATACCCCGAGAAATCCTCCTGAACAAGCCCGTCTGGCAAGAACCACAGGAAAAAAAGGCTCTTGAAGAATTCCTATCGACAAAACGGTATGCCCCAGTCTCGTTGATCATTCCCAGAAAAGCCGACAAACTCGCGTTGGTCCAGCTGGCAGAGAAAAACCTTGAATCAACGTTGGAAGTTGACAGCGCACTGGTCGATTTACAAAACGAACTCAACCTCCCAGCGCTGCCGCGTACAATCGAGTGCTTCGACGTTTCAAACCTGGGGCAGGAGCACGTGGTTTCAGGCATGGTCAGCTTCCGCGACGCGAAGCCAGACAAGAAAAACTACCGCCGATTCAAAATTAAAACCTTCACGGGACAGGACGACTTCGCAGCCGTCAACGAGGTAGTGGCACGCAGATACAAGCGGCTAGTTGAAGAAAAAAGCCCGCTGCCCGACATGGTTCTCATCGACGGCGGACCTGGACAAGTTGGAGCGGCAAAAACGGCTCTGCAAACCCTCGGCTTAAACCTACCCGTCATCGGGTTAGCGAAGGAGCACGAAGAGATTTATTTGCCAGACGACTCAACGCCGAGAATCTTCGACAAGAACAGCCGAATGATGCTTCTGCTTAGAAAAATCCGTGACGCAGCGCATGACTTCTCGCTCGGCTACAACCTGAAGCGGCGGCAAATGAAGACAAGAGAAGAATTCAAACAAATCAAAACTTAATTCGCCAAAAAGAGATTTATGGCAATTCAGCAATTTAATAGCAGGGTAATATAGCGATGTCGCTTAGAGTCCAGATTGACCCGAAGCTTGAGCGCAGATTCAGAGAAACCGCCTTGAAAAAGTTCGGTTGTGGAAAGGGAGCATTAAGCAAGGCTGCAGAAGAAGCCATACTAAACTGGGTCACCTGCCAGAAGGAGACCCCAACTTTTGAAGGGGATCCAATCAAAGGTATCGAAGGATTGCTTAAAGATGTCGACATTGACTCCGTCACCCTTCAGCATTTAAGCAACCAGCTTTGGGATAAGAATAATCTATCAACAGCCAGAAAAGAGCCTAAAATGATCGAATAACGGTCGATACAAAGGGTCTTCGTCAAGAATAGCCGAATCAAGAATTCAAGCAGCAAAATAACCCTGCAATATCGCCAAAAGATTTTGTTGCCGCGGGCTGTGCAACCCGAATTGTATGCATTTAATTACTCGAATCCTCAGAATTAAAGGCGGGAAGAAACGTTGCTTGACATGGTTACTCTGCTGTTGATATCCGTCGCTGTCGGCTTAGTCGGCTCGCTGACGGGTCTAGGCGGCGCCAGCATCCTGACACCTATCTTGGTTTTCGCGGGTTTCCCCGTTAAGGAGGCAGTGGCATGCGGCATGGTGGCTATCATAGCCACGTCGAGCGGTTCAGCCTCAACTTACGTGAAGGAACGAATCGCCAACATCAAGCTTGCCATGTACCTTGAAATGTTCACCATCATCGGCGCCATAGTGGGAGCAACCATAACCGTGCTTATCGCGCCTGTTTTCCTCTATTTCTTGTTCGCCGCTTTCCTCCTCACTTCTTTCATCAACATCAGAAGCAGCTTCAACAAGTATGTGCCGCCTGAAAAGCAGGATGGGCTTTCCAAGTGGCTTGGGCTTGAGGGAAGCTACTATGATCAGGCACATGACAAAGTGGTAAAGTACAAGGGCACAAATTCGCTGCTGGGCGGCTTGGGAATGTTTGTGGCTGGGATAGCGGCGGGGATGCTTGGGATCGGGGCGGGAGCCTTCAAAGTCATCGTCCACGAAAAAGTCCTCAAGGTACCCGCAAAAGTGTCAACCGCCACCAGCAACTTCATCATAGGCATGACCGCGCTGGCAGGCGTAAGCGTCTACCTTTTTTCAGGACTGCTAAACCTGACGTTGATGGCGCCCATGGCAGTAGGCGTAACAATCGGCGCCGTGGCCGGCGGAAGAATGCTGAATCGGATTCACGACAGAAACCTAAAAATCCTGTTCCTTGTGATTGTCGTCCTGCTGATTATTCAGATGCTCTACAAAGGAGTGACCGCTCTATGAGTCAGCAGGACGTAGGCAGCGGCGAAAACAAGCTGGAAACCGCCATAAGCTACCTGTTGATAGTGGGCGTCGTCGTAAGCGTCATCCTGGAAGCCATAGGGATAACCCTCTACTACGGAACCCACGGCAACGTGCAGATTTCACAGAACCCAACCGTTTTTATCAACGGAAAAGACTTTTTCGCCTTCATAATCTACCAAACCCAACACTTGTTCGGGGCACAAAACGCCATCCTGTTCATGACGCTGGGGCTCATAATCCTGATGTTGACACCCTACATCCGAGCAATAACGTCCGTCGTCTATTTCGCGCTGGAAAAGAACCGTAAGTACGTTTTCATAACGCTCTTTGTCCTCGTTGTCTTGACGCTAAGTTTGGCGCTTCATTAACTTTTTCTAAAAAACTTGTGCATTTGTGTTAGCGCTTGAATGCTTAAAGCTATATTCTGCTTAAAACAAATTATACCTGCAACGTGAGGTTAACGCTTTGGCTGAGGAAAAAGAACGATCAACTCCGAAATCCCGCATAGAAACGCTCTCCGACTTGATTTTCGGGTTAGCCCTCTCCATAGGCGCGCTCACCTTGATCGGGAATGCTCCAAGCAACTTTTCGGACTTGCTCAAGTCTATAGGATATTTTGCGTTTAGTTTTTTCATACTCATAAGCGTCTGGTACACGTACACCAGCACCATGTCAAACGTACGCATCGAAAAACGAATACAAGTTCAACTCAACCTTGTGCTCCTATTCTTGGTTTCCATTGAACCCTTCCTGTTTAACGAACTTTTTTCCAAGATTCCGACAATGGACGTTTCGACGCTTTATGCTGTAGACCTCGGAGGGCTATTTGTAATCCTTTCGCTGCTTGCCAACTCCATTTTATCAGACAAGAAAAGACCAGAAGAGCTGCTTCACCACTATGCAGCGATGAGAAATTCGCAGATAGTCGGAGCAGCATTCTTTTTTATCTCAGTCATACCGTTCTTTTGGAGTTGGGCGGTACCGATAAACAGCGAAACAAGCATCCCCCTCAGGTTCATACTCTGGATGGTGCCCTTGTTTCTGCACTTTATCCGACGGATATGGGAGAGACAAAGCAACATAACTTGAAAGCAAGCCATTTGACTGCAAGAAAGCATTCAGGTTCAGCGGGTCTTATTCTCCTTCTAAGAAGTGATATTGCCTTCGAGGCTGCAACGTTCTTATTAGCCATTTAGCAATAAGGTATGGCTAAAAATGTCTCGAAGTAACTTAATGCTTGAACGGGCAAACGCCTACGACAAAAACGGGTTAATCAAGCGTGAAGTCGGTAACGCGCTTGAGTCGCTCAAGGAGTTTAGAGTAAAATTCCCCTTCGCCGAAAACCCGCAGTCAATAGATTGGCTGGACCCTGACAAAATCTTCAAGCCTGATTCAAACGAAATAGGCGAATTCTTCCGTTACTTAGTGTATTTCCTCAACCCAATTGGGCACCTTACAATCCAGAACGCTAATGTTTACCGAAATATCAGGCTGCAACTCGGCGACTTCAAGAGTTTGCTCCATGTCGCTGTGGATAAAAACAAGTCTTTAGCTCAGAAAGTGGATGCGCCCTGGGAAAAAATAAACGGTTTAGGCAACGATAAGCACCTAGCCAAAAAAACCATATTTTGCTTCAACTACGAAAGCAAAACCGTCGTGCCGATCTTTAGCACCCAACACCTAAAGCATTTCGTTAACCGAACGACCGATGCCCCGAGCAGCGGAGCCAAATACTACTCACTTGGAGCGGAATACGCATTTTACACGGCTGAACTGTTACAAGCCAAGGACAACTTGCCAATAACGAGGTCTTGGGAAATCACGTATTTCACTCGTTTCCTCTACAACACCTATCCGCCGCCTGATAAAGAACCAGCCGCAACCCAAACAGACGAGGGAAAAACGGTTAACGTGGAAACCAACGAGCAAACGGAGCTAAGAGGATTCGTGAGGCTGCTGGGCGAACTGCAGTCAAAAGGGAAAATCACGGGGCAACAATTCAGAGAATACCGTGAACTGTGGACACAGCAACCCAACGACAGAGATGTATTAGTCTGGCGACTAAAGCAGCTCCTAAACACCGAAACCAAAACCAACCCAAACGCGCCGAGAAGCCAACCTCCACAAAAACCACGTCGACTTTAGAAAAAGCTTCAACACGCCAAGGTTATCCGCTCTTTTTCTTTTCAGATTAGCGGTTTCTATCTTCTCTGATTAAGCTCACTTCTTCCTCAATTGTGGTTTTTATTGGATTCTTTGCTTGCAAATCTGCTAGTTTCTGGAGTAACCCGTCGGACTTCTTGGCGTTTAGATAAAGCTCTACAGCTTCCCTTAACACGTCTGAGAGCTTGCCATACTTCTGAAGTTGACGCTTTTCTTCTTCGGAGATTCGAACGCAAACCGTTTTTGTCATACACTTTGTTAAACATATTGTCTGGTTTAAGGTTTCACAATTTTTTGGATTGGCGGGTTCGACGGGACTAGTCTACATATATGCGAAAAGGTACTAGGTAGTTGGGTCATCCCGAAGCCGCCTTACGGATAATCTGTTTGAGTTGTTTTTGCAAGAATCGAGAGCTAATGGTTTTGCGTCTGGGTCGTTGTTTCTGTGATTTTGCCTCTGATTACTGCGTCTTTGGATAGGGATTTCTTCAGGGTTTGCTCCCCATGCCCGTATGATTTCTTTGATTTGTTCGATGCGGTTTACTTGTGTTTTGGGTCTGATGGCAAGCCCAGCAGCCCTGGGTGGGGTGAAGTAAGCTTACCCCTTTCCCCAGAGTTGCCTAAACGAAATACAATCCTATCAACAAGAACACTTTATAAAAATTAAATTATTAGCGAACGCGACAGGTTTCTTAAATATAACGCACTAGCTCAAAATTTATAGCTGAAACAGAGTTATAGAATCCATAAGGTGTGCACATGGTAAAAAGCATATTCATCCCTGCAGGATTGTGGCATTTTATTGGGAGTGAATTGATAACCTTGGAATATGTGAATAATGATTCAATCACATCTGAGGTTTTTGATGAGCCCGCAATTAGATGGCTACTTCTAAATGATGACGAATGGAACAAATATTCGGAAATAATAACTCTATTAGACCCTGTTAGTCTCAAATCAAATGAGACAAAAGCTGAATCGCCAGAAATTAACTATTTAAATGTCTATGTTAGAGAGACTTTTAGAAAGAAAGCGATTTTGGAACGGTTTCCAGAAACAGAAAGAATGAATATTTTAGAAGGATTCATTGGGTTTGACAACGTTATTTTGATGAGTGAAAGAAAGACTGAAGAACTTTTCAAGGAAGCAGTCGAACAATTGAATCAATCTGGCAAAACAGCAACCATTGCAATTGACTTCACAATGCTAGCTATGCTGGTCAAAGAGTTGATAGGCATCTATCTGTTTAGACTTGGGCATTTTAGAAAAGAAATTGCGGATGATGGCATTATTGAAAATATGATACTGTTAAGATTCTTGGCTTTAATTGGGACAGACCCACAAAATTTTAAACTAAGTTTCTTACAAAAATCTAGTGAAGGTTGGAAAGCAGAAGAGCAACTTCGGGAGAATATTTTGAAAGCGATGAATCAAACCTTTCCAGATATCATTCTAGATGATGAGGGGAAAGAAGTAGCTAAATTTAGTATCGGAAAACTTTTCAGAATTGAAGAGGGAAGCATTCGTGTAAACTTTGGTTCATTCGGCTTAAAGACAGATGGCAATTTCGTCGGCTTAAGTCACATTCTGTATAGCCCTTCCTTTTTTGGTGCAAAAAATGTCCAAGATGTTTTGGATTCATGGAATTGGCTACTAAAAAAGATAAACGTCAGTGAGGTAGATTTACAGATGGCACTTGAAGCCTGTTCATTATCTGTACTACTAGCATCGGGAATTGAAAGAGGCAAAGATGTATTCTTTTTTTCTCTAATTGTTGACCTGCATCAACTCGATTTAAGTGGAATTGATACAATACCTAAAACTGAAGAATTCGGACGTGAAATTAGAGGCAATTTGAGAGAATTTGAAAAACTAAAAGACAAAAATCCGTGGAAAGGCATCATCAAACTTGAGAGTCTAAGAGAATATCTTTCGAATGTATCTTGGGAGTGTAGACTTGCAAGAATAGCAAACAATTATGGATTTAAAGTACAGTTTGGAAAACCTGGAAAAAATCCAGATTTAATCATTAATGCCAAGACAGTGGAAGTAAAGAACTTAAGCTCATACAGTCTTTCAAACCCAATAAACGATGGTATGAAACGGCATCCCGACATAATCGCAATAAAAGTTGACAGCCTTAAGCAAAGAGAAATTCCCAATTTAAAGAGTACTTGGTTAGGTACAAGTGACCTGAAAGAAGCAATCAAAACAGCGGTCACATGTGGTAAAGATGGTAGCATTGTATTACTTTTTATGACCACTGCTGGAACACTTAAAGGTAGATTAATTTTGCTAAAGCAGAACATTACAGCATAGCCGTAGATACAAAGGATGTCAACGTCGAACCACATTCAGGAAAGGCTTCTCTTCCTGCCTAAGCGACAAACTATAACGCAAGCATCCGCTGAGGAAAAAAGACAGAATAGAAAAAAGGCTAGTATTTCTTTGTACATATGATGGCGGGTCCGACGGGAATTGAACCCGCGACCCTCGGATTAAGAGTCCGATGCTCTAGCCTGACTGAGCTACGGACCCGCACGGTTTGCTTTTGAAAATGGCTTCACAGGATAATATAGAGCTTGCGGTCTTGTTGTTGCAGCCTGAAGCAATGAAAAACTAATAACTGACCAGCCCTTTTATGTTTTTATGGAGCGGGTTTTATGGCTAATTCTTCGGGCGAAGTTTTTGTTCTAAAAACCACGGATAGAGCAACGGGCGTTTCCGCGCTGCTTGAGAAGTTTGATTTAGGCGACTACTCGGGCAGGGCGGTGGCTTTGAAGGCTAACTACAACAGTGCCGACCCGTTCCCAGCCTCGACGCATCTTGACACGTTAAGAGCCATTGTGCAAGGCTTAAAGAAAGCGGGGGCGAGCGGCGTAACTTTGGCTGAACGCAGCGGCATGGGCGACACCGAACGGGTTCTCCAGGAAATGGGCGTTTTGGCCCTTTCAAATGAGCTGGGATTCAAGGCGGTCGTCTTAAACGACGCAGGCAAGGACGACTGGGTAAAAGTCGAGAAGGAAGGGACCCATTGGATTAGGGGGTTTTACATGGCTAAAGTCTTTCATGACGCTGACAAGGTGGTGCAGACGTGCTGCTTGAAAACGCATAGGTTCGGCGGTCACTTCACCATGTCGCTGAAGAATTCTGTGGGCTTGGTCGCTAAAAGGGTTCCAGGCGGCATTTACGATTACATGTGGGAACTGCACGGCTCGCCGAACCAGCGCAAGATGATTGCGGAAATAAACAACAACTACAACCTGGATTTCGTTCTGATGGACGGGATAAAAGCCTTCGTGACGGGCGGTCCCGACAAGGGAAATTTGGTTGAGCCGAACCTTCTGCTTGCAAGCCGAGACCGGGTAGCCATCGACGCGGTTGGAGTCGCGATTCTCAAAATGTACGGTGCCAAAGGCAAAGTGGGCGAAGCAGAAATTTTTGAGCAAGACCAACTCAAGCGGGCGGCAGAGCTGGGTTTCGGGGTGAAATCAGCCGCTGAAATACGTTTGACGCCGCTGAACGATGACAGCCGCGTTGAAACGGAGAAGATTGAGCGGGTTTTGAAAGCGTCGCTGGCTATGCACTAGGCTTTGGCTTGATATGCGCGAGTATGTCTGGCTTGTCGCTTGTTATGCCGTCAACGCCTTTTGCGGCGTACTGCTCGGCTTCCTCCAAGGTGTTTATGGTCCAAACTACCACTTTTAACCCGTTCTCGTGAGCTTTCTCAACGTTAGCCGTGTGCATGAACCTGTAGAGAGCAACCAAGTAGTTGGCTTTCAATTCGAGCGCGGCTTTCAGCGGGTTCTTATGCTTCGCGTAAATTAACCCCGTCTCTACTTCAGCATTGAGCTCTCGGACTTTCCTGAGCGCATCCTCCAAGAAAGAAACGAGTACAACGTTCTTCTCCAAACCCATATCACAAATGACATCGAGCATCTGCTTTTCAAGCCCGTCTTCCTTCAACTCAACAAAAACCTTGACCTTCTTATCCAGAAAATCCAGCGCTTCCTCAAACGTCGGAATTTTCTCGCCGCCCTCAGCGTTAAAACCCTTGATTTCTTTGAGCGTAAGCTCACTTACCAAGCCTTCGCCGTCAGTTGTCCGCTTAACATCCGCGTCGTGAATGACAACAAGCTGGTTGTCTTTGGTTTTCCTCACGTCCAGTTCAACCGCGTCAGCGCCGATTTCCAGCGCTTTCCTAAAACTTGCAATCGTGTTTTCTGGCGCGTAAGCCCGAGCGCCTCTGTGACCAATACGCAACATAGTAAACTTGTTACTCAACGAAAGAATAATACGTTTTGCAGGTTTAGATTGAAGTTTCTTTGGGAGTTATCGGTTGCAATTTAACCCTATTAGCGGCTCTTCGCCTGCTTAGATACCTTGCAAAGTACAATGCTGCGCCAGTCACTACCGAAATGAATGCGCCCTGCCCGAGGTTATACAGGACGCCCTCATTGTCGATGATGTTTGAGAGTAAACCAAACGAGAGAAAGAAAGCTACCATGCATACCACAATTACGAAGCTTGGAAGCCTCGAAAGGTCTTCGACGAAGGGCAAAGCGCCGACGCCACCGTTCCGTCCTACCCATCGAACGCTTATATAGTTTCGGCTTCACTGGATTATTGAGCGGAGCAACCGATGTCTTCTCAACAGCAGATCGTTTTAAGCCCAATCGGTCACGTTAAAACCGACGCGGTCGGCAACGAGGTTAAAGACAAGTCAAGAATTTCAAAAATAATTCTTAATTCCGAGCTGGTTGAAGCCTTGGACGGCGTCGAAGGCTTTTCGCACGTGTTTGTGCTTTTCTGGCTCAACGAAGTAACCAGCCAGCATCGGGCTCTAAAGTTGCATCCTAGAGGCAGAATGGACATGCCTTTGCTGGGGGTTTTCGCGCTTAGAACCAACCTGCGACCGAACCCCATCGGCTTAACGCTTGTTGAGCTGCTAAAGGTTGAAGGCAACATTCTAACTGTCCGCGGTTTAGACGCTTACAATGGCACGCCAGTCTTAGACATAAAGCCCTTTGACTCTTGGGATAGCGCCAAAGACGCCCGCGTTCCCGAATGGTGGATTAAGCTTAACCAGTAACCGAAGCTAAGCCAACCCTTCTATCCCGTACTTTGCGTCAAGCAGCTTCAAGAGTTCCGATCTAAGAGTTTCACCCTCCAAATCGGCAGCCCTAGCGCGCTCGAATTCGCTGGCAACCTCAGTATCTTTTAGGACGTCGTTGAGCCAGTTTTTGAAGTCGCCCCGGTAAAGGTGGAATTCAATAGATTCGACTCTGACTTGTTTGATAAAGTTGTAAAACTGTTCAGGCGACTCAGCGATGAACTCCGATGGCTGATCGATACCGTAGTAAAAATGGAACCCGTTCTCCCTCGGAACAGGCGTGAAGGCTTTAAGGGCTGCTTTCCCCTTCTGAGTTATGCCGTACCCGCCTCCGACCCTCTGCAGAAAGCCCTCTTTTGCCAGTTCTTGAATCTGAAGTATTGCCTGGTTCGGGGTCAGGCCGACTTTTTCAGCAAACGCATTCAGATCCATGCGGCTTGTGGCTTCACTTAACGTCTTTAAAACTTTAAACTGCTCCTCTTTCAAAAGCGTTCCCTCACTGCAAGTAATACTTAACGGGAATTTAAATGTCTTAAGCACCCGCTACGGGAAAAACTGAATTTTTGGAAAACATGCAAGTTTTTATTGGTAAAAACCAACTTTGACTTGGTGAAAAGTGTTGAGTGAATACATAGTCATTCTTGTTACGGCGAAGGATAAGGAAGAGGCGGAAAGAATTTCGCAGATGCTTTTGAAGGAACGCCTTATCGCCTGCGCTAACATCGTTAGTCCAGTTACGTCGTTTTTTCACTGGGGTGGTCAGACGGAGAGGGCTGCGGAATGCTTGGTGGTTATGAAGTCGCGGATGGACCTGTTTGGGGAGGTTGCTGAACGGGTTAAGCGTTTGCATAGCTACGAGGTTCCTGAGGTTTTGGCGCTGCCGATTGTTGACGGGTCGAAGGCGTATTTGGAGTGGATGAGTGCTGTGCTTAAGCCCAAGCCTTAATGTACGTTTTTGTGCAGATAAGCCTTAAATAATACATCAACGTATGCTTCTGAACCGTACGGAGCACGAATCGCAATGGGGAATTGCCTTTGGCATAACAGCCACACAAACCAAGCCAGATAATCCCCTAAAAATCAAGAAAATCACCCTGAATGCGCAACCCCTCGAAATCTTCTCAAAACTACAAAAAAACCACCAAACAGCCTACCTTCTAGAATCAATCGAAGGACCAAAAAAACTCGCACAATACTCGTTCATCGGGTACGACCCAAAAGTAACCTTCACCGTGAAAAACGGGAAAGCCAAAATCAGAAACGAACAAACCCACGAGACAGACACTGAAGAAACATGCGACCCCCTCCAAACCTTAGAGCGCCTACTCAAAGACCAAGCGGTTCCAAACAGCGAGTTCAGATTCGTCGGCGGAGCAGTCGGATACGTTTCCTACGACTCTGTCCGCTACTGGGAGCAGCTGCCGCAGAACAGCAGGGACGACCTTTGCTTCCCCGACTTGGAAATGGGCATTTTCGACGATGGCTTCATCTTCAACCACGTAAAAAAGCAGGCGTTCTACTACTACCGCGGCGAGAACCGTCTCCCCGAAGTTGAAAACCTTCTCAGGCAGCCAGCCGACGCGGAGCATTTTTCTTTCACGCAGCCTAAGGTGAACATTAAGAAAGAAGCTTATGAGGCGGCGGTTGAAAAGGCGAAGAAGTACATAACGGCAGGGGACATTTTCCAGGTTGTCCCGTCCAAACGGTTCCAGTTCCAAGTTAAAGGCAACCTGATCCCGTTCTATCAGGCTTTGAGAGCCATCAACCCTTCGCCATACATGTTTTTTTACAAGTCGGGCGAAAGGCAGATCGTCGGAGCCAGCCCCGAGATGCTTGTCAGGGTTGAAAACAGAACCGTGGAAACCTTCCCGATCGCGGGCACAAGACCCGTGGCTGAAGACCCCAATGAAAACGGCAGGTTAGTTTGCGAGTTGCTTGCCGACCCTAAGGAGCGCGCCGAGCACGTGATGCTTGTTGATTTGGCACGCAACGACGTGGGAAGAATCAGCAAGTACGGAAGCGTTCACGTGCCTGAGTTCATGAAGGTTCACCAGTACAGCCACGTTCAGCACATCGTGTCCCGAGTCGTGGGCGAACTGAGAGACGACCTTCAAAGCTACGACGCGTTGCGGGCTGTTTTTCCAGCGGGAACCGTTTCTGGAGCGCCGAAGGTGCGTGCCATGGAAATCATCGATGAACTGGAACCTGTCAGGCGGGGGCCTTACGCTGGCGCCGTGGGGTATTTTTCCTACAACGGCAACGCGGACTTTGCCATAACAATTCGCACGTTGTTCGCTGACAAGAACCAAGCTTACATTCAGGCGGGCGGCGGCATTGTGGCTGATTCGGTGCCTGAGCAAGAGTGGTTTGAAACCGAGCATAAGGCGAAGGCGTTGATGCAGGCGCTGGAGAAGGCTGGAGGCGCACAGCAGTGAAGGTGCTCGTCATCGACAATTACGACTCGTTCGTCTACAACCTTGCCCAGTACATAGGTGAACTTGGTGGGGAACCCGTGGTTTTCCGAAACGACAAGGTGTCGTTGGCGCAGCTGGCGGAGCTTAAACCCGAGAGGATTGTGATTTCTCCCGGTCCAGGCACGCCTGAGGACGAGCGGTACTTTGGCGTCTGCACAAGGATCCTTCAGACCATGAGCCACACGATTCCAACTTTGGGAGTTTGCCTTGGTCACCAAGGAATAATCTACGCTTACGGCGGAAAAATCGTCCACGCGCAAAGGCTCATGCATGGAAAAACCTGCACGATAAAACACGACCAGAAAGGCATCTTCGCAGGCGTGCGCAACCCGTTCACTGCAACGCGGTACCACTCGCTTGCTGGAGAACGATGCTCGATTCCTAAATGCCTTGAAATCTCAGCTGAGTGCCTTGACGACGGAGAAATCATGGGCGTCCGCCACGTTAAGTACCCGATTGACGGCGTGCAGTTCCATCCTGAATCCATCCTCTGCGAAGACGGCAAACTCATAATCAGGAACTTTTTGGAGGCTAGGCGGCTTTGATTCGGGAAGGCATCCAGAAACTCATTGAAGGCTGCAGCCTCACCAGCAGCGAGTCGGGCGAAATCATGCGTGAAGTCATGTCGGGAAAAGCGACAAACTCGCAGACAGCCGCTTTCCTGACCGCGCTGAGAATGAAGGGCGAAGCAGTCGAGGAGCTTATCGCCTTCGCCGCGGTAATGCGCGAGCACAGCAGCCAAATTCACCCCCACGTGAAAGGTCGCCTCGTTGACACGTGCGGGACAGGCGGAGACAAAATAAAAACCTTCAACGTGAGCACGGCAGCCGCCTTCGTCGTCGCGGGAGCAGGCGTCGCGGTTGCCAAGCACGGGAACAGGTCGGTGACCAGCAAGAGTGGAAGCGCGGATGTGCTGGAAAAACTCGGTTTCAACCTGTATCTGGAGCCTGAGGCGGTTAAGTGCATGATTGAGAAGGTCGGGGTAGGCTTCATGTTTGCGCCATCGTTCCACCCAGCAATGAAGTTCGCAGCTGAAACCAGACGGGAAATAGGCATACGCACCGTATTCAACGTCCTCGGACCGTTAACCAACCCCGCGTCAGCCAACGCGCAGCTGCTCGGCGTCTACGACCCCAAACTAACCGCCCCGCTGGCTTATGCGCTGCGTCGGCTGGGCTGCGAGGAAGCCATGGTTGTCCACGGCTTAGATGGGTTAGACGAGGTTTCAACCGTTGGAAAGACCCTGATTGCGTGGCTAAAGGACGGCGAAGTCGTGGAGTTCGAAGCCGCGCCCAGCGACTTTGGAGTTAAGCGCGCACGAGTCGCCGACTTGAAAGTGGCAACCGTTGATGAAGGCGTTGAAACCTTCTTCAGAATTCTGAGCGGCAACCTTGCGGTTGATGACCTGAAAACCGAGTTTGTGCTCGTCAACAGCGCCGCGGGAATAATCGTTGGCGGGAAAGCGGAGGATTTCTTGGGGGGCATGGAGTTAGCCCGTGAATCAATCGAAAGCGGGGCGGCGTATGGGAAGCTTAAAGCGTTGGTTGCGGCTTCAGGCGGAAGCCTAGCGAAGCTTGAGGAGTTGGAAGCCAAGTATGAGTGACTACTTTGACGTTTTGGCGCGCGTCGCGCAAATAACCATCGAAAGCGAATACTACGAAGCGGCAAAAGCAGCGGAGAGCAAGCGCCTCAGCCTGCGCAAGGCAATCTTAGAGTGCAAAGCCGCGGCAATCATTGGCGAAATTAAATCGGCTTCTCCATCGGCAGGCGTCATACGTGAAAACGTTAACGCGGGGGAGGTTGCGCGGGAAATGCAGAGGGGCGGGGCAGTAGCCGTGTCCGTGTTGACTGAGCCGAAACAGTTCAACGGTTCACTGGAGGCTTTAGCGGCGGCTCGAGAAGCGGTGGATGTTCCCGTCATCATGAAAGACATCGTGCTTAGCCCCGTGCAGGTTTACGCCGCAAAAAAAATGGGCGCCGACGCGGTTCTGCTGATTAAAACGCTCTTTGACAGGGGTTACACTGAAAAAACCCTTGACGAAATGGTGGCTGGCGCCCACGTGCTGGGTCTTGAGGTTCTGCTTGAAACCCACACCGAAGCCGAGTTCCGCGAAGCGGTGAAGTCTGAAGCTGACTTGATCGGGATAAACAACCGTAACCTTGGAACCTTAAAGGTGGATTTGAACGTGACCAAAGAAATCCTGTCAAGAAACAATCCGAAGGGCAAAGTGGTCGTGAGTGAAAGCGGAATAAAAACGGCTATGGACGTGCGGTTCCTCCGTGAAAGCGGCGCAAAGGCGTTCCTCATCGGTTCCGCCCTCATGCAGAGCGGCAACGTTGAAGAAGCGGTCAGGGAGTTCGTGAACGCAAAATGAAACTGAGCAGCTACCCTGTCGACGGCAAATACGGCAAGTACGGCGGACGCTTCGTTCCCGAAGTCCTGATGACCGCGATCAACGAGTTGGAAGAAGCTTACACGCAAGCCAGAAAAGACCCTGCCTTCCAGAAACAGCTGGACGATTACCTCTTCGAATTCGTAGGCAGACCAACCCCGCTCTACCTCGCCGAGAACTTGACGCGCAGGCTGGGCGGCGCCAAAATCTACCTTAAACGGGAAGACCTCGCCCACGGCGGAGCACACAAAATCAACAACACCATCGGACAGGCGCTACTCGCCAAGCGAATGGGCAAGACCCGAGTGATCGCTGAAACAGGGGCGGGACAGCACGGCGTAGCAACCGCGATTGCGTGCGCAGCGTTAGGTTTGAAGGCTGAGGTTTACATGGGAACGGAGGACTGCGAGCGGCAGCGGCTGAACGTTTTCCGCATGAAACTCCTCGGCGCCGAAGTGCACCCCGTCGAAACAGGCTCAAAAACGCTCAAAGACTCGATCAACGAAGCGTTCCGCGACTGGGTAACCAACCTTGAAAACACGTACTACCTGATCGGCAGCGTCGTCGGACCGCATCCTTACCCGATGATCGTTCGGGACTTCCAGAGCGTAATCGGCGTAGAGGTCAAACTGCAGTTCCAGCAGAAGGAGGGGTGGCTTCCTGACGCGCTGGTTGCCTGCGTGGGCGGCGGAAGTAACGCGATTGGCACGTTCTTCCCGTTCGAGGACGACGCTGAAGTTGCGTTTTACGGTGTGGAAGCGGCGGGCGAAGGCTTAGAGTCGGGCAAACACGCGGCGTCGCTTGGCGCAGGCGCGGAAGGGGTCTTCCACGGCATGTTAACCTACGTGTTGCAGGACAGCAACGGGCAAATCCTGAACACAAGCAGCATCTCCGCTGGGTTAGATTACCCGGGCGTTGGACCCGAACACTCCTTCCTCAAAACTCTGAAGCGGGCACAGTACGTTTCAGCCACAGACAAGGAGGCAGTAGACGCTTTCCTCGCCCTAAGCAAAGAGGAAGGAATCCTGCCTGCCTTGGAATCCGCTCATGCGGTGGCATACGCCATGAAGCTTGCGCCGAAGATGAAGAAGACCCAGTCAATCGTCGTGACCCTTTCGGGAAGGGGAGACAAAGACGTGGAAACAATAGCGGATTACATAGGCGTGAAAATATGACCGCGATAACTGAAGCATTCCAAAGAACCAAAGCTCAAGGCAGCGGGGCGCTCGTCGGCTACATTATGGCGGGAGACCCAAAACCCGAACTAACACCTAAAATCGCTGACGCCCTGATTAAGGGAGGCGTAGACATTTTAGAGGTGGGATTGCCTTTTTCTGACCCCATCGCTGACGGACCAACAATTCAAGCCGCAGGCGTGCGCGCCCTAAGCGCTGGAACAACACCCGCTAAAGTGCTGCAAATCGCTAAGGAGATTCGGCAAAGCCAAAACGTGCCCATTGTAATAATGACTTACTATAATCCCGTTTTCAGGATGGGGCTTGAAAAGTTTTTCGAGTCAGCCAGTAACTGCGTGGTTGACGGTGTCATAGTTCCCGATTTGCCCGTGGAAGAAGCAGCAGATTACAAGAAAACCGCAAGAAAATTTGGTGTAGACACAATTTTCTTAGCCGCGCCTTCCACCTCAAACGAGCGGCTGGCACGCATAGTTGATTGTTCTTCAGGGTTTCTGTATCTCGTTTCGCATTTCGGAGTCACTGGGGCACAAGCAGCCATAGAAGACTCAACCATTCAACTTGTCAAACGGGTTCTGCCTTTCACGTCTGGCAAGATTCCGTTGGCGGTCGGGTTCGGAATCTCCAAACCAGAGCACGTAAAACGCATCGTTGAGGCAGGAGCGGACGGTGTCATCGTTGGGAGCGCTTTCATCAACATAATCAAGAAACGCCGAGAAAACATTGACGTTCTCTTGAAAGAGTTGCGGTCAACGGCGTTGGAACTCAAGAATGCGGCAAAGCAGTAAATTGATGTTTTGCTGAAAGAATCGCGCGATCTACTCTACTTGGAAGTCTTTTCCACATTTTGTGCATCTGAGACTTAGCTTCCCAGGTCCCTTTGAAAATACCAAAAGATGACCGCAAGAAGGGCACTTGACTGATTTTACCTCATTGTTCGCTGGTTCCGTTCTAGCAGCTACTTCTGTCCTTGGCTCAGTTTCGGTCCTAGGTTCTGTTTCAGTTCTGGCGGCTGGCTCCGATCTTGGGGCTGGTTCAGTTCGGGCTTCTGGCTCTGTTCTTTTCTCAGGTTCCCATGTGCTTGCTTGAACGTTCGTCAAATAACTCATCCCCGCTAGTAACTCCAACACATCTGCTGCTTTTTATGTTTACCTCATCGCCCGCCGCATTGTCCCGAAATAGCTAAAAAGGGTCAAATCTGTTTCTTGGGTTAGTGTTGCCGTAACTTTTTATGTGTCACATTTATTCTCTGATGCTGAGTAACAAAGGATGAGCAAAGAAGAAAAAAGCACAGTTGTCACCTTTCGCTTATCAAAGCGTAACCTGCGCAGGGTAGAGGCTGTTAGGGCACTTGAAAACGTAGATCGCTCAACTTTGTTCAGAGAGTTCATAGAAGATGGGTTGCAAGAGCGTGTCGTACGCCTCTACGAGAAGGGCAAGATAAGTTCGGGACGAGGGGCAGAGATTTTGGGTATTTCCCTTCGCGAGTTTTTGGAGTTACTTGAGCTGAAGGGCGTTTCATTCAACTGGAATGCAGGAAGCATCAAAGAGTACATGAAGGAAAACTACGGAGAATAAAAGTGAAGTTTAGTTTGAACCCAAAGCAAGCCCAAAAAATTCTGGATGCCGCCAACAACATTGAGCGACATAAGAAAAACCGTGAATAAGATTGTTCTTTCCCGAGACTAGGCAAGTGCTTTTGAAAAGCCTTAAATGTAAAGTTCTCGGTGTTTGAAGTATGCAAAATGTTGAAGACATTAAACTCAAGCTTTCACAGCATAAGGCAGAATTGAGAAAGAACTTCAAAGTGAAAACTATCGGAGTTTTTGGTTCTTATGTTCGTGGGGAGCAAAAACGGAAAAGCGATGTGGATGTACTGGTAGAGTTTGAAGAACCAATCGGCTTGTTTGAATTTATGGATCTTGAAATGTACCTATCTAAGCTTTTAGGTGTCAAAGTTGACTTGGTATCAAAGAAAGCACTTAAGCCTCACATTGGCGAGCAAATCCTCAAGGAAGTTATTATGGTATGAAAATTCGTGACTACAGGGATTACTTACAAGACATTTTGGATGCAATAGATGATATCGAATGCTTTGTTGGCAAAATGACATACGAAGAATTTGCCAAAGATAGAAAAACAATGAATGCTGTAGTAAGAAGTATCGAAATAATCGGTGAAGCATCCAAGAATATCCCTGAAAGAATAAAGACAAAATATAAAGAGCTCCCATGGAAGCAGATGGCTGGAATGCGCGACAAACTAATCCATGCCTACTTCGGACTAGATGTAGAAACACTTTGGAAAGCAGCTACTCAAGATATTTCGCCGTTAAAAAAATCTATTCAAGCCATTTTGAAAGAGCAAGAAAAGTGATAGCTATCAGCAGAAAAGAAATGAGTGTGCGCTGGGTGTTCAAGGCTGGCGTTAACGTTTGTTCTTTATCTTCTTCAAAAGGTCTAATTTTTTCTAATTCTTATGTTCGGTTGGACTAAATTTTAAAGGTCGATAACTTACAGAGTTAAGATATTTTTTTCCCGCAGTGTGGGCAAAACCATTTACTGTTACATAGTTTTTTTCCGCAGTAAGGACATAAATCTGTACTATCAACCTTTTTTTCCAAGTTCAATCAGCCCAATAAGGTGTATTATACACAATATTATAGCTTTGCGTAAGTGATGTCTCAAAATGCAGGCTTGTAATCCAAATGAAATGTACGTTTTAATCTTTCAATTAACACATACATTATCTTACCCACCGATACCATAGAAAGAACGAACATTGTTTGCTGGGGCAGACGGCTTGCAACTATGGAAGCCAAGAGTAAGAACAGTAGATTGTAGGACAGTTGGATGATTTTCAACTTGCATTTTCATGCACATTATTTCTGCAGAATACCAAGATGATTATCTTGTGGCGACAATCTTTAAGAGGGTGCTAAACAGTTAAATATCACTACTTGATGAGTAGTGAATTGTGGTAGTGTGGGAGTTTGAGCAAAATGGCGAAAACAGCTTCAATAATCCAGAAAGAAGAACGTTGCATCAGCAAAGGAGGAAACTCGCCGATCCTCTATTTGCCCAGCAAATACTTCAAGCCCGGCGAAAAAGTCAATTTTGAGTTAGAAGTAGACCAAAAAGGAAACCTCGTAGCCGTTTTAACCAAGAACCTCTTCAACTTCACCTGTGAGGGCATACAGGAGTTTGCAAAAAAAAGTCTGGAAGTCGAGTACGACAAAGTTGTTGGGGGCATTCGGGTACTAAACGCGGTTTTAGGCAGCCTTACGTTAGGTTGCACTCAGTCAACGCAGGGTCTGGAGCCAGCGTACGTAACTGTTTCCCGCCGCTTCACCGACATCAACTCAAAATTAGATTATGAGAGACTGGTTAAAGCCGCAGGAAAGCTGAAGAGCCAGCACTTGGACGCCTACATTGATGCAGAAGGCGATTTGGATTCCCTGGGCGTCTTTAAGGCGCCTACGAGACATGGGTTAAAAGATAATGCGGAAGCTGTTGAGGTGCTTGCTGAGACGGGAAGAAAACTGGATTTCACAATTACTGTTAGGCTTGACAATCGGGAAAATGACCTGGACCAAGTAAAGTTAGCGGTAGAAGAACTCAAGCATTAGACGCCAAGTTTTCCTTTAAGCAGCAGAGCAAGGCTGGTGATGGCGGGGTCATCTCGGGTCTTTCTGTCTAAGCCAGCAAGGGTTGCCTCAATTAACCCGTTGGATTTCACGTTGCCGTCGCCGCTGATTTTTGAGACAGCAACGCAAACGGTTTCCACCCCAAGCTTTGTGAGTAGCTCCCTCCATTTTGCGATTTCAGCCGTTGAGTCCTCTCGACAGAGAATTATGCCATGTGTTGCGGCTTTCGCGATTTCCTCTGATTCAGCGGATATTTTTCCAGGAGCGTCGCCGATGACAACCGTGTGTTTTTCTGAAGCTTTCAGGAAGATGGATGCCGCCTCTTTAGCTAAATCCATGGTCCACGGCTTCTTCGCGGTTAGCCGCCGCTCCCACCCCACTTTGCCCCGTATGAAGTCAAGTGTGGGGCTTGCTAAATCCAAGTCTTCGGCGTAGGCGTCGACGCCAAGCTTCAGCATTGCCTTTGCTAGGTTTTCTGCGAGAGTGCTTTTGCCTGAATGGGGTGGACCAACGATTATGATGCGGACGGGCAACTCTGGAGCCTTCAAGCCTATTTGATTGGGTAGCAATTAAAAACTTGCCGTTGACTAAGCAGCTCACAGTTTCAATGGCCAGCCTGGTTCAAAACTGCAAAAGCAGCAAGCACTAAACCAAAAAAGCACAACCCCAAACAGCTCTGGCTTTGAAGAGCACTACACATTCCTAACCTTAGTTGAGAGTGTGGAAAACAGAAACTGGAAATGGATTAGATCTACTAAAACCCTCAGCGAAGCTCATATCTCTTTTCCAGTTTTCTCCGTGGGGCTTTAAAGGGAATCGTGTGAGTTAAAAAAGGGAATGGCTGATTATACTTTTACGTTGTTTGGGTTTGTTGAGTCTTTTTCTTGAGGCGTCTGTACCACGATAGGATTATGAGGAATAGCGCTATGGCGATAACAATTATCAATAAGGTCCAGTCGACTAAACTAAAGCCCGTTTTCGTAGCCGTGCTTATTACCGAGACTGAATCGTTGCCTGCAACTGTAACGTAGGCAGAGGCGCCGTTAGGCGTTACAGCCACGCCCTCGGGGGCACTTCCAACGTAAGGACTTTTGCCAACGGTTACAGTCGCTGTCACCGTGTTTGTAGCTGTGTTTATCACCGAGACCGTACTGCTGGCGTAGTTTGCAACGTAGGCATATGTGCCGTCAGGTGTAATAGCCACACTCTCAGGATAGCTTCCAACGGGAACTGTTGCCGTCACGGTGTTAGAAGAGGTGTTTATCACCGAAACCGATTCGCCGAGGTTATTTGTTACATAGGCGTAGGCGCCGCTGGGCGTTATGGCAACACCGTAAGGATTATTTCCAACAGGTACTGTTGCAATCACAGTGTTAGAAGACGTGCTAATCACTGAGACCGTTCCGTGGGGAACATTATTTGTAACGTAGGCGTATGCTCCGTTGGGCGTTATAGCTACATCCTGAGGAGAGTTTCCAACGGTTACATTCGTCGTCACAGTGTTCGAAGAAGTGTTTATCACCGAAACCGAATTACCGCCGCTATTTGTGACATAGGCGTATTCGCCGTTAGGCGTAAAAGCCACATCGTAAGGCAGGCTCCCCACGGTTATCGTCGCTGTCACATTGTTAGAAGAAGTGCTGATAACCGACACCGAATCCGCGACGTTATTTGTGACGTAAACATATGCACCATTAGGAGTTACAGCCACACCGCACGGACCCTCTCCAACGGTTATCGTCGCCGTCACCGTATTCGAAGAAGTGCTCATCACCGAGACCGAACCGCCGTTAATATTTGTCACATATGCATATGCACCGTTGGGAGTTACAGCAACACCGTACGGCTCGCTTCCGACGGCTACCGTCGCCGTCACCGCCATAGCTCGAACTGGCTGAGTTAACGCGAAAGCACAGAACAGGAAGAAGAGGGATAGAAAGATACAGACAACTTTCAAATTCCTTGTTGTTCCGTACTTCATTCTTTCACCTCACCATTAAACTGCCCGCCGATGTTAGCCGACATGCTCGCAGCATGGATGCAAGTAAGGGTTTTCATAACCTTTTGGTGAACCTTTTTGCTCTTAAATAATTCGGCAATTTTGAACAGCGCACCCAATAATGATCGCTTTTCATGTTATCGCATCACAGTTTATGCGGGTTCAAGCGTTATTTCCAGCACGTAGCCTGTCAGGCTTGCCCCTTCGTTCCCGTAAAGGTTGAGCACGAGTTTGGGGATGGTTAGGCGTCCGTCGCTGCGGATTTTTGCGTAGAAGAACTGCCAGCCTTTGTGCAGGTCCAGAAAGTTCACGCCGACTTTGAGCGCTTGGCTGCTGTCCATTTTGAAGCGCCATCGAATCAGCTTGGGAACCTGAACTTTGCGGCCGCTTTGAAGAGGCGCTGTAAAAGTCACTTTCTCAGTCAGCGGCATATAGACTGTTGCTGCCGCCCAGGCACTTAAGCGTTTAGAGTCGGAAAAAGACGGCTTGGGTCGCGCAGGGTCGCTAAGGGTCGAAATGGGTCGAAATGGGTCGTATTGGGTCGCAACCCACCAACACCTCAAACCCCAAACCAAAAAAACAACCCAAAACACAAAAAACCAAAATCCACCCCGCCAGCACCCGCCAAAACCAGCCCTCCACTGCGAAACTTTTAAACATCATCATGCGCCATTAACCCTTCGGCGGTGGATCTTAGGCGGTGGGGTAGGGGTCCATTGAAACCGTAAACCCTCTATACGACGGGCTGACACCTGTGGATGAGGCGTAAAAGGCCGCTTGGATCTTCCTTTCCGAAACATTGACTATCCGTCCTTTGGGGCTGGCGGTCTGTGGGCAGCTTCCGTAGGGGAGCTGTTTCATTGTTCACCAGGCGAACCCGGCTAGGCTCGGGAGAGAGCAACCTAAGTTTGGACGCCGTGCGCTCAAGGGGATGCGGGTAAGAGCGTAGGGTTTGAAGCGACAGGCGGAGTCTAGACGTCAAACCACAGCGGTCCACCGCTACTAATGATTATCGTCAATTTCGCAGCAGCCGTTTTTGTTAACGATTTTAAAGCGTTCTCTCTCCTGACCCGCCGTTGCTTAAGGGTTAGCAATTTTAATTAGGGACGCGTCTAAACGGTTTGTTGTGATATGATTTGCCCCAGAACGTCTTAGTTACTTCGGCTTGGCCGTACATCAACGTGACGCCACACCTTGGCAACCTCGTCGGGTCAATCCTTTCCGCTGACGTTACAGCCCGCTACTACAGGCTAAAAGGCGACGATGTGCTGATGGTCAGCGGCTCCGACACGCACGGCACACCCATAGAGGTTGAAGCCATAAGGCAGGGCATCACGCCCAAGGAGCTGACCGACCGCAACCACGCCCGCGTCGCCGAGCTGTTCCGCCGCTGGAACGCGTCGTTTGACAATTACACAAGCACAGAGAGCCCCGTGCACAAGGAGTTCGTTCAGAAGACCCTGCTTGAAATCCAAAAAAACGGGTACATCTTCGAGCAGGAAACCCAGATGCTCTACTGCGAGCATGACCAGCGCTTCCTGCCTGACCGCTTCGTGGAAGGCAAATGCCCATACTGCGGCTGCGAAAAAGCCCGCGGCGACCAATGCGACATGTGCGGCAGGCTGCTGGAGCCAACCATGCTTGTGGACCCGTACTGCGTTATCTGCAAGAACAAGCCAACCGTGAAAACCACCAAGCACTGGTACATCGACCTCTCGAAACTTGCCAAACCCCTCACAGAGTACCTGCAGGGCAACCAGCAGCTTCCAAGCAACGTCAAAACCTTCAGCCTGAACTGGATACGCGAAGGCTTGAAACCCCGAGCCGTCACCCGCGACGTCGAATGGGGCATACCCGCGCCGTTCAAGGGGGCGGAAGGCAAAACAATCTACGTCTGGGTCGACGCGGTCTTAGGCTACATCTCAGCGACAATCGAACAATGCCAACGTCTGGGGCAGCCTGAGAAATGGCGGGAGTTCTGGTTCGACAAGCAAGCCAAAACCCTGTACTTCGTCGGCAAAGACAACATCCCCTTCCACACGATAATCCTCCCCGCGCTGCTGCTGGCTTCAGGCGAAGACTACAACCTGCCGTGGAACGTCTCCGCCACCGAGTTCCTCCAGTTCAAAGGGCAAAAAGCGTCAAAAAGCCAGCGCGTAGGCATCTGGATAGACGAAGCCTTAGACATGTTTCCAGTTGATTACTGGCGCTTCTTCCTCATCGCCACAAGACCCGAAAGCAAAGACACTAACTTCACGTGGGGCGCCTTCACCGACAAAATCAACGCCGACCTAAACGACACCTTCGGCAACTTCATCCACCGAACCCTAAGCTTCATCGCCTCAAAATTCGACTCCACAGTCCCAGCGCCGACAAAGCTTGACAAAGACGACCAGGCAATTCTGCAGGCAATCGGGGAAAAAGTGGATGCCGCCGCCCAAGAAATCGAAGCCTCAAAACTCCTATCCGCAGCAAACACGCTTATCGCGATAAGCCGAATCGGAAACCAGTACCTCAACGATAAGGAACCATGGAACCTGATGAAAACCGACAGGGAAAAGGCTGGAACCATCTTTTACGTTGCCGCCCAAGTGGTTAAAGCCGCCGCAGTTGTTTCAGCGCCATTTATCCCGGATACGGCAGAGCAACTTTGGCAAACACTCAACCTTCCCGGAAACGTAAGCAAAAGCAGCTGGAGTGAAGCCTCAAAACCCATTGAAGCTGGACACAAAATAGCCAAACCTAAACCCTTGTTCCACAAAATAGACGCTGATGAGTCAAAGCTGGAAGAACAGTTGTCTGAGGTTCGAAAGAAACTGGCGAGTCAGCCGAAATAAGTGAGGCTAAACCCATGCAAGTAAACGCTGACCTTCACGTTCACAGCAACTACTCAAAAGATTCCCTGATAACCCCCAAAGACCTCGTTTACTACGCCAAAAAACGCGGTTTAACTGCTGTCGCCGTGACAGATCATAACCAGATTGAAGGCAGCCTGAAAATTGCCAAGGAAGCTGATTTTCTGATTATTCCAGGCATGGAGGTTTCCAGCGGAGACGGCCATATTGTCGCATTAAACCTTAAAGAGCTAATTCCCCGGGGCTTGAGCGCCAAGGAAACGGTTGAGCGAATCCATGCGGCAGGAGGAATCGCCGTTGCAGTTCACCCTTACGCTTGGTTTAAAGGCAGCTTAAAAAGCCACGTTGAAGAAGCAAAATTTGACGCCGTGGAAACGCTGAATGCTAATGCTTTCCCGTTTAACCGTTGCAAACGCAAGGCAACGGAAATAGCGCAGAAGCTCAACCTGCCCTGTGTAGGCGGAACTGACGCGCACTACGGTCCAACAATCGGTTACGGCTACACGGCAGTAGATTGTGAGCCATCGGTTGACGCGATAATTAAAGCAATCGTAAACGGGCGCTGCCAGCCTCTAGGTCAACCTATACCCTTCACGTTGACTCTGCAACGCCAATACAGACTCATAAAACGGAGAATCTTCCGTTCCGCCCGACCTTAAGAACCAATTTTCTTGCTCACCGCATTATTTCATCGGCAGCTGCTAAATTAGCCCTTTTATTTTTTCGAAGACGTCTTGGGCGTAGATGGTTTTTCCGCAGTGGGTGCAAACGGTTTGGTTGCCGCTCTTGGGGAAGTCAACTGTGGCTCCGCATTCGGGGCACTTGAGCACCTGCATCACCATGCCGCCCTTCTCCATGACTGACTTAAGAAAAGAGAAGTCCAGCATCACATGAACCTTGTCGCGTTTCTTCTCTGCCTCCATCTCGTCTCTGCGCTGTTTAATGGCGTTTTCAACCATCGGCCTAACCAGCTCTTGGAAGGCGTTTTGCAGGTTGAACGTTTTTTCGCCCTCATCACTTACAATCGAAACCTTTCTCATCTTCTCCCAGTCTCCGCTGTCCCCCATTTCCGCTGACACGCTTTTCACGGTTTCAAGCGGCATGTCGACGGCGACTTGGTAGTTGATTTGCGGCTTCCACACGCCTATTTGCCGCCTTTCCAGCCAGATAAGCCTGCGACTGGTTAGCAGAAGCTCGCCGTTTTGTAAGATGTATGGTTGACTTCTTGCGGGACCGTAGCGTTTGTCGTTTGGCATCAAGCGGGTGCCCGTCCAATTGTTTAGGACGAGTTCCGCCTTGTCAAGTATCACGCAGTTTAAGATGGCTGGATCCACCAACTTTGACATGAAGTCCCAGTCGATTTTGCCGTCCAGCTTGAGGTTTTGCCAGAAGCCTATGGCTATGGGTTTGCCGATCTGAAGGAACAGCGGCGTGCTTGTGGATTCAACCTTGTAGAGCGCAAAGCCGTTTTTGGGCAGTTCATGAAGTGTTAAGCCGATTATTTTCTCTTTTTCCGTGTGGATTTTCCATTTGCTCTGGCACTGAGGGCACTTCGCGAATTTTCCAACCATCCCTGAAAGCTCAAACCCGCTGGATGAACCGCACACTGGACACTGGGGCATCATCTGTTGAATGCTCATAGCCATCCTAACCTTGCCTTTGCTGTATTAGCGGTTACAATATTTATATTAATTATGAATTGCAGGTAACATTCTGAAACTTGCCGCCGGGAAAACCCGCCGCGCCCATATCCGACAATGCCGTCAACATTGGGTCAACATTGAAAGTCGCAACCCGCCCATCCCAAAGTCGCAACGCTCAAACGCCTTCAAGCTCCAAACCAAAAAAGCAACCCGAAACACAAAGAACTGGGGCGGAAAGTCGCAACTTTCCCGTAGCAAAAGTCGCAACTTAAAAAATTATTCACGCCAAAAAAACGGAAAAAACCGCCTTTTCGGAAGCTTTTCCTTCATGCAGCAGATTCGTTTCAACCGAGGAAACTGGGGAACTTTTATCTAATAGTCAAACGAAATGGTGTACTCAAAGAACCCAGAAAAAGGGGTTTGCATAATGGCAGACGGAACATACTGGAACCAAAAAATCGAAACAATGCCTCAAAAAGAACTGAAAAACCTTCAACTCAAATTGTTGAAAACAATGGTAAAGCATTGTTACGAGAACAGCGCGTTTTACAAGAAGAAACTTGACGCTGCAAACGTAAAACCCGAAACCATCCGCACACTCAACGACCTCAAAAAGATCCCGTTCACCGTCAAGAATGATTTGAAAGAGAATTACCCCTTCGGGATGCTTGCCGCCAAACCCGACGAAATCGTGGAGATTCACGCCTCAAGCGGCACAACTGGGAACCCGATAGTCGGAGCCTACACCCAGCATGACATCGACGTTTGGCAAGAGCTTATGGCACGATCAATCTACACCGCAGGCGGAAGACAACAAGACACAATACACATCGCATACGGCTACGGCTTATTCACAGGCGGCTTCGGTTTCCATTACGGCGCCCAAAAAGTCGGAGCCAAAATTGTACCAGCAAGCGGCGGAATGACCCAGCGACAAATCAAGCTCATGAAGGATTTAGGCGTGACGATTCTGGCTTGCACTCCAAGTTTCGCGGTTTATCTTGGGGAAACCATGGTTCAGGAAGGTGTTGACCCAAGAAAAGACCTTAAACTCAAAATAGGGATGTTTGGGGCGGAACCATGGTCTGACAAGATTCGGGAAAGAATAGAGGCGGATTTAGGGATTAAGGCTTTTGACGTTTACGGGTTAACCGAGCTTTGCGGTCCAGGAGTCGCCGTCGAATGCCCAGAGCATAAGGGACTGCACGTTTGGGAAGACCATTTCATCGTTGAAACAATCGACTCTGAAACAGGCGAGGTTTTGCCTGCAGGCGAAGAAGGCGAATTAGTATTCACAGGCTTAACGAAGATGGGGCTTCCGATGCTGAGGTACAGAACCCGCGACATCTCCAAAATAGAAACGGAAAAATGCGCCTGCGGACGTACCCATGCCAGAATGATGCGGATTCACGGCAGATCAGACGACATGCTGATTATTCGCGGAGTAAACGTGTTCCCATCACAGGTGGAATTTGCGGTCATGTGCTTCTCGGAGCTTGCTACTCAATACCTGATTGTGGTCGATAGACCAGGAGCATTAGACACGTTTGCGGTCAAGGTTGAATTGTCTGAGAAAGCCGCCAAGGACCCGAAAATGGACAAGGAAGCGCTGAAAAAGGGAATAGGAAAACAAATCCAAATCGTAACGGGCATAAATGCCGACGTAGAAATCGTTAAACCGGGCGAGCTTCCGAGAACCGAAGGAAAAGCGAAAAGAGTACTGGACTTACGCAAGGGCAAAATGTAAAGGACAAAACCTATGACTTCCAAAATTGCGGCAGATAAGCCAGGCTTCTTTGCTTTGCTTAACGGCGATGAGGCAGTGGCGCGAGGCGCGATTGAAGCAACCGTCAAGGTCGCAGCTTCCTACCCTGGAACACCTGCCACTGAAATTTTGGAAACGCTCGCCGAGGTTTCAAAAGAATTTGGCGTTTACGCCGAATGGAGCACCAACGAGGTTGTTGCGACGGAGGTGGCTGCGGGTGCTTCGATGGCGGGGGTTCGCTCTATTGTTTCTATGAAGCATGTTGGGTTAAATGTTGCTGCTGACGCTGCTATGACGTTGGCGTACACGGGCATCGAGGGTGGAATGGTTATCGCCGTGTGCGACGACCCGTCATTGCATAGCAGCCAAAATGAGCAGGATACAAGATACTTTGCGGTTCATTCGAAGTTGCCTTTGCTGGATGCAGGTAACCCTCAGGAAGCCTTGGATATGGCTAGAGAGGCGTTTGAATTAAGTGAAAAACTGCACTTGCCGGTCATATTGCGTTTGACGACGCGGGTGGCTCATGGGAAAGCCAGGGTGAAACTCGGGCGGATGCACAACTTGAGTCGCAAGGCCGATTTTGATAAGCAAGGTTCAAAATGGGTGATGGTGCCGGCAAACGCTATTCGGCAGCGTAGAGTTTTGGAGGTAAAGATGGCAGAGGCAAAGACGCTTGTCAATCATTCGAAGTTTAACGTGATTGAAGACAATGCGAGCGAGATTGGAATTGTAGGAAGCGGTGTTGGTTACTACTATGCTCGATCGGTGCTTGATACGAAAAAGTTTTCTTGGTTGAAGCTGGGTCTTGTTTATCCTTTTCCTAAGGAAATTGTTGAAAGATTTGCGCTCAAAGTTAAGAAGCTCATAGTAGTTGAGGAGCTGAGGCCTTATTTGGAGGAGAACATCCGCGGGTTAGGTTTGCAGTTCCTGGGAAAGAACGAGCTGGGTTTGGAGGAAATTGGCGAGTTAACGCCCGATAAAGTACGCCAAGCCTTCGCAAGTTTAAGATTGGCTGACAAGGCGGAGGCACCGGAGGTTTTGGATTTGCAGCCGAGGCCGCCGACGCTTTGTCCAGGCTGTCCCCACAGGGCGTTTTACTATGCGTTGAACATGGTTAATCAGCATGTTAGCTGTGACAACGATAAATGCGTGGGCTGCAGCATCTGCGAGTACGCTTGCTCTTTTGAGAAAGAGAGAGTCTTCAACCCGCTTAAATCTCGAATACGGTCGGTGAGGATCGGTCAGACTTTCAACACGGCGATAACTTGCAAAGCCTGCGTTGACGCCGCGTGCATCAAGGCTTGTCCTGAAAAAGCAATAGGGCGATCACCTGAAACTGGTGCGCTGCTGGTTGACGATGAGAAGTGCAAGGGTTGCCCTTGGTGCATTGAAGCCTGCGAGTACGGGGCAATCACGGTGAATCCTGGCACGCATAAAGCCATGATTTGCGACATGTGCGGTGGTGACCCGAAATGTGTCGGTTTCTGCCCTGAGGGAGCTTTGAGCTTGGCGGGGAATTCAAGCGACAAGATCGTGACGGGCGACATCGGTTGCTACACGCTGGGTGTTCTGCCGCCTGTCAACGCGGTTCAAACCTGCCTGTGCATGGGGGCGGGGATTTCGCAGGCTGCGGGGATGGTTCATGCTGGCGTGAAGGATAAAGTGTTCGCGGTTATCGGGGACTCAACGTTTTTCCATGCGGGAATGCCTGGGCTGATGAACATCGTGTACAACAGGGCTGACGTGTGCGTGGTCATTCTGGATAACAGCACAGTGGCGATGACTGGGCATCAGCCGACGCCTGGGTCGGGGAAGACGGCTATGGGCTTGGATTCTAAGATTTTGAAGCTTGAGGATGTTGCTAGGGGTCTTGGGATAGACAGGGTTGAGGTTGTTGACCCGTATGACGTTGAGGGCACGATCGCTGCTCTTAGGAAGATTTTTGATTACAGGGGTCCTTCAGTTGTTATTTCGAAGAGGCCTTGCCCGCTTCTGATTGAGAGGGGCGAGCCGAGAGAGGTCACGGAGAAATGTAACGATTGCGAGGTCTGCATCAAAGCGTTCGGTTGCCCAGCCATTTCTAAGGCTAGCGGTCATGTTGAGGTTGATGCGACATTGTGCAGTGGATGCGGCGTCTGCGACGTCGTCTGTCCCTCCCAAGCGATAAGGAGGCGGGAGAAGTGAGGCGGCTTGACATGGTTTTCAGCGGTGTCGGCGGACAGGGAGTCGTGGTCCTAAGCGACATCTACTGTGAAGCGGCGATACTGGACGGTTTCGACGTTGCCAAGGCTGAAGTTCACGGGATGGCTCAGCGGGGCGGTTCGATCGTGGCTTACGCGAGGATCGGTGATAAGGTTGAGTCGCCGCTGATTGAGGCTGGGCGGGCGGATGTTCTGGTGGGTTTTGAGGTTCTTGAGACGGCGAGGGCGCTGCCGATGCTTAGGCGAGGCGGCGATGTTGTTGTGAACACGAAGTATATTCCGCCGTGCGTTGTCGGCTCAGCTGTGAGGCCTAAGAAGATGGGGGAGTTGATGCAGATTCTGAGGGATAAGGCGAGGGTTCATGAGGTTGACGGGGCAGGCATAGCTGCAAAGCTTGGGAACCCGCTTGTGGTGAACACCGTTCTGCTCGGCGCGCTCTCTGCCCTTCCCGAGGTTCCTGTTAATGCGGAGTCGTTTCAGAGGGCCATCGCGGGCAGGCTTAAAGAAAAATACATCAACATAAACCTCAAAGCCTTCCAGCAGGGCAGAGACAGCGTCCTGCAAGGCTGATTTGGGCTGCGGTTTTGTCGTAGGATGCCGGTGGTTGAAGCGCTTTTTGTGATGGAATTTTGTCACAAATAGTAGCCTACCCTATAGGGTCGCAATAATGGGTTTAATTAAGCTGAGAGTCAACATACGTCTTTTTTGTGTTGGTTTTTGGTCACAAATACTAGACCCCCTCCCCCCTCCCTATCTGGTAGGTCAGGGCTTGATTCATGTTGCTTTTTTGGTTTAGAGCCTAAACCAAGCAGATCAAATCCGTGTTCTCCGACGCGAAAAACAAACTTTCAGCCAATTTTTCAGGTATAAACCCATTGATACCTGTTTCCCTCCACTTTCTCGTACAATCAGGGCTTGTTTCAGACTGCTTTTTAGCTTTAGGGCTTAATTCATGGTTTTTTGCAGCTGACTCTTCAAGGAAAAACGGGCAATTCTGCACAAAACGCCTTTTGGGCGCATCTGCAGGACCCAAATACAGGCGTCCAAGCGCGTTTTTCTTGGATAGGCACGTCTGGGAACAGGGAGGCAGCCGCCGTGTGCACAGCTAGTTTTATTTAGAGTAACGCGCTATATGCACGGTTCATGGGCGCACAGGCATGAAGGGAAAAGACCATTTTGCAGAAGCACTCGGCATTCACCTTGAAGAATCCAGAGACGGCTACGCACGGGTATGCATGAAAGTTGAGAAAAACCACACCAACGCGCTTGGCTTCACGCACGGCGGCGCAGTCTTCTCGCTGGCGGACTACGCCTTCGCACACGCATGCAACTACGGCGACAACGTCGCAGTCGCGGTACAGGTAAGCATCAACTACTTGAGACCGTCGGTTGAAGGCGACGTTTTAGTGGCGGAGGCAACGCGGGTTTCCGACGGAAAAACGACGGGTCTCTACCAGGTCACGGTGAAGAGCGGAGAAAAGATGGTGGCGCTCTTCTCAGGGTTAGCGTTCAAGAAATAGCAACCCATGCTAAAAGCAAGTTAGCGTTAACAACAAAAAACCGAACCAAGCCAACAATACTTTTATGTGAGACAAAATCCTAGACTTAGGATGCTGGGGTGGCCGAATGGTTCAGGCGACAGCCTGCAGAGCTGTTATATATGGGTTCAATTCCCATCCCCAGCTCCACTGCATAAAGTTTGGAGCTTCAAACTCTTTGGGCAGCTTTCATTTTTTGCGTGACAAACGTTTTGCTGAGGAATGCTTCATTGAACATAAATAATAAAGCAATTAAAATTTTATTTGTACAGAGCGTTTTTAGGGCAGGAAATTGGAAGTAAGAGGTCAGAAATTCGCTAAAAATTTCTTGACTACTAACAACAAAATTTAAAGTGGTAAGTTACTCTTTTTCAAAATTATCGATTTTTGCTTTTTTAGATTTTTTTATTTCTTCTTCTATTTGTTCAATGGTAAGTGTTTCGGTGGCTTTTCTTAATTCAACAACAGAGTCGCCATAGCACTCTTTTATTTCGCTGATGAACTCTATTGCTCTTTTTGTTCCAAGCTCTTTGGCTAGGGCTTCAAAGGGGACTTCCACAGTGGCTATATGCGACGTAGTCATTCTTATGTCACTCTTCCTCATGTTCTCTTATATAATTTATTGGATTCCTAACTTTTAACTCATACCCTTTATTTGCCACTAATGTTTCAATACAATTTCTGTCGTTTAAAATTTCATCATCGCAGGTTAGAAAAAAATTTGCTTTGCCTGTGCAGGCTGCTGCCAAGTGGAGGGCGTCTAAGGAATTGAGGTTGCATTTCGCGTTGATTTCTTTGGCTAGTGTGATTAGTCTTTTACTGCTAGTTACGTTGGCTTTGCTTAGGATTTTCTCGAAGCCTCGGATATTTTTCCTTTTTAGCGGGTATTTTACTTTCTCGATTTCAAACTTCACATATTCCGAGCTTATTATCGCTATTTCTCCTTTTTCATTCGCATCAACAATTTTCAGCAAGGCTTGGGTTTCGGCATTGATGCGTCTATCTTTTTGATCATCCAGCGGGCGACAGTAAATATTTGTATCAAGATAAACTTGCCGTACGGGTTTCATGTTCATCCGAGCTCTGGGATATTTGTTGTTAACACCTGCGTATATGCTAATCTCTCTTGTTTTATTGTAGCGTCTGCAGAGCTGTTATATATGGGTTCAATTCCCATCCCCAGCTCCAACGTCTGCAAACATCGAGTTTCAACTCTAACTTAGACAGCATATTAGGGGAATGCACTTCTGAGACATTTATTAAGAGAATTCGAGGATTGGACCATCCATGGCATTACCAGTTTATACAACATTCTTAACCGAGTTTCTCACAGAGAATCTGATTCATTCGGCTTTCAATTTTCTGTGAATTGCTGATCAAGTCAAGGCGCTCTTTGTTTATTGTTTTCGTGTGCCTCAGAATTCGTTAACTGACATCATCGATAGGACTACCAATCCTTTCTCCGACTGACGTGTTTATCTTCACAGGCAGCATGCTCTAATGCAAGCGGTTAAATAAAAATAATCGTGCATCTTGCGCCCGTTAGCCAAACTAGTTTTAACTCCAGTAATCACGGCTATTGCTTTAACGGCGGCATTAGTTATTGGCATAAGCGCGGGTTTGCTAATCTATAGAAGGCATAAAAAAACCTGTTTCAATTCCCATCCCCAGCTCCATACGTTACTTTTTTTCTATGCATATTACGGAAACTGTTTTATCTTACTTTAAAGTAGTAATTTGTGGTGAGAATAATGGTGCAGCAATGTACAGTTTCTACAAAAATCCCCAAGCAACTCAAAGAAAAAATTCAGAAGTTCAAAATCAAGCCGTCTAAGATTCTGCGAAAAGCCCTTGAAGATGAAGTGAAAAAAAGAGAGGTAGAAGAGCTAAAAGAAGAGATAGAGAGGCTAAAGCCGATACTTGAGAAAATCAGCGTTGAAGATGTAGTGAAAAGCATAAGAGAAGACCGTGATAGCCGATGAAGTGTCTTTTTGATTCATCAGCCATATTTAGAGCAATTAAAGAAAACAAAATTGATTTTTTGACTGGAAACTACACATTAGAACTAGCGAGATACGAACTGGGAAACATCATATGGAAAGATTATGCCTTACAAGCAAAGGTTTCAGAGCAAGAAGCAAAAATGCTGGCAAAGTCAATCAAGCACACCTTAAACATAATGAATGTAATAGAAATAACCGACAGCGAAGAGGAAATATTAGATACTGCAATCAAGCTAAAAATTACTTTTTATGACGCTTCATACGTTTATTTTGCTAAGGCAAAAGAACTAAAACTGATAACGGAAGACCTGCGGCTAATCAAAAAAATAACAACAGTGGCAAACGTTTCCACGTTAGACGACATTAAATAGACTCGCATCCTTGACGGTTATGGGTTCAATTCCCATTCCCCCCAGCTTCATAGTCCAGCTTTGGTGCCTTAGTTTTTCATTACGTGCTCTGGTCATGCTTACGCTTGGATTTTAGAGAGAGCGGTGACTATGACTTTTCAAGGGTTAAGGTCTGCCGCTGAGTAACTTATTTTAAAATATAGATTAAGCCTTTTGAGCGTTTTCTCGCTTGAATAACCACCGAATCTTATGCCTAGTCACGCAAAATAGTCCAAACAAAAGTCCAGATAACGCAACTGCGAAGCCCAAATATTGAAGCGCCATTAACGGGCTGCTAGCCGTTAACGGGTTAGGGGTCGAGAGTGCATATCCGTAATTAACTTGCGGCTCCACTCTGTACTGCAGGTAACTGAGTGTGGAAACCGCATTTGTGTAAAACATGCTTGAAATCAACGATGCAGCAAGCAGTATCACCGCTGCTATAGCAGCCAAATAAAACATAAGTTTTTTCAGATGCACAGTTGATTTTGCTGCTCTAAACGCTGCGAGGCTCTTTGTTGTTAACGACGCTACTAATAAAACAAGAAATGGCAAAGCTTGGTAATCATATTTAATGGCGCTAAAATATGGCACATTAAGCTTGAAAACTGCGCCCATAACAACATTAACGCTTAAAATAAAAGCAATTGTCGCCACGCATACTAAATCAACAATAATTACTTTAGAAAAATAATTTTTAAGCGACAGAACCAAAATCAAGGAGAAAACTGTTGCAACCAGAAAGTACCATCCCACCCCATAATGTACAAGAAAATTGATTACAAAAAACGGAGAAGGAACCACGTGAGTACTTGCGGGAATTACGACGATATTATTGTTATTAAAAATTGAAAGCAGCGAACGACCAAGGAAAATTTGATACCAGAAAAGCGCAGACACGAACGCTGGTATTGAAAATGCCGCTAATTGGCCAAGTATCTGCTTTGTTTTTTTCGGTCGTGAATAAATGTAGAATAAGAGCAGTGGGATGAGTACGAAAGCAGCAAAAAACTTTGTTAGGATAGCAGCGGCAAAAACCACTCCTGCAACCAAACTGAGCTTAACTGAACTTCTGTTGATAGCAAAAATGCCCACGTACAAACAGAGCAGGCTGAAGAAAAGGCATTGAGAATCAATAAGGAAGCTTCTTGAGAGAACAAGTTGCCACGGGTTCAAACCGAAAAGAGCGGCTGCGAGAAGTCCTGTTGCTTTGCCGTACAATTGCTTTCCAATCATATATACTAAGGCAACAGATCCAAGCCCAAAAAGAGTCACTAAGGTTACACCTGTGTTAATTGACAAACCAAAAATTCTAAAGAATAACCCTTCAATGTAGAATCCTAACGGCGGCTGATCAATCACTGTACCAAAACCCTTCACAAAGGGAATACCCATTTTAACCACGTTTGACGCAGCTTCGAATTCCAGTTGCGTGTCATAAGTTTGATATGGCCCCAGTGAAAATGAAACGAATGCAACTCCAATTAGAATGATGAAGATGGGGAAGACTTCAATTATCAATTTTGTGAAACTAACCTTACTGAGCAATTTACCCCTTCTTTCGTTTCACAAATGCGCTAACTGAATACTGCTATCTAAATCTTTTCTTGACATGTTGATTGCCAACGAAGTGTACGCCAGCACTAAGTCTGAGGCTTATTCTATAAACAGGATTATCGATCTGGGGTGCCGAATGTAATGAAAATGCAAGCCGCTTCTTTGTACCCTAAGCGGGGAAGGGAATCGCACCTCAACTCAAAAGCCCATCCCCAACTCCATATCTCCTTAGCACAAAGCGGTAGAAACTCTCTTAGTGAACGAATAGTCTAAATAACCCCCTCGAAGCGAATAAGAGTATGGAGCTTAAGCAAATAACAAGTGCGAATTACGATGCATTCATCAACCAGAAAAAAATCGCACTCCTTGTCGTAACCCTCAGAAGTTGCTCCCACTGCGCCGATTTTAAGGAAAATGTCCTCCCCCAAGTGCATAAGCAGTTTCCCGAGGTGGAGATCTGCGAGGCAGTCCTGCAAGAAAGAAACGCCCAGCTGAAGAAGTACATCGGAAACGCCAAACTGAACGGACTGCAAACGCCTTTCATACTTGTCTTCCAAGACGGGAAGGAAAGATGTAGGTTTGAAACCATCGAAGGTAAGATCCCAAAATACGAGCAACTCACCAAGGTTCTTACCCCTCTGTGCCACGGAAAAAACTAGTGCTTTCTCTGTCAGATGCACGCATGCAGGTAGCCCTGCTGAGTAATGAAAAAGGAAACGAAATACTGGACACAGCGCACAAATTTAACTTGACATTTTATGACTCTGCTTACCTTGCAGAGGCAAAGAAAAACAACAAAACCTTGGTCACCGACGACAACAAATTTTGCTAAAGCTGCAGAAAACATGGGCGTTGAAACTCTCTCCAGCGGTGCGCTTGTGAATAGCCAGAGGTAAGCACAATAGATAGCCTGCAGAGCGGTCACATATGGGTTCAATTGCCAGCCTCAGCGGTATGTTCTAAAGAAAAGAGTTATGAACCAAGAGAAACATATGATTTGTCGGAAGCAAGGTTGACCTGTAATGGCACCTAATAAATTGAAGCTTCTGGCAATTGCAGTCGTGATCGTTATACTAAGCGGTGTCGCTTTAGGTTTCGCGTTAACAAAGCTCCAGCCAAGCAGGACAGTAGAATCAAACGTTCCCGAAAACTTGTCGGAGACAAGTCCGTCGCCTATAACGCCGATTCCAACAGCCACAAATTCGCCGTCTCCTGTTCCAACGCAGACTCCCACCTCGACCCCCGCGCCAACGAAAACTGGCAACGAAAGCCTTGAGCTCACTTTGTCTCTTGAAAAAACCGTCTACAACGTTGGGGAACCAGTTAACGTGACGTTGACTATTACGAACGTCAGCGATCAGACCGTAAGCTTCACGCATACCGGAATGGACTTTAACTTCCTTGTCTACAATGATTCAAACAGCATCATCTACATATGGTCCATCGGCAAAGCCTTCCCCCAGTTTGTCACATTAATTTCTCTAAAGCCCGGTGAAAACGTAACCGCAACATACGTTTGGCCGCAGACAAGCAACATCTCAACGTCAACAGAAGCCACACAAGTGCCACCGGGAACATACTTCATCGTCGGCGAAAGCAGCCCAACTTACGGATTTCAAACAGCACCAGTACAGGTAACAATAATTCAGTGACAAAACTTCGAAACACCATTTGACCAGATGCAATTCTAACGGAACCAGCAGAAACCATTTTGCCAAAAGTCCTTGACCTCCGAGCTAAGCAATTGAGAGCAATATGTTCACGAGTCTTTCCACAGCGTCTAGAACCTTGTTGATTATGCCGCTTATCGGGCCCAAGCCGCTGGTCATGGTTCGGAGGTTGTCGACGTCGGGTTTTCTAAACGTTCGGGTAGAGACCAGGCTTAAAAACAGCAGCACGAAAAAGACTATAACTCCAAGTATTAACTTGGGCCAACTGCTTAAACTCACGAATGAAAGGAAGACATACGTTACTACTCCCGACATGGAAGAGGAAAACAGTATCTTCGCTGAGGAAACCCAATCCACGCTCGCGCCGTAATTCCTCTTGATCCACTCAAGGGATATGGCGAGCCCTGGAACCCCGTCGAAAATAGTTGTTATAATCAGCCCCACCACACCGAAGGTTGGAACAAGCAGAACCGCCAAGACAATCCCCCACGCCGTGTTAATGACAAAGAGCTCAAAGTAAAACCTCGTTTTCCCTTGACCGCTGATAAGGTTCAGCGTGCTTAACTGTCCGAAAGCAGTAAACAGATAATTGATGGCGAGCAGGGCAAGAAACATGGGAGCGGACGCGTACTTGTCGCCGAACAGAGCGGAAACCAAGGGGTGAGCCAAAGCCATTACAGCCACGGTTGGAGGAATCACAAGCAGCGAAGAATACTTTATTGAACTTTTAAAAATAATCTGCAACGTCTCTCTGTCATGTTGAGCGTCCAGCTTTGAGAAGGCGGGAAAAAGCATGGTTGTTATGGGCGTCGCAAAAAAAGTGAGCAGAACGGTGAAGTTGTTAGCCACAGCGTAGTTGCCTATGAGGAAGTTTGAGGCGTAGATGGCTATTATAAAATTGTAAAACTGAATGAGGAAACTGTTGAAGATGCTGGAGAAAGACAGAGGCAGGGCATATCGGAACATGAACTTCATAGTTTCCCAAATTTTCAAGTTTTCCGCCAAACCCGGCTTCTGCCTTAGGCTTCGATAGATAGCCATCATTAAGATGAAACCAACTAAGCCTCCGCCAAGACTGCCCGCCGCGTAACCTACAACGGCGCCTGAAACGCCGAAACCCACGTACACGAGCACTGGACATAAAATCGAGCGAAACAGAGCGCCCAACACGAGCGTGAAGCTGTTGGGTTTCATCTGTTCTCTGCCTGTAAAAGTCGCTGTAGCGGCGTTCAGGAAAGCATTCGCCAATATGCTGATTGACGATATTTGAATCAAGGCGGTTATGGGTCTCTTAAAAATGTCTTCCGCAATGAAACCTGAAAGCAGAAACGACACAAAAGTAAGCGTCAGACCTAAAATTAGCTCAAAAATTAAACCTGCCATGAGAATGCTTCGCACCCGCTCTGGTTTTTCCTCAGCGCTGTACTGCGCAGAGTACTTGATCATGGCTGAGTTCATGGCCCAATCGCGGAACGTGCCAATCAAGTTTGGCGCTGCCAACGCAATCGTGTACAAACCGTACTGCTGCGGCTGAAGGATTCTGGCTAAAACAATCATGCCGACCGCTAAGACAACGGTCGATAAGACAATGCCCCAGAAGAGGTGAAAACCACCCCTTGCAGAAACCTTAGCGATTTCATTAGCTTTGCCAGCCAGCCCTACTTGCCTCCAGTTCCGATTCCTGCCATGCTAATCCTCACTTAACAGATAAACCCTACCGCTCCTACTTAACCCATTTTTCCCAAAACAAACCCAAATCTAATTTCTCTCTTCATTTTAACTGGGATGAACACATCGGTGGCTTTCAAAATCTTTGATGCCGCCCATAGGTGTTCACAAGGTGAAGATGTCAAGCCGGGTTGGAACCGTGGCAATTTCTTAAAATAAGCGGACAGCACTGAATAAGTTTAGAAACAAGTTCCCCAGAATATTAAACGGAGCAACAGACGAAAAGTGTTAACCGTCACTCAGCTTAGGAAGTTCGAAGGCGGGCAATGGCGCTCAGACAACTTGGAAACCCTGCCCAGTAGAATCAGCGAAGACTCTATCCTCTGGGTTGACGCTGAAGACCCTACCGAAGCTGAAATCGCACAGTTAAAAGGTTACTTTCCGTTGGAAAACTTCAACCTAAAGGACTTCGATGAAGCTGGCTTACGATCAAAGATAGAGGAAATTGAAGACCGCGTCTCTTGTTTTGTCAGTTTCCCCAGCAGCGAACAATTCATTACAGAAACAAAAGCAAAATGGGTTGCCTTAATGGTCAGCGACAGGTGGATGGTCTCGGTTCACAAGGGGCATTCTAACATAACCTGCGAAATCTACAAGAAAATCAGCACCCACGGCTACTTTGCCCTTTCTCTAACGCCTTCCACTGACATTTTACTTTACATCTTTCTGGATTTAATTCTGAACGAGTGCTTCTTGGTTTCCGACTTGGTTCATGAAAAACTTGTGGGTTTAAGCCAGGAAGCTGGAAGCCGCTTTAGGCAAAGACCAAAGGATTCCAACAGGTCTCTCGGGTTGGAAGTTGCTAAGTCGAGAGAGCAAGTGTTAGCTCTTAGGCAGTCAATTGGGCCGCTCCGCGAGGTTGTGGGAAGAGCTGCGAGGGGCGAGTTTGCCATTGTTTCAAGCGTCACCCTGCCGCGCTTTGAAGACCTATACGACAGAATAATCTCGCTGATCGAGGTTGTAGATACTCACCGTGAAGAAATCCAAGACATCGTCGACATCATCATTAACGCTCAAACGTTGACAACCAACAACATAATCAGGGTACTCACCATCATTTCAGCCATATTTCTACCGCTAACGTTGATAGCGGGCATTTACGGAACCGACTTTGGACGCGGATTCTTCCTGCCTGGAAGCAACAGCATAGACGGGTTCTGGGTCATGATTGCGGTGATGATCAGCATTGCAGTAGGGCTGATCAGCGTCTTCCGAAGAAAAGGCTGGATCTAAAAACCGTGAATTCTACGTCGATGGCAAATTCAAGAAAATCAGCCCAGCTGCTAAATCTCGCTCGAATTAATCATGCGCTGTCTAGCCTAGACACCTGTCAATGGGTTAATCTTATATATTGATTAATACAATAATTTTGGAATCATGTTGTATCAAATAAACTATCCGAGCAGGGATGGCTTAGCCCAACAGGTTGCTTTTCCGCTACTTTCGAACAAGAATCGCCTAACCGCATCGTCTGGAGGGGCAAGCTAAATGGCTGACGCATTGCCTAATGCGCCTACTCAAGAAGAAATAGACGGCGCAAAAATAATCGCGCGGCAAGACAGGATTCCCATCTGGGCGCTCTCTTACCTTTTCATGGGCATACTGGGAATAGGATACATCTTTATCTTCTTCGATATTTTCAACATCAACGTGTCTTTCATTCAGACCGCCATGACGCTTGGCTGGGTGACGTCGCCTACTTCTTCAGCAGTGACAAGCCTTGAGGGGTTAGTTGTTCTTTTGAATCTCATCGGCTACGTGATCGGCGCTTTGGCGCTCAGCCCATTTTCCGACAGGTTCGGAAGAAGAGAAATGCTAATAGTAACTCTTTTGATAACGGGAATTGGCTCCCTTTTCAACGCGGTCGTCACAAATTATTGGGAATTCGCTCTGGCAAGATTCGTTACTGGCATAGGTGTTGGTGCTGACCTCGCCATCGTCAACTCGTACATTAATGAAGTAGCTCCTAAGAACGGCAGAGCAAAATACACATCCTTCCTATTCGTCCTAGCCGGAATCGGAACCGTTCTAGCGGTTTGGGTTGGCCTCATATTAACTACGCCGGCCACCGCGTTTCCCAACGGTCTTCCATTTGCGCTTGCGAACGCTGGAACATTCTTAGCCACAAACGGCTGGCGAGTAATGTACGGGATAGGCGGCGTCCTCGCGCTGGTAGGCGTGCTACTCAGGTTTGGTTTGCCCGAGTCAACGCGTTGGCTCATAACGCATGGTCGTCCCAAAGAAGCCGACAGAATTGTGTCGGAAATGGAAGCACGCGCCTTGGAATCTATGGAAGAGCTGCCACCCTTACCCGAGTCAATTCCAATCGTTCAGAAGCCACAGCCAGTTCCATACACGGAAATACTCAAAAACAAAATGTACCGCAACCGAACAATCCTGCTGTTTTTCGTGTGGTTCTTCGGATACATGACCGTCTACATTAACGCGGCAGGCCTGTCATCGATTCTTGCAGGCGCAGGATTTGGCTTCCCCGAAAACGGCATGGTCGTCGCGCTAGGCATCTTCGGATTCGTCGTGGCAGGTGTCATGGCTTCTTTCCTCGGAGACAAAATGGAACGAAAAAGGTGGCTACCCATTTCCGCGGCCATCACATTCGTAGGCGGCATACTAATCGCCTTCGGCGTCAGCAACCTGGCACTCGCATCCATAGGCGCATTGCTAATCTTCATCGGCATGGACTTCTTTGTTCCGATAACTTACACGTGGGTCACTGAAAGCTTCCCGACGCGTGCAAGAGCAACTGGATTCGCGATGGCAGACGGCTTGGGACATCTAGGCGGAGGCATCGGACTCATAATAGTCGGAGCATTACTTACAACTCTGAAATCTGGCTCGGTTGAGTCGATTCTCATACTGTTCGTGATTATATCGATGTTCCAGATAATCTCCGCAATCATCGCCCAGTTCGGACCGAAAACAGCCAACAAAAGACTCGACGAAGTATCACCTTAGAAATTCAAATCTAAGGCTTTTTCTTTTTTTTAATTTTTAGTTCAGCTTAAAGTAGATGCGCCTGTTGTTCTTTCCCTTGTTTTCTGTCTTTAAAAGCTGAACTTGCCCGACTTCCCTTAGGTTTCTAACGTGCGTGCCTCCATCTGCTTGTTTGTCGACGCCCACGATTTCCACGATTCTTAGCAATGGAATGTCTGGTGGAAACGCGCCTGCCATCTTGACAACGCCGGGAATCTTCATCGCCTCCTCTCTGGGCAATTCATACCATTTCACAGGCACGTCGGTGCCGAATAGCTTGTTAGCCTTCTTCAGGTATTCTTCCAAGACTTGTCGGTCAAACGTTTCCAAGCTGAAGTCAAATCGAATATGTTCCACGTCAAGCTGGTTGCCCGTGATAAGAGCACCTGTGCCCTGATTGAGCAGTGAAGCAACAACATGGGCGGCAGTGTGGCTGCGCATAAGCTTGTATCTTCTATCCCAGTTCAAAACCAAGTGAACCTTGTCGCCTGGTTGGAGACCCACATGGTCGACTTCGTGGGAAATCTCTCCTGAAAACTTGCCGACGTAGACCACGCCAAAATCTTCACCAGCCCTAACGATTTTTCCACAGTCAAACGGTTGTCCGCCCCCATTCGGGTAGAAGATTGTTCGGTCTAAAACCACGTATTTGCCGTCTTTGACTGAGACCACTTTTGCGTCGGCTTCTTTAAGGTAACTGTCAACAAGGTACAACGCGTTAGTCACAGGAGCACCCAACCAAACCTTTGGCTATTCACATTTAAAACTCTTTTTCAGCGTCAAGCCTTAGCGGGGTGCTTTTCGGTTGCTTGCCGACGCTTCCGTCCTCGAATCCGCATTAATTGCCGTTTTCTCTTCAAGAAGGCTTTGTCTTCGTTTTAGGTTGGCTGCTGAAATACTCCTTCAGCGGGTTCCAGTACCACTCTGTCCAGCCCTCGGCAGTTTCATCTGCTTGCTCTTCTGGAACGTCCGAGTGCACCATGACAAGCTCTGTTCCCTCAGGCACCTTATTGAAACATAACTCTAACCTTGAAGGACCATTGCCTTCTGGGAAATCGGTGGATGTCCACTCTTGAACCACACGTTTTCCATCTTCAAGCTCAAGGTACTTCCCAAAGATGTATCCGTCCCAAGCAGTGAATTTGCCACCCACCACCGCTTTGCCTGTGGCTTTGCTTCCTGTAAATTTGCCGTGTTTCTTCGGGTCAACGTATGCGTCGTAAACTTCTTTGGGAGAAGCGGGAATAACCACTTTTTGTTTTATAGTTCTGACTTTTGTTTTCATAAAAAGCTTCACCATCCAAGACTAGTGTGGAAGGGTTTTTTAACTTTAACTGTTTAGTTACCATTTGACCAAAAATGGGAAGATGCACGGTAACGAAGGGTCAACGCAGGATCGGCAGGACAATACGCAAGCTTGAGGAAAGCGTGGAGCTTAGTGCCAAAGAAAGCAAAGCCAAAGTCTCAGAGGAAAAATACAAGCAAAAAACCCAAACAGCCTTGGGCTACACTGACGATTCGCCAGTTCAAAACCTAAGCGACCCCTCCAAATGGAAACGAACAAAATAGCCCGCCACGATTTCTAGACCTGAAAATCAGCAATCAGCCAAAAGCGATTAGCTCAGCGAATCTAACGTTCAACAAGCGGGTGGGCAAGATTGGGAATTCCTCTTGGGGATTACTGGGGTGCTTGCTAAACGCTGATTCGCCGAAGCTTTGGTTTTCCCGATTGGCTACGCATTGTTCTTCGGCAAACAAACAATCTTTTTTTAGGCTCTTAATAGTTTCACAAATAATCTATAGAAACTAAATAGTGGGGTTTCTTCAAGTTTTTTAAGGTGAAAGCATCTAATAGTTCAACTGTGAGTTTATGTCAGCTTCTTTAGACATTGAAAGTGGCTGGAACTTCAGGGTTTTTGAAAAAAGGTTAATTGCTGTGAAAACAAAAAATGAAGCCGTCCGTAAGGTTGCTGTTTTAGACGTTTTAACCAACTTGATGTTCGCTGTTGAAGTGCCAGACATGATTTCGATGCGCGAGCTAGGCGTTGACAAGGAATATTTGGTTGATTTAAGAGTGTACACGGCGAAGAACATAGAGGGCGTTGAGGCGGACTTCATCAACTTCTTTGAAGCCGTAGACATCGACCAAAGCATTGAGGACTTCATCAAAGCCTACTGGATTTACCCGAGCAAAATCCGTTTCGAACTGATCGAAATGGAAGAGCCATAAGCGTTACCTAAGCATCATGTTAACGAATTTCTCAGGGTTGAACAACTCCAAATCCTTGTACGTTTGGCCTACGCCAATGAAGAGTATCGGCTTCTGAGTAACGTACGTTACGCTGAGCGCTGAGCCGCCTTTTACGTCAGCATCCACCTTCGTCAAAATTGTAGCGTCAATCCCGACAGCCTTGTTGAATTCCTCCGCCTGCATAACCGCGTCGTTGCCAATAAGTGAATCCACGGTTAAAATTGTTAAGTCGGGACAGACGACGCGTTTGACTTTGATGAGTTCGTTCATCAGGTTCTGGTTAGTCTGCATTCTGCCTGCCGTGTCGATTAAGACGACGTTGATTCCGTGAGCCTTAGCATGGTTGACAGCGTCGTATGCGACCGCCGCAGGGTCGCCGCCGTAGTTGCTCTTGATTATGCGCATTCCTAAACGTTTGGCGTGCTCCTCCAACTGCTCTATTGAGCCAGCGCGGTAAGTGTCTGCGCCTGCAAGAACAACAGTGTACCGTTTGTCGTTAAAGAACTTCGCCACCTTGGCGATGGTAGTGGTTTTTCCCGTGCCGTTGATGCCCACGAACATCAGGACAAACGGCTCGTTTTTCTTGCGTTTCTCCTCAGCCAGCTTCAGCAGGTCAAGCCTGACGTTGGTTAGCATGACTTCCAAAAGAACCTGCCTCAGGTTTTCCTCAACGATTTTTTTCCGGTCATCCAGACGTTTCACTTGGACTCCGACCAAGCGTTTTTCAAGGTCGTCGCCGATTTTGTCGGCGACTGGAAAAGCAACGTCGTTCTGGCACAGGCTCATCTTGAAGTCTGATAAGATGGGTGTTAAGTTTTCTGGTTTAAACTCTGTCGTGGTTACCTTGTTGACTAAGCCTTTAAAACCCGACTTGAGTTTCTCAAACATCGCTTCAAGGTTTCCCTTCTCTAGCTGACGAGAGCAGAGTTTCTAGCCTGCCTCTGCCCGAGTTAATCCTCTCCGCAACTTGGGCAAACTGCTGCTGAGCCACATTCATGGTTTTTTCCAAATCATCCAGCCGCTCTTTAAGGGTCACTCTGGCTTCAGGCAAGGTTTTCTCCACGGAAACGCCTGCGCCCATTCCGACGATGACCTTGTTTGTGTCGGCAATTTTAGCCTTAACGTAAGAGTTCCCGCCGATGGGAACCAGAAGCTCAGCATTTTCCTTTTCCTTTTCGATTCCATCCAAAGTCATGTTGGCATAAGTTAAATCCGTTATAGCGGCGTTCACCATGCTGATGCGCTGCTGCAGGGTATCCGCGGTCTGCTCCAGATACCGCATCTCAACGCTGAGCTTTCGAAGCTCTTCCTCTGACTTATCCGCTTGCGCCAAACGCTTATTCTCCTACAGCTCCATAACTATCTTCTTAAGAATGGGATTCGCAATCTCGTCAGCGCTGATTTCTTTAACGTCGCTGATTTTGATGTGACACCTTTTAACGCGGTGCTTACTGCCTATCTCCGCGTAAACCTTCTCCACCGCATGTTCACCTTTGTCAGCTAACACTTCCTTTACGAATGGAGTTGCTAAATTCGGCTTGTTGATTTCGCCGGTAACTCTGAAAGCCTTCATTTTTCATCTTTCCGCACATCATCCAGCGCATTCCCAATAATAAACGTTTCACGGAAAAACCGCGCTATGAATAGAGGCTGTTCAATTTCGGAGACACAAGGAACAAGGCTAAAGCTTAGGCAATTTCTCGCGTTTCATCTCATAGGGTTCCTAAGGCATGCTCGATTATGAACATCTCGGGTCCCGTCGTCATGGAGCCAGCCACTGCAGCGTGTGAGTTAGCAATCAAACCTGTCCCAACATATGGGACGCCGCAGTTAACTGTGCCAACGTCAACTGGAACCTTAAAAACGTCTTCCAAAACCCGTCGTTCCTCATCCTTCAGCAGCGGGTGAGCAAGCACGCCTTTGTTGGTTGCCACGGCTAAAGAGCCAACGTACGGTAAGCCAGCTATCTCAGTGGGCACAACTTCGACGCCGAGGGTTTCGCTGATTTTTTTTATGTCAGGTGTTTTGATGCGTGGATCAATCACCGCCCCTTTGTCGTTGGCTAAGACCAAGTTGCCGTAAGCCGTCTTTTTGGTTTCCATTATTGTGATGTTGCCTTTGAAGGCTGTTTTGATGTCTGCCAGTTCTTCGTCTCGGGCGTAGCTGGGAAGCAGCATCCCGTTTGAGTTTGCGCATGCCAGTGCGCCCGCCAGCACTGAGCCGCCGATGGATGTGTAGACGAGTTTGGCGTTTAGCCAATCGGCGACTTCTTGAGCTTTTTCCTTAGGAACCATCCGCGGAATTATCACTATGTTCTCGGTTGCCAGCGAGTAGACGCCTATGCTTGCGCTTCCGACGATGCTGGATAAGTAAACAGTCAAGAACGAATTTCTCCTATCGAAGACTTCCAGTCTCGATGTTTCATGCACACGCCCTATTTTAGATTGCGGTGTTCTCGGCATTTTCCCTGCGGTTTTTGGGGTTTATTGGTTTGTGCGGGTTTGCTTTTTCGGGCACCATTTTTGTGGTGGTTTTTGGTCACAAATACTAGACCCCCCTCCCCCGTCTTGTGAACCCATATTTACCTTGGTTTTTTGATGTAAATACTAACCCCCTCTTAGGGTAGGCGGGTTCCAGTCAGGGCTTGTTTTGGGTTGATTTATTGATTTGGCGTTTGGATGTGGTGCTAACGGGTTTAGGAGAGGCAGCTTTTTTTAAGTGTGGAATGTTTCCCCCATTCAAGCCGCTGGAATTGGTTGAGATAAAACCGAGCAGCTAAGGAATTGTCGTTACAACTTTGCACGCACACATGTTTTATCGCCTGCGCAGAATATGTATTTTTTTAAGGATTAGGTGATTCATTTTCAAGAGTTCAGTTGAAGCGGTTAAGTGCCCAAGCTGCGGAAAAACTATCGATTCCCCTGTCAAGAAGATAGAAAACTCTTTCTTTTACGTCGCCGCTTACACATGCGACGGCTGCGGCAGCCAGTTTAAAGTCGCGTATTAGCTTTTTTTAGGTTTAATCCTATCGTAATAGGTTTAGAACCAACCGATGAAGCCTTTTCCGTAACATAGCGATTGTTGCTTCAAGCTGAAACAACATCATCTTATATTCTTCATAGCCCTAACATGGTATTGAGAAGGAAGGATACTGTAAACTTATCTGTCATGCTCTAACTTTTCGGGAACCAATCCTTCTTTCGTGCTTTGTTTAGCAATTCTTCAAGCGCCTCATAACTTATGGAAAGAGGTCTATTCGCAAATCGCCATTTTTCCTCAGACCCACTCCCTTTCACATAATAGCTTATTCTGATTCCAAAAGTACCGTCGTCATCCCATTTTATATGTTGAATTAAATCTACAAATTCTCTTTTTCCTTCCCGTTCATATACCCAAAAATCATCCACAACTTTGCCTTTGTGAACGATTTTTCCTCTAGTATATTTGACACGTTTTCCTTTTGTACTTTGAAACATAATTGTTCTCTCATGTTTAGACGGCTGTTTTAGTTTATAAAACTAAGCCATTTTCCACAAGTCTTAAATACTTATCACTATCTTATAGGATATTGATAAGTGTGTGATAAGCTATGAACTGCAAATACTGTGGCTCAGAAAAAATCGTCAAAAACGGCTCAGCGAAAGGCGAACCAATCTTTAAATGCAAAGATTGTGGTCACAGATTCACGGAAGGCTCAGACTTTCCAAAAATGAGAACTCAATCACGCATAATTAGTTCAAGCATCGACATGTACTATGAAGGCTTAAGCGTTAGAAAAATCCAAACCCAAATTGAGAAACTGTATGGTGTCAGCGTTAGCCAAACGGCTGTCTGGAAATGGTTAATGAAGTATTCCGTCTTAGTCACAAAATTCGTTGAAACCCTCAGCCCTCAAGTGTTAGGCATATACCACATTGACGAAACGGCGATAAAGTGCAAAGGGGTTCAAAAATGGTTCTGGGAAATGATTGACGAACAGACCAAAATGATAGTTGGAAGCCACTTAAGCGGTTCACGCACTACCGAGGATGCAATGGCAGTTTTCAACGAAAGCGTCAAACTAACCAAAAGAAAACCTGTTTCAATCTATTGCGACGGACTTCCAGCTTACGTTGATGCCTACAACAAACTTTGGCGAACCATGAAGAAAGAAGGCAGACCTGAACTAATTAGAAGCGTCGGTATCCGAAATGTCCACAACCAAAACGCCGTTGAAAGACTGCATAGCACACTCAAAGACAGGTTGAAGCCAGCTAGAGGCTTGAAGGACATGGAAGCAGTCAACACACTCTTAGACGGCTGGGTTATCCACTACAACTATGTGCGAAAACACCAAACCCTTAAAATGACTCCAGCTCAAGCCGCTGGAATCGCACTCAAGAATGATTGGAACACACTTATCAAAGAAGCAACGAAAGAGGAAACCGAGAAAGAGAAAGACATGTCAAAGCGAATTGTCGAGGTGTATGCTCAATGAAGAAAGTCTTAGTTAGCCTTCCAGACGGAATTTACACCCAAATTCACAATCTTAAAGGTCAATTAGGGGAAAGCGACAGCGAAGTTATCAGAACTATGGTGATAAGTTTCTTAAGCGAAAAAGGCTACTTAGCAAAGAAGGAAGAGCCATGACCGAAAAAATCAAGAAAGAAACCGCAAAGGAACTAGCGCAAGAAATCGATGTCTTAGACCACATGCTAACGTCACTTGTTGAGGTTCTGGAAGAAAAGGGAATCATGACGCAAGAAGAATGGGAAACTAAAATTAAGGCGAAAATCGAAAAAACAGCTCAAAATTTCAGAGATTTAGAGGGATGACGAATCGAGTTAACCCACACTCCAATCCCAAAGGACATGAGCATTAAATCGGCAGTTCCGACATATTTTAGAAATTGTGAAAAATACATCGCTGAACTAAGGAGAGTAATTAAACTGATTATGACAGTGGCTATTACAAAACTTTCAGTTTTCATAGTTAATCAATAGAAAAATGAGTGATTGGAATGACTTTGTTTGTTGACGTTTTTGCTGTGTTCGACATAATTTTGATTGCCATTATGCTTTCAGGTTCAATAGTCAAAATGGGTACTGCACATGGAACAATAAGAGGCGATTATCATTTCAAAGGTTTTTACTTACTTTTCCTTGCATTCATACTTGAAAACATAGTAATCACAGTGTTCGCAAATTACGTTTTTTTGCCGTTTCTTGAGAAAATGTTGCCAAACAGTTTCTTCAAAGTGCTGGCTCTGACGGGTTCATTGGTGTGTCTATGCAACATTTGGTTTGCTTCAACTTTTAGGTTCAACCAACGAAAAGAAGTAATTGTCTTGACTGTAATAATGGCGATAATAACAGTCTTGCTCTTTGTTTATACTTAGCATAGACATAAAAAAAAATAGAAGTTAATGGGTTGTTCCCATTACCTTATGATAGGCTAATCTCCGCTGGATTTCGCTGTGCGTTAATGGCTTCGGCTCAAAGGGTTTGTCGGGTTCTCGCTTCTTTTCCGCTTCTTTCGGTTTGTTCATGTCAACATCGGGTAAGTCATAACGGTTAGGCGCTGACAACCACTGTTCCACATTCTTAGCTATTGGCGCTTTCAAACCTGAATCAATCTCTTTAGCGTGAGGGGTTCGCCTAGCCTGAACCATTCTAGCCCGTCTAATCTGACTACCATAACTAGAGCCTCTTTGACCTGAATAACTCAAACCGTATCTACCTCAAAAGAAAAATAATACTGACTCTCATAATGCTTCTTCAAAGAGGTAGAGAATCCATGATGCCTGTTAGTAATAAACTGACTATGTTAGTTTTCGTTTTGCCCTCTCTTTTCATAGTCACAGTTTTCGGAGTTACTATCTACCTTTACCACAATAGTTTCGATGCATCAGCGATTTTGACAGCGGTTTCAAGTCTCACATCGTCTATAGTTGTAATTTTGCTAGTTTGGGAAAGACTGAGAAGTTCGCTTTTTAAGAAACTTGGATACGTACAAAGGCATATTCTCTCAGGGCTGACGGTGGAGTTCTCACCTAGCGAAAAACGCTTTTTGGAAAAGACCGAAACGAGAAAATTAAGGTTAGATTTGGAAAAATATGGGAAATTCATTCGCCTTTCACTTTATCCGAGAGGATTACCACTTAAAATCGACGCATACCTTTTGGCGTATGATGAATTTTACAAGAGATGGACACAAATATCTGAAGTAGCTAATAGGCAGATTTCAAACTGTAGTGAACGCGATTTTGCCGAGTATATGGGGCTTGACCTTAACTATCGGGGTGGGCTTCAGGGTGATTTAGACAAACTATATTCAAGCGTTTCAAAAGCCCTATTGATGGAAAAGCCTCAGTTAAGCTCTGAGATGAAATCTTATTTTGAAAAGTGCCAGAAACTCCAAAAGGAAATTCTTGACCAGCTCGAAGAGTTCTCAAAAAGTAACAGTATTGAAACCGAGTCAAGTTCACGTAATTCCTTTAACGATAATTACTAATCTCATCAAGCAGACGATTTTTCAAATGAATTTTTTGGTCGTAAGAAGAGAGTCAGCCATGACAGATAAGTTTACAGTATCAGAAGGAAGCAACAGTTAAGAGACAACTTGTTAGGCGGGTGTGGCTGCTAACATGAGTAAGTCGCTCCCCTGATTGTTTTTTGCGCCTTGCCTCAATGTTAGCGCGCGGCTAAATCCGACTTAACGCTATTTTTGCCCTCACAGTTAAGAAATTCGCAGCTAAGAGTGAACCGCTAGTGAACTTAAAGAGGGGCGCATAAGAAAAAAAATTCTTAAGTATGCCCCCCCATACTTAGTATGGGTACCCATACTTACCTATTTGTTTAAGAAAGGGGTTACTGTTTTTTCACAGGGATTTTTATTGTGAATGTGGTGCCGACTCCAACTCGGCTTTCAAACGTTACAGTTCCACCTAACGCCTCTGTCATTCGTTTAACTACGGCTAAACCAAATCCTTGGCCTTTTGATTTTGTCGTAAACATTGGCGTGAACAATTTATCTTTCACTTTTTCTGGAACGCCTACGCCTGTGTCCTCAACAGTCAAGACTACGTCATTTGCTTTATTGTCTTTATAGGCATGTATCGTTAGGTTTCCGCCTTTTGGCATGGCTTGAACTGCATTGGTGACCAAATTGTATAGGATACGGTTTATGTAATCGGGGTCAGAGACAACTTTTCTAACTTCCGTCTCCACTTTAACGTTTACCTCAACATTCTCTGGCAAATTGTTCTTTGCTAATAATTCAGTGATTATGAGTTTTAAGTCGGCTTCTTCAACGCAAGGATTAAGAGGTTTAGCGAAGTCCTGGAGATCCGTAACAATCTTGTTAATGTAGTCGATATTCTTTTCAATTTCCTGCAGACTATCCAAAGAGTTCTTTTTCTCATCGCTGTCAGGAAGCGAAGCCAACTCTGTCTTGACCAAGTAAACATCGCCAGTTATCGCCTGCAACGGGTTACGGATGTCGTGTCCAACCATCCCTGCTGTGGCACCAATTGCAGCCAGGCGTTCAGAATCTTTAAGCTGCCTAGTTCTTTCTTCAACCAAATTCTCCAAGTGCTCACTGTATGCTTCAAGCTTAGCTTCCATAATTCTTCGTTCAGTAATGTCCTGCACCATGCCGATTGAGCGAGTAATTTTGCCAGTTTCATCCCTAACGTGCACACATTTTTCGTGAACGATACGAATTTCGCCGGTTGATTCTCTCACCACTCGATGTTCAATTTCATAAGAGTCCCTGCCCTCACGCAAAGAGCCAGAATATGCGTCGTCAACAGCTTTACGGTCATCCGAATGCACCGCTTGCAAAAATGCTTCATAAGTAGCGCCGAACTCTTGTGGTTTCAAACCAAAAATTCTGTACACCTCATCAGACCAAGTAAGTTTGTCTGTTAACAGATCAAGTTCCCAACTGCCAAGATGCGCAATCTCTTGGCTTCTGTTTAGTCTTTTTTCGTTTTCTTTCAGTGCTTCTTCAGCTTTCTTGCGTTCCGTGATGTTTCGGGCTACATGCACTGACCCAATCATGTTCCCATTTGCGTTTCTTAGAGGAGTCGTTGTCACTAAGAAGTCTCCTCCGAGGCGGGGCTCATGCACTTCAGCCGTATGCTCTTTTTCGTCTTTCACGGTTTGCGCATGTGGACAAAAATCAGGTGCACTCTCTAACCCATGAACACATCGATAGCAGAAGAGCCCAACAGCTTGTTCCGGCGTGACGCCTAGCTGCTGCGCCATCGCTCGATTAGCTCGAACAATACGATATTGATTATCAACGATAGCTATGAAATCTGGAACACTGTCAAAAGTGCGTTCCCAATCATTTTTCGCCTTCCAAAGCTCCTCGTCACCCTTCTTGTGCTCGGTAACATCCTCTAATACAGCTGCAACATACCCTTTCATCGGGCAGTACACGGAAACGGATAGCCATAGGCTTAAAGGCTTGTAAAATATTTCAAATCTCTCTTCCTTGCCGGTGAGCGCAACTCTGCGGTAGATTTCAAACAACTCAGGATTGGCTGATTTTATTCTAGGTGTCGCTTCCATAACTCTTTTTCCAACTAAAGTTTCTCTTTTCAGACCAGTTATCCGTTCGAAGGCATCATTAATTTCAAGATAGACCCAATCCACTGGCTCATTCTGTTCATCAACTATCATTTGGCAAAAAACAAACCCGTCCAACATGTTCTCAAATAAAGAACGGTACTTTTTTTCAGACTCGCGCAGTGAATATTCCGCTTCGCGTTGCTTGTAGATTTTGAGCAACTCATTCGCTATGAGTTGAAGTTGAATAGCATCATCTTCAGTGTAGGGGTCGATTTTATTGCCTACACCAAAAATTATCTTAGCCTTGCCACTCTCAAATACAGGAATACTCATGAAACGCTTAACCAAAACGTGACCCGCCGGGAATCCCTTTTGGTTAGGAGATTTCGGAAAGTCGTTGTAAATGACGGGATGCCTAAGTCGAAGGCAGTCAACCCAGTTCCCAGCTAATTCGATGGGGTAATGGGTGCTGTAATTAGCGACGCAGTTTTTGAGTGCTTCACCGTTCCAAGCTGTCAGGTTGATAGATTTTTGATCGTCTGAAACAAAATGGAAAAAACCAATCGTGCTCCCAGTAAGACTTACTGCGTTATCTAAGAAATAGTCATAAAGTTCCTTCTCGGACAAAAGCAAGGCTTTCTGATAGAGCTCAAGAAGAAATTTGCCCCGTTCTACGTCGTTATGCCTGTTATTTTTGCTTGACCAATGTTTTGCAGGAGCAATCTTGTTCCGCTCCGAATCGGTGCTTGCTGGCTCAGACATTATGGTCACAATTGTGTTTTTCAGAAGTACATTATTCGTTAACTAAGCACTCAGTACCTAAGAAAGGTATATAACTTTTCTTAGTTAGGGCAGTTTGGATTTGACATTGTCATGTCGCATGGCAAATACGTACGCGCATTTCCTTTTATTTTCTGACCATGTTGCGCAAATGAATTAACCTAAAATGGTGATAGAATTATCGAAAAGTGTTTTTTAATAATGAGTAAGGCGGCGCGGGGATTAGGAAAAAAAATTGCTTATGCTGCTTCAGCCAAGTAAACTGTTACGTTTCCGTCTTTGTCTTTGGCTGCGCGAACCCTGATTTTCCGCGGCGGCTTCTCTATGCCTCTGCTCCAGATTTTCTCGTTAACTTCCTTGCTTATTATGAGTTGAGGCAGCTCCTCTTCTTCCTCTTCCTCGGAAACCTTCATCTCCAGCTTCATGTGCTTGGTAATGAAAATCTTTATCATCTCCATCGCTCTTGGAGAGCGCTTCTTCGGCGGCCTAATCAGAGCTCTTGACAGAGGAATAGTGTAAGTTCTCTCTTCAACAATTTCCTCTTCCTCTTTCTTCTTCCGCTCAGCCTTAGCCTCCTCCGCTGGGATCTCTTCCGGAGGAAGCTCCATCGGCTTCTCTTCCGCAGGAACCTCAACAGGAACCTCTTCCTTAACGGTTTCCTCTTCGGAAATCGGAGGCATCTCTTCTTCTGTAACGGTTTGCTGTTGTTCTTTTTCTTCAGTTACCATCTGCTTCTAACGTCTCCTAAGCCTTTATTTTCCTAGTTCGCCACTTGCGCCTTTGCTTAGGGTTATTTCTAACCTTACCGTCAGTTCGGGCAATAACCCATGTGGGAACAGACGATGACATTTTGCTAGCCTTAGCTAGCCGAAGCTTTTTCGCTGTGGGTTTAACACGCGCCATACTTTCATATCCTTCTAATCGTTGTTTCTCGCTTCCGTGACTGAAGCTGAATTAATATCTGCTTGAGCTGAGCGTCACTCAACGGGATGGGCAACTTGCCTGTCTGCGCCATCTGAATCAGCTGCATTTCAATTTGATCTGCAAACTCTGGCTTAACCATCTTCAGGTTATTTAGCCTTTGTCGCGCCTCAGGCGCCAATATCTTGTTCAGCAACGCCTGCTTTTGCGCTTCATACTGCGCTTCTTCTTGAGATTGCCTTTGCTCGTCACTCATTCGGTGCTGCAAAGATGACAGTTTTCTTTTGCGGATTTGGTCAAGCTCGTCATCCGACATTGTTGCTATTCGCCTTGATACTTCTTGAGCTCAGGGATGCTCTTAACCAACTCTTTGTTCAAGTCTCCAGCGACTTCTTGAAGCAGTTTGCGACCCTTAGGAGTCATCACTCTGCCAGAAGGCTTAGTGGTTTGAACCAAACCAGCGCTTTCAAGCTGCTGAAGAATCTTGCGAATGTTACTTCCGCCTGCCTTAACTACATGATTCTTCTTAACGCCGTTATTCTTTCTTCCGCCGTAATCAGCACGCAGCTTCTCCAACCCGATCGGACCGTGGATGTAAACTTTACGAAGCACAGACGCGCTCCGAGTGTACCACCAGTTCGGGTTCTGTGGCTGCTTCTCAACGTGATTGCCTGTTTTAGCGAAGGCTGCCCATGGAAGAGGCTGAACCTCATCAACGTTTTCCCTAAGATACTTGGCTAAACGATCGATGAATTTTGAAGCTGGAACATCGTGAGGAGTGGTCAAGATTGCTCTAATCCTTTGTTTTTCCTTGCAGTAAAACAGTGACGCCAAATATAAATATTATCAGGTTTAAACCCTCAACGTTCATAAGCATGAATTTTCGAGGCGACTTTGCCAAACGATTGCTCAGAAAAGAAGAAATTCAAAACTACTATGTTAAAATGTATTCAGGGTAGAAATATTTTTTAGCGCAAGAGTTTTTGAACTGTCTCTTAACGCACCGATGCCTTGGCTCTGAGCACGGAAGCCCTGAGGTCGATTCTCGAAGGGCACACGTAAGTGCAGTTTCCGCAGCCCTCGCACAGGTCCACCCTAAGCCGCTTCAGCTTTTCCTTCTGGTTCTTGTCAAAAGCCTCCTTGATCAGCACTGGGCTCAGGTTGTGCGGACAGGAGCGCATGCACACGCCGCAGCGGATGCAAGCCACTGTCTTAGTTTTTTGTTGCTTGGCTGGTTTTTCAAGGGTTTGAGAGTTGCTCATGCTTACTCACTTGAGTGAAGGGTGAGTCTTTAAGGGTTTTTATAAACGTTTTCGCCAAAGCGGGAATTTACTTGCCGTGAAAAAAGCGAGCAGATCCCTGAGGGGCATAGCCCGCTTTGGAAGCCAAGATTCATTTAGGTGGAACGTGGTTTTTTGTTCGCAGTTCATGTAGGATTTGTTTTCTAACTTCCAAGATGTGCTTGGTCACTTGAATGGACTTGGGGCAAACAAGGGTGCACCTGTAATATGTTTTGCAGCTAAACGCACCGTGCGGCTTATCCATGATCTGCAAGCGCTCAAGCATGTCTTTGATGCGGCTGTCAAAAATGTACCTGTGCGCCCTTACGATGGCGGCTGGACCCACGTAGGCTGGGTCTTCTATTTGGCTGACTGGGCAGGCGGAGACGCAGCAGGCGCACATGATGCATTTGATGTCATCGTCAAACTGTGACCGCTGCTCGACCGTTTGCTGGTGTTCCTTGCCTTCTTCAGTCTCGGTTAAGGTTATGCCGTCGGCTGGATGAACAGATTTTTCTGTAGCAAAAAATGGCTCCATGTCCACGACCAAGTCCTTGACGACTCTAAAAACGCTTAAGGGGTCAATGAGGATTTCCTTGTCGGCTGGGTAGTCCCTGACCAGTTTCTGGCATGCCAACGCTGAAACCCCGTTGATCGTCATTCCGTCGGAGCCGCAGATGCCGTGTGCGCAGCTCATGCGGTAAGCTAAGCCGCCATCGATTGTCCAGCGGACCTTGTTGAGGCAGTCAAGCAGCCTGTCGGTGGGTTTGGCGTCGACCTCGAAGGTGTCGTAGTGGGGTTCTTTGTCGACTTTGGGGTCGAAGCGGAAGATTTTCAGTTTCACGTTCATGCTAGTACTTCCTCGCTTTAGGTTCAAAACGGGTGACGACGACGGGTTTGTACCGCGCCTCAAGCCTTTGTGCGGCGTGGAAAATCATGGTGTGCTTAAGCCATTCTGCGTCGTTGCGTTCGGGGAAATCGTTGCGGAAGTGGGCTCCGCGGCTTTCTTCACGTTGAAGAGCAGAGTACACGATGACTTCGGACAGGTTCAGCATGTTAGTCAGTTCCAACGCTTCTTCAAGTTCATAGTTGAAACGTTTACCCCTGTAGCTTAAGCCAACGCTAGCCAGCCTGCCCTGAAGCGCGCGGATCCCGCTTAGGGCCTGCGTCAACCCGTTTTTGTCGCGGAAAACACTGCACAGCAGAGTCATGACTTTCTGCATCTCCTCACGAATCACCGCGACCCGTTCGCCTCCAGCAGAAGCCAGCAGCCCATCGATTCTGGAAGAAACCAGCTGCGCCGCATCGGCGGGAAGCGGAGTCGGCGGGTTCTTGCTTACGTAGTCGACGATGTCTAGGCCTGCCCTTTTTCCGAAGACGACGAGGTCAACCAGCGAGTTTGTTCCTAGCCTGTTTGCGCCATGAACGCTTACGCATGCGCATTCGCCTGCAGCGTACAACCCTGGAACAACCGCGGATTTTTCGTCAGCCAAAACGTGTGCTTGTGCGTCGGTCGGGATTCCGCCCATCATGTAGTGGCAGGTCGGCGCTACGGGAATCGGCGATTCAGACGCGTCGATGCCCAGGTAGGTCTTCACGAACGAGGTAACCTCGGAGAGCTTCAGCTGCAACTTCTCCTTTCCCAAGTGCGTCAAATCCAAGTACACGTAGTCGGAGCCTTCGATGCCTCTGCCCGCGGCAACCTCGGTTAAGATTGCTCGGGAAATGATGTCTCTTGGCGCAAGGTCCTTCAGCGTCGGCGCGTAACGCTCCATGAACCGCTCGCCCTTGCCGTTTCTTAGCACGCCGCCTTCAGCCCTCGCCGCTTCGCTGACCAAGATGCCTAAGCCGTGGATTCCCGTGGGGTGAAACTGGACAAACTCCATGTCCTCAAGCGGAACCTGCGCGTCAAAAGCCAAGGCAAACCCGTCGCCCGTTGCTGCAAAAGACATCGACGTGGTTTTGAAGATTCTGCCGCACCCGCCTGTAGCCAACAAAACGGCTTTCGCATGAAAAACCACTGGTTCACCGTTCGCCAACTCGTACCCTGCGACGCCGCAGCATCGCCCTTTAGCCTTTAGAAGCGAGGTGACGAAGACTTCGTTGAAGATTTTTACTCCCCGAACCAAGCAGTAATCGTAGAGCGTATCCATAATTACACGCCCCGTCCTGTCTGAAGCGTAACACGCCCGCTTTACAGGTGCCTCGCCGAAATTTCTTGTGTGCCCACCGAATCGACGCTGCTCAATCTTGCCTTCACGGTTGCGGCTGAAGGGCACGCCAAGATGCTCCAGCTCAATCACTCTTGCTGGCGCTTCCCGAGCCAAAATTTCAGCGATATCCTGGTCTACCAAGTAGTCGCCGCCTTTCACGGTGTCGAACATGTGCCATTCCCAGCGGTCTTCCTCCTCGTTGCCAAGCGCCGCTGCAATGCCGCCCTGGGCTGCGCCGCTGTGGCTGCGGGAAGCGTAGACTTTGCTGATTACAGCTACGTTGCAGGATTCTGAAGCGGTAAGGGCAGCGGTTAACCCCGCGATGCCTGCGCCGACGATTACAACGTCAAATTCGTACATCACTTCAATTTCCCTTCCTTTTCGTCTAAAAACAGGATTTCGCGGCTGACCTCTTCAAGCGAGTCACAGCAGGTCATGAGCATAGCCATCCGCAGGTCTTTCTTGACGTAGTCAACAACAAACCTCTTGACAATATTAAAGCTCAAACGGTAGTATTTCTCTATTTAACTCCAATTTTATCGTTTCTAAAAAAACTTTTGCAACCGTCAGAATAGAGGAATTTCAACGGACGCATCCATGTTGTCATGTGCTTGATAGATAGCATATTAAGCGATTCAGCAAGGTTTTTTTAGGTCGCCCACTGCTCCATAGTTATGAGTTTTGGTGTTTTAGGCAAGCTGATAATTGCTGAACTTTTTCTCTTGTTTGTCCAGTTCGGCTTCGGGATGTGGAATAATTTATTCGTAAATGTCCCCCTTGACGCTCCGTTCAAATTCTTTGTTTACTCGGGCGGGCTCGAAGTTTTGGCACACATAATTAATGGCGTGCTAATTCTTGCTTTTGCCATTGCAATTATTTGGTTTAGCTTCAGGACAAGAAACTCGCTCGCCCTAAAGCTGTCGGTTCTAGCAGTCATATTCATAATTAGCGCAATCGCAAACGGCGTAATTTTCTTAGAAATCTTTTCAATCCCCGCTCTTTACAACAGCGATAACTATTTTTCATTGGCTATGGCGATAAGTTTCCTATCGGCATTCACCGCTCTATTCTCAGAATTATATGCAATAAAAATAAGTGAAAAACCTTAATCGCACGAATCAAAGAAACATCCCTCTCCGCACAAGTTCTACAACAAAAAGCCCAGAGAATCCCGCCCCGGGTACGAAGCAAGAATCCAACCTGCGCTTCGAAATTCTCTATCTACTGGTACGACAAATAAAGAGCCAGTTTACTCTCTGGAATCACTCGGACCAGATTTGAACCCTCCAAGCTTGCGGAATCACAATTCCGAAAACCCATTTTTTGTTTTTTGCGAAGCACTTAGCTGTGCAGGTTTAAAGATTTCTTGAAAATTTCCTCTCGCCACTTCTTTTCCCAACTTGCCCAACCAGTTTTCACAAGGCTTTCCCTCAAGTTTGGTCTCTCGGCGACCCACTCCAGAAAGCTCCAGAAGCGTCTCTTGTCTTGAAGCATTTCTTTTGGCACGCCCTTTTCAACGCACCACCTGACATAAGCGCTTTCAGTCATTTGCTTAAGTTCAAGGATAGATTCAACCTTTTGAACCGTGAACCCTCTGTTTTGCAAGTGCTCAACTACGTGGGACAAAACGTATTCTGAAGAAACCTTGAAACAAGTTTCACTGTCAGGCTGCATGACCTCGACGATTTCATCGGCAATCCTCACCGCGTCATCCAAATATTTCTTGTTGCCAAAGTTCGGCGGCTGAAAGGACGCTGTGGGAATTCTGCGTTCCAGCAGCATTGGGTTTGGAGGCTTAAGCGCGCCTATCACAACCCCCAGTAATAGGTCGCCCCATCCTGAAGCATCGATTAGAATTGTCTTTCCAGAAAAGAAACAGTTTAATCCCAAGGTTTCAGTCATCACGATTAATATTGGTCGCGTCTGTTTTTCTGTCTTTTCGTTTTTCCCTGATTTTATCAATCACCTCGCAGCGCAATTCTGTTCTTTAGACCAGTGGATGCATAAAAAAGAGCGTTTTTGAGGCGAAAAGAAAAGCGTTAAATCAGTGCTTTCAGCTGCTCGACGAGTTCGCTCTTCATTTTTTCATCAGCCGCAATTTCCTTTCGTGCCTTTTTCCAATCTGCAGAGGCACTGGCGAAAAAAAATTCTTATGTCACGGTTACAGACTACTTAGTGATAGTTTTGAATTTAATCGAGAATGAAGCCAAGCAAGTGTTCCTCAGGTATGGTATCCCGATTCCAAAGGGCGTGGTGATCGATGATTCTAAGCAGACAGCGCTTGCGTTGAGTAATCTGAAGCCGCCTTACATGGTTAAGGCGCAGGTTCCAGCGGGAGGGAGAGGGAAGGCTGGGGGAATCATGCCTGCCATGTCAGCCTTTGAGGCGGAAGAAGCAGCAGCCAAACTTCTCGGTGCACAAGTGAAGAGGTTGCCAGTTAATCAAGTGTTAATCGAGGAGAAACTATCAATCAGGAATGAATTGTACGTCGGCTTCACGGTTGACCGTTCTAACCGCCGCTACGTTGCCTTAGCCTCTGCAATGGGAGGCATGGAAATCGAGGAGGTAGCGGAGAAAACGCCTGAAGCCATAATCAGAACCATGGTTGATTACCAAGCAGGCATGCGTTCTTTTGACGCTTTAGCCGTGGCGAAAAAGTTAGGCTACAGCGGCAGTCAACTCTTGGAATTGTCAGGCGTCATTCAGAAACTTTACTTTGCATGCGTTGAAAGTGACGCTGAAACCGCTGAGATCAATCCTTTAGCGGAAACGGAGAGTGGAAGTTTTGTGGCTGCCGACGCGCGAATAGTAATCGACGACAACGCGTTGTTTAGGCATCCCGAGTACGAAAAAGAAGAAGCGCAGGAACTCTCGCCGCAGGAGGCTTTGGCTAAAAAGAACAATCTGGCTTTTGTTAAGCTGGATGGCGACATCGGCGTCGTGGGCAACGGAGCGGGTTTGGTTATGGCTACGCTTGATTTACTGAATCTTTTCGGGGGCAAGCCAGCGGACTTTTTGGATATGGGAGGCGGGGCAGGCATGGAGGCTATTAAGACGGCTTTAGAAATCGTTTTGGCTGACCCTGACACTAAGGCGGTGCTAGTCAACGTTCTTGGGGGGATAACGCGTTGCGACGAGGTTGCACTTGGCATAGTTGAAGCCGCCAAAAACGTCAAGGTTAAGAAGCCGTTGGTTGTCAGGCTCCTCGGCACAAACCAGCGGGAGGGGCAAAGGATTCTTGCGGATGCTGGAGTAAGCGTTTTGGAGAACATGGAGGAAGCGGCGAAGCAGGCAGTCGCGTTTGCAGCGGAGGCGAAACGGTAATGGGAATACTTGTCGATTCTGGCACAAGGGCGATTGTTCAAGGCGCTACTGGGAAGCAAGGCAGCCTACAGACCAAGTTGATGCTGGATTACGGCACCAAAATCGTAGCGGGAGTGGTTCCTGGCAAAGGCGGCACGTTCGTCAGCGGATTGCCCGTTTTTGACACGGTTAGTGAAACGGTGGAGAGGTTTTCGCCTAATGCCACGATAGTTTTTGTGCCTGCGCCTTTTGCCAAGGACGCGGTTTCGGAAGCTGTCGCCAACAGAATCAAAACGGTTGTCGTAGTCACGGAGCATCTGCCAGTGAGAGACGCAGTAAACGTTTTGGCTGAGGCGGCTCAAACGCAAGTTACCATCATCGGTCCAAACACGCCCGGAGTCATAACGCCTGGAGAATGCAAACTTGGAATAATGCCAGCTGATGTTTTCGCGCAAGGCAGCGTTGGGCTGGTTTCCAGAAGCGGCACATTAACCTACGAGATTGCCGCTGCGCTTACAGCCTACGGTTTGGGGCAGTCAACCTGCGTTGGCGTCGGCGGCGACCCAATTGTCGGCTTTAACTTCATCGAAGCCTTAGAACTGTTCAAGGCTGACTCGAAGACGAAGGTTGTTGCTTTGATCGGGGAAATCGGCGGCAACATGGAAGAGTTAGCGGCGCAGTACATAGCTGAGACGCGTTATCCTAAGCCTGTTGTGGCTTACGTGGCGGGGCGGTTTGCGCCGAGCGGCAAGAGGATGGGTCATGCGGGAGCGATAATAGCGGGCAGCCAAGGAACGGCGCAGAGCAAAATCGAGGCGTTCCAAAGCGTTGGCGTGAACGTTGCGGAGAAGCCAAGCGATGTTGCAGCCTTGCTTGGAAGGCTTCTTAAGGAGTAAGTTGCGGGCGGCCCCGAATCGACCTAGTTTAGCAAGTATGCTTTGAACAGTTTTTTTACACTCCTTCAGCCGAAGAAATGAAGTTTTATCGCAATGCCGATCCAGCATCCCGACAGTTAAATTATGAAAAACTCGGTGAATCAAAACTTACCTGAAAACAAGAAAATCTCTGTGGAGTCAAGAATTTGCCGCTGGGAATGCGCTTGCAAAATCTATTCAGCAGTTTCTGCGGTTTTGCGTTTTCTGAAAAGAATGAACACGTGACCTCTGACTTCCACCAGAGCGGCGCTGGTTGCCTCTGCGGCTTTACATGCTATTGACTGCGCCGTGTTTTCAGCCTGAAGGGCGGCGGGTAAAATTCTGACTTTGACCATCTTGTTTTTCTGCAGTTGCTTTTCAATCTCACCTGTGCACTGCGGGGTTAAGCCTTCTTTGCCGACCCAGATGGTGGGGTTTTCGTCCTTTAAAACGTGCCTAACATGTTGTTTCATTCGTGTCTTTATTTTGGTGCTCAATATGCTCTTGCTCCATTCTCTTTCTTAACATTATGCGGGTTTGGTTGCCGCAGTTTAAGCAGGTTATTACCACGTGAGGCTCCCTTTTCTGCTTTACCCTTACCCTGCAGTTGTAACCCTGCACAAGCAAGGCGTTGCAGCTTTTGCATGTTTCACGGCGAAAGTCAACGGGCAGGCGGATCCTTGCAGCCATGGCGATCCTGCGGGCTGTTTTAACGTACTGCGCGGCTAATTTGGGTTCACTTTTGCTGATGCTCTTTGCTTCATCGAACAACACTTTGATTCGCTGTCTCGCAATTTGCTTGATGCTGGTCTGCTTCATTTAGCCTTCACAAACAACAAGATGATTTGGGGACTTGAACATAACATTTGCGCCTTTAATCAACTGTTCCCCGTAAGTTCAAGTTTCAAACGTTTCAGCGCTTCATAAATCTCAAGCGGCTGGTTTTTCAGCGTCTGCTGAGCCTTTGTGGTGTCAAGCGAGGAATCCATCGGCCGCTTAGCAGGCCAACTGAATTGAGAAGACAAGACGGGATCAATAAGCCTCTTGTCTAAGCCAAAGGTTTCAGCGATTAGCTGCGCGAACTCCAATCGGCTGACCCGCGTGGCGCCGCACAAGTGGAAAGTTCCAGTTAGACTGCGCATCGCAGCCTCCAGCGTCATTTCAGCCAGACTCGTGTTCAGCGTAGGCGTGTTCCACTGGTCGGTAACAATCTTGACGCGTTCGCCTTTGCGGAGGGTTTCGATTAGCCAAAGGGCAAAGTTGACTTTTCCAAGGGCGGGAGTCGAACCGTAGATGACGCTTGGCCGGGCGATGAAGTACTCACCTGAAGCCTTGACCAGTTCCTCAGCTTTGAGCTTGGTTAACCCGTAATAGTTTATCGGGTCAGGATTATCCTGCTCGGTGTACATGCCTTTTTCGCCGTTAAAAACGTAGTCGGTTGAAATGTACATCAGAAAAGAACCCGCGTTTCTGGCTGATTCAACGATGTTTCTGGTGCCTTCAACGTTGATTTTCCAGGCAAACTCCTTGTTCAACTCGCACTTGTCAACGTCGGTAAGGGTGGCGGCGTGGATTACAACGTCGGGCTTAACCCGCTTGAACGCTTCGGCAACCTGTTCTTTGTTTGAAACGTCAAACTTGACGAAGTTCCCGCAGACCAGCGACTCTTGAACATCGCACGAAAAAACTTCAACGTTCTTTTCAATCGCCGTTTTTGCCAGTTTCGAACCGTAAAGGCCGCTGGCGCCAGTGATTAAAAGCTTCAATGCATATCGCCGAGTTTCCAAGGTGTAGGGTGAAGAATCACGTCGTTGGCAAACGGCGCCCACCAGTGCTCGTTCTCAAGATACCACTTCACAGTGGACTGCAACGACTCTTCAAAACTGCACTTCGGCTGCCAACTCAAACTGGTTCTTATCTTCGTAGAATCCAAACTGTACCTTGTATCGTGCCCCGGACGGTCCTCCACGAAACCTATCAAACTTTCAGGCTTATTCAGCAAAGCAATGATTTTCTTCGCGATCTCCAAGTTGGGAATTTCGTTTCCAGCTGAAATGTTGTAAACTTCGCCTGCCACGCCTTTCTCAAGAACCGTCGCGATGGCTTCACAATGATCCTGCACGTAAATCCAGTCTCGAACGTTTTGCCCAGACCCGTAGATCGGTATCGGGAGATCCCTCAGCGCGCGGATAATGGTTTTCGGAATGAGCTTCTCAGGCAGCTGGTATGGACCGAAGTTGTTTGTACACCGCGTAACGGTTACGTTCAAATTGTAAGTTTTATGGTATGAGAGGACAAACATGTCAGCGGCGGCTTTGGAAGCGGAGTAAGGATTAGACGGTTTAGGCGGTTCATGCTCCGTGAATGATCCTTCAAGCGCTTCACCGTAAACCTCGTCAGTGGACACCTGCAAAAGCCTCACTTTATGACTGTGCCTGCGTATGGCTTCTAAAACCGTGAAGGTGCCGACCGTATTGTTCTGCAGAAACACGTTGGGGTCAGCGATGCTTCTGTCCACATGCGTCTCCGCCGCGAAGTTAACGATGGCGTCAACCTGATGGATCAGCCTGTTAATCAGCTGCGGATTGCAGACATCACCCTTAATGAACGTGTACCTCTTGTCGTTTTCAACGCCGTGAAGGTTAGCCGGGTTAGCGCCTATGCCCATCTTATCAACGTTGATCACTTCGTAGTCAGGATACTTCTCAAGTATGAGCCTACAAAAATTGCTACCGATAAACCCTAAACCGCCAGTAACTAACAATCTCATGGTTAATCACCTGTGAGCTGGGAGATTCCAGTCCCACGTTTTACCGACACGCACATCGTCTTTCTTGCCGTTTATTATTTTAGGAACAAGCGACGAGTCATTCCACGGCCTGCGTTCCTCATCAGGGTTGGCAGGGTCATACAGGTTGGTTGTAAAGTAAAGCAGCATGGCAGATTCGTCACCGAGCGCCTTGAAACCGTGCCAGTAGCTGCCAGGCACGCGCACAAGCTGCAGGTTTAAAGCGTTTGAGACAACTTCGTTGAGCTCTTGGGTTTTGTCGTCGAAAGCGCAGATTTTTATCGCGCCTTTAAGCAATAGAAAATAATCTGTCTGCCCCCTGAGATGGCGATGCCACGCTCGAATGACTCCTGGATAAGTCGATGAAAGATTCGCTTGAGCAACAGCGTCTTCCCCGAACAGGTCTTTCCAATCCTTACGCATAACCTCAGAGAAAAAGCCGCGTTCATCAGGCAACCTACTTACTGGCTTAACCCTTACCCCTTGTAACATTACAGCGCTCCCTTGACACTAATTCTCATAACAATGTTTATAATAGTTGTTATGTTTTCGGGTTAAACCTCCAGTTCCGAGAAGTCGCCAACATGCAATTTTATGGTTCCGTTCCGCTGGTTCCTTGTGACCTTGGCGTTTTTTCCGATTAAGCTTTCCTCCAGGCGCACTATGCCTCTGACCGTGACGTTCTCTTGTATGACGCAGTATTCAACGTTAGAGTCAACGATTACCGACCCGTTACCAATGCTCGTGTAAGGTCCAATGAAGGAGTTTTCAATCGACACGTTCTTGCCAATAACGCATGGCCCCCTGACAGTGCTGTTCACGATCTTAGCTTCAGGTTCAACCTTAACTCTGCCGTCTATCGAACTGTTAACCACTTCTCCCTTCACGTCAAGCGTGATGTACTCGTCAAGCACCTTCGCGTTCGCCGACAAAATATCATCCTTCTTGCCCGTGTCCAACCACCATGAGTTCAAGATTTCAGCCTTGACCCTGAAGCCCAGGTTTATCATTTCTTGAATGGCATCGGTAATTTCTAACTCGCCCCGCCAAGAAGGCTTAATTCTCTCAATAGCCTGATGAACCTTGCCGCTGAACAGGTACGTGCCGATGATGGCAAGATTTCCCATCGGCGTCTTAGGCTTCTCGACAAGCTTAACGATGCATCCTTTTTCATCAAGCTGAGCAATGCCAAAACTGGAGGGGTTATCAACGTACTTTAGAATGATGAGCGCGTCAAGATGCTCACTTTTAAACTTCTTGATAAACGAGTTTAAACCCTGACCCGTAAGGTTGTCGCCCAAGCACATGACAAAAGAGTCTTGCCCCAAAAACCGCCCGGCAGTCTTAACAGCATGCGCTAAACCAAGCGGTTCCTGAGGAATATAAGTAACGGAAAGATTCCAAGCTGAACCGTCGCTGACGTAATCTTTAACGTACTGCCCCGTCTCACGCGCGGTGATAACGCCCACCTTTCTTATCGAGGTCGCCGCCACCTGGTCAAGAACGTACCCTAAAATAGGCTTGTTAGCCACTGGAATAAGCTGCTTAGCGCAGGTGAAGGTTAAGGGCCTAAGCCTGGTGCCTTTGCCGCCGCTGAGGACAAGCGCCTTCATGAACATCCCAACTCAATTATGGTTTAAACTATGACCCGTTTTTTCCACTTAAAGCTTACGTTAAACACCGCCGCCAAAACCAACCCCTATCAATTCGCCGAATCATTACCCGCCCATTAATTTTGCAATCACTTTAAACAGAAAACGTAAAGGCCGACGAAGAGGTCCAAGCGCATCAGAAATTTGCTGAAGAGAAAACACATCGGCTTTATCGAGTGTACGAGTAGCAACAGCCGCCAGAATAAAAATTATCACAAAAGCGATCAACCCGACAATCAACTGCTGCAACGCAACTGAAACATGCAAAGCGATCTTCCAAACATCCAACCTCAACACGGTTAGGGGAACTTCCGAGATTATAAAGTACGTCAGAATGGAGGCTATGGCTGACGAAAACAAAATTTTAGCGGAGGACACCCAATCCACCGAAACTCTAAACCTCCTTTTAATGATAGCCAAACTTGCATACAAACTCGGCAAGCCGACAGTTAACGTCGTCACAATCAACCCCACAACGCCGAAGTGAGAAATTAGCAGGAAACCAACTGGGAAACCAATTGCGCATGTAATAAGAGAAAGGTACATGCTAATCTTAGTGAAACCTTGCCCGTTCAGCAAGTTGTTTATACTCAAATTTCCCAACGCAGTGTAAAGATAAGTCACTGAAAGCAAAGCCAAATACAACGGCGCCTCGGCATAACTGTTTTGATAAATAGTTCTAATACCAGGCGCCGCAAGAGTAATAACCAAGGCGGTGACTGGCACGACGACAAGCGAGGCGTACTTCACCGAGTATTGGAAGACGTTCTTAAGAGTGTCATGATCCTTCCTGAAGTCCAGCTTTGAGAACGCAGGAAACATCATGGTTGTGACCGGCGTAGCGAAGAAAGTAATTAAAATAGAGAAGTTCACCGCCAAGTTGTAGTTTCCAATCAAAGCATTGTTTGAAACATAGATTGCCAGAACGAAGCTGTAGAACACCGACAGGAATCCGGAAAGTATGTTGCCAATTGAAACTGGCACGCCGTAACGTAACATGACTTTAATTGTCGAAAAAACTTCCGTTCTGCTGCGGGATGATTTAGGCAGCCCCCTGTAAAGGCCCCAGACTAAAAAAACACCAGCCAACCCAGCGATCAGCGAGGCGCCCGAGTAACCTGTTATGGCTCCAAGAGTCCCGAAGCCAAGCAGCACGAGCAAAATTATCAGCGCAGTCTTAACTGTTGACTGAATTATCAGCATGAAACTGTAGAGGTGCATTATTTCCAGTCCAGTGAACGCGGCGGTGGCAGAGTTCACCAACGCACCCGCCAAGATGTAGAAAGAAGCGATTTGAATCAACGGCACCATCGCTGGACGATGCAGGCTAGAGGCAATAAAGGGAGAAAGAGCAAACGAAACAAGGGTAAGCGATAAGCCTAACGCGATCTCGAAAACTATCCCTGAGAAAAGGATTCCTCTTATTTTGGCTTTGTCCTCAACGTTGTACTGCGCGGAGTACTTTACCATGGCTGAGTTAACACCCCAGTCGCGGAACGTGGCAATCAACGTCGGTCCAACGAGGGCAATCGAGTATAAACCGTAGTTTTGCGCCCCCAAAATGTAAGTTATGACTATGATGCCTATGGAAGAGATGACCGTAGAAGCAGCTAAGCCCCACATAAGATTAAAGCCGCCTCTCGCCGAAACCTTCGCCATCTCAGTAGCTTTGCTCATGCATCTCTTCCTAAGTCTTAATCTTGAACAGTAAAGTTAAACTGTTGAGTGGTTTCGGTTGCGTTTATCACTTTTGGTTCAACAATTTGAATTCACAGTCACGGAAGACCGCCTCTTCAATTTTCGCGGCAAAATTTTGAAGCTAACCCTTCAAAAACTCGTGATTTTTCAACGATAAGAAGCATGAAACGGGCTTGAAACCGCTAAAAACTCCGCGGAAACGGTCTTTAGGCGTCAAGTTTGTGAAGGAATTCAACGTGAAAACCGCGCGTATTCGCAGCGTTTTAACCAATTTTGGCGGGTTTACACCATAATATGGCGGGGATTTTTCGATGAGTTTTTCAGCTAAAATTTTTTGTGCATTCAACTCGGCTCTGAAACATTATTGTTTTGTTACTTGCCTAGTCCTATGGCTGCGAACTTGAGTTTCTTGCTGTACTTTTCAGGGCTGTAAATGCGTCGTCCATCTATGAGTATAGGCTGCCTCATGTTCTCCGCGAAATCTTCAGGGGTTAACTCCTGGAACTCGCGCCATTCAGTCACAACTATCGCGCAATCCGCGTCTTTAATGCAATCAAGCGCCGAACGGGCATAGCGGATTTTGCTCCCAAAAACGGTTTTCGCAGACGACGCAGCAACAGGATCATAAGCGGCGACGCTTGCCCCTTCTCTTAGCAACTCGTCTATGATGGGTATAGCCCGGGCTTCCCTCATATCGTCCGTGTCAGGCTTGAATGACAAACCCAAAATCGCAACTCTTTTGCCGCCCAAGCTGCCGAGCTGCTGCTTGCAGAACTCCACGGCTTTAAGGGGTTGCGCACGGTTTACGTTTTCGACCGAATCCAAAAGCTCAGGGGTGTAGCCTAAAGTTTTTGAGCAGGCAATGAGGGCTTGCACGTCTTTGGGGAAGCATGAGCCCCCGTAGCCTAAGCCCGCGTCCAGAAAGTGGGGTCCGATGCGTTTGTCCAAACCTATGGCTGCAGCAACCTCTTTGACGTCTGCGCCTGGAATTTTTTCGCAAATGTTGGCTATCGTGTTGATGAAGCTGATTTTCGTGGCTAGCATGGCGTTGCTCGCGTACTTTATGAGTTCCGCCGTGGAAAGGGAAGTTCTGATTATCGGGGGCAGCTGAGGGCTGTAAAAGTCCCTGTACAGGTCCTCCAGAATGTCGCCTGACCGTTTATCATAAGAGCCTATAACGACTCGGTCAGCGTTCACGGTGTCTTGAAAAGCCGAGCCTTGACGAAGAAACTCTGGGTTCATGCACAAACCGAACTGTTCACCACAAATCTTGCCTGATTCTTTTTCAAGAACAGGTTTCACAGTGTTCTGAGTTGTCCCAGGTATAACTGTGCTTTTGATTACAACAACGTGGAAACTGCTTCTTTGCCTCAGCGCCGCGCCAACCTCATGCGCCACTGATTCCACGTACGAGAGGTCCACACTGCCGTCCGTTCTGCTCGGAGTCCCAACCGTCACAAAAGTCAAGTCAGACCCAAGCACAACTTTACACGTTTGGTTAACGAAACATTTCAGATAGCCGTCTCTAACGCCCGCCGCAAGCTTCTCCTGAAGCCCAGGCTCATAGAAAGGCGGTATTCCCAGATTGATTTTTCCTGCTTTATCCGCATCTACTTCTGAGACAGTGACATGATAGCCTTTGCTTGAAAACCCAACCGCCGTGCATAAGCCCACGTAACCTGCACCTATAACTGATATTTTCGGCTGCTTACGCAAACACTTAGCACCAAACTTGAATAATAATTTGGATTAATTAATCATATTAGATATATATGGCTTGACATAGAAAAGAAAGCCAAGGTTCTCCTTGATGATTAAAAAGGTCATTATTCCAGCAGCCGGCTTGGGCACACGGCTTTTTCCGGCAACCAAAGAACAGCCCAAAGAAATGCTGCCCATCTTCACTAAGACACCGCACGGCGATATGGTGGTGAAGCCAGTTGTGCAACTGGTTTTTGAGCAGCTTTTCGACGCTGGGATGCGCGAGTTTTGCTACGTTGTCGGCAGAGGCAAACGCGGAATAGAGGACCATTTCACCCCTGACGAGCAATGCATCAAGGCACTTGAAAGCTCAGGGAAAAATGGACCAGCATCTGACCTGGAGAGGTTTTACGGAAAGCTTGATTCTTCGACGGCGATGTGGGTTAACCAGCCTGAACCGAAAGGATTCGGCAACGCGGTCTTGTTGGCTCAACCCTTCGTTGAAAACGAAAGCTGCCTAGTCCACGCAGGTGACAGCTGCGTAATTTCGAAAGAGATGGATTACTTAAAGAAGCTTCTTGCAGCTTTCGAACAGTTCAAAGCGGACGCTGCATTTCTGGTTTTGGAGATTGAGAATCCCACTCAGTACGGGATTGTTGAAGGTGGCGAGGTGGAGTCTGGAATAATCAATGTGAAGTCCGTGGTTGAGAAACCTGAGAAGCCTAAGACACGCTGGGCAGTCATGGCGATGTACGCCTTTCAACCTGTAATTTTTGAAGCCTTGGAAATAACTAAGCCTGGAAAAAACGGTGAAATCCAGCTTACCGACGCCATCCAGAAACTCATCGACTGGGGCTTAAAGGTCATCGCCGTCAGGCTTGACAACAGTTACTCTCACTTGGACATCGGAAGCCCTGAAAGGTACTGGCAAGCTTTAGAGCTGTCACACAAACAATTCTGCAAGGTACCAAACCCATGATCAACAACATAATCAGGGAAGATCTTGAAAAGATAAGAAGCGTCGTTAGGCGAGCTGATTTCGCAGGAAAAAGAGCACTCGTGACTGGCGGCGCAGGATTTATCGGCAGTTGGCTCTGCGACGTGCTGGTTGAGTCAGGCGCCCAAGTGACCGCCGTAGACGACTTGTCGACTGGAAGAAACAAAAACATTGACCACTTGACTAAAAACTCGCTGTTTGAATTTGTGAAGTCAGACGTTTGCACGTTCGACGACAAGAAAAAGTTTGATTTCATCTTCCACTTGGCAGCCCACGCATCGCCCGACGATTACCAAGCGCACCCCATTGAGACCCTGCAGACCAGCGCGGCAGGAACCTTCGCCATGGCGGAGCTGGCAAGAAAAAACGACGCCGCTCTGTTGTTTGCTTCAACCTCGGAAGTTTACGGCGACACAGAGATCATTCCCACCCCTGAGAGTTACTGGGGAAAAGTCAACCCGATCGGACCCAGGTCCTGTTATGATGAGGGCAAACGTTTTGCCGAGGCTCTGCTTGTCGCCTACAGCGCACATTATGGGCTGGACGTGAGGATTCCAAGAATCTTCAACACTTACGGTCCCCGCTTGCGGGAAGACGGCTTGTACGGAAGGGTCATGTCCCGGTTTATTTCACAGGCGTTGACTAATCAACCCATAACGGTTTACGGCGACGGAAGGCAAACGCGGTCCTTCTGCTACATAACCGATACGGTAACGGCGTTAATGCTGCTGATGGCTAGCCCGAAAGCCAAGGGCGAAGTCGTCAACGTGGGCAGCATAGAAGAAACCACCATTCTAGAGTTGGCAAAGAAAGTTCAAGAAGCAACAAAAACCAAGTCAACCATAGAATTCCATCCGTTGCCTAAAGATGACCCGAAAAGACGCTGCCCCGACACATCTAAACTGCTGCGGCTTGCTGAATGGAAGCCAAACGTAAACTTAGAGGAAGGACTAAAGAGAACTGTGGCTTGGTTCTTGCAACATTCATGAGCCACAGGTTTATTTTGGCTTTTGCAGGTCGTGGTGTTTCCGTAAGAAAACTGTTTTTTAATGGAAGAGACTCTTGCCGTTGGGTGCCAGAGCGCTATAAATAGGGGAGAGAGTAGGACGTTAGTTCTTGCTTTTTCTTATGTCAAACGAAATGTCATTTTAGAAATTAAATGGGGGATAAAGAAAGCGCCCGTGCCTGGAGGTGGAGTTCGTTTTAGTTGCCAAGCAGCCAACGCTAAAGCTACAACGCAGTCATCGTGGTAGCCTTCGGGCGCCCCATACTGCACATTTCCACTTGGCGTAGTCTTGTAACCGTACATTTTAAGCTCATTAATCAACTCGGGAACCTGCGGTAACGTCAGCTGCTGATTCTCAATCATTATGCTTAAGTTTTCGATCAGGTCTTTTTTTGTTGCGTTCGTGAACTTGTACCCTTCTACTCGGATATTTTCGCGGTGAAGATCGTCGCAGATTGGGTCACCGACACCTGAGCTGTCAATAAGCAAACGAGCATCATATCGCTGGGCAAGTTGAACTATGCGTTTACGCTGCAAAACCCAGTCTACCTGGCTGAACCTGTCGAAAGCGCAGAGGTGTCCGGCCACGTCTAAAACGCAAAGCACCGTGAAGTCTTCGAGCTTCGCGAGGTCAGCACCCATAACATACTGTTTGTGTTTTGAAAAAGGTTGAAAGCTCCCTTTGACTATGCGGTCAACACCTCGGAAAACACTGCCAACATCCTCAAGAAACTCAGCAAGAACCTCTTGACGGTAAGCCAGCTCTGGCATATCTCTAGCGAAAGCCACAATCTCCGCTGGATCCAAATACGGGTTACTGGCGCTTGGGAAACTCCAGCTCTTGTAATCAGTTTGAGACGGGTCTTGCCCGCGGGTCCATAGCCCAAAATACCAGTTATGCCCTCTTGGCGTACCCGTAAAAAAAGCTATTCCTTTCCCATCCATAAGTGCGGGTCTAAGCGCAAGAGTCCAAGCTTCCTCAGCAATCTGCGCACCCTCATCAACCCAGAGAACCTTCACGCCTTGACTCCTTAGTGAATCAGGATTCTCTGCACTCTTAAACCAGACATCGCGGTCACCCTTGAGGATAACATGCCGATCAGCGCGATGAATACTCACTATAAGCTCAGGAGGACAAAAGTTGAAGAATTCACTCCATTGCCGCTGAGTGTGCCAATACGTCGGTGCAACAGCAAAGCCCACAATGTCCTTGCCTTGTTTCCATATTTGTCTTATGAACTCGTTAGCGCCTGCAATCGTTTTACCCCAGCGACGACCACAGTTAAGTACCCTAAATCTTGCGCAAGACATATGAAAATCAAGTTGCCCGGGATGAGGCTTGTATTGTATCAGTATTGTTTTTTGCATTCTTTGGGGTCCTCCCATTTGATAACACTTTCTTCAGGCTCGGAAGGCTTTTGAGATTTGGCGCCAGTCAATTCAGCGAGATCAAAGTTTATTTGGCGCAAAAGATTCAAAGCAGCTATCCGCGCACGGTCAGACTTAGCTTGCATATATGCAACTATAGCTTTTCGATACAGCTGCTCATGCCTATTACGAACCTTCAGCAGCGCCTCCTTCATCTCCTGCAAAAAAGGCTGCCAGCTACTTCTAGTTTCAAAGTCCGCGTAAACTGCACGCTGAGTAACTGCATACTTCGCGCTTAGCTCTTTTACAATTTCTGAAGGCTGCAAACCGTTTCCTTCAAGCCTCAACAAATCCAATCGTCTATCAAGCGTTTTGTCATTCATAATCCGGTGCCTTTGAAGAATTGTCTTTGGTTTGACAGGGTCGTTTCTGAGGTACATATTGAAGAGATACAGTGAGACGCCCCCTACTGATCGACTTGGCTAGCCCTCGATTTAACCGATTGTCCTCTCCTCCCTGGCTGCTGACATGGCCAACACGCTTTACTCTCCAGTTCCGTAAGTTTCCACGGATGAGTTGAGGATTGCTCGTTACCAGAAAAAAGGGTAAATTCATCTGAGAAGTATAGAGTTCAGCGATAAAGTTTAGCAAACGTTTTCCAATGCCTATGCCCTGATAGTCAGGCGACACCACCAAACGGCTAACACGGAAAAAGTGCCCTCTCATATGCACATGTGCAACCGCAATAAAGGCTACAGGCCTTTCTTGGTAAAAGGCAACATAGCATCTGACGCCTGCTCCAAGTTTCCCATTCAAATAGTGATACTGCCGAAACATTTTCCACATAGAAGCGCCGCACCGATAAACCTTGAGTTCAACGGACGGCCGAGTTCTTTTTTTCGGTCAAATTCCATTGTGTCAGTGCAAAAAACCCAGTCAGGATCCAGCCAGTCAACCACGTCGTAATGGCAGGTTACGGCTATGAATTTCCTGTCTTTTTGACGCTTAATTGCCTTGCTAATTGCGTATGAAGCGATCTTGGCAACCTCTCGATCCACGACCGACGTGAACTCATCAAAGACGACAAGTTTCTTGTGCAGACTAAGAGCGCGAGCGATGTCGACGCGCATCTTCTCCCCTTGGCTAAGACAGCTGTAAGCTTTAAGCCAGTCTGGAGGGCTAGCAAACCCGACGCTACAGAGCAAGCGCGTTATTTCACTTGTTTCTATATCTTCAGCCAAGTCGTCCAAGATGCATTGGTGAGTGTACTCAAAGCCAGTGATGTATGCGTCTGGGAAGAGCTGTTTTGCTATGCTTGATTTGCCTGAGCCGCTGCGCCCAACAATAATGCCGATCTGCCATTCGTGTTCTTCTATCGGCATTGAACCTTTGAAACGCTTCTGCAGTTTAACATCGTTCAGAGTGAAACTGCCAACAACGCTTTGCGCCCGAAAGCTTTCTGGTTCACGCCAACTATTAACAAAATCAAAATCCAAACTGTTCAGCCGCCTAAAGATTCAGGACTCGGACTCTGTAGCCTTCAGCCTTGAGTTTATCGAAAAAATACTGTTGCTGTGCCTCGTCTTTGCATTCTATGATAAGCTCGTAACTACCAGGTATAACGCCCGCGCCTTCGCCCTCTCCGTCGAGTTCTTCTGGAAGTTTCTCACCGATGGATTCTAACAAGGTTTTTAGGCAGTTTTTCTCGCCAGCCTCTATGATGCGCATGTACTCAGCGCCATCAAGCTCCTTGCTATGCTTGCCCCTAAGCTTGTTAAGAATCTGCCGAAGCATTCTCCTATCAACATCAGAAACAGGCAATCTAAGAACAGGAGCGAAAAATTCGCCATGGTCCTTGCAGACTTCAGCTCGTTGTTCACCATCAGCAAAAACGCCTTCCTTGTTAGTTATAATAGGGTAGGTCCAACCGTACTTCTGAAGGCTAAGCCAAACCTGATCCTTCTGTGCTATTGTCATATTATTAGGGTTATTTTTGTCACTTTTAAGAACACGAAGGTCTTCAACCAGCGGCAGATAAGCGTCAGGAACCTTAAGGGTTGATTTCTTTTTCATTGCCCGAAGCCTCAGAAAGTTATAAATTGTGAATTGAATGATAGGCGTTTTGTGAAATGGTAAACTATGGATGAAACTTCCGCTCATGAAGTCCTACTTAAGCACGGCAAGTGGATAGGGGCAACAGATTTTGCCAAGATGATAGCCGAGAAAAGAAGAATATCGGAAAGACAGGCTAGAACTGTCATACGCAAAGCTTATCGAAGCAATCAAATCAAAAAACACGTCTTTCCTGATCGCACAGTCATTTATGGTTTAACAGAGTTTGGTCCTCCTGCAATTAACGAAAGTCCCGCTCGTTATACAAAAGCTGAAATGGAAAACGTCAAAAAAGCGCTAGAAGAATTGAGATGTGAATTAAGATTTTTCAGAGAGCCAACAGTGAAGGAAGTCGCATGCCGAGCGGGTAAACATCCAGAAATTACAAAGTCCATTCTTTATGCGCTTGCTCCTGAGACAGGATGGAAAGAACCTCAAGAAAATGTCGAAAGAGAAGCAAAGGAAGTAATCAACTTAGCAGGTTGGCTTAGCTGGAAAGAACGATATGAGCAAAACCCCAAATTAGAAGCATTGTCAAACGATGCAATAAGTAAGGCTTCAGCGACCATGTTAAGAAATGCAGAAATGATTGCCAAAAATTACCCAGATTTAGTTCCTGCAGAGATTACTTTAACTGAAATTAGATGGCCTGAAGAAACAAAGATGCAATGGTATCGAATCTTCGGCAGCGAAGCTCCGTCACCTCAATATTGGGTCACAGGAAGAGGATTCGTTCCTATCCAAGAGTTGCGCGACATACCAAATTACCGCAAACTTCTGAGAAGTTTTTGAGTTTTGAAATCAAGATATTCCCATATTTGTCACAAGCTATGCGTCCTAACGAGTAAAGACGACTATTGAGCTTGATTGTGGTCCGTTTGTGAGAAAGGTTAGTTATTTTTTCGTGTTTAGTTTGGCAGGTTGGTTTGGGAGAGTTTGAGTGGTTGATGTCACAAAAGTCTAAATAAGTCTTTGGCAGTTGGTGGGTTATTGTCGCCGCCGTCGAGTGGTGTGTGAGGATATTAGGTTTTTTGGAAGTATTGATTGTCTGAATGGTTTGATTTTTGAAGTTGCCCGCTTTTGTTTGACCATAATTAGAGTGGGATAGTGTTATTTTTGCGAACTGTGATGAGGTTTGGTTAGAACGCCCCCATCTAGTGGGAACTCGTAACGTATCTTGGTCATTTGTCACAGGCAAGTGAAAGATGTGGGTTCTAAGCGTTAAAGGCTGCAAGAACCTGAAAACAAAAGACTTTGAAAACGGAGGTGAAAGCTTTGTCGGAACTTAATAGTCAGCAGGACGCGTCTTCACAGAAGACGCAAGACGTAGAGAACTCTGCACCGGGCGAATCAGCGCCAAAGAAAATGACATACGAGGATTTCGTGAATCCACTGGAGGAACTAGAAAAGCAGATAACGCATGCAGACACTTCTGAAGAAGACGAGATTCATGCTTTGGAAAAGAAGGTTGCAGATTTAGAGGCAGAAATCGCAAAGAAAGCAGGTAAGAAAAGTTTAAGCAAGAAAGCAAGCGTTGAGGTAAAAAAGGCGGGGCAAGAACCAGAAAATGGAAAGGTTGAAGATGACGAGATTGACCAAATGGTTCAAGCTCAGCTTCTAAGCAGCATGGGACCAGCAGTGGCTGATGAGATTCGTGATTCAATTCTCCAAGATGAATGGTTCAAGGACTTCTGGAAGGCACGAAAGGAACTGATAGGCTTCCACTAAAAGGTTTGTTGGCCAAGTTAACCACGCAACGGGCGATTATAAAACTCCTTTGCTTCCATCTTTTAAGTTGGGAACCGTAAAGCCGGCACTTTAAAGTAATCGCTACTTTAGAAGAACTGTTGAAACAGAAACCTAACTTGAACTTTGAACGAAGGGTCTAAAGAGAACCGCATCTTGGTTCGGACAAACCGCGTAAAAACTTAAAGCGCCCCGATTTACCTTTTGACTTGTGATTTAACCGTCCATTGCTTTCAAAGTGAATTTGAAAAATGCAGTCTTCTACTTTGACGTGTCAAGCCCGATGGTGGGTATAACGCGCTGTTTGATTTTCTGCATGAAAAATGACAGGTCATCAGGAGAACGATTTCTTAACAGCCGTATCACGAAATAGCCGTTCAGAAACTCCTTTTTTACCCTGTGATTTATGAATTCAAGGTAGGCTCTCTTTTGCAGGACAACCAAGTCTTTCGCCTTAAAGCATCCAGTATCGATTGAGGCGTCCATTGTTCGAAGCTTTGAAAAATCAAAATCGTCCCGTATTAAACCTTCAGAAGCCGCAAGAGAGTACAGCGGTGTTCCCGGGTAAGGCGCAGCGATAAAAAAGTTGGCGCTGTCAAAGTCCGCTTCCTTGGCAAAGTTAATGGTTCTCCGAATACTCTCAGCGGATTCCCCTGGGAAACCGATAACGAAAAAGCCGTGCGTCCAGATTCCAAGCCTCTTTGAGCAATCCACGATCTGTTTAACCCTGTCTAGGTTCAAAGGTTTATGAATAATATTCTTAAGGACACTGGGATCCCCCGACTCGATCCCGAAGCTTAACTGATAGCACCCGGATTTCCTCATTTTTTCAAGCAAACCAAAGTCCAAAGTGTTGACTGCCACGCCGTTCGGAGTCAGCCAAGTAATATCCAAGCCGCGCTCAAGAATCAATTCGCAAATCCGCATCATCCTCTGCTTAGACAAGGTCAGGTTGTCATCTTCAAAATGAATTTCGCGAATCCCATACTTGGAAACAAGCGTTTCGATTTCGCCTACAACGTTCTCTGGACTTCGAGCCCGCCACCGATGCCCCCAAACCGCGTGGATTGAGCAGAAAACGCATCTGCCAGGGCATCCGCGGCTGGTAACCATCGGGAAGTAACGTTTTCTTCTCTGGCTCCCATGCGCCTGCCCCGACGCGATGTACTTCTCAATTGACATCAGATGCCAAGCAGGGTACGGAACAGAATCCAAGTCATCGATAAACTCGCTGGGAGGATTCCTGACGACCTCGCCGTTCTTCTTGAAAACTAAACCGTTAACGTTGAGAAATCCTTCACCCGCTTCGACGCTTTTGGT
>Ga0187852_1000010_pt1 | contig 164012 bp, 176 predicted proteins | sample June2016WEW_6_40_FD_134511 | JGI IMG/M metagenome (GOLD analysis project Ga0187852, IMG submission 134511) | Peatland microbial communities from SPRUCE experiment site at the Marcell Experimental Forest, Minnesota, USA - June2016WEW_6_40 | ecosystem: Environmental > Terrestrial > Soil >... | reverse complement strand
TAGTAGACCCCCTCCCCCCTCCCCTTCGCCAATCAGTGTTTGTTTTGGGTTGCTTTCTTGGTTTAGGGCTTGAAACGCAATGCGGCTGGAAGCGAGTTGTCGGGCAGAAATGCGGAAAGCTTCTGGAAAGCGCTATTTGGGACATCTATAGGAGCCTAATAGGCAGGCATACAAGCAACGGCGACCACAAAAGGCATATAGGGTGACCCCCAATTTTTCCTATGTGACCACAAATGTCCACGAATGCTCCAGTAAAAGTGCTTCTTCAAACAACCGCGGGAAACATCACAGCAGAACTCAGAACTGACAAGCCGATAACAAGCGGCAACTTCAAAAAAATCGTCGAAAGCGGAAAATACGACAACACCCCGATCTACCGCGTCGTCGCAGGCTTCATGATTCAAGGCGGCAGAATCAAACAGGAACCCCCAGCCATACCCGACGAAATAGGCAAAGACAACCACAACACCCCCTACTCAATCGCTATGGCTAAAACCTGCGAGCCAAACTCGGCAACAAGCGAATTCTTCATAAACGTAGCAGACAACAGCAAAATAATCTACCCGAACGGCACGTCGTTTGACAAAACCTACACAGTTTTCGGAAAAGTAACCGCGGGACAAGACGTCGTTGACGCAATCGCCAAGGAAAAAGTTAGAAATAGCCCTGAAACAGGCGAAAAAAGCTACCCAGTAAACCCAGTGGCAATAGTTAAAGCATCAATTGTAAAGTAGACTTTCAGCCGGGAAAAACGCAAGAAAAAAACGTTGGAAGAATTATTTCTTCTTCTCTTCTTTCTCTTTAGGCTTAGAACCGATCTCCACCAGTTGAATGTTAACCTGGTAGTTCTTGTCACCGACCTGCATCTTGCCAAAAGTGTGAAAGCCTCTGCTTCCCGTGCTGAAGTTCTTCTGGTTCAAAATAAACTGCTGCTTAGTCCCGTTCAACTGGATAGTAGCCATATTCGGTGGTTGCTCACTCATTTCCAAATTCACCTTTAACCAGCACTATCGACATTGTGACTTTTCACCTTTTCGCTCTTCATAAGCAGGGCGTTTTTGGGCGGCTCATCTTTTTGCCTTACATTATTGCGCGCAAGGCTATCACTATCATGAAAAGGAAAGGGATGGATTAGGGGAACAGCCGTTTTGGGTCTCGGGGTATGAATGTTGCTTCCCTTACGTTCTCGAGTCCAAGCATCAGCATGATTACGCGTGTTGGGCTTAGCCCTAAGCCGCCGTGGGGTGGAGCGCCGTACTTGAAGAAGTTAAAGTAGTAGTCCAGCTTGTCCGTCGCCAAGCCTTTCTGCTCAGCCTGGCGAATCAAAGTGTGGTACCTGTGCTCTCTTTGGGCGCCAGTCGTAATTTCGACGCCTCTGTAGATCAAATCGAAGCTTTTGGTTGTTTCCACGCCGTTGCTCATCGGTTTGCCGCGCATATGATAGAAGGGTCTTACCGCGCTGGGGAAGTCTGTGAGGAAAACGAAGTCGTTATCATACTTTTCTTTGACGTATTTTGAGAGTTCTCTTTCGCCTTCAGGGCTTAAGTCGCCTTCACCGTTTATGCTTGATTTGCTGACGATTTCGTAGGCTTCTTCCATTCTTATCTTCGGAACCTTGGTTGGTTCGGCTATTTCCTGTTTGAATTCCTCTTTGATTCGTTTTCCCCATTTTTCTTTGATGCGGCCAAAAGCGTGTTTGAGCATTTTCCGCTCGCATTCCATGACGTCAAAGTGCGAGGAAATGTAGGCTATCTCCATGTCTAAAGAGGTGAATTCCGTGTCATGTCTGGTGGTGAACGAGGGGTTGGCTCTGAAAACGGGTGCTATTTCATAGACTTTCTCAAATCCCGAGCAGATCGCCATCTGCTTGTAAAACTGGGGAGACTGAGCCAGATACGCGGTCTTATCGAAGTAGGGAACTGTGAAAAGCTCTGCCCCGCTCTCAGTCGGTGAGCCGACGAACTTTGGCGTGAATATTTCGGTGAAGCCGTTCTTGAAGAAAAACTCTGCTGAGTACCTTGTGAACTCGGAAAGCATCGAAAGTGGGAATCTGTGATTGGGGTTTCTTAGGTCCATCCAGCGGAAATCTAACCTGCTATCGAGGAGGGCAGGTATACTCTCCGTGTCGATTGGCACTGGTTGGGCTGCAACTTCGCCGAGGACGAACAATTCGCTGACAAGGATTTCCCGTCCGCTTTTTGATCGGCCTTGGCACACTTCGCCCGTGGCTAAAATGCAAGTCTGCGGAGTTAATTCTCCGGCTAGCTGGATGTTTTTGCAGGCGTCCTTGACGGTCAACTGTATTTCGCCCGACTCATCGGCAAGCATCAGAAACTTTAGTTTTCCAAGGTCTTTCACTCTTTTAAGAAAACCAGCCACCACAACTTGCGAGCCAAAATGCTTCTCAGATATGTCTGCAACATGAACTCTTTTTTTGAGAAGTAAATCTGCTTTTGCATCGGAGGTTTTCTTCGCAGCCTCAACGTTCTGTTGGTTCATAGCAACTATTTTTGTCGTGAACCTTAAATCCTTTGTCTAAGCCGCATTTCAAAATAACCTTTTAAGGTTTAAAACTTGTAAAGTTTACAATCTTCTTATCTCTGCACTGAATGGCAGCGGTGATTTTGCGGTCACCGGGTTGTGTACCCAAACGGGTCAACATTTAGCTTTTTTAGACATTTGTCCTTTGATTCAGTACAATTCTGTTATTTCTTTTAGTTTTTTAATTTTTAGCTAAACGATAGTTAAGCAAAATTGTCAAATTATGAACAATTCATAACCACCTTTATATCCGCAAGCACCTCAATCTCAGCTGAGGAACATAGGTGCAATCCTTTAAACTGCGAAAAACAGGTCGCGCATGAAGTTGAGCCAATTTTTAGCTTCCGTAAACATTTTCATTGACAAATCTCAGAAGAACAACGTGCTGAGCGAGCTTTCAAAGCTTCAAAATGCCAGAGAGGTCTACGAGGTAGCAGGAGAATACGACATAGTCTCAATCATCTCTGCCCCAACCCTTGAGGAGTTTCGAGATGTCCTTCAGAAACGGGTTATGAAAATTAAGGGAGTAAAAAGCACCATAACCACCGTAATTCTTTGCCGCCATAAAGAGAGCCTTGCCAGGGGAACGAAAAACGATGGGGGACGCGCACTCAACCCAATCAGGGACGGGAAAGCATGAATAAATGTCCAAAGTGCGGCGCTGAGATGGAGTCAAAGGGTGAACTTGAGGATACAAGTCAACTTCAAAGCACTTTTTTCCAGTGCCCCAAATGCAAAAACATTGAGCTAATTGAAAGGCACTTTAATAATTGGTTTCGTTTGGACTACCCCTAAGCATTCCCGAACGGACCTAACGAAAAATATTTGTATAGTACTAAATTTTCCTCTCTTAAGATTTTATAATATGAATATAACCATGCAATTTTTTTGAGATGAAACTGCGAACCGCTGAAATGCGAAAAATGTTATAAGGCAGAAGCGCAGATAAACGGTTTCTGTCGAGAGAGCGGTTGGAGGCAAAGGCATGGAAAAGAAGGCTACGTCCACTCTTAACGAGCGCCCCAAAACGAGAGCGCGTTTGACTTTAAACAAGGATTGATCTTACATGAAAGTTAAAGTTTTGAAGCTTTTAAGTTTAATACTTATCCTGATTTTTGCTTCGACGGTAATCACAGAAATACACGCCCTCAGCGTTATCAGCACGCTACCGTTAGGCAGTGGAAACGACCCTCTTTGCGTGGCTTATGATTCTGGCATGGGTGAGATATTCGTAACCAACAACGTCGCTAGCACGGTCTCGGTCATATCCGACAGCACCGATGCCGTGGTTGCAACTATCACTTTGCCCTCGGGATGCGAGCCTTTTGGCCTCGCTTATGACTCCGGCATGGGTGAGATATTCGTAGCCGAAGAGCACGCAAGCACCGTCGCAGTCATAAGTGACACCACTAACGCCGTGGTTGCAACCATAGTCGTAGATATCGATCCCATAGGCGTCGCTTACGATTCTGGCAAAGGCGAAATTTTCGTAGCCAATTATGGCGACGATGACGTTTCGATTATCAATGATAGAACTAACCACGTTGTTGCAACGGTGGGTGTGGGAACCGACCCTGAGATGATAGCATATGATTCTGGCATGGGCGAGTTATTCGTAGCCAATCAGGTTTACGGCACCGTCTCAGTCATAAATGACACCACAAATGCCGTGACTACCTTCTCTACTGGGCAGAGTGGACCCTGGGGTGTCGCTTATGACTCCGGCATGGGCGAGATATTCGTAACCAACAATGGCGCCCACACCGTCTCGGTCATAAATGACACCACCAACGCTGTGACTGCAACCGTGTCCTTGCCTTTTAACAGCGCTCCAAGATGCATTGCGTATGATTCTGGCATGGGCGAATTATTTGTAGTGGAGAATTACTTTGGAGCTGGAATAGGTAATGTTCAGGTCATAAATGACACCACCAACGCTGTGACTGCAACCGTTACCGTGGGAAACGAGCCGACAGGCATCGCTTATGACCCTGTGTGGGGCGAACTGTTCGTAGCCAACACTGAGGACGGCACAATCTCGATCATACCGGACGGCAACACTGTTGATTGGCCAATGTTCCACCATGACTCCTACCACACAGGCAACACAATTGCCACAGGTCCAATAACATGCCAGCTCCAATGGAAAGCAGCAACAAACGCCTTTGTCCTCTCTTCTCCTGCAGTTGCCGGTGGCGTCGTCTACGTGGGCTCAGCTGACTATAAAGTGTATGCTTTCAGCGCCGCAACAGGAACGCAGTTATGGAGCTGTACAACAGGAGGCCCGATAGACTCTTCTCCTGCAGTCGCTGGCGGCGTGGTCTACATAGGCGCATCTACCGTCAACACCGGCTATGGGAATGCCCTGTATGCTTTGAACGCTACAACAGGAATACCGTTATGGACATTTCAAGCGGCGGACATGCGCTCTTCTCCAACTGTTGTCAATGGCGTGGTCTACGTAGGCTCATATGACGATAACGTGTATGCTTTAAACGCTACTACAGGCACAAAGTTATGGAGCTACCCAACAGGCAGTGTAGTGCTTTCTTCTCCTGCGGTTGCTGGAGGCGTTGTCTACATAGGCTCGTATGACGACAACGTGTATGCTTTGAACGCTACCACAGGCACAAAAATATGGAACTACCCAACAGGCGGCGCTGTGTACTCCTCTCCCACTTTTGCGGGCGGTGTAGTCTACGTAGGCTCATTTGACCACAAAGTGTATGCTTTGAACGCCACCACAGGCACACAAATATGGAACTACCCAACAGGCGGGTTAATAGAATCTTCTCCTGCAGTCGCCGGCGGTGCGGTTTACATAGGCTCATTTGACGATAATGTGTATGCTTTGAACGCTACCACAGGCACACAAATATGGAACTACCCAACAGGGAATGCAGTGAATTCCTCTCCTGCTGTTGCGGGCGGCGTCGTCTACGTAGGCTCTGCTGACAAAAACCTGTATGCTTTGAACGCGGCTACAGGCGCAGAGATATGGAGCTACGCAGCAGCCAATGAAGTGGACTCTTCCCCTGCTGTTGTTGGCGGTGTAGTTTACGTAGGCTCACAAGACTCCAACGTATATGCTATTAGATCCGCTGTTGCGCCTTCTGCTCCGACGGTTTCTGTTTCGCTTGGCACGGTGGATCAGGGTCAATCTTCAACTTTGAGCGTTACCACAGACGTTGCTGGCGGCACTTCGCCGTATAGTTACCAGTGGTATGAGAACAGCGGCTCTGGATACTCTGCAGTTGGTTCCGCGACGAGTTCTGCAGCAAGCTACGTTTTCGAGACGGCGTCAGTTACCCCTGGAACGTACCAGTTTGAGCTTCAGGTTACGGACAGCGAGAACCCAGCGGTGACGGTTACTTCCAACGTGGTTCAGGTCACCGTGAATTCCGCCTTGGTTGCCCCCACAGTGACGCCTAGTTCAGGCACGATAGATCAAGGTCAGACTAGCAGTTTGACTTCTACGGCTGTTTTGACTGGCGGCGGCGGGTATGTTTATCAGTGGATGGAGAAGGCTCCTGGCGGAAGCTATGTTGCTGTGGGTACGGGTTTGGCGAGTTTTAGTTTCGCTACTACTGGTTCTACGGCTAGGGGTGTTTGGAACTTTGAGCTTCAGGTGACCGACAACACGGGTGCAGCGGTGACTTCTTCTGCTGCGTCGGTTACGGTAAATTCTGCTCTAACTGCCCCAACAGCTTCAGCTTCCACAAGCACGGGCGACCAAGGGCAAACCATCACCTTGTTCTCCACAACTGTCTCAACAGGGACTCCCTCATACCAGTACCTGTGGCTTCAAAAAGCACCTGGCGCTGGTTCTTACTCAACTATTAGCAGCGCAACTTCATCCAGCTACTCCTTCGTAACCTCCAGCTCTACAACCACTGGTTCTTGGAGTTTTGAGCTTCAAGTAACCGATTCAACTTCGGCATCTGTCACTTCAAACCCTGTCCCTGTAACGGTGAATGTTCCTCCGACCGTATCTATCTCTCCAGGATCTGCAAATTTGGTTGTTGAACAGAATCAAGTGTTTACTGCAACGGCTAGCGGCGGCACAGGAAACTACACGTTCTATCAGTGGTATGTAAATGGGGTCTCTCAAGGCTTTCAGATGCCGCCAACCTTCACTTTTACTCCTGGCTCCGCAGGTTCTTACTCGATTACTGCAACGGTCAGTGACAATTCAAGCATGACTTCAGCTCAATCCACTGCTGCAACAGCTACGGTTTCGGCAGCTGCAACTCCTACTCCCACTCCAGCTCCTACAACTGCGCCAACGCAGACAGCATCTCCCACTCCAACTCCGACCCCGACCCCCACGCCAAAGCAAACGGCTACTCCGTCTCCCACCGCCACCGCTTCGCCAATAGCCGCACCTATCACACTGACAACATTGGCAATCTACCTGTTGATTGTTGTCATCGTCATTGTGGTGTTGCTTCTGGCGGTCTTGTTTATGTTGAGGCGTGGCAAGAAGAAGATTGTTGCGTCGGCAGACGCCAACGGCAAGATTAACCCATCTGGAACGGTAAAAGTCAATCGGGGAAGCGACCAAACCTTTACCATCGCCGCCAATGCAAACTACGCCATCGCCGATGTTCTGGTGGACGACAAATCAGTCGGACCTAAACCCTCATACACCTTCGCAAACGTCAAAGACGACCACAAAATACATGCCAAATTCAAGCCAGAATAGTGCCCACGCACGACGGAATTAAAACATAAATTCAGAGACGGGGTTCCTCACCGCTTTTGACTTCCTTCCCCCCTTACAGAAGGAACAATCCCCATCTTGGCTTTCTCAAATCAAGCTGCTTTTATGGAAATGGTGGCGCGGTCGCCGAGATTTGAACCCGGGATCATCAGCTTGCAAGGCTAATCATCGCTTGCCCACTTTAAGTGTTACCAACATGCCTCAGAGTGTTTAAAAGCTTTTAAAGTACGACTATGTCTTAGTAAGACTATGAATAAGTTGTCTCAGGTTCGAGTTAAACGGAAAGGTCAGGTCACTATTCCATTGCAGCTCAGATCAAAGCTTGGCATAGACGAGGGAGCCATTTTAGAAATAAAAGAAGAAAAAGGCACAATCGTAATGAAACCCACCCCTAAATTGAAGGCAGGCAAACCCGTCGGCGAGGAAGAATACAAGCGAATCATCGACGAGCTTGATGAAGGCCGGAGAAACTGGCGTTGACAAGCGTAGCCGATACACGTCTACTACTCACCCTGGAGTTTCCGCCAAACGACACTCTTGCAGCAAAGGTTGAGAATTTTGTTGAAAAAGAAGTCGCAAGGCAGTTACTGGCGCCCTCCATTGTTATGACTGAATTCATTAAGTATGCTGGAGCAAGAATTGGTGAAGATGCAGCCAGGACAAGGTTAAGGCTGCTCAAAGAGAAGGGACTAAAAACAATGCCATTAGATGAAAAACATGCGCTTACCGCAGGAAGCCTTCTTCTCGCACACCCAAACGTGCCCATTGCCGACGCCTTAATTGCTTCCTTTGTGAAGAATGGAGAAGCAGAATACGTGGTCACTGATGACGTGCACTTTAAGACTCTGGGTGTTAAAACAAGATGGATAGAACTTTAGGCAGCTGATTTACAAGGTAAGGTAGGGTGGTGCGGTCGCCGGGATTTGAACCCGGGATCATTAGCTTGGAAGGCTAATGTCCTAAACCAGACTAGACGACGACCGCGCTGGAATAGCTCATAGCTCAAGCGTAATTTAAGTTTTCTGTGCTTCAACCTTGCAGGGTTAAAAAGAGGGTGATGTCGCCCGATGAGAAGGATGCCCATTTCCAAGCTCTTCAGCGTAACCATGAAAAGGCAGCTTATTCCACTTGGAAACGTTAAAGGCAGATGGAATGGTATATCTTTGTGAATTGACGGTTATTATGTTGGATTGGTAGCAAACATGAGTTTGGGAAAGGGAACAAGCAAAGTTCCAACGAGCCGAATTAAAGTCCTCACCAAAGACGCGAAGCAGATGGTCAACGGACCCTACTATTGCCCAAAATGCCGAAAGGAAAACCTTCAGATTCTCGCTGACCTCAAAAACAAGAAGGTGTATGCCTGTTGCAAGTGCGGGCTGGAGTGGCCGCTGGTGTACGCGCCTGTTTTTCAGCCGATAGACTACTACAACAAGTTTCGGGACGCGTGGAAAAAGCAGAGTTACGGCATTATTAAACAAAAATAGTTTAACGGCTTTTTACATCGTTGGCGCCGCCCAATAAGCCAGCTTGGCGGAAAACAAACGGCTAATAAGCGAGGTTAACCCGTAAATAAATCAGGGGAAGCTGTTGACTGAAGAAAAACTCGAATTAACCCGTCGACTCTTAATTCTGGGAAACCTTGGGCTTCTCGCCATGATTTTCATAGGCTTCTTCGGCGTACTGTTCTACAGCTTAATTTACGGTTGGCTCTACCTTGTGGTTGTAGCCGTCCTGATCTACGGCATTCTGCGGAGGCTCGGATGCGGCAGCTGCTACCAATGCAAAACATGCACCAGCGGCTTCGGAAGACTGGCAGGCGCGTTCTTCGGAAGAGGGTTCATAAAGAAAGCAAGCGTAGGAAATAGGACTGGGTTCATGGCGTTCCTTTATTTCCTGTTGCTTCCGCTCCCTGCAACGCTTTTGGTCTTGTCGATGACGCAGGCGTTTTCCGCTCTTAAAGTGGTGGCGCTGGTTTGCCTGTTTCCAATAAGCGTCTACAGCTTAACAACTTGGTATAAGCGTTCAACAGTTACTCATTAAGAAGGAATTTGGGAATAGTTTTAAAAATGCATGAACGGTCATGTATGAAGGTTGAAGATGACTAAATGAGTAAACCCTTGCACCTTCGCAAGCCAATCAGGCTCTTAATCATCGCTGCGTTAGCGTTTATTGTTTGCGTCCCGATCGTCCTTCCTCACGGAGTAGTTGCCGCTCAAACCCAAACCCAATATTTAGACAGGCAGTTCGCTTGGAATTACGGCGGCGAATACTGGACATGGAACCTGAGCATTCCTGAGACGTTGTATGAAGAATACATTTCGGTTCCAGACTCGGTGCGGACGCAAGTTCCGCTTTCAGGCTTCGGGTACTTCACCACGACCAACGATTCGTACTTGCAGATCTTGGTGGCGAAAATAAACCAGACGGCAACGCAGCAGGGTTACAGTCCACTTCAGGAAGTGAACTTTGCCTTGGCTTTCGTGCAAAGCATACCTTACGCGACCGATTATAACAGCACAGGCTATCAAGACTACCCTAGGTTCCCAGTTGAAACCTTGGTTGACAACGTCGGCGACTGCAAGAGCCACTCTATTCTTTTCGCAACGTTAACGCTCATGCTGGGTTACGATGCAGTCTACATTAATCCTCCAGACCATTTAGCAGTCGGAGTGTTGGGAAACAACCTTCAGGGCACATACTGGACGTACGACAACCAAACCTACTATTACTGTGAAACAACAGCGTCAGGGTACACAGTCGGCCAACTGCCTCAGGAATTCAACGGCGTAGGCGCATATGTCCTCCCGATATACACGGACGAACAGTACGTTGTAAATTTCCAGTCCTCCTCGTCTGGGTCTAATCCAGCCTTTTCACTTCAAGAACCCAACACGCCGGAAACGACCCCGATTTCAGGTTCAAACTCTTTGACAACGCCTTCTCCCACTATGGCGGGACCGACCATACAGCCGATTTCACCGATTTCACTTAACATAATTGAGGCAAGCCCCGTCTTTTTCGTTTTGATTGTTGCGGCAATCGGCCTCTCCATAGCCGTCGTAGTTAAGACAGCAAGAGTCGGCAGGGCAAGAAACGCGCCTCAGCAAACAGTTTCCCCGCAGCTTAGCAGCCCGAAAACTGAAGAGACAGAGTTAAGCAGGAATAAGTTTTGCATTTACTGCGGCTGCTGCAACAAGTCGTTTGCCGTTTACTGTGAGAGCTGCGGCAAAAAAATAGCTTAAACCTGCGAGCCTTTACTGCTTAGGCGCATTAGCGGGCGGTTCACGGTTTGAAAGTTCGTCGAAGGCTTCACGGGTGAAGCTGTCAATTCTCTTGTAGGCGTAAACGGCTACGGCGACTTCTAAAACGGTTACAAGTGAAAGAAAAACGGCGAGAGCCTTTGTCAGATTCACGAAGTCTTGCGCAACAGACACATCCACGTTGCCGTTAACCGTCGCTATCCAACTCCAAAAGGTCGCTTTGTCTGTAGTGATGAACGCGCTTATGTCAAGAGCCATCCACAAGCATAAACCAACCAGCACCACGGCTAAGGCGCAGCCGACGATTGTCAGGTTTTTCCAGTCGTTGCTGAGGCGTGAAGAGCAAGTGATCTGGGTTCCTGAATCAACAGGCGTGAAAGTTACTTCCACGGTTTTTTTGGCTGTTGCCGGGCTAATTCCCCACAGCGACCCCTGCTTGACAAGGAGATGTTTGGGCGGGTCTTCAGAAATTATTTTGCAGCCCTTCTCAGCAAGGGAACCTTTGAAGGCTACGTACGCTTCATCAATGGTCAAGCTTAAAGTTCGGCTGAGCAAACAACGCACCTGTCAGACTTGGACATTTAATTGCTGCCATTGACCTAAAAAGGCTTGTTCTAATGGCGGGACCTAGCCTTGAAACCGCGGATTTGCCTGCGCGCCGTGGCTCGTTGCCGCTCAAGATTCTTGATTCTGGCGTAGAGCTTGGACACCTTGGTTTTAGACGGCACCTTAGACCGTGGAATGTGAACAGGCACGGGGGTGAACGGCTTGTTTATCTCAAGTTTACGCTGCCTCGACTTCTTGAACGGGACGTTTAGCACTTTCTTGAACACGACGTAGCCCTCTTTGAGGTTCACTTCTTGCACTTCCCAGCCTGCGTCCAACCAAGCCTTAGCATGAGCGCTAGAAGACGAGTTGCTCCACCACGCCGTGTCCTTGAAGGCGCCCATCGGAAGCTCGCTGCCGATTAAACCGTCGATTCTCGCGAAGGAAAGCTTAACGAGGCTTGTGAAGGCAGCTCTGAACTTTAAGTGGCGTTCAAGCCCGTCGTACTTGGACACTGACCGAGGCGAAACAACCCGGCGGGCGCAGTGCAGGCACAACATCGCGTTGGGGTCGCCTGTTGCAACGTCAGGCACCATGCAGTCGCGGCAGAACAGTTTCTGGCAGCGTTGACACTTACGCATGTACGCTACTCTGAGAACTCTACCGCAGATTCCGCATTCATCCTTCAACGACGGTCAAACCTCATTTTTGAAAGCAGAAATCGCTTCATGAAACACTTGTTTTTTAGGCATATTAATTTTCAGTTGGTTTAACCCCGTTCTCGCCTGAAAAAACGTCTCGCTCATCGTTTCGGCTCGTAAACTGGCGTATCGTGTCTTTGATTTCTTTCCATATCGACCTGATAAGCTGCCTCGCTTGGTTGTCAATAGCCAACAGCAAAACCACGTAGATGCCGAAGCCCACGATGGCTTTGCCGATTGTGAAGAGAAGCGTGGTCGTGGTTGGAATCAGAAGCATGAGTATGCCCATCATAACGGCGCATAAAGCGTACTTGCCCAAGCTCGCCCAGGCTACAGGTATTTTCACGTGCCGACGCATGAACCAGTAAAGTCCGCCGAAGGTTGAAACCTGCACGCCGATCATTATCACTATCACGTACACCGCGCCCTGAACCGAGTTCGCAATAGGCAATCTGGTCAGCACAAAGTAAGCCAGGGGCAACTCGATTGCAGCCTGAATGTAGGGAAGACTAAACAGCTTGAAGATTCTGCTTCTGAAAAGCTCGCGGAGATGAATTTTTCCTCCTGCGTCGAACGCTTCCACACCCAAAACGCAGTTTGAGTAAAACAGAGAAACCAAACCTAACAGGGTGTAAATCGACAGCGCGATAAGAACGGGCCAAGCGACTCCGTAGGCAACGTTTAGGATGCTCAGAAACGAGACGGACATAACCATCGCAATTGCAGTTAACGGGATAGCCAGCATCATCACCGTTCTGAACGACGTGCCAACCTGTTCTTCCGTACAAGTCTTCTCAAGCAGCTTAGGGTACAGGGCGATGGACAAGCTGATGGAATAGCCGATTACACTGGTGAAACTGAAGGCAGCCTGATAGTAAGCCCTCGTGGTGGGTCCACCGAAGAAGAAGAGCATAATGAGCACGAAAGACAGCAGTTGGCTGCCGACGGCGTTGTAGGCAATCACTGTTGAGCCTTTGATCCACTCTTTGAGGTAGCTCCAGTTGGTTTTTTCCTTGAAGTCGTCTCTTAAAAGATACACGTAATAGCTCACTTGAACGTAGCAGGAGAGAACAAGTGCCAGCACCGCCCCAAGGAACAACTGCTTTAGGCCTAATATCAAAACCAACGCGACGCCCACCTTCACCAGTTCCTCAATCAGCAAGCCGTAGCCGAGAGCTTCAGGTTTTTTAGGTTGCAGAATAGCCTCGAAACAGGTTATCATGTAATATGTCAGGATGTAGGTTCCAGCTATCAAAAAGATCGGCAAGTAATCTGCAGTCGTGAACGCCGCGATTTTTGGAGCAATCGCATAAGTGTAGATTAGAAAGATTATGGGAAAATAAACCGCCATGGAAACGAGACCTATGAACAGCTGCGCTAAAGTGTTAGTTCTAACTGTTCCCTCTTTGTGCCGCGCCACAAACCTTGTTGCCCAGAAAGGCAGCAGACCGCTGAAAAGCGTGAAGTACCCGATGTAATCGAAAATGTTGGTCCAAACGCCGTACTCTTTAGTGCTCATGTTGCGGGTAAGCAGAAGAGTGAAAATCAATCCAGTGGCTACACTAAAAAGTTGAACCGCGAAGATCACGTAACCGCTGTACTGAAACCTAATGCCTCTGCCTTTGTTGCTCAAACGCCGCTTTCCTGCTTCGTCGAACTTATTTGTACTGCATTATTAAAACATCTAGTTATAGGATTTCCCAAAAAAGCTCCAAGAAACAACAGTAAAAGAGGGGAGAATGAAAAAATGCGGTTGATTGAAGCTTAGCCTTTTACCACGGCGAGCGGCACGAGCCTTGCAACCTTCGTGGCGATTCCAACCTTGTCGCTGACGTCCACCACGACGTCCACGTTCTTGTAAGCCGGGTCGGCTTCTTCAGCAAGAACCGAAGCGCTTGCCGCGCGAACCACGATTCCACGCTTCTCCAACCCTGACTTCACGTCGCCGCCCCAGTACTGCCTCTTCGCCGCCGAACGACTCATCATTCTGCCCGCTCCATGCGCGGTTGAACCGAAAGTCAAGTCCATTGCTTTCTGCGAGCCCACCAAAACCCAGCTGCTTGTGCCCATGCTGCCTGGGATAAGCACTGGCTGCCCTTCGCTGCGGTAGTCGGCTGGGACGTCGGGGTGCCTTGCGGGGAAGGCTCTTGTGGCTCCTTTGCGGTGAACCCAAACCTTCTTTTGTGCCCCGTCGATGTTGTGCGTTTCGGCTTTGGCGACGTTGTGGCATACGTCGTAGACGAGTTTTAACCCGAAATTTTCAGGCGGCTCGTGGAAGACCTGCTGGAAGCTTTGCCGTACCCAGTGCATGATTGCGTGGCGGTTGGCGAAGGCGTAGTTGACGGCGCAAGCCATGGCTTGAACGTAGTCTTTGGCTTCATTGCTGTTTCCTGGGGCGCAGGCTAACTCGCGGTCAGGCAACGTGATGTGGTACTTTGCAACCGCATGCTCCATCACCCTCAAGTAGTCGCTGCAGACCTGGTGACCGTACCCTCTTGAACCACAGTGAATCATAACGGTAACCTGGCCCTCCTGGGTGATGCCGAAAGTCTTCGCCGTTTTAGGGTTGAAGATTTTGTCTACCTTCTGAATCTCCAAGAAGTGGTTTCCTGAGCCTAACGTGCCGATCTGGGTTAAGCCTCTGCTCTTAGCCGTTTGGGAAACCTTGTCGGGGTCGGCGTTAGGCATGCAGCCGCCTTCCTCACAGTGCTCCGCGTCCTCAGGCCAGCCGAAACCCCGTTTGATAAGCCACCGGACGCCGTCGACGGCTAAGTGGTCCAGGTCGTTGCTGGATATTGAAAGGTCTTTTCGTCGGCTTCCAAGCCCAGAAGGAACATTACGGAAAATAGTTTCTGCCAAAGGCACGAGCTTGGGGCGAATCTCGGTTTCTGTTAGCGTTGTTGCCAAGAGCCGAACGCCGCAGTTGATGTCGTAGCCGACGCCGCCGGGGCTGATGACACCGTTTTCGTAGTCGGTTGCTGCGACGCCGCCGATTGGGAAGCCGTAGCCTTCGTGGCCGTCGGGCAACGTTATGGCGTGCTTGTAGATTCCAGGCAGCTGAGCCACGTTTGAGCATTGCCATAGAGTGCGGTCGGTCTTCATTTTTTCTAAAAGTGCCTCGTTAGCGAAAACGATGCCGGGAACAAGCATGCCGGGCTTGTATTTTGGAATGCGCCAGGAGTAATCGTTTATTTTTTCCAGTGGAACTTGCTCTGGCGTTCTTCTGCTTTCACTTTCACCCAAAACCTTTCACCAGAGTCAAAAAGGGCATTGCTGAAATAAAACAGTTGTGACCCAAAGTCGTTCACTGCGGGGGTAAGAATCCGATTCTAGCAAGAATTTTAAACAATCTTGCGTCATCATTAGCTTTTGACTTGATAGGAGTTAAAGCGAATGGCTGAAGTAACAGACGAGTTTATGAAGCAAATGCTTGCCAAAACGAAACGTTACTGCATAGTGATCCTGAAAGACGGACCGAACAGCGGCATGGAAGACGCCAAAAAGATTGTTTGGGAACACGGACGAAGAAACTTTGCCCTTCGAAGAGACGGCATCATGCCCATAGTCTGCCCAGTTTCAGACGACAGCGCACTTTCAGGAGTGGCAATTTTTAATGCGACAGTTGACGAGACAAAAAAGATTATGGATGAAGACCCAGGCGTCAAGGCGGGCATTTTCATCTACGAGATCCATCCTTGCAGGAGTTTTCCAGGCGACCGTTTACCCTGATTCGGGCAATCGTTGGTCTTGCTCTGCTTTGGCGTAATCGACAAATCCCTGAACAGTGTTTCCGAGCGCCGTTATCGAGTAAATCGGGTGCGCGCTCAAATAGCCGGCGAGTCGATGCATGACCTCGTCTTCTCGAAGTATCCTTTCGCATATCTGCTTAAAGCTTTGTTTTTCCTCCACGCCTTCCTTCGCAATCCTCCCCCACAGTTGAAGTTCAACTTTGTAATCTTTTAGCCGCTGAACAGCGTCGGAGGCTTTGCCGAAATGACTATAATACAAAGATGCTGGTCTGAGGCTGATTAGTTTGTCTAAAGAAGCCAGCGCTGCGTCTAAGCGGAAAGGCGGAGGCGTCGTTGGAATGACGGCATCAAACTCTGGGAAATAGGTGCCTGCGGCGTCCCCCGGAAAAACGCCGTCATTTAGGGTTTCGAAAAAGCTGAGGTTGTGGGAAGCATGACCAAGCGTCTCATAAACCTGCAATTTACCGCCCACGTCAAAATCAAAAGAACCCTCTGTGACAGGTATTATGCGTTCTTTCGGGACAGGTTCTGGTTTGCCGAAGATTTCGCTTACATACCCCAAAACCGACTGTGCGGACTCCCAGAGCCGTTGGGGATCAACCAGGTGAGGCATGCCTCTTGGATGCACGATTACCTTTGCGTTAGGTAGAAACTTTAGCAGTGTGCCAGCGCCGCCGCCATGATCTAGGTGAACATGGGTGACCGCTACGTATTCTACATCCTCAAGCATTATATTGAGTTCTTTTAATCCTTCGACAAGTCTTGGCACCGAAGAGGTTGGTCCCGACTCGACGAGGGTGACTTTAGCGCCTTTCAAAACGTAGCTGCAAATAATATTCTTGAATCCGCCGGTTTCCAAATCAATTTGGAAGAGGTTTCTCCCGATCACTCTGGTATGCAAATCTTCACCTTGCTACGTTTGTTAGGCGCTGTATTGGCATAAATGTTTCCGTAAAATCCGGAAAGAACAGGTAAAACTTAATTATTTGCATATTCCCTCTAGGCAAGAGGCTAAGTGGGGGTAAAAAGAGAATTGAAAGCTGTCATGTTTGGAGCACCAGGCGCGGGAAAAGGCACTTATGCCAGCAGGCTTCAACAGAAACTTGGCGTTGAAACCATCGCGACAGGCGACATTTTCCGCGAATTGATGAAAGAAGACTCAGAGTTGGGAAGGAAAGTCAAGGGGTACGTTGAGAAGGGGCTTTTGGTTCCCGATGAGGTTGTCGTGGGGGTTCTGAAGCAGCGTTTAAGCAAGATTCCAAGCGGGAAAGGCTTCATTCTAGACGGGTACCCGCGGACGCTTGAGCAGGCTAAAGCGCTTGAAGCCCTGAATGAAATTGACGTTATCCTGCTGATAGACGTGCCCGACTGGCTCATAATTGAACGCTTGTCTAGCCGCAGGATATGCCGTAACTGCGGAACCGTCTACAACATTCGCTTCTTAAAGCCGAAAGTTGAAGGAGTCTGCGACAAGTGCGGTGGACCCTTGTATCAGCGTTCAGACGATACTCCTGAGGTCATAAAGAAAAGGCTGCAGGTTTATCAGGAACAGTCAAAACCGCTGTTGGAGTACTTTAACAAGAAAAAGGTGCCAGTTGTCGTCTCGAAAACCACGAGTCTCGACCAGCCGCCGGAGCCGATAGTTGATAAGATGGTAGAAGAGCTGAAAAAGCGAAAGCTAGCCTAAATATCTAAAATGAACTCCAAAACCACGCTGTCCTTTTCCCTAATTATCATCATTCTATGGTAGGTTACGGCTTTAACGCCGACTTTCTGTGGATGCTTTTGAGGGTCAAATTTTTCGCCCCAAACCTTAGCTTTGAACTTGAAGGTTTCCTCAGTTTCCTTCCAGTCGGATATTTGGAATTTTGAGTAGAACATGCCTTCGGTTTCAAACTTTACAAGCAGAGCTTCAAGCCAATTATAAAGCAGCCCGTACTGGTCTTCAGCCCCTACCTGCAGGGTTTGCTCTTTCGTCTGAGCCACTTTATCGGTGTCGGTCATGACTTCGAACATTGCAAGCGCCGAGTTCTCGTAGGCTTCCTCCATTGTCTTCCCGAGTGCCCTTATGTAAACGTCGGCTGTGTGTTCTAAAAACTCGAATTTTCCAGCGAATTTCTGAGCATCATCCATCGTTAAGCGCCCAGTCTATTAATTGAAGCTGAACGGCTAAAAACACTTTCGCTAGGCGGGTTTCGGCTTCTGACTTATGGTCTACCAACCAATCAGTTTTGAAGCCAATCAAGAAGTAACCTGCTTAACCACGAAATAGGAAAAGGGCAAAAAGAAGAAAGGACCATTTATTTTTCAAGTGCAACAAAATTCTCGACGGCGCTTCTAATCAGTTTGTAGCAAACTTTCTCGAAGGCTTTTTCTTGGCGAGCCTTAGCTAGCTCTTGAGGGTTTGACAGGTCATATTTTATCAGGTTTCGACAGAAAACGGTGCCATGCTGCTTCTCAAACTGCTGATAAAGCGCCCTAGAGTTAGCGTAGGCTTTCGCCCGCTTTTCCGCGCCCGTCTCGTTGGGCGCATACTTGATTCCCACCGCCATTATGCTGCCCGTCAATGCTCCACATACCGAGCCGCAGCGTCCTATGCCGCCGCCGAAGCCCGCAGCTATTTTGGGTACGAGTTCACTCTTGCCTTCGGGTTCCAAATATTCATATAGAGTTAAAAGCACGGCTTGGGCGCAGTTATAGCCGTCGTCATAGTACTGAACGGCTTTTTGAGCCAATTCTACGCCAGAAGATACCACGCTTCCAATCCTGCTAGAAGAATTTTGAGACCCTTTGAATCGCCGCAACTGTGAGTTTAGCCGAATCCTCGATGTCTTTCAGGGACAGCATACCTACTGGGCTGTGAATGTACCGTGTCGGTATCGAAACGTTCCCGCTCGGGATGCCCTGCCTCGTCAGTAAAATGCGTGCCGCGTCTGTTGAACCCATCAATCCTGTTTCAATCTGGAATGGGATTTTTTCTTCCTCCGCCGAATCCAAAAGCCAACGAAGGACCTTCGGATGCGTAACTAAGCCAGAATCGGAAATCGTCAAGGCTGGACCTTTACCCATCTTCACGCTCGTGTCGTATTCTCTAACTCCGGGAACGTCGCCAGCTATGGTCACGTCGAGGGCTATTGCCACATCAGGGTCAACGTTGAAAGCCGCCGCGCCTGCTCCCCGCAAGCCGAGTTCTTCCTGGACTGTTCCGACGGCGTAGACTGTGCAGTCGGTGCGTTCTAAAAGTTTGAGGACTTCAACCATGGTGACGCAGCCTGCTCGGTTATCTAAGGCTTTGCCGATGACTACATCCCTGCCCAAAGGAGTATATTTGATGTCAAAACTTACCGGGTCACCAACCGCAATGCCCATGGACAGCGCGTCTTCTTTGCTTTCCGCGCCAACATCGATGAAAAGCTCGTCTGAAGAGATGATTTTTTTGCGTTCTTCTTCTTTCTGGATGTGCGGAGGTTTAGAACCGATTATCCCTGGAAAAACCGCTTTTCTCGACATTACTGAAACCCTCTGAGCGGGTAAGATTCGGTCATCTATTCCGCCCATCTTTGCGAACTGCAAGAAGCCTTCTTTAGTGATGGTTTTAACCATCAGGCCGACCTCATCCATGTGAGCCGCAAGCATTATTTTAGTCGATTTTTCTTTGCCCTTTTTTATGGCGATAACGTTTTCAAGTCTATCTACAATTATCTCGTCTGCGTATGGCGTCATAAGCCGAATCATTAATTCTCTGACTTCGCTTTCTCTGCCCGTTACGCCACACGCGTTTGAGAGTTTCTCTAAATTCTGGTTTATGGACAATTGGACGCCTTCTTAGTTTTTATGGATACAACTCTGAGGTCTAACTTATTAAACAATTGCGGTTGAAAGCCTCTTGCGCTCTAACGCTTAATACAATTTAGAAAAATTTCTGCACCTTAAGCCTCTCTTTCAGGGCTATTATGGTAACTTTTAAATGCTCAACCCGCATAAAACCTATCTACCAAGGGGTTTTTCAAATTGGCAGAACAGCAACAACCACAACCAGTACCAGTTCCAGTTCCCAAAAAGATCGGAATTTTCAAATGTGGAAATATCGGGACATCACCTTGTCTTGAGCTTCTATTGGATGAATTAGCCGATCGAAGAGACATCAAAGTTAGAACCGTGACAACAGGTTCAAAAATGGGAGCCGACGACGTTGAAGAAGCTTTGCCCAAGTTCTTTGAGTTCAACCCTGAAGTTGCAGTCATAATATCTCCCAACACTGCACTGCCCGGCCCTTCGAAGGCGCGCGACGCCGTTGCTCAAAGGAAAATCCCAGGGATCGTCATTACGGATTCTCCCGGCAAGAAGGTGAAGGGCGACATTGAAAAACAAGGCTTAGGCTATCTCATAATCACCGGAGACCCCATGATCGGCGCGAGAAAAGAGTTCTTAGACCCAATTGAGATGGCACTTTTCAACTCAAACGTAAGCAAGGTTCTCGCAATAACCGGCGTTTACCGCATAGTCTACCAAGAAATCGACAAAGTCATCTACGCCATCGAAGCAGGTCTCACTCCGATACTGCCAAAGCTGGTCATCGACATCACGACGATACGCGACCAAATCTTCTTCAACAACCCTTACGCAAAAGCAAAAGCCATCGCCGCCTACGCAATGGCAGAAAAACTCGCCGACATCGACGTCATGGCTTGCTTCATAGAGAAAGAAAACGAAAAATACATCCCGCTCGTAGCTGCCGCACACGAAATCGCGCAAGCCGCAGCCCGATTAGCTGAAGAGGCACGGGAAATCGAAAAGTACTCAGATGAACTCTTGAGGAAGCCGCATGCGAAAGACGGGAAGCTGAAGTACAAGACCAAGCTGATGGCTCTACCGACTTTTGACGAGGAAAGCTACAGTCAAAGCAATCTATGAGTTCAGCCTTTTTCTCAGTTTTCTCTTCTTTTTCAAAATTTTTTTTGGCTCGCAGGTATGGCTGATTTCCTGCGTATATGGGATATATGCCAATATATGTCCAAGCCCATTTTTGTATATACCATATATAACTTTACATAGCGTATTTCGACTAAGTATATATCTGCCGCAGGCATTCTCAGAGATGCAGAGGTTAAGAAAATGGAAACCCTCGAATTAAAACCATTAGAAAAAAAGAAACTCAACGTCTTACTGCTTGAAAAGGAATATAACGAACCGTTCTGGGTGAACGATCCGCCAGCAGGCTTGAATGCCCTAAAGGCCTTGTACAACCCTTCAGTGGGTTTCTACAAGTTCTTGGAAAACCTTGTAAGCAAAGTAAACATCGATTACGTCACTGACGAGCTAGGCCAACGCACAAAAGAAGACTTTGAAGGCACCATAACAACCGACATTTTCCGCAAAAGCAACATACCCTACTTCGCAGTAGAAATGGACGCAGCAGCAAAAGATTACATCGGAGACGTCATCGCCACCAAAATAAAATCACGAGACGATCTCCTACAAGCCATGGACGCCCTGCCAAAGCAAAAAGACGATTCAATGGAAAAAGAATACATGATCGCTCTCGGCCAAAGCCTCCAATTTGAGATAGAAGAACATCAAGAAGAAATCAACTTCTCAATTAGAGAAAGCTGGATAACGATGGGTATTCTGAATCACGCACGGGAAATTAAAGGAAAAGAAGAAATCACCTGCCTTCACATCTGCAGTCCAGAACACATGACTGGAATCAAGCAATTGCTTGAAACGATGAATGCCAAGGTGGAAACCGCAAAACTCTCCAAGAAAGTTATAGCTGCAAGCACAGAAGTACCGTCTTCTCAGGAGATGGAAAACTGGTTGCAATCAATCCAAATTCAAGTTAAACCAACAATGGGAAAAGCCGCGGAAGAGGCACCGTACTTGCTGTTCTACATCGACACCGATGCGAAAGCAAGTCCATTTGACATTTGCATGGCATACGACGTGGGCTACGATGCAGTCATACCCTACGAGAATGTGAATCCGGAAGACGCAAAAAACATCACTCAAGACGCGTTGCTGTCCCGAGGACCAAAAGGTGTTAAGCACACTGCCTTCTTGATAGGCGGAAAAAACGCTGAAAGAGCTGAAGAAGTTTTCCAAGCAGTCAAAGATTCGATGTTCCCACCCTTCAAAACAAGCATAATAATTGACCCAGCAGGCGCCTACACAACAGCCGCAGCCATGGTTGCAAAAGCTGAAGATGCATTGGCAGCCAACAAGCTTGGCGAACTGAAAGACAAGACATGCGCCATCATGGGAACCGGTGCAGTCGGCCAAATAGCAGCTGTCCTTCTTGCTAAGATAGGATGCAAAGTAATGATTGCCAGCCTGAACCCGAAACGTGCTGACGGAAAAGAACATGCAGAAAGCATCGGCAAGCTCTTGGCGAAAGATCATGGAGTTCAAGTGCAAGGGATATTCGCGCCAACACCGCAGTCTAAGATAGACATAATCGAGAAAGCCGATGTAATCATGTGCGCAGGAGTTAAAGGTGTCCGCATCATCGACAAAGAAATGCTCAAAGGCGTCAAACACATGAAGGTACTCCTTGACATCAACGCTGTCCCGCCCTTCGGAGTAGAAGGAATCGAACTCAAAGACGACATGAGAGAAATGTTGCCAGGCATATTCGTAATCGGCGCGTTAACAGTTGGCGACTTGAAGCACAAGACCGAAAAAGAAATTCTGCGAGAAGCACGAAGCAACGGCAAAGAAGTCTACAACTTCAACATAGCGTTACCGATGGCGAGAAAACTGCTGGAGAAAGACCTAATACCTGCAAAGCTGGCTATGACGTTGAATTATCAATCGACAAAGAAACCCGCATAGGGTTCTTTCTTTTTTTACGTAGAAACTTTGAACGCGTGGTTGACCGTAACTTCCGCGATGTTTGCTGCATAGAAAGCAAGTCTCTTTATGTCTTCCCTAATTGAGCATACCGCGCAGATTAACTCGGGTTTCTTGTTGCTAATGAAAGTTGTGTTTGCGATTTCTTGATCTAATTTTTCAATTCTCTTGGTCTGTTTCATTATTTCAACTGAAAAGTCAAGGTCGTGTTGGAAGAAAGCGTTGACGGCCTTAATGTATAAGTCGACTACCTCCGTTCCTTCATCGACCATAAGCTCCAACAAGTTGCTGGGAATCGTTTCTCCAATTCCATCTATCATAATGATGTGTTTGGCTATGTCTGCCACGTAATCTGCAGCGTGCTCGATTAACACGGAGAGATACTGGTAGTCCATGCAGTCAACCGGATCCAAACGCAGTTCATTGGCTAAAACTGGACTTTGAGCCGCTTCCCGAAGTATTCTGAGAATCAGGAAGTGGAATTGGTCCACATCATCGTCAAGTGACAAAACGGATTTTGCAAGTGAGATGTCATTAGTCTTCAAAGCGGTGAAGACATCCTCACACATGGAGTAGGAGATCAGATGCATTCTTTGCACGGCTTGGTCAAGCGAAGCTTTTGATTCGTCAGTTAACGTTTGAAGGTAAACTCCTCTGGAATCCGACTCCATTATTCGCATGTAAAGCCTGCCAGCGATGTACCGTATGGCTTTCCTCTGGGGGACGGAGAGGATTTTTTCTGCTATTAGCGTGATTCCAGAGTACCCGTTCAAAAATGACCCAATGATTTTTTGGATTATTAATGCTTCATCCTCGTTGCTTCCGATCTTAATTGTTGTCTCTTTGGGGGGCGACTTTTTCTCTGCCCCCGGATAAACAACTAATGAACGGTCACGTTGGATTGCGTACGAAACCACGTCTCCCTTGTTTAGTTCGTTTAGAGTCATCCAGTTTTTTGGAAGAGAAATCACCATTGAGGATCTGCCTAAAGACATTATTCTACGTTCCATAACATGGCCTCCAACATTTCCAAGCAATGATGAGTTAATACCGCACATATTTTAATATATACTGTATTAACAGCGGAAATTTGCCTTGGCCCACCCGTCTTGCATTTAACGCAGCTAGCTCTCAAAGCAGCCAATGGACGCGCAAAAAAGAATTCCCAAGCTGGGTCAGAATGCGCTACTTATTCTGTTGCATGCTTCAAGTATGCGCTCTTTAGGCTGGGTGAAAGTTATCCTCACGTAGCCTTCTCCGCATTTCCCGAAGCCGATTCCAGGCGTCACGGCAACTCCGACGTCAAGCAGTTTGGTGGCGAATTTCATTGAGTCGCCTCGGCAGTTGACCCAGACGTAGAATGTTGCTTTCGGCTTGACGCATTGAAAGCCGATTTTGCATAGTGTTTCCACGAGGAGGTCGCGGCGTTCTTGGAGGATCTGGTTGTTTTTCTTCAGGAACTCGGGCGCCTCTTCACCCGTGTAGGCTGCTAAAGCTTTAACGGCGACCTTCTGCGTGTAAACTGGCGGTCCGGAATCGATTTGCGACTTGATCTTAGTTAAGCCGCTGACCAGCTGCTTGTTTCCAACGGCGAAGCCTATGCGGTCGCCCGTCATGTTGAAGGTTTTCGACAGCGAGTGGAATTCGATTGCGACGTCCATGGCGCCGTCAACTTCCAAGATGCTTGGTGCACGGTATCCGTCGTAGGTGATTTCCGAGTAGGCGTTGTCATAACAGAGGATGACGTTGTTGTCTTTTGCGAAGTCAACTGCTTGCTTTAGGAATTTCTTGTCAGCGGTGGCTGCGGTGGGGTTGTTGGGGTAGTTGAGGAACATCATTTTGACTCTTCTTGCGTCGACGGCTTCAAGGTCAGGTTGAAAACCGTTCTCCTCCAAAAGAGGCATGGGCACCACTGTGCCGTCGCATAGGATCGTGCTGCCGTTAGCGTACACTGGGTAAGCTGGGTCGGGCACTAAGACGCGGTCGCCTGGATTGACGAAGGCTCTCGCTATGTTTGCTATTCCTTCTTTTGAACCTAAAAGAGCGATAACTTGGTCTTGCGCCAAGTCAACGTTGAACCGTTTTTTGTACCAGCCTGCGACTGCCTCGCGGAAGTCGGGTTCACCTTGGCTGAAGGAGTAGTTATGGTTTTTCGGGTTAGCTGCCTCTTGCTTGAGCGCCTCAACAACGAATTGGGGCGGCGGCAGGTCAGGGTCGCCGATGCTCAACGAGATTAAATCGACGCCTTGAGCCTTCTTTTCCTTGATGATTTTCTCGATCTCGGCAAACAAGTAGGGCGGCAACCGCTTAATTCTTTCTGCGTACTCAAACGTCATGGTTACACCTCATCAAACAGGTTTCCCTCAAAAACCTTAACGGCTGCCCCGCTCAAGTACAGTTTTCCCGCAGCTAATTCAACCTGCAGGTCGCCGCCCAAGACGTGAACAGTAACTTTTTCCCCGACTTTTCCAAGTCTGTTCGCGGCAGCTACGGACGCGCAGGTTCCCGTTCCACAGGCGAGGGTTTCTCCGCATCCCCGTTCCCAAACTCGAATTTTCAGTTCGTCGCGGCTCAGGACTTGGACGAATTCGACGTTGGTTCTTTTGGGGAAAGCCCCGTTATTCTCGATTTTTGGACCTATTTGATTAACTGGAAAATCGTTAACGTGGTCGACGAAAGTAACGCAGTGAGGATTGCCCATGGAGAGGCAGCTTGCTCTGTAGATTTCGCCGTCGACATCCAACGTCTGATCTATGAACGTTCCTTTTCCACTCATCGGGAGAGCGCTTCTTTCCCAGTTCGGCTCGCCCATGTCAACTCTTACCGCCTTCACTTCGGCACCTTCAACCGTCAGCCAGACACGTTTGGGTCCCGAAAGGGTCTCGATGGGGAACTCCGTTTTCTGGACGATGCCGTTTTCGTAGCAGTACTTGGCGAAGCATCTTATGCCGTTGCCGCACATCTCAGCTTCGCTGCCGTCAGCGTTGAAAATCCGCATTTTCGCCGACGCCACTTTAGAGCATGAAACCAATAGTAGACCGTCCGCGCCTACTGAGAAACGGCGTTCACAAAGCCTCTTGGCTAAATCTGAAGCCTCGGCGCGACTGATTTTTTCGTCTCTGTTGTCGACGACTATGTAGTCGTTGCCTAAGCCATGCATCTTCCAGAAACGCATCAAGGTGACTCTGCCGTCCGCTGGTTAGCAGTTAAATTGTCAAGCTGTTCCCGTTCCCTGACAATCACGGGTTTGCCTTGCCTAATCATGACTTCCGCCGCCCTCGGTCTCGCGTTGTACTGTGAGCTCATGCTGAAACCGTACGCGCCAGCGTTTAGAACCGCCAGCAAGTCTCCTTCCTCTATTGGGGGCAACTCGCGGTCCTTAGCTAAGGCGTCGCCTGACTCGCAGATCGGACCGACAACGTCGTAGGTTTCCTTTTCCGCCGCGTTCAGCTTGTTGGCGACCAGTATAGGGTGGTAGGACCCGTACATCGTTGGGCGTATCAGTGTGTTGAAGCCCGCGTCGACGCCGACGAATTTCTTTGCAGGCGTAACCTTCACTGTGTTAACGGTCGTCAGAAGAACGCTTGCGTCGCAGACCAGATATCTGCCTGGCTCCACACACAAGAAAGGCTTGCCCAAACCGTACTCAGCGACCTTAGCCTTGAAAGGCGCCACCACTTTGCTGGCGAACGCCCCCCAATCGAACTCTTGGTCGTCTGGCTTGTAGGGAACTCCGAATCCGCCGCCTATATCGATGAACTCGAACTTTATGCCTACCTCGTCATGAACACGCTTGGCAATGCTCAGCAGCTTATCCACCGCCTGCACGTAGGGTTCTACGTCAAGGATGCCTGAGCCGATGTGCATGTGAATGCCGAAACGCTCCACTCTTGCCCTTTGGGCGATGGCGTAAGCCTGTATCGTCTCTTCTTCCCAGAGCCCGAATTTCGAGTCTGGACCCGCCGTTATACAGTGGCTGTGATGCCCCGCACCGACCTCTGGGTTAACACGAACCGACAAAACCTGCGGCACCCCAATTTTCAGCAGCCTATCCAGCTCCGACTGCGAATCAATGTTAACGGTGATGTTGGCGTCCGAGAGCATTTTTAACTCGTCATTTCGCACGCTGGTCCCAGTGAACATGATGCGGTCTTGCGTGAACCCAGAGACCAAGCCCATGAAAACTTCGCCTGGGCTGACGGTGTCCAAGTACGCGCCCTGCGACTGAAGAATCTTCAGCACCGCAAGGTTCGAGTTTGCCTTGGCAGCGTAATAAATCCTCAGGTACTTGTAGTTGCTAATTAAGACGTCAAAAAGCCGATTGTAATTGTCCCTGATACGGTTCTCACTCACCACGTACAAGGGAGTATCGTACTTTTGAGCTAAGTCCTTAACGGAAACGCCGTCAAAGAACAAGCTGCCTTTTCGGTCTTCTAACGGCTCATGAAACTTTCTTGCCTTGACCATTCCTTCACACCGCTCACAAGTTGGTTACCGTGAGGCTTTACGCTAAACCTTTCGCCACGTAGAGTTCAGCGCTTAAGATGCCTCCGCCTGCCGCTCCGCGAATCGTGTTGTGCCCCAGGCACATGTACTTGAAGGTCATGATCGGATCCTTGCGTATCCTGCCGACTACAACGCTCATGCCGCAGCCCGTATCCCTGTCGTACCGCGGTTGAGGCCTGTTTTTCTCATGGCGAACCACGATGGGTTGCTTGGGTGCGGAGGGCAATTTGAGTTTTTGCGGTTCGCCCCTAAAGCGGGTGAATGCGGCTTCAATCTCTTCTATTGAGGGATCCTTGTCAGTCTTGACGAAGATAGATTCTAAATGCCCATCCTTCACATTAACTCGGTTGCAGCTTGCGCTAATCGTGAAGTCAGCATTCTGCACCGCCTTGCCGTTGAATGCCCCAAGTATCTTACGTGCTTCCGACTCCATCTTTTCTTCTTCGCCCGAAATGAAGGGAACAACGTTATCGATTATGTCCAGGGAAGCGACGCCAGGGTAGCCTGCTCCGCTCAGGGCTTGCATGGTTGAAACAACAACCTGTTGCAGACCAAACGCCGTCAGCGGCTTGAGGGAAATCGCCATCTGGATTGTGCTGCAGTTAGGGTCCGTCGAGATGAAGCCTTTCCAACCTCGCAGCTTCTGCTGAACACGAATCAACTCAGCGTGGTCAGGGTTGATTTCTGGAACCAGCAGCGGCACGTCTTTTTCCATTCTGTGTGCGCTCGCCTTGCTGAACACGGGATAGAGCGCGGCAAACTCAGATTCAACTGGACCCGCCAACTCACCTGGCAACGAAGAGAACACCAAGTCCACATCTCCTGCCTTCTCCACAGATTCAACATCGGCGTGCGCCACGGGCATCTCTGCAATCTCCTTAGGCAAGTCTGACTCCATAACCCAGTTGCAGGCTGCTCCGTACTTTTTGCCTGCTGACCGCTCTGAAGCGGCAAGCACCTCAATTTGGAACCATGGGTGCCCCTGCAGGAGCTGAATAAACCTTTGCCCGACGGCTCCAGTTGCTCCTAAGACGGCTACTTTACGTTTAAACGACATTTTCTATCGCTTCCTTCGCACTTGTGATTTCTTTTGCTTCGATAAAAACATTAATGGTTGCCTTACTCGTTGTAACCTCAATTATGTTAATACCAGCCTGACTTAAAGCTTCAGAGATTTTCGCTATGCCGCCGGGCGAGTCAATGAAGGCTGGGTCACTAATTTGGATCATGGCAACGCCTTCTCTGTGGCTGACCGCCTTGACGTCTTTCATGCCGTGCAGCTGATTCAAGATCTGAGTGACATCGCCGTCTGCAGTAAAAACGGTAAAAGATTTTCGCCCTGAACTTACACCGTAAACTGGTCTCTTGCTAAGCACAGAAAAGACATCTCTAATGTTTTGCGCGTTGACCTCGCAAACAATGCTGATCGCGATTAAGCCTTGCTGCGTTAAGATTTCTGCAGAATTGAGATCAAAAGACCCAGTGATTTCTGTACCGCCGCCTACAAGGTTACCTGAGCCAAAGTCCACAACCCTGAGAGTTTGGTTCGGCAACTTGTACTTGAGGGCTCCAGGCTTAATGATTTTTGCTCCTCCCTGCGCCAAATCAAACATTTCGTGAATTTCCAGCTTCTTGAGTAGCCTCGCGTCAGAAATTATCTTCGGGTCTGCTGAGAGCACGCCGCTTGTTTCCTTGACGAGAATGATTTCATCTGCCGATACGCATCTGGCGAGCAGCACCGCCGTGGTGTCGCTTCCGCCTCTTCCCAGAGTGGTGATTCTGCCCTGAAGGTCTCTTCCAAGAAAACCGCAAACAACAGGGACAACTTTGCCAAGAAGAGGCGTGACGAACTGCGAAGTTAGAGCCGCTGTCTTCTCCAAGTTAGGGGTGGCATGGAGAAAGTTTGAGTCAGTTATGATTGGCCAGTTATCGTATGCCGGATCGAACACTTCAGCCTTCAAACCCTGCGCCCTCAACGCCGCACAAAAAATTTGGGCACTTGTTCGTTCACCTGTAGATATTATTTCTGCCCACTCAGCGTCGCTGGCGCCGATTTGAGCAAGCGTCTGGGTAAGGCTATCAGTTGTTTTACCCATAGCGGAAACAACCACAATTGCCTCGTCAAAATGTGCCTCCGCGACAAGCTTGGCTGCCTGCCTAATTTTTTGCCCTGACGATAAGTCAGCGCCTCCGAACTTGATAACGACCCTAGCCAAGACGCCTCGCCTTTAAGATAACCCCAAAACGTCAGCCATGCTATAGACTCTCGGCTCGTTTTGTTTGCTTAACCATTCTGCCGCGTAAACGGCACCCTGAGCAAACACGTTTCGTGAGAACGCCGTGTGCTCAATTCTAAGCATCTCATATGGTCCTGCGACAACTATGTCGTGAATACCCGGCACCCCGCCTGCGCGCAACGCGGTGATTTCAAGTTCTCCAGCTTGGCGTGGGCTTATGCCTTCACGTCCAGAAACCACCTTCGTGTAGCCGCGGGCGCTCGATACGATTTCCCCAAGCTTCTTTGCTGTTCCGCTTGGAGCATCCTTCTTGCCAGTATGGTGTATCTCGCTTATGCTGAAATCGTATCCCGCCGGAAAAGCCTTCAAAGCTTCCGCCAGCTTGAACATAATATTGACGCCTAAAGAGTAGTTGGGTGAGAACACCGCTGGAACCTTGCCTGACATCGCGCTTACGACCTGGCGGTTTTGCTCCGCATTGAAGCCGGTGGTTCCAAGGATTATTCGTTTTCCAAGATTAGCCACGACTGGAATATTGACAACCTCGGCGGCTGGCGCTGTGAAACTGACGTAGGTGTCGGCGTTGTGCACCGCCGCTGCTAGCATGTCGGAACCCAGAATCCGAGTGTCCGAATTGATGATGTTGAGTTCCCTTAAGGTTTTGCCAACATTCGGGTTGCCAGCAGCTTCCATGGCGCCCACGATTTGATGACCTTTAGCCACTGCTTCAACCATGATGGCGTTGCCCATTCTGCCTGCAGCGCCCGCTACGCAGAACTTAAGCATAGAAAAGCCCTTCTAAATACTTCTCATTGTACAATCGTTCTTTCAAGTCGACATCGAAGTAGTCGGCTACAGGCTGAAGAATTTGAGGGTTGCTCTCGTAAACTTTCCGAGCGGTTGCTAGAACCACTTCTAAGCCGTTGCGCGTCATTTTTCCCAGAGGCTGCCTGCATGGACCAGACGGCATGCCCAGAACATTCATCAAAGTCTTGTAAGCCAACGGGTTGCGGGCTTTGCAAGATACAGGACCGTAAGGGGTTTGTTCTTGCGTTTTTACAGTGACTAAACTAAAGAGCGGCTGGAGCGCCTGAGCAATTATCCTGGCAGCCTCCTCGTTACCGTCCAGCAGGTAATGAACCATATCAGCCACGGTACTCGGAGCAACGTTCGAGACGACTGAAACGACGCCGCTCGCTGAAATGTCGGGTGAAATCATCATCGTGTAAGTCTTGTCATCGTCGCCTGAAAGAATATCGAAGTCTTCACCGCAGAGCTGCCGTGTCAGCTCCATATTCTTCAAGTCACAAGTAGCTTCCTTTACGCAACTCACGTTTGGGAACTGATGGTGGAGAATGGCGAGATCTTGCGGGTACAGTTGGGTTCCTGTTCTTCCCGGGATAACGTACGGGATCACTTGAACTTCAGGAAACTGCCTTGCGATCGGCTCAACATATTCCCTTCTTATTTCCAATGAACTGGGTCCATTATAGTAGGGATCTACAAGCAGAACACATTTAACACCAGTACGCTGGGCATGTTCCGTTGCCTCGATGGCTTCCTGGGTTGAGTTGCTTCCCGTTCCAGCTATAGTTAAAACTTTTGAACTTGCATACTCGTGAGTTTTTTCGATTACCCGATTGTGTTCACTCCAGTCTAAGGTGGGGCTCTCTCCAGTTGTGCCAACTGCAAGTATACCTTTTACACCTTGTTCTGTTTGGAAATCTATCAGCTGGCGCAAGCCTTCGTAATCGACTTGGCGATTACCATTCATCGGAGTTATTAATGCAGTGTAACAACCGCTAAATCTTGTCATTTCGAATACCTCATTTCTGCTGAGATAACCAGGCACTGATAATATTTAAGCATTACGTTTTCCTCATATTTTTTACTAAAAGCGCATTTCCCATCTCCTAAACCTCGATCACACGAGAATTTAGCTTTTCCGTCAAGAAACTAAAAGGTCAACTTTCCAGTGGCACCACATAATAAGCGGTAAAAACGCCGTCGTAGCCGTCGTAAATGCGGCGCAAATAAGAAACCGCGCCCTCAAGAGTTACAGCCGAGGGAATAACAAACATGTAATTATCCGACCGCACAACTTCCTCAAGCTGCCCTGCCTTCCTCTCAGTTATCTTCATCCGCAAAACTTTTCGACCTGACAGATAGACTGCAATCTCGCCACGCCACGGACCACCTTTTCGGACATCGATTGTTTTTTTACCTGTCCTCAACCACTCGAACGCTTCTTTCTTTGTGCGGAAAACGGGCAAGAGAGCACCAGAATTAAAAAATTGCGAAGGACTAAAAAATAAACTTTAAGTAGAAAACCGAACAGCAGATGGAAACGGAAAAAATGGGTGGAACTGAGAAGGACTCGGTTTAGCCTTTGCCTTTCTCTTCTTTACCGAAGTACTTGGTCCACTTTAGTTTGCGTGCGTCACGTTTGAATTGCAAGGAACTTTTCTTGCATTTCCCAGAATCGAACCATAGAATCGACCCGTCGTTCTTAACGTACATCATGCCTGTCCCAGCGGGGAAATCGGCACCACAGAACGAACATTTACGGTTTTTCGGCATGGAAATTTTCTCCTATACAACTTACCTGGTGATTTTCTTTGCTTCTCTTTCGGTCTCTCGCAGCATCAGAATATCTTGCGTTCGCACTGGCCCTTTAACGTTGCGTGTTATGATTCGTCCCTTATCTTTGCCTTCCATGATGCGCACTCGAACCTGCGTGATTTCGCCTGTAACGCCTGTTCGACCTATAATTTGTATAACTTCAGAGGGAATAAGTTCTTCAGCTGATTCTTTGCTCATTACTGAGATCCTCGTTTAACCTGATCAATCCGAGTGATGATTTCTTTGATTAAACCTGTAGCTTCGCCTTCCCTGAGAATGCATGCCGCGGCGCATGGAACATCGATGCCTAGTGCGTTGCCCAGTTTGATTTTTTCCGGGACAAAAACGTACGGAATCTTTCTTTCGTCGCAGAGAAGCGGCAAATGTGCTACCACTTCCGGCGGATCAACATCTTCGGCTATTACGACAAGTTTTGCTTGGGATCGTTCAACAGCTTTTGTTGCCTCGTTTGTTCCTTTCTTAACTACTCCTGATTTGGAAGCGATCGACAGGGCTTCATAGGCTGCATCTACGATTTCTTTCGGTACTTCGTATTTTACATAAAATGGTTTTGACATATTAGCCTCACCCTTTTAAGGCACAGTCTTATCCACACTTCTTCTTTAAGAAGTTTTCGACTCTAAAACCCCAGTCGCTGCGTTACCCTTATAAACACTTTAGAAAACCTTAAATAGCCATCTAAGGTCACGTACAATGTTTTCGAGAGGGGAATGGGCGTTTGCAAAAGTTGGGCAGAGTGCGGGCGTTAACTCCATCCAAAAACATTATCGTAAAGACAGAAAAAGCTCCCAAAATTGGCTCAGAAGTTGTTGATGAAAACCTCAAAGTTGTTGGCAAAGTTTTCGACATCATAGGTCCAGTGTCTGCGCCTTATGCAGTGGTTAAACCGACAGTTAGTGAACCGGTTAAACTAGTGAATAAGCCAGTGTACTTGCTTCTCTCGAAAGCGAGACGGAGCCAAAACGAATGATAAGAGATAGCAAGATACAAGAAGAATCAGATCTATCCGCGAAAATAGAACCGCCTAAGATGCAACCGTGCCCTGAATGCGGCAGCACCCGACTCATGCGCGACTATGAACAAGCAGAAATAGTGTGTATGGACTGCGGTTTCGTTGTGCAGCAGAAAATAGCTGACCGAGGGCCAGAGTGGAGGGCGTTCGACGATGAGCAGAGGTCGAAAAGAACCAGGGTTGGAGCCCCCCTAACTTACACAATCCATGATAAGGGTTTATCAACAACCATCGACTGGCATGACCGGGATATCTACGGTAAAAGCCTCTCGCCTGGGCAGAAAGCGCAGGTTTACCGTTTAAGGAAATGGCAGAGGCGCATTAGAGTTTCAGACGCGACGGAAAGGAACTTGGCGTTTGCCCTCTCTGAAATCACAAAGATTTCTAACAACCTGAATCTGCCGAAAAACATTCTTGAAACAGCTTCTGTGATTTATAGAAAAGCGGTGAAGGAACGATTAATCCGAGGCAGGTCAATTCAGGGCGTTACTTCAGCGGCACTTTACCTGGCGTGCAGGCAATGCGGTTTGCCGCGCACCTTAGACGAAATTGCTCAAGCGTCAACCGTGAACAAGAAGGAAGTTGGAAGAAGCTACCGTTTTCTGATAAGAGAACTGAACTATTCAATCCCGCCGCTGAGGCCGAGCCAGTACATAACGAAGTTTTCTAACCAATTGACCATGCAGGGAAAAGTTGAAGAAATCGCGCACAAAATCTTGGCGGCAGCGAAAGAACTTAAGCTTACATCAGGCAGAGGACCCACGGGAATTGCGGCGGCGGCAAGTTACGTGGCGTCTGTCTTGACCGGAGAACGCAAGACGCAGAGGGAAATCGCCGAGATCGCGCAGGTCACCGAGGTCACAATTCGTAACAGGTACAAGGAACTCGTTGAACGGTTGATGTTCCAGATAAGCATCTAACCGCTCTTCCCTTTCAAGCTCAGGCGGCGATGAGAACTTACGGCGACAAAAACTAGCCAAGAAACGGCTCAAGCGCCGAAAATTGATGAACTGGTCTGTAAGCTCAGGGAAATACAGTCAGGGCTTAAACATAATTTAGATGATCTCCAGCAGAAGTTGGGAACCCTTGATTCTGAGCCTGAATTATTAACCAGTCTACAGAAAGCTAAGCGGGACGCTGAGGCGAAAGCAAGCAGTCTCGAAGCGGAAGTGAAGCAGCTCCGTGAAGAACTTAAAGCCGTCAAAGATCTTTTAGGGTATAACACAGAGAAAAAGTAATTCACGTCGATTCCACCGTTGACATAGGTATTTTTTTAAGCAGCTAATAGCTTAGCTATGCATATGCCCTATAAGTTTACCTTCGACCTGTCAAAGGTCCCGCTTTTCTTCTTCACCGAAATTGCGACGGTAAGTTACCAGAAGGGCATGCACAAAACAGTAATTAAGAAATTGCAAGAAATCATTTTAAGGTTCAGAATACAAGAAGCCACTGGACTCAACCTTTCTGATTCCTTAGTTTTGCTTCAGGATCTGATTGATTTACAAGCAGTAAACATGATAGAGCGAGGCAAATTCTTGCAGACCAAGAAAAGAGCGCTCTTTCTTTCTCACTGCACAAGAAAGTACCTTGATGGTCGTTGCAAAGCAGTTTTTGACTCAAATATCCCGTCCTATTCATGCGCTCACTGTTCAGAAGACTGCCTAGTCAACCAGTCTGACCACTTAGCCCGAGCGAAAGGTTATGACGTTTACGTGGTGCCTGGTGGTTCCTGCGTTCCCAAGATTCTGAAAAGTACGCGCTACGAGGGTGTGGTGGGCATTGCGTGTGGAGAAGAAATAAAAGTGTTGGGTCCACTTTTGGAAGGTATGGATGTTGCTGGGCAAGCTATACCGTTGCTAAAGAATGGCTGTGCAAACACTATTTTTAACATGGAAACCCTCGCGAAAGTTCTTTAGTTTAAGAACTTGCTTACTGCAGGTTCGAGGTTGCTCTTTTCCGCCTAGGAGTTGTATACTTGACGAAGGTAAACATGTTTGGAAACTTTAAAGATGGCGTGTTGCGCGCCAATCCAAAACTCTGTTTCCACATGCCGTGAGAGATATTTTTTTAAGCTTGGCACTTTATTCATCTTGAGTTATGCCCTATAAGTTTACTTTCGACATTTCAAAGGCGCCGCAACACTTTTTCATAGAACTCGCCGTTGTAAGCAACCAAATGGGCATGCAGAAGGTTTTTGAGAAGACCTTACAGGAACTAATCAGAAAATTCAAAATTCAGGAAGTTACAGGACTCAACATCCAAGACGCCGCAGTGTTAATTCAGGACCTCCTTAAGATGCAAACTTTGAATCTGATACAAAAACAGGAATTCTTGCAATCCAAAAAAAGGGCTTTGTTCCTTCCCCACTGCTGCAGGAAATACATGGATAGTCGATGTCAAGCCGTTTTTGAGCCAGCTTTGAGCTCTTATGTTTGTGCTCATTGCTCACCCGACTGCTACGTCAACAAGGCCGAACGCATTGCCAAAGAAAAAGGGTACGATGTCTACGTTTTATCTGGCGGTTCTTGTGTGCCTAACATTTTGAAGCAGAAGAACTACGAGGGCATCGTGGGCGTTGCATGCGGTCCAGAAGTAGTTATGTCCGGGGAAAAATTGAGCAGCATGGGCATAGCTTGGCAATCTGTCCCGTTGCTTAAAAACGGCTGCGCAAACACCATTTTTAACATGGAAACACTAGTAAAAGTCCTCTCCTGAGAAGCCTGCTCTGACATAATAAAAACTAAGGTTTACTCAGCAAGGCAACTCGGCGCTTTTTCCTTAATCAGCGACAACTCACTTTTCTAATCCGCAAGAATGAAAATAAAAGAAAGATAAAAACAGTTACTTCACTATTTCTCGTTTCTTCCAGCGCAGGTTCTTGCCCTTGCATTTCCTGCATTTCACCGCGGTTTCAGCGTTTCGTGCCCCGCAATCTCTGCAGATTTTCATGTAAAGTCTGTGCTTTTGCGCAATGGCTTTTTTGACTGGGTCTAATATCGGCATTTAATGTTAACCTTCTGTTTTGGCTAACTCTTTGATGGTTAAGTGTCAAATATACCTTTTTGTCTCTGCCTTTACATTTTGTAAAAGAAGGCGGTTATTTGATTTCTTCAATCGTGACGTACGAGCGTGTGTCTTCGATTCCGTCGATGCCGTAAAGCTTCTTTAAGACTTCATCCAGGTTGTCTCGCTCGACGATGATTAGGGCGTCTACTTCCCCGGCTATGCGAAAGGCTCTGGAAACCGCGAGTTCTCGGATTTGCTCGTAAACGTGAATTCGCTTGATTGGCGAAACTTTCAGGAGGATAAAGGCGGGAGTTGTGGATATGCCAAGGGCGTTTAAGCCTTTATCTGTGACGTCTATGAAGCCTCTGCCGGTGCGGATGTAACCGCGGCTTTTGAGTTTACGCAAGTGCACGTTTAATGCTTGCCTGCTTACGCCCAATTGGCTGGATAACTCGTCCTGCTTCACTCTGAGGGTGTAGGTGTTTGTGGATTTCCCCTTTTCGTAGAGTGTTTTTAAAAGTTGTATTGAACGTTTAGTTAATGGTTCCAAACTGGTCACTTACGTGATGTTTTGTTAATTTAAACCTTTACAATAGTGAGGTTGCTTAAGAATTTGATGCCTTAAAAATAAACAAAAAAAGATGATACCGCAAAGAATCAAACTGTGCTGCCTTCAAGACTTGAATGGTTATTTTGCGAAAAGATTGTAACGTTCATGACCAGAGTGGTCGGCTGCCTTCTTCAGTGATGCGGGGGCCTTGGCGTTTTTTGATAATGTGGCGAGTGTTAAAAGGTGGTAAAGCGGATTTTGAGACTGCAAGTGGGAACTTGAAGCTTGTACCACAATGTATTTATTTTGAGTGAAATCTTTAGTCAAGCCACTTAAAAAGTAAACTAGGAGTGAAGCGATGGCGTGTCTGAGGTCAACGCGGTCTTGATCGGAAAGAAGCCAGTAATGAACTACGTTCTCGCGTGCATCACTTTCTTTCACGGCGGAGCAAGGGAGGTAAGCATTAAAGCGCGGGGGAGATCCATCAGTCGAGCGATTGACGTGGCTGAGGTTGTCAGGCACAGGTTTCTTCCGGACGTGAAGATCAAGTGCATCGGGATCGGGACTGACCAGTTGCTTGCGCAGGATGAAGGCGACTCGGCGACGAACGTGAGTACGATTGAGATTACGTTGATCAGGTAACGCGTAGTAGCGGAACTCCAAAATTTGCAGGATAACGACGTGCGATGAAAACGGAACTTTGCAGTTTCTGCTTGAAGAGCGGAATGTTGTGTCAGAAGTGTTCAGCTAAAGTTAAGGCTGGCGAGATAAGTGAGGTAGATTTGAAGATCGCCCGGTTACTGTTGTCTATGGAAGACAAGTATCCGAGCCTGCAGAACGTGACCTTCTACAAGGCGGTTGACGTTGAGAAAACGTTGGCCATCATCGTTGGCCACGGGGATGTCCCTAAACTTTTAGGCTACAGTGGGAAAATCATAAAGGCCATCGGCGACGAGACAGGCAGGAACGTTAAGGTTTTGGAGTACGGCGTTGACGACCGCAAGTTCCTCGAAGACCTGTTCATACCCTTCAGCATACTGACGATCAACACCATTTGGCTTCCAGACGGCACCACGGAGACCCGAGTGATCCTTAAGCGTAAACGCGGGACGCAGTTGCCCTACGACCTGAAGGCGCTGAAGGAAATCGCCAGCAAAGTGCGCAAAATGTCCCTACGCGTGGAAATCGCAGACTAGCGCCGAGACGGCTGGGATTGAAGGCTGGATGCTTTTTCAGCCTGCGTGACTTCGCTTTTTATTTTTTGAAGCTGATTGTAAAATGCAGAGGGGTAGCTGCTTTTGGAACCATATTTGTGGTGGATTTTTGTCACAAATACTAGACCCTCTCCCCTGTCTTTGTGAACCCATATTTACTTTGGTTTTTTGATGTAAATAGTAGACCCCCTCCCGTCTCCCTATCGAATAGGTCAGGGCTTGTTTTGGGTTGTTTTTTTTTTATTTAGGCTTTGGTTCAGCGTTAGTTTGGAATGAAAAAGCTCATGGCTGAGGAGTTGCCTTGCCTTTTCAAAATGTTACTTTTGGGTATAATACCGTTTGGTATAATACCCTGCGGTAACATTTTGGTGCTTCCCCGATTCCCGCCAGAGTCGGCTTTTCATTGTTTTGATTGTTGCAACAGCTCTGCTATGTACTCGTTGACTGTTTTGCCGTGTTTCTTTGCAACCCGCTTTATCGCGTCGTTTATTCCCGTTGAGTACTGCACTGCCTTCTTTGGCTTATCCGCAACCGAGCTTGGCACGCCCGCGTTCAACGCGACCCTGCGCAAAACCAGCTTTCTCAGTGTGTCGGGTCTGGGTTCAATTTTGCATTCAATGGGCAAACTCATCGCAAACTCGGCAACATCGAACGACGCGAAAGGCAAACGCAACTCAACATCGTGGTAGCCCGTGATTTTTAGGTCTCGCTCAAGGTTGCTTAGATGAATGTTCACCACGTCGTGGAACATGGTTTTGAGGACTTTTTCGCTGCCTTCCTTGCAGTACTCGTTGACGTAGCGTTGGTAGCCCCCGAACAGTTCATCCGCGCCCTGCCCAGCCAGCACCACGTGGAATCCCTCTTCAGCCGCTTTTTCCGCAGTCCAGTAAAACGGCAGGCCAATGCTGGCTTTAATCGGGTCAGCCTCCTCGATGAGTGCGACGACTTTGGGCAGGGTTTTTTCCACGTCAGAATCCTTGAACAGATGCACCTGAAGAGGCAGGTTAAGCTGCTTTGCCGCTTCGATGGCTTCTTCTGTTTCAGCCTGATTCTCCATGCTTACATGCAGCAGGTTAACTTTCACGCCAAGCTTACTTGCCAGATAAGCCACCAAGCTGCTGTCCAATCCTCCCGAAAACGCGGCTGCAACCTTCTTCACGTCACGAGTGCGCCTTCGGATCGATTCTTCAAGAAGAGTCTGAAGCCTCTTTGCTGCCTCATCCAACGATGTGGGCGTAGGCTCTGCAAATCTCAGGGCTTTAACCTGTTTGAACTGGAAGCCTTCACGGTTAACAAAAGCCATGTTTCCAGGCGGAAAAGAAACTGGGTTCTCTATTCCCAGCGCCCAGAGCGCTTTTCGGTTTGTCGCAATGGCTGCGAAGGTTTGGTTTTCGCCATAGTAGAGCGGTTGCACTCCTATCGGGTCTCTTCCAGCTCCAACCCAACCATCCTTGACCATGAGGAACGAATAGTCGCCATCCGCGTTTGCGATTAACTTTTGCAGGAGCGCTTCGCAGTGGAGCGGTTCCTTGGCAACCTCTTCCATCACTGCGGCTTTCGGTAAAGGCGAGTACACTCTGCCCTCGAAAACAAGCGCTGCATCATCCAACTGCAAAAACTCGTAGCCGCCTGCCCCTTTAGGTTTCGAGGAAACATAGCCTGCCACAGTTGATGAAACTAAGCCTTGTCTGCTCATGATGTCAAGGTTCTTGTCCAGTAAACTCTTCGTGGGCGAAACTAGCCCAAAATTTGAAGTCCGCACATCACCGAGCCCTTGAAGTAACTCAAGAACCCGACCAACCACATTATCACCGTGCTTATCCAACACCGCAACAGTAACCTTCATGTCTCAATACGCTCCTGCGTTGATTATTTTGTTAATGCACTGGTAAAACATTAATCTTTAATCTGCGTATCCTTCCCTGTTGAGGAAATACCAACTTGCCAATCCTACCAATAGATACAGGCCGCTATGGCACGCCGGAAATGCTGAAAATCTTCGAGGAAGAAACCCGTCTCCAGAAACTGCTTGACGTTGAAGCCGCCTTGGCTTTTGCGCACGCTGAAGTAGGCGACATTCCAAGGAAGGACGCGGAAAAAATCGCTGCCATGGCTAGCACCAAGTACGTTAAAGTTGACCGTGTCAAGGCTATTGAGAAGGAGATTAAGCATGACATTGCCGCGATGGTTCGGGCGCTCTCCGATGTTTGCGGGTCAAGCGGCGCCTACGTGCATTTGGGCGCGACCAGCTACGACATCGTGGACACCGCCAACGCGCTGCAACTGAGAAGGGCAATGGAAGTTATTGAGAAGAAGCTTGAAGATTTCAAGGCTACACTGCAGAAGCAGGCGGCGCGGCACAAGGAAACGGTGATGATTGGCAGAACCCACGGGCAGCATGCTTTGCCGATCACGTTGGGGTTCAAGTTTGCCGTTTGGGGCTGGGAAGTCAACAGGCACATTGAACGCTTAGAAGAGTGCAAGAAACGGGTTTTAGTCGGGAAAATGAGCGGCGCAGTCGGCGCGCAAGCGGGTTTAGGCGAACACGCCGAGAAGATCCAGCAGCTTGTTATGGAACGGCTTGGTCTTCATGCAGCGGAGATTTCGACGCAGATTGTCCAGAGAGACCGCTACGCCGAACTCGTATGCGTTTACGCGATGGTTGCTTCTTCGCTGGAAAACTTTGCCACCGAAATCCGCGAACTCCAGCGACCAGAAATCGGCGAGCTTTCTGAAGCGTTTGAACCGGACAAGCAGGTGGGCAGCTCAACGATGCCGCACAAGCAGAACCCTGAAACGTGCGAACGCGTCTGCGGCTTAGCTCGGATCGTACGCAGCCTTGTGGCTCCAGCGTTGGAGGACATGGTTACTTGGCATGAAAGGGACCTTACTCAGTCGTCGGCTGAAAGGTTCATTTTTCCAGAATCAAACATTCTCCTCGACTACATGCTTAGCTTGATGTGTGACGTTGTCGCGAATTTGCGAGTTAACCAGGATCGGATGCTGCAGAACCTAAGCCTCACCCATGGGCGAGCAATGTCCGAAGCCGTGATGATGGCGCTGACAAAGAAGGGCGTGAACAGGCAGGAAGCACACGAGTTGCTGCGGAAGCTGACAATCGAAAGTGCAGCTGAGAAAAAAGATTTCAAACAGGTCCTACTTGCTGACAAGTTTGTAAGCGGCAAACTCTCGGAGAAAGAAATTGACCAAGCACTCGACCCGAAGAACTATTTAGGCACGGCAGTTAAACAAGCGGAAAAATTCGCTAAAACCTAAAATTCAGAAAGAGCTCTCTGCTTATACTCCTGCTCTCCACTCAGTTTTTCCCAAGTGTCCTTCTTCACGAAGCCGCCGACTTGCTCCTTAATTTTCTTCGCCAGCCTTGGACCCATAAGCGGCAAATTAGCCAAATCCTCAACCTGCGCAAGCTTCACGTCTTCGATGGTTCGGTAACCCGCGTTGAACATTATGCGTCCGCGAACTCTGCCTATGCCTTCGAGCCGCACAAGAGGCAGAAGTTCTTTCTTTATGCCTTTAGAAACCCGTTCAACAAGTTCGCTGGTTAGGGGACGAAGCTCTTTGCATCCGAACAGCCCAGCCAATTCGTCTGTCGCGTGGAGTAGCCACTTCGCGTTCTCAATCGTGCGGTACAGGTCGCCTGGCTGCACGTTAAACTGCTGAATCAGGTTTTCCTCGCTGACCTCTTCAACCCAGCTCTTCATAACAAGCGCAGTTTTGATTTCGCCCAGAAACTCTTCAAAGGCAAAACGGTCTTCCCACTCATTCGGTACGTCAGTGAAAAGTTCATCGCGGTGCTTCTCTAGAGCAAGCGCCAGCGGGTCAACTTCCCGGGCGTAGGGACGCATGACTGGTCCCATGTCGGGCATGTGAGAAATCAAATGAAGCAAGCCAAAATCGGTTGGTTCCTTGGGTTTACTTTTTAGTGCTTCACGGATGACGACGCCTGACAGGGGGTCAATGTAGAGTTCGCTTACCCGTTTGCCGAACATCGTCGCGTAGATTTCGTCTCCGTTTACGCCGATCATTTCCTCTTCGTAGAGGTACTTGAGGATTTTTCCGATGATGCTCTTGATGGATTTAACGTCGTACTGGTAAGCATAGAATGTTTTTCCGAAAAACTCGTAAATCCCGTTCTCCGTGTGAGCGAAATCCGAGGCGACGGTTGACAGGACGTGCCCGCGCATGATTTTTTCAACCGCAAGCCTACTCCAAATCCGCTCGGGCTTAGCTAAAACGTAGCCTTCCATCAGGTAGTCGGCTTCATCCGATGTTTTGGCGATGAGGATCGATTCGCCCACTTTGTCGTATTTGGGTCGTCCAGCCCTGCCCGCCATCTGCTTGTACTCCAAAACGCTGATGGGGTAGTTGCCGTAGCCTGGCTCAAAACGCCTGTAGTCCTGGATGATAACTGTCCGCGCGGGAAGGTTAACGCCGAAAGCCAAAGTTGGAGTCGCCGTCAAAACCTTGATTTTGCCCTGCTTAAACGAGTCCTCAATCAACTTGCGATGAGCACCAGCTAACCCAGCATGGTGAAAAGCGGTTCCGCACCGAACCAGTTCGGCTAAGGTGTCGCTGATTTGCGTTCGCTCGCCTGCGGAGAGGATTTGCTCTGCCTCGTGCTCCAGCGTTCGCTTCATGGGTTTGGATAAGGCTTCGCCCGTGTGCTGGGCAATGGTTTTGGCGGCTGAAACCGCGTTTTTACGTGTGGAAGCGAAAACCAAGGCTTGTCCGCCAGTCTTCAGCGTGTTTAAGACGAGGTTTACGGTTGGCAAATGGGTTTTGCGTTCGACTTTTTTGGCGTCGCCGTCTTTGAACTGGATTTCATCGTGCAGAAGCACGCCTTCTTTTAGGCTGACTGGACGCCACTCGGTGACGATGTACTTGGCGTTTAACCAGCCCGCGATTTCGTCAACGTTGTTTATGGTGGCGCTGAGCGCAAGGATTTGGATGTCTGGGTTAACCTGCAGCAGCCGGGCTAAGACGATTTCAAGAGTTGGACCGCGCCCTGCATCGTTGAGAAGGTGAACCTCATCGGCAACGACAAGCGAGATTTCATCCATCCACTTGGCGCGGTGCCGCAGAAGAGAATCAGCCTTCTCGTTGGTCGTGACGATTATGTCGTAACGTTCGAGCCAATTGTCAGCGGTGTCAAAGTCGCCTGTGCTGATGCCCACTGAGACTTTTCTGCCGTTCGCTTTTTTTATGGACGAGTATTTTCCGAATTCTTCGAATTTTTCGCTTGCCAAGGCTCGAAGCGGCGAGAGGTAAATTACTTTGCCGTTTTTTTCCAGCACGTGTTTGAGCGCGCAGAGTTCAGCGATCAAAGTTTTGCCCGAAGCGGTTGGGCTGGCGAGCACGATGTTCTGTCCTTCCAACACTCCTGCCCGTACGGTATCCTCCTGAGGGGGAAAAAGCTCTGCAATTCCCATGTTCTGCAGGATTTCCTTGACTGGGTCTGGAACGGGCAACTCTGAAATCTTCAATTTAACTCGCCATCAAACGGTGTTTACCATTTATTGAAGAAGCTAGTTAATAGTGTTAGCCATGCGGCGGAATAATTTTTCAGCTACGTTTTTCTATTTGATTAAGATATTAAGAGTGACGAGTTATCTAATCCCTTAAAACAGGTAGGATACTGTATGGTTGAAAACGTAAAAGAACTCCTCAAATTGCACGAAGGCATAACACATGAGGTCTACTTGGACAACGAAAACTCCAGCATCGTTCCACAGGAAATCGTTGATGAGATGCTGCCGTACTTTAACAAGAAAGCCTACGGCAACCCGACGCTTACACACAAACCAGGCTGGGAAGCCTTCGAAGTCATAATGAACTGTTTCCAAAAGGTCAGCAAATCCATCGGCGCGAAAAACCTTGAAGACATAACTTTCACCCCAGGCGAAACAGAGGCAAACAATCTTGCAATCATGGGTTCATGCTTTGCGCAGAAAAGCAAGGGCAAAAAAATAGTTATCTCCGAAATCGAGCCGATCAACGTGTTGCAGGTTGCGGAGATGATGCAGAAGTTCGGGTTCACAATGACAAAAGTCCCAGTTAACCAAGAGGGCTTCATAAACCTTGAGAAGCTCAAAGAAGCAGTTGACAGCGAAACCGTTCTCGTAAGCATTTCAGCAGTAAACAACGAGATTGGCACGGTTCAGCCGATTAAAGAAGCAGTTGACATTGTCAAAGCCAAAAACCATGAAACCCTATTTCACACGGACGCTTCCGACGCCTACTGTAGAATACCCCTAAACGTACAAGACCTAAACGTTGACTTGGCAACACTTAGCAGCTACAAGATTTTGGGTCCACGCGGAATGGGCGCAATGTACCTTCGAGACGGCATAAACATGGAGCGCATTCTTGAAGGGCAAATAGGCACACAGAAACTTTGGCCAGGAGTCGAAAACACCCCGTTAATCGTCGGCTTCACAAAAGCTTGTGAATTGGCAACACAGAACTTCGAAGCAAACGTCGCTAAAATGCGCATGCTCCGCGACAAACTTGTTGACGGCATATTCGCTGAGCTTGATGACCTCCGCTTTAACGGTCCAAAAGGCGACAAGCGTTCACCAGATAACGCGAACGTAAGCATCCTGAGGGCGGAAGGCGAAGCGTTAACCATCGAGTTAAGCTTGAAAGGCGTCTACGTCTCCAGCGGCAGCGCCTGCAGTCGAAGATTGCTTCAGCCAAGCCATGTTCTAGTCGCTATCGGACGCAGGTTCAGCGAGGCGCACGGCAGTATTCTGATGAAAACCACGCGTTACCAAACAGAAGAGGATATAGCTTACGTCTTGAGTGTCTTACCACCATCGGTCAACCGTATAAGAGGGATAGTTGGCTCAACAGGAGTTGATTAGATGTCGCGTATACCATTACCTTACAACCCGAAAGTCATGGATTTGTTCAGGAACCCCAAGAACCTGGGAAAAATGGATGATGCAACGGTCGTTGCAGTTGCGGGGAACCCAGCCTGCGGAGACATGATAACGTTCTACCTGAAAATAAGTAGCGAAGGCTTCATCGAGAAAGCAAGCTTCGAAAGTTACGGTTGCGCCGCGAACATTGCCACGTCAAGCATAGTTACGGAAATGATCAAGGGTTTAAGTCTACAAGCAGCTTGGGAAGACATAACTTGGAAGAGGGTCACTGAGGAAATCGGCGGCTTACCCAGCGTCAAATTCCACTGCGGAGTTTTAGCCGTGGGCGCGCTGAAACGGGCAATACGGCAGTATTACAAGCAAAGAAATGTTGCGGCTCCAAGCTGGATGCCTGCAGACCACACGTTTGAAGAGAAGCAGGCGCTGGAAGAGGAAGAGCTGGCGAAGTTGCTGTCTAAGAGGTTAAAGACTGAAGAGAAGGCAGAGAAGTAATCGTGGACATCGAAGCGATACGCCAGGATTTTCCAATACTGAAACGTCAAGTAAACGGCAATCCCCTAATTTACTTTGACAACGCCGCAACCGCTCAGAAGCCCCGCCAAGTCATCGAAGCCGTAAGCGACTACTACAACAACCACAACGCAAACGTGCACAGGGCGGTCCACACGCTTTCTTTGGAGGCAACCGACCTCTACGAGAAGTCACGGGAGAAAATAGCCGATTTCATAGGCGCAGAAGACCCCTCTGAGCTGGTTTTTGTCAGGGGAACAACCGAAGCCATCAATCTGGTCGCGTACTCTTGGGGACTGAACAACCTGTGCAGCGGCGACGAGGTTTTGCTTTCCATGATGGAGCACCACAGCAACATAATACCGTGGGAAATCACTTCGAAACTGAAAGGCTTCACCATCAAGTACGCCAACGTAAACCCCGACGGCACCCTAGACTACGACGATTTAGAAGCCAAGTTTTCCAGCAGAACAAAGATTTGCTGCCTAAGCCACGTTTCAAACGTCACAGGCGTAATCAACGACGTTGAAAGAGTCTGCAAAGCTGCACACGACCACGGCGCTCTGATGCTTGTGGACGGCGCTCAGTCCGTGCCGCACGTTCCCATTAACGTGAAGGATTTATGCCTTGATTTTCTGGCTTTCTCGGGACACAAAATGCTGGCTCCAACAGGCATAGGCGGGCTCTACGGCAAGAAGGAAATTCTTGAAAAGATGCCGCCGTTCATGGGCGGAGGGGAAATGATCAGAGAAGTGGAGTTCTCTCAAGGCAGCTGCAAGATTTCCTGGAACGATTTGCCGTGGAAGTTTGAAGCGGGAACCCCTAACGTCGGCGGCGCCATCGGGTTAGGCGAAGCCGTAAAGTACCTTAAGGGCTTAGGCATGGACAATGTTCTTAGCCACGAGAAGGAATTGACCAGGTACACCTTCGAACGCCTCCGCGAGTGCAGCAAAGTAACGGTTTACGGTCCCAGCGACCTTTCAAAGAAATGCGGAATAATTCCCTTCAGCGTCAAGGACTTGTCATCGCACGACGTAGCGTTGATCTTCGATAACTACGGCATAATGATTAGAAGCGGCTACCACTGCGCGCAACCCCTGCATCAGGAGATTCTTAAGCTTCACTCCTCAGACCGCGCAAGCTTCTACATTTACAACACGCGCGAGGAAGTTGACCGTTTCATCGAGGTCTTAAAGGAGATCGAGCAACTCTGACGCCAACCATTGAAGATTACGTTGCGCGGGTGGAAGGCACATGCGGCGCAGAAAAAGACGTCATCGTCTTCTTCAAGTACGACAAGAAAGATGAAGCCATCGCCAATATCCTAAAGAAAGCCAAAGTAAACAACAAGATCGCCGGCATAATTTTTGAGCTCTCCTTCGAAAACTTTTCTTTCCGCCTCTACACAAGCGGCAAAGCAATCTTCCGCAGCGTCAAAAACAGGGAAGAACTAAACAGTATTCTAGCCAAACTTCTGCTTTAGAAAACAAAGTGGAATTTTTCCTTATTTTGAAATGTCCTGATTTCACGAACTTTTCTGTTTCACTCTTTGTAGAGGAAGCGTTTTCCGCTAGCCATGTCGTCTAGTTTTTGCCTGCCTACGACCCCGTGTTTTCTCAGGATTTCTCGGTGGACATGTGCCTGCTCGATTCGCGCTATGAACAGCTTGTTCATGGTGAAGAAGTCTGCAATTAGACTTTTGAAGGCTGTTTTGCCTTTTTTTGCCTTGCTGTACTCGTACCTGAACACGCTTCTTTCGAAATAGGCGAGGATGATGTATGGCCATAAAAAGTACGGCGCTATCTTCAGGTACATGGCGTGAGTGTTGAGCACGCTGAGCCTGAGAAGCCTGTCAGTCATGGCACTACCAGTTCGGCTGCTCTTATGCACGGCTTTGACCTGCGGAACAAAAAGCAGCTTGTAACCTGCACAAGTCATTCGAAACCCGAAATCCACGTCGTCGTAATTGAAAATGAAGGTGCTGTCGAATCCGCCGACGCCGAGAAGCGCGTCTTTTCTGATAAGCATAAACGCGCCTCTTAGGTACGGAATCTCCTCTGCCTTCAAGTCATGAAGCTCGCTCACACACATACCTTGGGACCTGCAGTAAGGGTTGTACCTGTTTTTGTCAACCTTTTTTATGTAGTCGCCCGCGGAGTCGACGGTTTCTAAGTCAAGTTTGACGAGTAAAGGCTGAATTCCTTGGCACTTATTAGCGTGCAAAAGTTCAAGCAGAGGCGCTATGTCGTCCAGAATCATTGTGTCGTCATCGGCAAACAGAAGAATTGGTGAACCCGCCAGAACGGCGCCGACATTTCGCCCCAACGCTAGCCCCCTGTTGTCTTCCTTTTTCATCAGCACAAGCCTTGTTTTCACAAGGTTTGGCTTTCCCATTAAGTAGGCGCGCAAATTTTGGCTGATGTTTTGTTCTGAATCGATCGAGTCAACCAGAAGGATTAGTTCGTATTTTACGGTTAGCCTGCTTGTCGAATCAATTAAGGCGGTGACGTATTGGTTTGGGAAGCTTGGGAAAACGACGATGATGCTTACTGCTGCCTGCCCCTCAACATGATGATCAACAGTAAACACTTTCGAAATGTACGATGCCCCACGAGGTTTTGCTTTTGCTTTAGATAGCGACGCGTTTTATGTGTATTGGTTTGCTTTTGGGTATTAATGTTTCTGTGAAGAGACGCCAGGGAAGCTAAAAATTAATTAAGGGTGCAGTTGAGGTTAACATTAATTTACAAAAGTTATACTGGTGAATCGGTGGGTAACGCCGCGTTTCTGGTTAAAAGTTTAGGAAGAAACCCTGCGAGTGCGGTGAAAATGGCTTAGAATGCAAGTGTTTTCCGATTGCGGCAATTCTTAAATGGATAAGTTGATGAAAAAAATCTTGGATCAAATTCAGCATGGAAGGCTATTTCTGCAGTGCGTAAAGTGCCGCGTCCAGGATTAGGCTGTTCGTGTTAGTGCCAAGTTCATTAACTATGTTTCCAGAAGTGTCTGCGCCGTCAAAGTAACCGTTTGTAGGGGTAGGACAAATGTTCTCGATGAAGACAGTCAGACTTCGGGCGAAAGTTGTGTTGTAAAGAGCTAAGTAACTGAAAGCCACTTTGTTGTAAAGAACGGCAGGGTTAGTGTAATCCAGTGTGTATGGGTAGCTGTTCGTTACTTCCCATGGCACGTCGTGAGGACCAACAACCCAGCCGTACGCCCAACCGTTTGACGGCGTTTGTCCTTCACTTGGAGCAATGAATTTGCCAGTTTGATCGTAATAAGCTTCATTTGCAGCGTACACTTTTGCCATCAAGTTTGTTAACCCGCTGGGGACGCTGCTAAATTCAAAAACTGACCTGATAAGCGGTTCGTTACCAATCAAAGCTTCAGGCAACGAAACACCCGACACTGAAATAGTCGGAGAATTAAGAATGTTATTCAAGATGTCGCCCGGCACGTTACCAACCTGTTGAGACCAAAAATCTGCAAAGCCGCTGTCGACGAAATAAGAGTACGTATTGTTTGAGGTACTATCAGCTTGGATGATGGGTAGTAAAGCCGCAAAGTTCGAAGTCCCGTTAAAAACGATGTTATTAATCTCTGGTGCTAGGCTGGGATCAAAAACTCTGAGGTTGTTTAGTCCAACGAATAATGCTCCTAAATCAGCCGTGTCAGCAGCGAAAGTCGCATTGTCCGAATTTTCATGGTAGTCTGTGCCGTTGGTCGCATCGTAGAACCAGAATGGATAACCAGTAGTTTCGTTAATCGGGCGGTCTGCCAAGAAAGTTAAAATCTTATCAAATCTTGCGTTGGCGTCAGCACTGGTTTCCAAACCTATTTTCTCCGCGTCGATAATTGCTTGGATGTACGCGCCTAAATCCCAATCTGTGAAGGCTTCAAAGCCTTGTCCGCCAGCGTATGGAAGACCCGTGTTAGGGTCAACACCTATGCCAGGCTGGAAAAACGCCCAAGCATTGGCTGCCACATCGTGCCAGACGGTGCTGTTGATGATCGGTGAAGTTGCGATTAAGCCTGGAGGCTTGTTCGCATTGCTGCTTGCCTTAGTTGCGTCACTTGCTACAGTGGTTACTTTAGAAATGCTCGGTGCCTTGTTGTGAGAGCCAGAGCCGGATTTCGGCACGGAGGAAGTTGTTGAGTTGCCTTGGGTAATGGCGGTGACTTCACTCTTAGTTGGAGCTGGCTTGTATAGAATGACAAAGCTTGAAATCAGCACGACGGCGATAACCACAAGGGCCATCACGAATTTCGCCTTTTTGTTAAATTGCCAATTAATTTGTCTCAAGAAAGGTTTTTTGACGTCAAGTTCAAGGTGGGTCCGTAACAAAAATAGCGTAGCTGGTCGAGTTGAACTGGTTTTCTTAGAATTAATAGACCTATGCATTATCATGACACACACTATACGCTTTAAGTGAGTGGCAAAGCCCCCTTCATCGAGCATACCACGCTATTGTATGAACAATAAATTATTTAGGTTAATGGTGGATTTAAGATTATGCTTCAAATATTCTTCGGTAACTGAATGATTTCAAACTTACTTGATGCGTTTTTATGCATAATATGCAGCATTCACAGGCGGCGCTTGCAGTCATGAAGCCCCTTTTTTGAATGGTTTTCTTCAAAACTAGTTTCCGCAAGCAGAATAAGTAGGAACAGCTTGGTTTACGCCGCTGTTTGAGTTCAGGTTTGCTAAGCGGTTTGGGCGTGGGGCACCTTGTCGTATGCTTGCCTTTCTGCTTCAGCCACTTTTTCCCAGACATGTTGAGAAGCGAAACTCAACGCTTGTTTAGAAAGCTCAGATCTAAGGTCTTCGTCGCCGATGATTTTTAATGCTTCAGAAGCCATTAGCTTGCAGTTTCCAACGGGAACCGTCTTAACCAAGCCAGCTGGGAAATTCAAGGTTATCGCAGGTATCTCGTAGGCTACGACTGGCGTGCCACAGGCTAATGTTTCTAGGACAACAAGCGGGAACGCGTCGTGGCTGCTTGGGTACACCAAGACTTTGGCTGCCTTCACAAGCGAGTATAATTCTGCCTCTTTAAGGAATCCTTTGTAGTCCAAGAATCCGCCAACCCCCCTCTGCGTGACCAAACTTTCATACCGATTCTGAAACGCCGCTGAGCCGAAGCGCCCGGCAACTGAAAACTTCAAATCCGGCTTCTTTTTTGCCATTTCCATGACTATTTCAGGCAAGTCGTATATTCCCTTTTCAGGCGCAAGCCTGGAAAAGAAAAAAGCATCTGGCTTTTCCTTGGAGGGCTTTATTTTCCGCATTTTCTCGTTGTCAACACCTACGCCTGGGTGCAGAACAAGCATCCTGCTTTTCCAGCCTCCAAGGTAATGCTTGGTGTCAAGTTCAATTGATGCGCTGACAGCTAAGGGAACAGTGGATTTCAACGCTCGTGCGGCAAGCGCGTAAAACCGTGAATACAAGGCAAACATGTAAAGCCTGCGTTGAAACCCTACTGGTCGCCACTTGGTTGAGGCGTAGGGTGGAAAAAGAGGAAGCTGAAAAACGCACGTCCACGGCAAAGAAAGCTTCTTCGCGGCGAAGTAGGCTTCCAGAAGAAAATCGGTTTTTTCGTGTTCCGAAACTATGAGTTCCACTCGTTCTTTTTTGGCTATGTCAGCTATCACGTTGGCGGTTTCAAAAATCGAAAAGTAGTCAAGCGCCGCTCGGCTGGCACTTCTGAAGTACCGCTCGTACATGACGTTAGGTCGTTTGACACTGTAAATCTTGTGTTTAAGAAGTTTGGCGCTGCCGTCGCGCTTCATCGTCTTCCAAATAAAATCGTCCACAACGATTATCGGCTCAACGCCATATTTGCCAATTCTCTTAAGAACCTCAAAGCTTCTTCTGTCTCCGCCCGTCCCCGTTCTCAGAGGGTTAGCTAGGTACAAGACTTTCATCAAGCCCCAACTCCTCAACCTTTTGAGCGCTGCAGCGAGGTTTTGAGCGTTTCCGCCATGCGCCGAATAAGCATAGTCACTTAGTCGCGTTCTGACTAGATATTATTTTCTGTCTGCTGCATCAGCCATTGCACGTGCGCCCATATTTTCTCGCGGAAAACTTTAGGTTGCAAGATGGAAATCTTTTCCCACAATTCGCTTCTCTGCTTCTCCCATGCAGCGGCGTCAGCGTCTGAAGGGTCCGCCCAACGCGCTATTTTTTCTTTGAGTTCGTCATACGTTTGCCACCTGAACTCTTCGGGAATAAACTCGCCTGTTCCGCCGCTCTTATGAACCAACGTTACGCATCCGCTTGCTAAGCCTTCGATCGGCGAAATTCCGAAGTGCTCGCCCTCCATTAAATGGCAGTAAACGCGGGATTCGCGGTACAGTTTCACCAGTTCCGGGCTTGGCACGTTCGGCTTAACAGCGTAGTTAGCTGGAAGATCTTTTGAGAACGAGTCAAACCATTCCTGCTCGGTTTCTCTTAAGCCGCCGACGCTTAGGAAGTTGAACTGGGGAAGGTCCACTGCCAACTGCTTCATCAACTCGTGCCTTTTCTGGGGAATGAAGCGTCCAACGTAGATTACTCTTTTAAGCCTGTCTTTCAGCGGCGTGGCGCTCCAGAACGGCTCCGTGTCAACGGGCGGGTAAGCAACGATGGGTTCGGGTATGCCGTCTCTGCCCCAGTATTTTTCAACCATTCCCTTAGTGTACTCGCTGTTGCAGAATACCATGTCGAGTTTGCTGATGTCTTTGTCAAGCCACCTCTTGTAAAGCCACAGGTAGGCTTTTCTGCGCATTCCAGAGTTCGCGTAGGAGTGATGTATCTCGGGAAAATGAACGTATGCGAGGTTCTTCTTTTTTTCATCAAACAGCGCCGACTCAAAAGCCGTCATGGTCTGGGTTGAGAACGCGCAGTCGTAATCTAAACCTTTGATTTTTTTGGTCAGCCCGATGATTCTGCTGCGCCTCTTGTAGACCGTGAACGGGGGCTTAACATCTATTCTTTTCCCTAAACTGTGAACGACGATTTCAGCTGGCAATTTTTCACCCACGATCTGAGCATAGCGTTCGGGGTCAAAATCAAACGTCAGCAACTCCACGTGCTCGCCGTGCTCGATTAAGGATTTGATGATGTGGTGGCAGACTCTTTCGCCGCCGCCGTAAATGTCCAAGTTCGGATGAATTACCAGGAATCTTGCCAGATGCCTCGCCCTCTCTTCAGTACAAATCGGCTTTTTATCTAATCAAGATTTCTCTCTTCCCCGCCATTGCTTGCCGCCTCGGTTTTACCTTGCTAATCCGCCGCGTTAGACTCTCCCGCCGACCCATATTTTAAACGAGTTCTTCTTCTGCTGACCCAGTTCATAACTGGAATAAGCGGCTTCTTCAGCGATTGGGGCAAGGCGTCTTTAAACTCCCTCTGCAAGCCTAAGCGAATGGCGACCTTGCCTCTCCACGTCAAGGGAACGTAGTAGCGTGTTATCGGATAGCTGACGAACCCGTTGCTTTCTTTAAACCTGTCAAGCGAGGGATGATTTCCTATTCGCCCGTACATGAGCCACCGTTGCCCTTTGGAGGCGCAGACTTCAACCGCCTTGGCGAGAAGCGCGTTGTTTAAGGCTTTATCCCAGTGCTTCTGCATCGACAGTATCTGCGAAACAACGGCTATGTTGTCGCCGTACAGCATTTGAATGAAGCCGACAAGCTCCCCGTCAAGGTACGCGCCGATGAACGTGGAGTTTTTCGCACCCGCGTACATGTTGCCAGCGACGGTTTCCAGTGGTTCGCCGTAGTGTGAGAAGGCTCTCTCCTGCCTTATCGGGGTTTCATTGTAGATCTTCGATATGCCCTGAGCAAACTGGTCGTTTGGCTCAGCAACAGTTACTTTTACGCCGTTTTTCTCAGCGCGCCTTACCATGTTGCGGGTCTTCTTTCCAACGCCGCTCCACCAACTCTGATAGTCTTTTACTTCAAGCAAGGCAACGTTGTCTTCGCTTTTTACCCAGTTGCTCGAAGGGTTAGGGATCGGGCAGCACCATTTCCTCTCCAGGAAAGTGAAGACGTCAATGTCTCTCTCGGATAAATTCTCAAGGAACGCTTCCGTTGGAACCACATCTCTTTCGTACTCTCTTACGTCGTGCGCCGTTCTTGCGAAAGCGTTCTTCCTTACCCGTAAAGTTTCAAGTTCCTTATCCGTCTCCAAAATGTCCTTCAGCACGTCATAGAAGGGTCCTCTGCCGCTTCTCTTCCCCTCCTTGAACAGCCATTCAGGATGCATGGACAAAACAAAGTTTTGGTTAATCCACGCTTCGGCTTCTTTTTTGCCGCCTTCAAAACCTTTCTGAAAACGTATGGTGTCCAGACTGAACGTGGTGAAATCATGGAAAGATTTCAGCGGGAAATCCTTAGGCACGATTGCTTGCTTTTGCCCAAGTTTTCGACCCCAAAGAAGCTGAGCGAACAGCCGCTTGGTCCCGTGGATGGTGTAGTACTTGATTGTTCTGTTGGTTTCGTTCTCCAGAATTTTCCATTCCCTGTACGGGTCCGTAGCAACGTGCAAAGCCACCTCATGCCTCTCAGGGTTAAGCAAGTCGAGCAGCTTCTTGTCTGGAATCGTGTACGGAGTGAAAAACCAGTAAGCCATGACGTGCCTTGGCGATTGATTAATCATCTTGGCAATAACCCGCGCGTTTTGCAAGTAGCCTCGGCTTTTTCTCTTTTTGATGCCTAACGCTATGTAAAGAAAACTCTTAGCCCTTGACGGGTAGGGGTAATCAACATCCAACCTTAGCCTAATCAACGCCTGTTCATTTGCCAACGACGCTAAATCTCCAGTCCAGTAATCTTATCTCAACAGTTCATTATTAGGCTTTTAGAAAAGTTTTCGCTCCTAGTCATTCTTTTCCAAGGCGAATCGAACAGCCAAGTCTTCTGGGCTATTTAACTGAGCAAGCTAGCTCCGCGAGTACCATCCTTTTGCGAGGCCGATGTAGTTTTCCAGTTGTCGTTTGCCAGCGGTGAAGTCTCCTGTCGCCATAATTATCCACAGCGACTTGGGAACCGCCAACGCGACCCTAAGCAGGATTTGGCGGTTGGTGTATGATTTGACTTTCCTTGCGAGTTTGCCGTTTTCCACGAACTCTTTCCAGGTCATGCCTTCGTGGAAGTAGTGCAGGCAGCAGGGTTCACGGGTTTTTAGCCACTCGTAACCTTTGGCGACGACATGTTGCCCGATGAAGTGGTCTTCCCATTGATGCAAATCAGCGGGGATTTTGATGTCTTTAACCGCTTCCGTCCGCAGCAACGTGTCATGAGTCAGGTAGCGTTTCAGGTTTCTCTGCTGCATAATATAGTCAATCGTGTCTTTGCGGTACAGCATCGCCATCGCCTTGTTTTGGTTATAGACATGCCTGTCACCTGGGATCGTTACGCCCCACAAGCCTCCGACCTTCGGGTTAAGTTGCTTCTGAGCCTCATTAAACCAGTCTTTGCATAAAACCACGTCAGAGTCAACGTGCAGGTGCCAAGTTGTTGCGGCGGCTTCGATGCCTTTCTGACGGGCAGTCGCCCTGTTCCCGCCTGAATCGTCAATCACCTCAACGTTCGCGTAGTTCCGCACAAGCTCCAAGGTTCCGTCAGTGCTGCCGCCATCGATCACCAACAGGCGCCCAACTGGAACATTAGCGTAAACAGAATCCAAACAGTCCTTTAGGCAAGGCTTCATGCTGTTCTTCGTTAGAAAGACAACATCAACTTTTTCCGTCAACAATGGCACCATCGAGGCTATGGACTTGATTCACTAAGCTCTTTGAGACTTAATTTAGTTTTCTGGAAATACGCGTTTGAACTTCGGGAAAAACACCGTGCATTTTTTGGTCAAGATTCCAGCCAGCCTATTAAGATGAGCACGTTGCTGATGAAGTTCGTTTTGGAAGCCTGAAAATCCCTGGTCACCACGAAAATCCAAACTGATTTAGGAATGGACGTCAGAGCCCGCCTGAACACCCGGCTCAACCGGTCGTAATGGTAGACTTTCAGCAGGTGGCCCGTGGTAAAGTAGCCGCTTGTCCGCTGCACGGGAGTGATGTTGTGGAGGCAGTAGGGTTCTTTGACTTTGAGGAAGTCGTATCCTTTTCGTTTGATGTGTTTGCCGATGTAGTCGTCTTCCCATGTGTGTAGGTCGCGTGGAATCTTGATGTCCCGCACCGTGCTGGTTTTGATCAGTGTGTCATGCATCATGTAGCGTTCACTCCGCATCTGCCGAACCATCAGTTCCTTGACGGTTGTATGGTAAAGCTTGGCCATGGCGTAGGCAGCGTTGTAGTAGTGTTTCTCGTTGGGCACTGCAACGCCCCAGACCGCGCCCACGTTATCGGCAACCTTAGCCCATGCCTTCTTGAACCAGTCATCGCAGAGAACAACGTCTGAGTCAACGTGGATGTGCCAGTCGGTTTCAACGGCGTCGATGCCTTTCTGTCGTGCGCTTGCCCTTGTGCCATGTGGGTCACCGATGATTTTGACGTTGGGGTATGTCCGAAGCAGCTCCAAGGTTCCATCGGTGCTTCCTCCATCCACGACAAGAAGCCTGTTTACAGGTACATTACGGTAAATCGACTCAACGCACTCGGACAAACAGGGTTTAAGGCTGTTCTTAGTTAACAGCACAACATCTAACTTCATCGGGTTCACGCGAGCATTGCCCAACTACTGTAACTCTTTTCGTATTAATGTTATCTTTCCAAAGAACAATTCTGCCAGAGAAAAGCCACGCTGAAAAACGCCCTACCCGCACTGCTGCGGCTCAGTAAACTCGTTCTTTTCCCCCGCAAGCTCCTTTTCCAACGCCACAGCCCTCGCCGCAACCTTCTCAACCTCCGCCTGAACAGCCTTGTCTTTGACCTCCTCCTTACGCTTCTCATTGGACTCCAGAATCAAACGCAAAAACTCCGAGTCATAAGCATCCAAAAGCAGTTCAGTGTTCGGAATTAGGCAGTGCCCGCCGATTACGCCTGGAAACATGACGGGTCTATCCAGCCGCACGCGGTGCGTATCCTCAAGGAAATCAACCGTTTCGTTAAAGTCGGCGCCGAAAGCCCTGGAGATCCTGTGCATCTCTTGGAAACAGGCGATCATCCACGCGCGGTAAGTCGTTTCAAAAAGCTTAGCCAGCTCCGTTTCAGTGCAGCCTTTGAGCACCTTCACTTTCAAGCCGAGCTTTTCAAAGTGTGCCTGGGCAGCCTCCGCGGCAGCGGCATCTGCGCCGCCAACGTACTTGCGCCAACGCTTCATCTCCCAGACCATGTGCTCGGCGTTTTTGTGCACGCCACGCGACGGCGAATGCGCCACAAGACACGTGCATCTCGCCGCCACCTTCAACGTGGTTCCAGGAGGAACCGTGCTGTTGACGATGACGAGTCTGGGCTTAAACTCTTCAACGTACCCGACAACGACGTCCACGAATTTTTCCTGAGAATCGCAGGGCAGGCAAACGTGCATAGTGTCCACCTGGCTTGGAATCAGGCTTCGGCTTTGACCAAGCTCGCGCATTTTTGTCTCATCCAAATCCAACCCGTAAACGCCAAAACTCCTTTTCCGCGCGTTCAGCAACGCAAAAAGGGTGTGCCCGATCTCGCCTAAACCGACAACAAGAACCGTTTCTTTGGTCAAACGCTTGCATCCACCATTGGAAACTCAATGGTAAGCTTAAACTATTTAAATCTGGAGCATTAAAGGAGAGCGTATGCTGAATGCAAAGAGAGGCGTAGGCATAGTTACAGGCGCCAACGTGGAGATAGGCGCAAACGTTGCAATCTGGAATTACGTTGTCATCGGCGAGGGCACGAAAATCGGCGACGGCACCGTAATAGGCAGCTTCTGCGACATAGGCAAAAACGTGGCTATAGGCAAAAACTGCAACATACAGGCGCACGTAACCATCTCAAACGGATGCGTGCTGGGCGACGGCGTTTTCATCGCCCCTAACAGTTCACTTCTAAACGACAAGTACCCGAAAAGCAGCTTCATGACGCCGCCAATCATCAAAGAAGGCGCGGTAATCGGCGGAGGAGTCACCGTGCTTCCCGACGTGACGGTCGGCGAAAAAGCTGTCATCGGCGGCGGAAGCGTCGTAACCAAAAATGTGCCACCTAGAACCATCTCTTTCGGTGTTCCAGCCAAGGCCAGAAAAATGAGTCTAGAGGAGTACGAAGCGAAAAGGAACAGTTTCGTTGAAGCGAGGCTTAAGGTGAAGAAATGAAGGTTTGGTACGACGCCTGCACGGGCAAACACGTCAGGTACGGGTCAGCCATCGGACAACGCTTAAGGAAAGCGGGGCATGAGTACGTTTTCACAACGCGCGAACATCCAGACACGCTGCCGCTTGCTCAGATTCTCGGGGAAAAACCCATTGTCGTCGGCAAGTACAACCCCTCAACGCTGTCGTCAAGGCTGATAGAAAGCGCTGAACGAGTCATCGGGTTCGCCGAGCTCTTCAAGGACAACCCGCCAGACGTCGCCATAGCGCACCAGTCGGTTGAGCTTTGCCGAACCGCCTTCGGCTTAGGAATCCCAATCATCTTAACCGCCGACACCCCGTACGCCTCAGCCGTCAACCGTCTTACCTTACCCTTCGCGCACACGGTTGTGGTTTCTGAGGCGCTGCCGAAAAGCTTTGTGACCCAGTACTGTGCAAAAAATCGGGTTCCCTTCAAAGGGGTCGACGAGGTAGCCTGGATTAAAGGTTTCAAGCCGAAAAAAATTGACGCAGAGAAGCCTCTGATAGTTTTAAGGCAGCTAGAAAACAAAGCCGCCTACGCAGGCGGCAGGCAGGACCTCGCCAATGTCATGGCGGAAAAGCTCGCTAAGCTGGGCAACGTGCATTTCATCCAAAGATACAACAGCCACGGCGAAACCTTCGGCGGCAAGGAAGAATTCGTGGATTCGGCGAGCCTGGTGGCGAACGCTGATTTGGTCGTTAGCTACGGCGGAACCATCGCGAGGGAAGCTGCGCTTCAAGGGGTGCCGAGCATAGCCGTTTCGGACATGGCTAAAACAAACGTTAACCGTTACTTAACCAAGAAGGGGTTTCCGCTGTTCGCGACCACGGAGCGAGAAGTGCCAGTGTACGCGGAAAAATATCTTGGCAAGAAATTCAACGTAAAAAGCAAACTTGCTGAGCTGGAAAACCCCGTAGACGTCATCGAAAAAGTTGTCAAAGACTTAAGAAACTAATTTGCGATTTCTCGAATCCCAGAAAAATTCTGCAAGAGAACAGCTTAAGCAACCGTGATTGCCACTTTGTCCCCGGTTTCCGCGTGGAACTTTTCAGCCGCGTTTCCCAAGTTCAATCCAATCTCGACGAACCCGTGGCTGCCTACTAGCGCGATCGGTTCTTGCGGTTTAGCTTGCCCGTAGGCGACGCCGAAAGGCATCTTCACCGTGGCATGAGGCATCTCAACTTTGAGCGTTTTAGCGCTGTTTTCGCCGATTTCTTTCCCGTTTATGTTGGTGATTATGTTGCCGAAGTCGTCGATGTGCAAGATTTCCCCAACGAGAGAGCCGTCTTCTCTGTTAACGACGGAGAACTCTGGCATAACGGGGTCTTTTATTTCTGGTCCAAAGTTTTCAGGCAAGACCCCTTTTGACAGGTAAGCTGCAGCAGGCGCGAAGATGTCTCTGCCATGGAAAGTGCTGGACACCTTAGGCAACATAAACTTGGGATTAGTAAGCTGGTAGACATGCTGGATGCCTTGGGTCTGGGCTGCCAAAACTAAGACGCCGTTGTCGGGTCCGACAAAAAAGCCCTTCTTTGCCCTTATCACGATCGCTCGCCTTTGCGTGCCGACTCCCGGGTCAACGACTGCCAAGTGCACGGTGCCTTCGGGAAAGAACGGCGCAGCGGAAGCCAAAGCGAAAGCGGCAGCGCGTACGTCAAATTTTCCAACTTCATGCGTGACGTCGATTAAGCAGGCGTTTGGGTTTATGGTCAAAATGACTCCTTTCATTTCCGCAACGTAAGGGTTTTTAAGCCCAAAATCGCTGGTTAAAGTAATCGTCTTGCATCAACCACCGTGAACAACTGGGACAAAAACGATTTCGTCCCCATCGTTTAACTTGGTTTCTAAACCGTTCAAAACGCTGATTTCCCTGCCGTTAACCAGAATCAACCCGTTAGACACGGCGTCGCCTGCTTGCTGGTCGCTGAAGGATTTTTCCAGCTCAGGCATCTGTTGACTGATGTTCGCAAGAAGCTCTTTCAGGGAAATTTCTTTTTCGATGTTGACCGTCATCTGGGTTTTGCCTGAGATGTGCCGCAACGCACCGATGAATTTCAGAGTGAGCACCATTGTCTTTCGCTTAACTATAGAGTCTGCGTTTACTTTAAAACTGTTTGCGCGCCGCCTTGTCCCGATATTATGTGTTGAAGAAGGTTGGTGAGCTACTCGTATCTTGCCAAGTACAATGGTTCTTGGGCTGCTTTCCTTCTCTCTGCCAGAGGCATGTCGGTCAAGGAAGCATATTCTACGGTTATGCTCAGCTCTTCTTCTTGTTTTAGATGTTGTATCATGAAACGGCGTTTGTCATCTGATAGAGACTTTGTATGTTTTTCAACTTGGCAACTCATTGACAGTCACTCCTTGACTAAACACGTTGTTGACCTGAACTAAATATAAAACATATGAATTTGAAAGTCATTTCTTATTTTAGGGCCAAGCCAGCGCGCGATAAGTCCACCTGTGCACTTTGCCTCTTCCCAAAATAAGACACCTCAGACCCTTCAAAAGACCAGTTCCCACCAGAGAGGGAAAGAAGGCGTCAATGTCAGAAAAAAGGAAAGAGAAAAAGCCGCTGAATTCAGGTGGGTCTATGACACGGCAGGTGGTTTTTTCCTTTCTTTTTTGAGATTAAGAAAACAGCTGCAACGATGATTACTGCAATAATTAGTGGTGTAAGCACCAAAGAGGGGGTCGCAGATGTTGGGAACTCACCCACAGTCGTAGGTGACTTATTTCCGCCAGAGGCACCAGTGCTTATCGCCCAGACCGTGTTGCTGACGTCGTTTGAAATGTAAACGTATGCTCCACTGGGTGTCACGGCTACCCCGTATGGACCCGCGCCAACCGTCAACGTTTCCGTCACCGTATTCGTTGCCAAGTTCACCACCGAAACAGAATTGCTGTCGGCATTTGTGATGTAGGCATAGGCTCCGTTAGGTGTTATAGCTACAGCGTAAGGCTCGCTTCCAACTGATATCGTCGTTATCACTTTGTTTGTAGCAGTGTCTATGACACTGGTCGTCCCGCTACCGACGTCTGTAACATAAGCGTAAGTTCCATTGGGAGTTATAGCTACCCCGAAAGGAAAGCTTCCAACGGGAATTGTTGCCGTGACCTTGTTTGTAGCAGTTTTTATCACCGAGACTGTTGTGCTGAGGTCGTTTGCCACGTAAACGTATTCTCCGTTGGGCGTTATAGCTACATTGTAGGAACCTAATCCAACAGTTACCGTTGCAACCACCTTGTTCGTAGCGGTGCTTATCACTGAAACCGTGTCGTTGTAGCCATTTCCAACGTACGCGTATTTTCCGTTGGGGGTCAAGGCTACACCATATGGACCAGCTCCAACAGGGACTGTTGCTGTCACGACGTTTGTAGCCGTGTTTATCACCGAAACGGAGTTGCTGCCCGAGTCAGTAACATACGCGTACGCGCCACTGGGCGTTACTGCTACTCCAAAAGGCGCACTTCCAACAGGTATTGTTGCTGTCACCACGTTGGAAGCAGTGTTTATCACTGAAACCGAATTGCTATTGGCGTTAGCAACATACGCATACGCACCATTAGGCGCAATAGCCACGGTGCCCGGCTCCTCGCCGACAGGAATCACCGTCACCAGCATATTTTGAGAAAGGTCTATCACAGAAACCGAGTTGCTAGCGACGTTGGTGACGTAGGCGAATGCTCCATTGGGAGTTATGGCCACCGCGTCAGGAAAGTTTCCAACCGGTATCGAAGCCGCCACTTTATTTGAAGCCAAATTCAAAATTGAAACCGATTCGCTGCCTTCATTTGTAACATAAGCGTATGCGCCGTCGGGAGCGACAGCCACGCCAAAAGGACTGACTCCGACAGTTACCGTTGCCGTCACCATGTTAGCAGCCGTGTTTATGACTGAAACGAAGCCGCTGCCTTCATTTGTAACATAAGCGTACTCTCCGTTGGGCGCTACAGCGACGCCGGCGGGTTCGCTTCCGACTGGTATCGTCGCCGTTACAGTGTTGGTCGCCGTGTCAATGACGGAAACCGATTTGCTGCCTTCATCAGTAACATAGACATACGCTCCGTTGGGTGCCACAGCCACTGCGCCGGGGTAACTTAAAACAGAAACCGTCGCCGTCACTTGATTGGTAGCTGTGTTAATCACCGAAACCGAGTTGCTCTCTTCATTTGCCACGTAAGCGTATGCTCCATTGGGAGTTAAAGCAACAGCCAGAGGCCCGCTTCCAACGGGTACCGTCGCCGTCACTCTATCAGCAGCCGTGTCTATTACCGAAACCGCGTCACTGCCGACGTCCACAACATAGGCATATGCCCCGTTCGGCGTCAAAGCTACTCCATCCGGGTCGTTTCCAACAGAAATCGTGGCAGTCGCCTTATCCGTAGCAGTGCTTATTACGCTGACTGAAGCGCTGCCTTCATTTGTGACATAGACGTATGCGCCGTTGGGACTTATGGCTAAACCAAAAGGGTCGGTGAAACCGTTAATCGTATTCGTGGCGTTTGCAGCTTGAACTGGCTGAGGCAAAACTGCGAAAGCAGAGGATAAGAACAAGATAAGCAGAACAGCACACCCAAGTTTCAAAGCCTTAATTTTCCCATGTTTCATGCTCTCACCTCGCAAGTTAATGCTTCTTTGTTATCCGCACATCGCATAGCAAACGCTTACATTTTAGTCTTAGACATACTTATGGATATTTACTGTTGAAGACCCAGAGAGCTAGTTCAGGTACGCGGAGCAGAGTCATGACTTTTCGTACAAAATTCGAAGTTTTGTCTGCTCACTTTAGAATAAGTAAGGGATTCACTTTACCAACTTCGGAAAACGTGTCGCCTTAAGACTTGAACTTAAAAGTTTTGCAGCCTTTCTTCAGTTAACGTTTCCACGATGTCAGTTGCTATTCCAACGATCGAGTCAGCCTGTTTCAACATCGCGTCGCCGTTCACTTCTTCCAACTGCTGCATCTGCTGAACCACCGATTCGAGCTCCATAAGAAAGCGCAGAAGCGAATCGTTCGTAGCTGGGTTTTTCAAGACTTCTTCACGGATGAGTATCTCGATGAACGCAGGCTCGCCGAGACTGTAGTAAATGGCGTTTCTCGCCTTCCTTATCGCTTCCAAAACCAAGCCTGGGGCCATGTAAGGGATTTTCCGCGCCGCTTCCAACTCGGCTTTCGCTTCACGAAGGTACCTCAGCGCCCACCCCTTCCTATACTGGTCCATCATAAAGGCTTCTCATCCAAGAGTAAATTAATTATTCAGATGGCTCTTCTTCAGTTTCGAGCGGTTCAGTTCCAGCGTTGGCTTTCGCCAGCGATAACGTGCGCGTAATGTAGCCGGCAATCTGATTTCTCACCCGTGTAGTTGTTCCCTCAGTTAGAGTGTCAACTAAATGCTTGTTTTCGTCAAAGTTAGTTGTGAATTTTTCTGGAAAGCGTTCCATCAGTTTTTTGCCAGTTCGTTTTACCTGGTCGGTCTTAACTTTTCCCAAATCCCAAATCCTCGTAGTCAATGTTTTATTGTCTGACGCACAAAAGCGTAAGAGCAATCCTCAATAGATGATAGCTTTAATTTAAGTTTACGCTTAAATGCCTTTGTGCTTGCTTTAGAAAAGCTTTAGCCAAACAGCCGAACCCGGTCAATTGAGTTTCACGTTGAAGAAAACTTGGAAGTTCTCCGCTATCCGCTGGGCGACGTCGTCAACGTTGGTCTTTTTGATTTCAGCGACGGCTTCAACAACGTTGCGGATGAACGAAGGCTTAGTTAATTGCCCTTTGAAAGGTCGCTTGTAGTACGTTACTGGACCGTCGGTTTCCGTTAAGAACTGCGTCAGCGTTACCTTCTCAATGACTTCTCGGATGCCGCTGGAGTAGACTGCTGGTGGCCCTTCGGTGATGAAGTACCCTCTGTCCATGGCTCTGTCCAGCGCGCTCAACGGGTAGCTGAACCAGTGAAGCAGCACCCGCTTGACACGGTACGATGGAAGCAGGTCGATTACTTTGTCAGTTGTTCCGCGGCTATGTATAATCACGGGAAGATCAAGTTTTTCCGCGAGGTGAAGCATTTTGTCGAAAACCATCATTTGCTTTTCCCACGCGGTTTCATACTTGAAGTCCAAGCCGATTTCGCCTATCGCCTTAACCTCGCCTTTGCTTTTCTCGATCAGATCGATTGTTTGCTTAAGCTCGCCTTCAGCGAGGGCGTTCACGTTCCACGGGTGAATCCCCAAGGCGGGGTAAACCAAGCCAGAGTATTTTTCAGCCAGCGCAAGATCGCTTTTGCAGGTTTTCAAGTCCATCGCATTCGTTATTAGAGCTGTGACGCTCGCGTTTTTCGCGTCGGCTACTAACTCCTCTATGTGACCAGCGTATTGGGCGTCTGACAAGTGCACGTGCGCGTCGACTAACTTCATGTTCTATCGCAATAAGGGTCTGCGCTCCTGTATTTTGCTTCTTTGGTCGGCAGGTCTACTCAACGGCTCAGTCGGCGAACAAGCGCGTTTGACAATACAGTGCAGGTCTATGGCGGTGGCAGATCAACCCTTGGGGCGGAAGTTTTACGCAAGAGCGCGACCACTACACCCGCAAAAATGGCAATTACCGAAGCCATGACTATAATTGCAATCTGCTCCCAGCTGAGATTGGTCGTTATCCCTTTTTGCGCCGCGGGCAGGTTCGGGGTTGCTGTCGGGTTCAGTGGGTTTACAAAAGGCGAACTGCTTTGAATTGGCGTCGGTTCAGGCGTAGTAATGGTGGTGGTAGTGGTTGGGTTTCCGATTGTGATGGTTTGTGTATTGCTCCAGCCGCTGTTGCTGACGATAGTCTGGTATTGTTCGCCACAGTATTCTTCAGTGTAGGAGCTGTAACCTGTAATTGCCTCTGCCTGAAAATCGACCCGATCGCCGGGCTGAAGATTCCAGTCTTGTGTGAAAAATGTTACCATGGTGGTGCTTGTGGTTGATGCTTGAACGTTGTTTATTGAGTTGTCGCTGGCGTCTGTGTCGTTCCAATCGTCGAAGTGCCCTTTGCAACGTACATTGTAGTACAAGTAGATAGTGCTGTTCCCAGATAGATAAGGCGTAAACGGTTGATTCTGAATCGTTACAACGATCGTTTCATTATTTTCAGTGTAACCAGGGCTTTCCATGGTGGTTTGTCCATTGTATGGGTTTGTTTTATAGGTCGGTGGTACATAGTAGGAGTTGTTGACGTATTGCACGGTGAAATTCGGCACAGACGGGTTGGCTGGTTGACCGTGTGAAGGATAAATCGTCAACATGGCAAAGGCGGCTAAGATGACAATTGCCTGAAACAGGAGTCTCTTTTTTGGTCCCATGCTTTATGCTGAGGGGCTGTTTGTAATAAAAAGGTTGCAGTAAAGATTTCTTGACTAAACTTAGTCAAAGTTTCTTGACTAAAAAGCTTTTATCGGAACATCTTATGAATGGTTGTTATGCGAACCCAAATTGCGTTGTTTCTAATTTTCGTCATCGTTACTTCAGGCCTGATTATGCTTGAAACTGCGCAGACACAGACCAGCCCTTCCGTTCCCCAATTCACCTTGAAAATCGAGAAGGACTTAGTTCCTAACACCACACGCCAAGTAGAGTTCGTCGACGTCGTCATCCAAAACCCAGCGCCGTACTCCTACTACGCCGTCGTAAATGATACCATAGTAAAGCTGTACTACAACATCCGCTTTAAAGCGCAATCTGCAAATTGGGTAGACACAAACCTTTCAACAACTAATCTCGCTCCGTCAACCACCACAACTACAACCGTGAAATTCGGCGTCGGCACTGTTAATCCCGACCCAGGCGGCTGGAGCATTTGGCTTGGCAGTTCACTGATTAGCGGTCAAGTGGATTTTCAAGTGCGAGGCGTCTACGGATATTACACAAACACGACTTCAGAAACCCCGCCATGCTGGAGACTGCCGCAATACAGTGTTTTCCATGAAGTTGGGGCAAGCGCTTGGAGCCAAACGCAAATAATAGCGATACCGAGCGGCTAAATGCAGTTGCTTCTTGCGTGAAGTCTCAGCGAGTGCTTTAATGTGTCTGTGAAATGAAGCAAAATGATAGAAAAGAAATGATTGCTTCAGGTTAGTCTTCAGCTTTTTTCCAGTCGGATTCGAACCCCGTTCTGAGTACGCCTATGAGGTTGCTGTTGTTTGTCCAAAGAGAAGGGCTTTCACCTAATCCAGTTTCTTTGGAGGTGGTAATCAAGGCTTCTTTATCATCAGACATTATGAAGTGATTCAAGGGTTCATGATGAAACTTGATGTGAACCGAAGTGTCTGCGATAAGTTTTTTCACTTTTTCTTTAAGCAAATCGTCGGGGCATTCTCCCTCAAAAATTAGTCGGATCTGAGCCCCATTCTTTATTGCTTTCTTGTATTCATGTGAAAACTGAGCCAAAATCGGTAAGATTCTTGCTTTGTCTGCAATCAACGCAACTTCTTTTCTCGAGTTAGCAACTAGTTCTGAAGTCTTTGCCAAAATTGCTTTCTTTTCCGCTATCAATATGTAGATGCTTTCTTCTCCAAGAAGCGGCTGCCTCCAATCTTTAAGGGAGAGCCTCTGGACAGTGGTCTTCATGCTCGTTAATCGTTCATCAGATTTATTTTTTTCTTCCGTCACTAAGAGACTTAAAGCATCGGAAATCGGAGTAGCTCGAACCTCAGTTGGTTTACCCATCAATCTTTCAATCAAGCCCATTTTTTCCAGTGACGGCAAAAGTCTATACACGTCTTCCCTGCGCACTTTTGAAAACTTTGCTACTTTTCCCACAGTAGTTTTTTCAAGCTTAAGTATAGCTAAGTAAACCCTTGCCTGATTAAGACTCAAACCCAGACCAAGCAAAAGATCCGTATTTTCATCGTTTGACATGCTTTATTCATTTGATATAAAAGATAGCTATCTACTAATATATCTATTCAATTGGAATATCACTCTGCTTGATTAAGTAGATATCAGATCCAACTAGTCTCATACTAATAGTTTCTTTTTTAAATTTAGTGTACTCTGGAAGTGTAGCCATCTTAACTCCCTTAATGATGATCTCCTTTCCTTCTTTGGTCTTCTTTACTTCTTTCTTACATAGATCATAGCCATGTGTACGCGCAAATTCTTTTAAATATCGATCAAGTATTGGATAGACCTTTCTTACCAATGCTTTCTTCTCTTTCGGATTTAGATTACTAAAGTTCTCTAATTGGAACACTTTCTCAAGGTTTAATCTATATGCATTCCTTGGCATCTTACCTACTAGCTTTATAGCCGCTGCTAGATTAGAGTATTTAGGTTGTTTTCCTTTTCTTATGGTCTTTATTGATTCCACAGGTATGATATCAGCGAATAACTCTTCCTTAAGTTGACTTAGCGCATCTTTATCTATGGTGTTACCTGTAGCATTAATTAAGGGGTCAGACTCGGTCTTTTTTTCTTTTCGCTTCTCTTTTTTTGACATTTCAAAGCCTAAGAATACTATTCTCTTTACTTTGTACTTAAGCATATGGATATGGTCTACATTGCTCAGACAGCAAATAGGTATGGAATAAGACTCGGATATTTTACTAAACTGCCAATCTGTTGTTATACTACATATCTCGCGCGCATGTCAGAGGAAACTGATCCCCTTTCAATAAGCCGCTGTTGAAACTCGATTTTCTTTTTCCAGAGTTTAGGGTCTTCTAAGATTTCTTTACCTGCTTCATTAGTTCTTTCAAGCGTCTCATGTAAGCTGAATAGGTGTTTCTAGTGCTTTTCTTTTGATGACTAAGGAAACTAGTAAGTTTATAAATAGAATTTACGGTTTTATGCTCCTTATTTGCAATATGTTTAATTATTTTGCCATACTTTGATGCGCTAACCTTAAATAGGGCTTTAAAAAGAAAAAGAAGCTGCGGAGAAGTTGTTATGACTGAATTAGAAATAGCCGTAGCTCCCATGCACCGTTTATGCAAGAAAGCGGGGGCAGACAGAGTAAGTGAAGCAGCAGCAAAAGAACTTGCAAAAGCTCTTGAAGAAATCGGCATAAAAATCGCCAAAGAATCACTGGATTTTGCGATGCACGCAGGAAGAAAAACCATCAAAGCGGAAGATATTGAGATCGCCGCTAGAAAAGTCATGGGAAGATAGTAACCTAATAACGAAGTTCCTTCCTTTCTTCTTTTTTTGTAAGCCTTCGGCATCTATTTTTCGGAAAAACTGCAGCTGCTTATTCACGGAGTTTTACTTGTTTTAGCACTATTTTTCTTGGAAGAAAACCATACCGAGCGTAAAAGCCGAACGCGTCTTCGTTGCCAGCACCGACTTCAACAACCTTTGTTTCTGCACCTTCCGCATCCAGCCACGCCAGAGCCTTTCTGAGTAAGGCATCGCCCACTCCGAGACCCCTGTAGTTAACGGCTACAAATATTGACTCTATTTCGCCCATTCTACACTGGCTAACGCTGCTTACGCAGTAGCCCACGTTTTGGCCTGACCCGTCATCCACGGCTATGTCCACCCGCATTTTACCGCCTTTCATCTTCCCCAGCAAAGCAGTTTTTCTTTTTTCAAAAGTCAACTGCTGGTAGTCCTGCTTGAAATCCTTTGAAAGTTGCAGGTGATGCTGGTTCAACCCTTCCCATAACAACGCGATGTCGCCGAGTAGTTGCTGGTCACCGTGAATGTAGCGTATTTTAGGCGTGTTGCTTGTCAATTCAATGCACTTTTGGCTTATTGTACGCTGAACTAGGAAATAACGTTTCATCTAGCTGCGGGTTACCCGAAAAATGAAAGGGCCCCGTTAAAACTTTTGGATTTGAAACGTAATTTAAGCAGTTGCTGATGAGTCCCAGAGGAACTGGAAGTACTCCCGCGCGAAGCCGACTAGGCCGACGTGGTTGCTCCAGATGACAAGGGTGGGTTTGTCTTCGCCTAGGAACAGCATGGCTTCTTTGCCGTCGGCGATTATGCCGCCTCCGAACATGTGGTCGCGAATCCGCAGCTCGTTGATTGCAGGGTACTTTTTGAGGAAAACCCAGTCGTCCCGTTCACCCGCCGCCATAAGCTTCACGCTCACAGTTTTCTTCAAGCCGCTGCCCAGCAGAGGCTCAGCCAACGCGATTACGGGTTTGGCGAATTGGGGCGCGGCGATGACGATTTCTTTGGCTGCTTTGCCAAGAACCTCTTCCAGCTTGCCCAAAACGGCTTGTTGCCCGCGGAGAATCAACATGTCGGGGCGTTCGACGAGTTCCCGTTTTTCGTAGAGCGGCTGCAGGGTTTCGGCGACGGTGTTTTCCCAGTTCAGGTACTTGTCTTCGAGCCTTAGCTTTGTGGTTCTTGCGGCTTCAAGCGGAGGCACGGGGAAGTACTGGTAGGGGCGGGTTTCGCTGCTTTTTATCCAGCCTTTCTCTTTGAGCGAGTTGAGAACCTCATACATTTTGCTGTAGGGCACTTTGGCTTCCTTGCTGATTTCCATAGCCGTCATCTGCCCCACTTCCAGAAGCGCAGTGTAGGCATCGATCTCGTAGGTGTTTAAACCCATTTCACGAAGGACAGCGCGAGAGTTTTCGTCAACCGACATCTCTTTCACCCCAATAACCGTAGGAAACGTTTGGAAACCTTATTATCGCAACTTCACTCTTAAGGACTTCGCAACCTCTTAGATGACGGAAGGCAAAAAAAATGAAAGATATCAAACCCACAAGAAGCATCTGCCCTGAATGCCTAAAGGCTATAGACGCCACAATCTACGAAGACGACGGCAAAGTCTTCATCAAAAAAGACTGCCCAGAGCACGGGCACTTCCAAGAACTCTACTGGTCAGACTACGACCAATACATGCGTGCGGAAAAATTCCGCTACGACGGTGAAGGCATGGCTAACCCGAGAACAGAGAAAAAGAACGGGTGCCCCTACGACTGCGGCATCTGCCCCGAGCATAAGTCTCACACGGCGCTTGCCATAATCGACGTCACAAACAGGTGCAACCTAACCTGCCCAGTCTGCTTCGCCAACGCCGCGGCAGCAGGCTACGTTTACGAGCCGACCAAAGAGCAGATCACGGGAATGCTGGAGAACCTTCGAGCCAACAAGCCAGTGCCTGCCACGGCGCTTCAGTTTTCAGGCGGAGAGCCGACGATACGCAAAGACCTCTTCGATTTTGTTCGGAAAGCAAAAGAGCTCGGCTTCAGCCACGTGGAGGTCAATACGAACGGTCTTCGACTCTCGCAAAGCGTGGAATACTGCAAGCAACTCAAAGAGGCAGGAGTCAGCACAATCTACCTGCAGTTCGACGGGTTAACCCCTGAAGTTTACAAGTTCATCCGCGGCGTCGACCTTTTAGAGATAAAAATGAAGGCGATCGAAAACCTCCGTGCGGCAGGGTGGGACAGCATCGTCCTCGTCGTCACGCTGGTTAAAGGCGTCAATGACAGTCAGCTTGGCGACATAATCAACTTCGCCGCCAGAAACTTCGACATAGTCCGATGCATCAACGTTCAACCCGTAAGCCTCTGCGGAAGGTTACCGCAAAGCAAACGGGAAAGCATGCGCATCACGATCCCAGACTTCATGAAGAAAGTCGAGGAACAAACGGATGGAGCCATCAAGGTCTCAGACTTCTATCCAGTGCCAACGGTGGTGCCAGTTTCAAAAGCGGTCGGAGCCCTAAAAGACAGGCGGTACCTTGAGTTCACAGCTCATCCGCACTGCGGCATGGCAACGTACCTTCTGATCGAAAACGGCAAAATCGTTCCCATCACAAAGTACGGCAACATCCCCAAGTTCATCGGAGTGATGAACAAGGTCTACGAGACAGCTTCGAAGGGAAGCAAGAACAAAGCCAAACTGCGCCTAATCAGCTCGGCGCGTTACATAAAGGTAGGTTTCCTGAGAAAGTACGTTTTAGGCGTGATAACGAAGGGCGACTACGACTCGCTCGGCGACCTGCAGCGACAATCCATTCTGCTTTCGTCGATGCATTTCATGGATCCCTACAACTTTGACCTTGAAAGAGTGCAACGCTGCCTAATCCACTACGCCGTGCCAGACGGGCGCATAATTCCTTTCTGCACCATGAACAGCATCCACAGAGCTGAAGTTGAGAAGAAACTTGGCGTACCCATCAAAGAGTGGAAAGAGCAACATAAGGTTGAAATAAGCCAGCCATTCTAGATGTTGAGAACAAAACATTCAAGGTGAAAAAACTTATGGGTGGAAAAAAGAAACTCGGCATAAAGCAGATGGAAAAGCAGCAGGTCACTCAAGACGAAGCTAAGGCACAGGACAAGAAGAAAGAAAAAGCAGGTCCTCCGAAAGAGCGGAAAGCCGCAAGCATAATGGCGCCAGACGTGAAGGACAGCAAAGTCATCGCTGAAGTCAAGAAAATGAACGTTTTAACACCGTACGCCGTTGCGACACGCTACAACATGCGAATCAGCACAGCAAAAGACTTTCTGGAACAGCTCGAAACATGCGGCGCGATTCAACTCGTATCTGGAAGCCACAACCTCAAGATCTACAAGCCAGCAGCTTAAGTCTGCTAAGGCATTACCCTTTTAGTTTTCTTGAAAAAAATCGGAGAGTTTTTGTTTGACAGATTTCCCAGAAAGAGTTTACACTGCTGAAGAAGTGAAAACCGCTAAAGAACTAGTCGACCAAGGGTACAAGCATAACCTCACAGTTGAAGGCTCAACTGGTTTTAAAGAAAAAATCAACCAGACACTCGACCTGATCGAGACAGCGGGTTACTATGACTTCTTGAGAGCGTACATCCGAAAAATAATGGAAATTGACGGCTTAACGCAGCTACGGGAAACCGAAGTCGCCATTTGGGCAAACAAGTTCGCCGTTGACAACCCAGTTGACGCCGCCAGCCTGTTTGTGCAGAAGGCTTACAGCATGAAAGAATACCTGGAAGGCGAACTCTACTACGGCGGCAACGCAGAGAAACGTTCAGTCGCCAAACGCGTCGAGTTCCTGCGGGACCTCAAAGACAAAAGCGCTGATGGAAACGTCAAAGAAGAGTGCGAACGGCTGCTTCAAATGTGGAAGGAAAGCTCGTTAGCGTTTTAGCTGGTAAGCAGTTCAACGCGTATTGTTATTCCGCTTTTAATTTCCTTGAAAACCTCCAAGTTGCTCGTTATCTTGCCCAGTATGCTCACGGGGCTGTAAGGCTGCGACTTGCCATAGAAGACGCACAAAGCGCCGCCCATAGGCCAAAAAGCGATGGTGCCCGCTTCAACGGTAGGCTTGGCTTTTTCTTCACCCATCTTAATCGGGATTTCAAAGTAAACCTCCTCCTTCCAAAGCGCGGCTCTGCCTTCAATTGGGAGCTTACGGGTCAGGTAGTCAATGGTTCTTGGCGCTAAAAACCTGACAAGTTCACCTTCGGCGTGACCTAAACCTTCGATTACAAACTTCACTTTTATCCGTGAAACGTCCCCCGATTCAGTGCTCAATTGCTTTCATGCTCCTTCAAACAAAATCCAAGTAAATTAAGGGTTCTGGCTATTCATAATGCAACGTTCGATTTAACTGTTACAGTTACTCACGTCGCCGAGAGCGAAGGGGGTCCAGAAGCAGCCACGCTACAGTAGGCTTAGCAATGTTTTTCCTATGTAATCAACCTGTTCAGAGGTGACTGCTGGATGGATGGGCAGGGAGAAAACTTGTTTTGACGCACTGTCCGTTTCAGGCAGCTTTGCGCTTTTGAAGTTTTCACGGTAGAACGGCATCTGATGCACGGGGTTGACGTAGTAGGCTTCGGCGCCGATTCCCTGTTTCTTTAACGCATCCAAAATGCCGTTGCGTTCTGTTTCTGTTCCGTTCTTCAATCTAGCAGTGTAGAGGTACCAACTGTGCTGGCGGTCCTTGGATTCGTAGGGCAAGATGAGCCTGCTGCTTTGCTCAAGTATCTTTGTCAGTTGCTGCGCGTTTCGGCGGCGTTTAGCCACAAAAGAGGGCAGTTTATCCAGCTGCACGTTGCCTATCGCAGCCTGCATTTCCGACATGCGGTAATTGTTGCCAAGAATCAGCGAGGCGTACTTGGCTTTTTCTCCATGCGTCCTGATCATCCGTAGCGTCTCGTCCAATTGATCGTTGCTTGTCGTGACTAAGCCGCCTTCGCCAGTTGTCATGTTTTTGCTTGCGTACAGGCTCCAGCAGGCGGCGTCAGCGTAGCTTCCAGCTGGTTTTCCAGCGTAAGTTGCCCCGTGCGCTTGGGCAGCATCCTCAACCAACGCTAAACCGTGCTTCTCGGCAATTTCTCTTAAGGGATCCATGTCGGCTGAGAAACCGTAGAGATCAACGGGCAGAATAGCCTTGGTTTTTTTGGTTACCGCCTTTTCAGCCGCGCTGGGCGACAGATTGTAAGTTGCAGGGTCGATGTCGGCGAAAACGGGTTTCCCGCCTGCCAAAACGACGGCTTCCGCAGTGGCTACGAAAGTGAAGCTGGGCAGGATGACTTCGTCGCCTTGTTTTACGCCGCAAGCCATTACAGCCGAGTGCAACGCTGCGGTGCCTGTGTTGACGGCTACGGCGTGTTTTGCGCCTGCGAGTTTCGCGAAGTTTTGCTCCAGCCTCGTTACTTCTGGGCCTGCTCCAAGCCCGCTTGTCAGCATTCCACTTCGCAGAACTTTAACCACTTCTTGGATCTCTTCTTCGCCTATTTGCGGCATATTAATGGGTATCAAAGGTTAAGCCTCAACTTACGGAATAGGTATGGCTGTGTGGTATATTTCGATTTTCCAAAATCTTTAACCGCAGGCTACTCGACGCTGATGTTCTGTACGATCTTGTAGTCGGTCACAACCCTAACGCCGCGCGCTCGAAACTCTTCATCAAGTTCCGCGTCGCCAGTGTCAACCCTCAAACTCTTGAGCCTGTCCAACTTGCTTTTAGTCGCAACCACAACAATCTTGTCTAAGCCGACCTGGCGGATAACTTTGGCGCTTATCTGCTGGTTTCCCCTTCCGAAAATGAAGCCCTGACCGCCAATCGGCGTAACAATAATTTGGGCAGTTTTTCCCTTTATGGTTTCAAGTATTTGCCGCTCGTTTGCATCACGCTGGATTATTTTCTTGTTTTGGAAGAGGTCCACGCCGAGAAGGGTTTTCTTCTCATCTAAAAGGTCGCTTATGGTGCGGGTTGTGGTTCCCGGTCCCACAATGTAAATGATTTCTGGTTTCATTTCCTCTATGATGTAAACGGCTATTGCCGCTTGGTTGCGTACCTCGCTTTCGGTCATTGGGCTTTCAAGCTTGTTTCCTTGGATCAAATGCGGCTCGTAGGGGCTAAGCATGTAACCGTAAAGCTCCGCGGAAAGATGACCTGCCCTGAAGGCTTCCTCATCGATGTCCATTACCTCTGCTTCCCGCAGCGGCAAGCCATCCCAAAGGAACACGAGGGCAACTCTTGCGGCGGCTTGAGGAGTCACGGCGAATAGGGCGCTGTGCATTTTGACGCCTGTCGGAACCCCAAGCACGGGAACTTTCAAGCCGACGGCTTTCAGTACATCACGGGCTGTCCCGTCGCCGCCGCAGAAAACCAGCAAATCAACCCCAGAAGCCAGTATTCGTTTAGCGATGATTTCGGTGTCCTCACAGGAAGTTTCCTCTTTGGTTTCGCCCTCTACCTTGAAGGTAAAGCCGCATTTCCTTGCTTCACCCTCGCCCATCTTGCCAGCGCCAACAATCAATCGCAGGCTCTCTTTTGCCGCAACGATTGCGGCGAGAAACGTTTCTGCCTTATGCGACGCTATCGGTTTCGCGCCAAGGGATATGGCTTTGTCAAGGATTGTTTTGCCGTCTGTTCCTTTTAACCCGACGGCACCGCCCATTCCTGCGACTGGGTTAACGATGAAACCGACGGTTTTGGTCGGCAATTGCTGGGGTTCCGTCAACTGGGTTAACCTAAGTTGGTATTGGGCTGCTAGGATAAAAAGAAAATGCGACGTTAACTGACGTATTTGGATCCAAATAGGGTTCTATTTGGAACATCTAGAAAACCGTAGGGGTAGGCTGAACGAAAAAAGAAAATCGACGGGAAGGCTAGACCAAGCGGTCAGTGAAGTTGTTGATGATGAAGAAGAAGATGATGGAGTATTTTCCTTCTTTTCAGAAAGAAAAAGGGCACTATCGGACTAAAAACAGTCTTGAACGCAAAAAAGAAAAATAAAATAGGAAAAGGGGGAAAGAGCGTTGATTTAGAGTGTTTCGCAGCTTATGTATTTCTTGTTGACTTCGTCGAGCCACGGGTACAGGTTGTGAAGCTTCTTCATCGACTCTTCAACTCTCTCGGTCGGGTACTCGTAAGGCTGCAGGTTACCGCTGAAGTACTCGTCGTACGCCGCCATGTCAAAGTAGCCGTGACCGCAGAGCACGAACAAGATGGTTTTCGCCTCGCCCGTCTTCTTGCAGCGCAAAGCCTCGTCAATGGCGCCTTTGATCGCGTGGGACGGCTCAGGTGCCGGAATGATGCCTTCGGTTTGGATGAACAGTTTCGCCGCGTCGAAGACTTCCAACTGGTTGAACGCTTCCGTCGTCATCTTCTTCTCTTGAACAAGAACGCTAATCGTCGGAGCAATGCCGTGGTAGCGGAGCCCGCCTGCGTGGATGGGCGCGGGTATAAAGTCGTGGCCTATCGTGTGCATGGGCACAAGAGGCGTCAGTTTCGCGGTGTCGCCGTGGTCATACTGGTAATATCCCTTTGTAACTTTTGGGCATGCGGTGGCTTCAGTTGCAACAAATTTGGTTTCTTTGGGCGCTTTTTTTGCGACCTTGTCGTGGTAGAAGGGCCACATGAGTCCTGAGAAACTGCTGCCTCCACCTATGCACCCGTAAATCACATCGGGGTAATCATCAACCATTTCAAGCTGTTTCTTGGCTTCTAAACCTTCAACAGTCTGATGCAAGCAAACGTGGTTGAAGACGCTGCCTATGGCATAGTTGGTTTCCTCTTCGTTCACGAGGGCATCTTCGACCGCTTCACTGATGGCTATGCCGAGACTGCCAGTGCTATCTGGGTCTTCAGCAAGGATTTTCCTGCCTGCTTCTGTCTTGTTACTTGGGCTAGCAATGCATTCTGCGCCGAAGGCTTTCATCATCATCTTTCGGTACGGTTTCTGATCATAGCTTGCACGCACCATGTAAACGGTGGCTTTGAGCCCGAACATCATGGTTGCAAACGCCAAGGCTGAACCCCACTGACCCGCCCCGGTTTCTGTTGATAGGCGTTTGGTGCCTTCTTTCATGTTGTAGTATGCTTGGGGTACGGCGGTGTTGGGTTTGTGGCTTCCAGCTGGGCTTACGCCTTCGTACTTGTAATAGATTTTTGCGGGCGTTTTTAGCGCTTTTTCCAGCCCGATGGCTCTGAAAAGTGGTGACGGTCTCCAGATTCGGTAGACCTCTCTGACTTCTTCAGGTATGTCTATCCATCGTTCTTGGCTGATTTCTTGACCGATAATTGCTTTTGGGAATATTCTTGGAACGATTCCGACGCCTGGCTGCTTTGTGGCTGCATCGATGAATGGTGGGAGCGGCTTAGGCAAATCGGGGACGATGTTATACCACTGTTTGGGTATGTCGCCTTCTTTAAGTAAGATTTTTCTGTCTGGCATTTTTTTCGCCTTTTTTACTTTAAGCTATGAAATGTACGTTTCAGTTTTATTTAAGGCTTTTGTGTACATATTTGTACGTTGAAAACGTAGCAACACCTAAACAACACATTTATACAGAAACGAACAGAAACATACAGAAGCGAAGCAAAATGTGGAACATGATTAAAGATCAATTACAGGAATACCCCGAACGCCTCAAAGTTGCACGCGTCCTAATAGAAAACGGACTAAGCGTACAAGGAAACAAGGTATGCCTAAACCAAATCGAAATCCCGCCCGTGCGCATAGCAAGAGCCGCGGGGGTAGATCGACGAACCGTAAACGAAACGTTACGTACAATAGAGGCTGACCCTGAACTCAAACTAATCTTTGAAGAAATACGTCCCGCAGGACACTCGCTCAAAGAAATAGCCAAGCACCTCAATCTGGGAGTCTTAGAGATTACGCCTGTGAACGCGATGTCGCCGGGAATCCTGTCCAACGCAGCCATGATCCTCAACAGGGCGGGACTAAGCATCAGGCAGGCGATCGTGGATGACCCTGAACTCTCGCCTGAGCCTAAGCTTACCCTGATAGTTGAGAAGAAAATTCCAGGAGAACTAATCTCCGAGCTGCTAAAGACACCTGGAATAGCTAAAGTCTCTGTCTATTAAAGCCGTGGCAACAATGAAAAAAAGAAGAACCGAAAAACTGGCAAAATGATGCAAAAAGCGCTCGCATAGGCTTTAGTCGTCAATCCTCGCCTAGAAAAACTTATATTGCTAGTAATATTTGTTGTTGTTCGCATTATAAGTGGAGGTTACTTGATTTGTCATCATTTCCAACGCAGGCGGGAGGAATACCTGTTCTTGTTCTGAAAGAAGGCTCAAACAGGTCCCGTGGGAAAGAAGCACTGCACGGTAACATAACTGCCGCTAAAGTTGTGGCTGAAAGCGTCAAGAGCGCTTTGGGTCCGAAAGGCATGGATAAAATGTTGGTTGACAACTTTGGAGACACTACGATAACGAGTGATGGCCGCACGATTTTGGATGAGATGGATGTTCAGCATCCAGCCGCCAAAATGCTTGTTGAGGTCGCCAAGACCCAGGATAACGAAGCTGGCGACGGAACAACATCCGCCGTTATAATTGCAGGCGAACTTCTAAGCAGAGCAGAAGAGTTAATCGACAAAAATGTGCACCCAACAGTAATAATTGACGGTTACAGGAAGGCAGCTGAAAAAGCGCTTAAAACCCTTGAGAAAATAGCTCTGCCAGTAGACTTGAAATCACAGGACTTTCTGAAAAAAGCCGCCACAACTTCCATGGGAAGCAAAATCGTCGCTGAACACAAGGATTACTTAGCTGATTTGGCCGTTAAGGCGATGCTTGCAGTCGCGGAAAAGCAAGGGCGCGTTTACAAGGTTGATGTTGACGACGTAAAGGTTGAGAAGAAGACAGGCGAGTCACTTAATGATACAACACTTATTAACGGCATAATTTTAGATAAGGAAATTGTTCAGTCGGGCATGCCTAAGCGGGTGGAGAAAGCGAAGATTGCATTAATAGACGTTTCTTTGGAGATTGAGAAAACCGAGTTAGATTCTAAGATAAACATTGAAAGCCCAGACATGATTGAAGCCTTCCTCAAAGAAGAAGAAACGATGCTCAGAGACATGACAAACAAAATCTTGGCTTCAGGAGCAAACGTAGTCATATGCCAAAAAGGCATAGACGACATGGTTCAGCATTTCCTTTCAAGAAAAGGGGTAATAGCGATTAGGCGAGCCAAGAAGTCAGACATGGAGAAACTCGCGAGAGCCACAGGTGCAAAAATAGTTTCAAGCATAGACGATATTTCACCGTCAGACCTTGGATACGCTGCTTTGGTTGAGGAGCGCAGGATCGGCGACGACAAGATGACTTTCATCGAAGGCTGCAAGAACCCTAAGGCAGTAACCATCCTAATCAGGGCCGCGACGCAACGCATGACCGCCGAGGCAGAACGCTCAATCCACGACGCACTTTGTGTTGTCAGAGACTTAATTCAAGAGCCTAAAATTGTCGCTGGAGGAGGCGCCCCAGAAATGGAAATGGCAAGCGTACTGAGGAAGTATGCTGAGACGGTGCCAGGAAGAGAGCAGCTTGCAGTTAGAGTGTTCGCAGAAGCCCTCGAATCTATACCTGTAACGCTGGCTGAAAACGCTGGCTTAGACCCAGTTGACATACTTATAGAACTTAGAACCAGACATGAAAAAGGAGAAACATGGGCTGGCATCGAGGTTTTGGAGGGCAAAGTTCAAGACATGTCAAAAGTAAACATTTTCGAGCCGTTATCAGTTAAAAAACAAATAATAAAATCCGCAAACGAAGCAGCATCCATGATACTCAAAATCGACGACGTTATCGCTTCAGGCAAGATGAAGGGACCACCGACACCGCCAGGCGGAATGGGCGGCGGCATGGGAGGCATGGGTGGAATGGGCGGCATGGGCGGATATCCAGGCGCTGGAGAGTACTAAAATACGTCAGAAAGAAAAATAACAGTTGGACCACCAAAAATCACTCGTTTCGAGAAGGCAAGGATAGTTGGAGCTAGAGCACTTCAAATCTCGATGGGAGCACCGATCTTGGTGGATGCAAACGAAAAGACTAACCCCATCGACATAGCGTTAAAAGAACTTGAGGCTGCGATACTGCCGATAACTATCAGGCGCACTTTGCCAGACGGAACCTACCAAGACATACCGTTAAAATGGCTGCTAACTTAAGCTTCAATTTTTTTCCTTCAGTTCTTCCAGTTCCGCTTGCGCTTCACTAAGGGTGTTGCTGATCTGTTTCCAGTGGGCTCCTTGCCAGTAGATTTGCCCGCAGTTTGGGCACTTCCAGAAATTATCATAGTATGTGTACGTGTTCTTCTGCAATTCACCCGAAAGCTGCTCTTTCGGAGTAGCCTTAAGCTTTGTGTTGCAAACTGGGCAGTTGGACTTTTCCATATCAATCTCCAGCGCTAAACCATATCGGTTGGCAACTTCCGCGAGCCTTGCAGATTCTGATGTTCCTTCAACGAAGAAAGCGTCAATGCCCTTGGCGGCGGCGCGTTGGAAAAGCTCCAAATCTTTAGTCAGTAAAACACGACTTTCCTTCTTCGCCAAGTCGAGAAGCTCATTATCGTTTAGCTCAACATTGTACGTTACGTCTTGACCCAGCATGCGTAGCCAACGTGCCATTTTTCCCAGCATGCTATCCGCTAAGAACTTCACTGGTTGACTCTCCGAGCAATTGAGCCGCTGCCCGGCTTTGCAACTATTTCTCCTTCGTCAAAGACTAGCAAGCCGTTAACGTATGTTTTCACTGGTTTGCCCTGCACTTCCCACCCGTCATACGGGGAAAATTTGGCTTTAGACTTGAACTTTGAAGCGTCAATCTTAAATTTACTGTTAAAATCCACAACCGTCAAATCCGCGTTTTTACCATACTCCAAGCGACCCCGATCTTTCAAACTGTAGATTTCCGCGGGTTTCTCGGCGAGAAGCGAAACCGCTTGGTTTATGGATAAACGGTTCTTTCTAACCTGCGTCAATATGAGAGGCAGAGTCGTTTCCAGACCTGGAACCCCGATTTTGACGTCCCAAACGCTGCTCGCAGACTTTTCGCTTAAAGCGTGCGGCGCATGGTCGGAGCCTAAAGCGTCAACCCAGCCCTGCTCCAAGCCTTTCCATAAAGCGTCAACTTGGTCCTTGCTGCGAATCGGAGGCGCCATAATCGCCAGTTGCCCGTAACGTTCCAGATCAGCCGTTGATAGCAGAAGATGGTTAGCGGTAACTTCGCAGGTTACTTGTCTTCCCGTTTTTCTTGCCTCTGAGATGGCGTTTAAGCCTTTTTCTGTTGACACATGGCAGAAATGCAAGTGAACATCCGTTCGGGCACTTATTTTCAGCAGGCGTTCAACGGCTTTCACTTCGACCTCTTCGGAATGTGCCTGTTGAAAAGCCGTGGTGCCGCTTTTTTTGGCTTGCCTGAGTTTTTCCTCGTTTGCTGCAAGCAAGGCTCTGTCTTCAGCGTGCAAAGCCACGGGCACGTTCAACGGTGCCACCTCCGTGAAGGCGTCAAGCAACTCCTCATCTTCGTCGATGTTTAGTCCCCCGATCTGGGAGCCCATGAAAAGCTTAAAGCCAACTGCACCTTCAGAAACGATGTCTTGGGTTTCAGCGATTTTCTTGGGGAATTCCGAGTAGAACCCAACGTTAACCAGAATCCTTCTCTGAGCCAACGCTATTCGATCTCTAAGCGTGACGGCGCTCATCGTGACGGGTTCGTTGTTGGGCATGTCCAAGACGGTGGCGAAGCCTCCTGCGGCTGCGGCGGCGGTTCCCGTTTGGAAATCTTCCTTGTAGGCTTTCCCCTCGTCTCGAAGGTGCACGTGCTCGTCTATCAAGCCGGGCAGCACGAGCAGGCTCTTAAGGTTGGTTTTTTCGTCGGCGCTTGGCATCTGGGTTTCTTTTCCGATCTTGAAGATTTTGCCTTCTTCAACTGCGATGCTGCAGTCAACGATTTGCCCGTTGAGGTAGGCTTTGGCGTTTGTGAGGACAGAATCAACGATCACTTCAGTTCACGGTTTATTGATTAGCGGCTGGTTAGGTTAAAAGTTTATCTTAGCCAGTCTGGGATAAGAGAAAGAAAACGATGGTTGACCCGCAAATGGTTCGGCGTTTGAAAAAGTCTGGTTTCAAGAGAGCGCTGGTTGTTGTTGATGTTGTTGATGATACAGTTGTTTTCACTCTGCCCCAAAAAGACCAGAGTGTAACTGTCAAAGGAAGCAAAACCCTTAACTTTTCTGACGCCGAGTTAATTGCACATGAAAGGGGAATGACGATTTTTTCACGAAAGCAGGATGACGTGTTCTCAAAACTGTTTCTTTTTATTTTAAGGCTGGCTGTTTACTCAAAATCTACGTTCTTGACCATGACAGCCCTTTCTTTGTTCGGTTTAATCCACGGTGTCGCATGTGTTCCAAGAAAAAGAGCAAGCGCAGTGAAAAGCCTCCTGCGTTACGGCGTTGCGGTGCTCCAGCACGCGTTAGGCGCATCAGCCCACAGCTCGCTGTGAGGATAATTGGCGAGTTTACTTTTCTTGTTCCAACTCTACGCGGCATTCGTCGCAGATGTTTTGTCCGTTACGTTCTTTGAGGCTTTCAGAGTAAACGTTGCAGCGGTCACAGTACCCTGAAAGAGGAGTTTCTTCAGACTCATCCGCTCTTGAAGCGCCTTCAATGCGTGACCTCTCCTGAATGATCTCGATGAGTTCAGGCATTACGCCTAAAACGTCTTTGGCAGTGATTATGCCGACGAGGTTGCCCCTGTAGATAACGCCGAGCCTCCTAATGTCAAGCCTGTTCATTCTTCTCGCCGCTTCACTTATGGTCGCTTCAGGTTCAATGGTGACCAGGGGAGTCGTCATGATTTCCTCGACCTTCACAGTGTCAGGCTTTAGGTTTTTAGCTAAAACCCTAACGACCAAGTCCCGCTCCGTGATTATTCCGATCGATTTGCCAGCTTTGTTGGTGACTATTACGCAGCCTAAATCGTTCTTGTCCATGGCGGCGGCAGCTAGGTCAGAAGTGGAAGTTTCATCCATAGTTACCACGGGGCTGCTCATCACGTCTCGCACTAGCATCTTTGTTCTCAATCCGATTTCAGACATTGAAAGTTCACTTCGAACAATTATTAGGAGACTTAACTCCAATGCAACAATAAAGAAACGCATAATTTAAGATTTGCTTAGACAAGAATCTGCGCCCGTGAAGTTTTATTAGACTCTTTACCGTTAGGACAATATGCCCAACGGAGAACTATTTATGCTGACGACAAACGCTGAAAAACTCATAAAAATGTCAGTTATGGGCGAAATAGCCAGCCCAACCATCAGGTCAGTCTACAACGTTTCTGCAACGGGGCAGCCGCTAGTGTTGCCAGGTGTAGGCGGCATAACCTACAACCTGAGGGTCGGGGATCCAGCGTGCGATTGGGAAGCTGACCATGTGGAGCCAGGGGTTAGCGTGGAAAACAAGGAAAACGATGCGCGGTCTGGACAGGCTGCTAACACCGCTTTCAACGTGCTGTCATGTATCGGGAACACCGCGACAGTGGCTAATGGCGACGCTAAAGGCGCTATGGGAACCGTAACGGGCAAGCATGGCGGAATCGAGCATGTGCTCGTTGATTTTCCCTCAGGGATTCTGGAAAAGCTTCTGATAGGCGACAGGATTCTTGTGAAGGCTTTCGGCGTGGGCTTAAAACTGCTTGACTTTCCAGAAATTAAAGTCCTGAATATGGACCCAGCTTTGCTTGAGGTTTGGGATCCGCAGCCAAGGGGGGACAAGCTTGAGGTGCCTGTCACACATGTTGTTCCAGCAGCCATAATGGGTTCAGGCTTGGGCGCAAACCAGGTTAACTCGGGAGACTACGACATTCAACTGTTCGACAAAGCGGTTGTTGACCAATACGGGCTGGAAAGCTTAAGGCTTGGCGACCTGGTAGCCATCGTTGACGCTGACCACTCGTTTGGAAGAATATACCGCCAAGGCGCAATGTCGGTTGGCGTAGTCATCCATTCTAACTGTGTTACCGCTGGCCATGGACCTGGAGTTACAACTTTGATGACGTCGCCTGAAGGAAGAATTGTTCCGCTCATCAAACGGGAAGCAAACATTGCTTCTCTGTTAAAGTTAAGGGCAGATATATAAGATAGATTAAAGCATAAGTTGGAAAATAGAAGAGAAAGAGGTTAAAAATAATTGCCATCTAAGCGAAAAAGCCGAGGAAGATCAAAAGGAAGCAAAGGAAGCAGCAGCCTTGTTCAATGCGCTAATTGTGGGGCAATGGTGCCGCGTGATAAGGCAAAGAGGTCTACTCGCCGTGTGTCGTTTGTTGAGCCGCAGTTAGCTAAGGAGCTTAGGCAAAAAGGCACGTTTCTTGCTTCATGGGTGGACACGAAATACTACTGCATATCATGTGCTGTTCACCGTGGAATAGTTAACGTTAGAGCCGAAAGCGAGCGCCACTCACGAGCCCGAAGAAGATACTAAACAACTGATACTACTTTTTTCTTTAATTCCTTGTAAACGTAAAGTGCTCTTTGTACAACTGTAAAGTTTGAAAGCACCGCCAGTAAGGCTACGCCATAACCCAAGGCGGGCAGCCAGAAAAACGCAACCACGCTGACCACAGCCAGAATTAGCATGCGTTCTGCCCGTTCAGCCAGACCTACCGACTCCATTTTTAACCCTGCAGCTTCAGCTCTTGCTCTGCTGTAACTTACCAACAAAGAACCTGCTAGAGCCGCCAAGGCCCAAACGGGACCCCAAAATACGCCCCAAGCGGGGTTACAGAGCCCAGCGATTATTATGGCGGCAAAAACTATTGCATCCGCGTACCTGTCGAGGACAGAGTCGAAGAAGCCGCCGAAAACAGTTACTTGCTGGAAGGTTCTGGCTATGATTCCGTCAAGCGTGTCGCAGAATCCTGAAGCCAAAAGAAACGCCGTCGCTAAGAGTAAAAGCCAACGGTGAGTTGAAGCTAGCCCGTATGAGACCGCTGAGGCGAAAGCGAGAATGAACCCGATTAGGCTTACTTTGTTAGGGGTTAAACCTATTTTATGCGCCGCTTGAGCCTGCGAAGTTAGCATTTGCTGAATTTGCTTCTTGAGTTTCGTTAGCAAGGGTAATTCTCAACTTTGTAATGGTGTTAAAGCTCATTATGGGGTAGGTGTAGAAAAGCCTTCCCGTTAAGCGGCGGCAAAAACTGACCTTGTATCATTTTTTGCTTGATTAAGCGTCTATTCAATGGACTTATAAGGAAGTAATCGTAATTAGTTGGGAAGTAACGTTTCCATTGCAAAGCAACCGCTAAGCAACAGTAACGTTACACATGGGCAAACAACAAAAAAGGAGTAAAAGAAAATGACTGAAAACGCAGATGTTATCTTTGTGGGAAACAAACCTCCAATGAGCTATGTTCTGGCAATCATAACAAGCCTATCCCAAAGCAACCTGAAAGAAATCACACTGAAAGCACGAGGCCAAGCCATAACCACCGCTGTTGACGTCGCTGAGATCACAAGAAACCGTTTCGTCAAAGACCTTAAAGTAACAAAGATCGCCATTGGAACAGTCGAGATGCCGCCACGTGAGGGAGAAAGCAAGTCCAGAATGGTTTCCACAATGGAGATAACGCTAAGCAAAAAGTAAAACTGGACGCGCAAACAAGAAACCAAATTCAAATCTTCTTCCATTTTTTGGTTAACAATCTTACTTTTTGAAAAATCTAAAATGTGAGAAACCGTTCTAAGTTTACCCTTCCACAAGAGTGTCTCTAGTTTGACTCGTTTGTTTCTGCATTAGAATCTGGTTCTTTTGATTCCTCTTTTTTCTGTTCACGTTTGGATGGCTTCGGCAGACGCGAAAACAGAATGGCTGCTCTTGCCCGAATTATCTTTCTGGTTTCAAGAGTTACAGGAGATTTTGCGATCAAACTGTCCAGTTCCCTTTTGCTTTCTTCGAGTCTTTCAGTGAATTCTTGATTGGAAATTTTTCCTTCTGACCTCAACCTGTGAGCCTCTTCAATGACTGAGGATATACGCACGAATTGCTCGTCAAGCTCGGTTTTCTTGAAGGCTTCAGATTCAGGCATTTCTCTCTTGGCGTAGCGAAACAGGAGAGGCACCTGAACCATGATTGAAATGAAGGCGACTCCGAACACCATGGTGTTTATGGTGTGAAGGTCCTTTTCCGATATGAGAGCCGAGGTTGTGATGGTTGCTGCAAGCGCGATTGAAAGGGCGCCTCTTACACCGCTCAACATAGCTATGTTGCTCCAAACAGATCTCATTTTTCCGCTTATTTTTCTGTAGAAAGCAAGTATCGGGTAAACCGTCGCAGCTCTAGAAACTGTTACCGCGGCAAACGCCACCAGAATTATGACTATCGATTGGGGAAAAGTTACGATGTTTGCTTCGAAGCCGATAAGGAGAAAAGCCGCTGAGTTACCTATGAACGCGGCGATCTGCCAAAAAATCGCAACTGCTTCCTTCGTTGCAGGCTCCATTGCGGTTCGAACGGTAAAGTTACCAAAGTATAATCCCGCAACGGCAACCGCGATGAGTCCAGAGGCGCCGATTCCAGAAGCAAACGCGAAGGACCCGTACACAACTGCGATTGTCAGAATGGTTTCCGCAACTCTGTCCTCGATTAAGCTTGAAAGGATCTCTCCTGCAAAAGCAACGCCCAGCCCGATTAAAACCCCAGCGCCAAGCGTAAACCCGAAACCCAGCAGTGAACTGGTGACGTTTATTTTTTGAAGCCCTATTGATGAAAGTATTATGGTGAAAACTATGATGGCTGTTGCATCGTTGAAGGTTGCCTCAGTGTCCAATAGGGTTGATAGCTTCGATGGAACCCTAACGTGCCGAAAAACTTCCAGCACTGTTACGACGTCCGTCGGTGCAATTAGAGCCGCAAACAAAAACGAAACATAAATGGATAGACCAATGATTTGCCACAAGATCAGACCCGTAACAACAGTTGCTATCAGAACACCAATTGTGGCAAGGACTAATGAGGGCTTAATTACACTTCTCAAATCACTGCCACGGATATGAATCATGGCTTCAAAAATGAGTGGAGGAACGATGAGACCAACGTAGAGACCACCTCCGCCGCCTTGGATTAACAAGCCATAAATGGACCGAATCTGCACAGTTACGTTCTGCATCAGCCCTTGAATCGGGCTTCCGTGAAGCGACAATAAGCCTACAATTACAGTGATTAAGACGCCTGTAAGAACCAAAACCAAAGTGTAAGGAGCCTTAACTCGCCTTGAAATAAGCGCGGCTACGAAAGTCAAAAGTAAGAATGCTGAAAGGACCAGTTCTATGCTTGCCATTGAATGCTTTCACCGTCAGCGCTAAGCAATTTGGGAGTTAAGTCTTTTTGTTGTTGGGGCTTAATCAATCTCTCGCTTTGATATCCCCCATGAATATCCGTTTTAGGCTTTCTTTTGGCATCGCAAGGTTAAATAGCTGAATTCCTTAAGTTAGGAATTTGCGTGTGAAGTCAATGTTAGATATCAAGCTTATCCGAGAAAGCCCTGAACTCGTAAAAAACAATCTTGCAAAACGCGGCAACCCCGAATGCACACAGATGCTAGACGACTTAATCGTTGTTGATAAGGAATGGCGACTAAACCTAACAAAACTAAACGATTTGCGTCACCAGCGAAAACTGGTAACTATAGAAATCGCTAAACTGAAAAAGGCGGGCAAGGAAGCGGACGATGAAGTTTATAGGGCGCAGGATATTGATGAAAAAATCGGGAACATCGAAAAGCAGGTCACACAGCAAGAACTGAAGACTCATGACTACCTCATGCGATTGCCAAACCTGCTAGATGACAGCGTCCCGTTTGGCAAAGACGACAAAGACAACGTAGAGGTTAAAAGTTGGGGGACAATTCCAAATTTTGCTTTTCCTGTAAAGAACCATATTGATCTGGCTTTGACGTTAGACCAGATTGACATGGAGAGAGCGGGGAAAATTTCTGGAGCAAGGTTCTTCTACCTCAAAAACGAGGTCGCAATGTTGGACATGGCTTTGATGAGCTTCGCCATAGAAGAACTGGCGAAAAAGGGTTACACCCCGGTGATACCGCCTTACTTGATGAAGCGGGAAGCCTACGAGGGAGTAACAGCATTAGCCGACTTCGCTGATGTTCTCTACAAGGCTGAAAACGAAGACCTCTACTTAATCGCCACTTCCGAGCATCCGATGGCTGCAATGTACATGGACGAAGTGCTCAAGGAACAAGAGATGCCCATAAAACTCGCTGGAATAAGCACCTGCTTCAGAAAGGAAGCGGGAGCCCACGGCAAAGACACAAGAGGGATTTTCCGCACTCACCAGTTTAACAAAATCGAGCAGTTCATCTTCTGCAAGCCGGAAGACTCAGCCAAGCTGCATGAGGAACTGCTTATGAACGCCGAGGACCTGCTTCAGAAGCTTGAGTTACCCTACCGTGTCGTCAACGTTTGCACGGGCGACATCGGAACCGTCGCAGCCAAGAAATACGATATTGAAGCTTGGATGCCGGCGCAAAACGGTTACCGAGAGGTTGTTTCATGCAGCAACTGCACAGATTACCAAGCCAGACGCTTAGGCATCCGTTACCGAGAAAAAGAAGGCGCCGCACCGAAAGGGTTTGTTCACACGTTAAACTCGACGGCTATAGCCACGGGCAGAACCATAGTTGCGGTGCTGGAGAACAACCAGCAAGAAGACGGTACCATAATGATTCCCAGCGTCTTGCGTAAATACATGGGTGGCAGAGAAAAAATAGTCAAAAAACCATAAAGCTTTTAATATTTCTATGAGAATCTTTGTGCGCGTTTGGAGAAATATCTTTGTCTTCAAAAACTAAACATGTTCGTGACAAGTGGCGTGGGAAAGGATGGTACATGGTTATTGCGCCGTCCTTCTTTGGAAACATCGAGTTAGGTTCCATTCCAGCTGAAGAACCTGAAAAGCTTATTGGAAGAGTTGTTGAAGCCACACTGTACGATATAACGGGCGATTTTTCGCATCACTACTTGAAAATGTTCTTCCAAGTTAACGAGATCGACGCGAAAACCGCTAAGACACTGTTTAAAGGTCATGAATACTCAAGGGATTACCTTCGAAGCCTAGTGAGAAGAAGAACCACCAAGGTTGACTCGTTGATCAACCTGACCACCAAAGACGGGTACAAACTTAGAATTGCGGTTTCAGCGTTGACGCTTTCAAGGATAAAAACGTCCCAGGAAAAGATAATCCGCAAGATAATGGACAAAACAATCCATGAAAAAGCCGACGCGTTATCGCTTGACCAGTTCGTTCAAGAAATGGTTCTCGGCAAAATCGCTTCAGACATATACAACCAAGCTAAAGAAGTTGCACCGCTTAGGCATGTTGGCATAAGAAAGTCCAAGCTTATAGGGCAGCCTGAAAGTCAGCCGAAAACGCAGGAAGTCAAAGCGGAGCCAGAGGCGCCTCAAGTAGCGGAAGCTGAGGCATAAGCACCCTTATTTTCAAACTTGTTTTAGCGGCAGTTCCGTAAGTCGCTTGACCCGCTTTATTGAGTTCTGAGAGCAATTGCGGGTTTCTTCTATTCGAAGCGTGCATCAACGAAGCGTAAATGCGTTCCATAAATGCAATTTTGACCCATAGCGGCGACGAGTCTACACACGCAAATTGTGTTATGTCGCCTACAGCCAAGAGCCCCTGCGGAAGCTTTTTAGGGCAAAATACTTTAGAGGCGGCAGACTAAAAAATTCCCAAACAGATCTTAAGGAGCATTGTTCTTGTCAGTTAAGGCAGGAGTTCATGAAAAAGGAACCTTCACCGTCCAAGACGCCCTCGACAACATCAGAAAAGACCCCAACTTCCACAAAGCTGGAGCCATAGGGCTATTTATCGGGGTGGTACGGGGTGAAACTTTCGAGGGACAAAACGTTGAGAAACTTCATCTTGAAGCCTACGAGGAAAAAGCCAACCAAGTCTTGGGGAAAATATGCGATGATTTAACCCGGAAGCCTGGAGTATTTAACGTTCAAATCCACCATTTGCTGGGCGAATTCAACGTTGGCGACGATTTGGTTTACGTTGCTGTTGCTGGTTCCCATCGACCAGAAGTGTTCACGGCACTCCGGGAAGCCGTTGAGAGGTACAAGAGCGAAGCACCAATCTTTAAGAAGGAACGAGCGGTCGACGAAAAAGGCTCCTCCGCCGAGTACTGGGTCTCTGAAAAACGCAGCCATTGACTTGACGATGAGGAAGGGTCATGATTACAGCTTTGGCAGGCGGAGTCGGCGCGGCAAGATTCCTAACTGGGCTAACTAAGATTGTGAAGGAGGAAGACTTGTCGGTGATTGTAAACACTGGGGACGACATGGACATGTTTGGTTTACACATTTCTCCAGACATCGACATAGTGTCGTACACTTTAGCGGGAGTTGTTGATGAAGAGAAAGGCTGGGGGATACGAAACGACACCTTCCAATGCCTCGAAAATCTCAGGAAAATGGGCTTGGAAACGTGGTTCAGCATAGGCGACAGAGATTTCGCAACTCACATTTTTAGGACAGACTTGTTACGCAAGGGCTACACGCTTTCAGAAGTGACCAAGGAAATCTGCAGGCGCTTAGGACTCAAAGTTGACGTAGTGCCGATGACGGACGATAAATTTGAGACGTGGATAAAAATCGAAGAAGGATTAGTTCATTTTGAAGAGTACTTCGTGAAGAGGCAAGCAAGAGACGAGGTCTTAGGCGTTAAGTTCGTCGGCTCCGCCACCGCGAAACCCGCACTTAAAGCCGTTAGCTCAATCTTGAACGCGGAAATGATCATTATTTGCCCCAGCAACCCGATAGTTAGCATTGGCAGCATTCTGTCGGTTAACGGCGTCAGAGACGCCTTGAAGAAGACAAACGCCAAAATCGTCGGGGTAAGCCCGATAGTTGCCGGCGCACCCATCAAGGGTCCAGCGGACAAACTTTTGCGCGGTTTAGGCTTGGAGGTTTCGGCGTTTTCGGTTGCGAAGCTTTACTCAGAATTTCTTGATTCTTTCGTGATCGACGTTAAAGACGCCGACGAAAAGAGTCGGATTGAGCAGCTTGGAATCGACGTGAAAGTGACGGATACGGTGATGAACAAGCTGGAAGACAAGGTCAGGTTGGCGAAGGCTGTTCTGGAAAACTGAATTTTTCTATATAGAATAAGTTATTCTCTATATACTATTTGCGCATGATAAATAAGGCGAAACAGAGGACGGGTTACTTGGAAAAGCCATGCAGAAAAAGAAATCTAAAAAACGTCAAATAGAACGTGAAATTCCATGGTACTTTAACCATGTTTAACGCATGGCTCAGCTTATTAAAATCGGGGGAGAAAATTGAAGGGAAACACAAGTGGCAAAAAGCAAGCTAAGGCTAAAAACGCTGATCTTATGGATTGGCTTTTAGCAATTGACGCATGCTTATCATGACACACCTAAAAGTAGCGTTGAGGAACAGAAAATATGTACGTTAGCATTTACCTCCAAGTGTGCCCTATGAGAAGGGTTATATCTGAAACTGAATCAATTATTAGGCGGTGTTGAGCGTGGAAAGAAAAAGTTACGATTGGTTTGAACAGCGCCGCAAAACCAGAGGATTAGAACTTGCTCACGATCAGATAACAAAAGCTTTTGACACGGTTACGTGGCTGCATAAAGCAACCAAGAGTTTTTCAGAAAAGAATTTTAAAGAAGCTCAAAAGTACATTGACAACCTCTACAAGACTGAGGAAGGCGTTGACTCGCTTAGAACAGACGTTTTCATGGAGTTATCAAAGGGAGCAGCGCTTGTAGCTGATTACCGCGAAGACCTGCTTCACCTGGTTAAGCGGCTAGACACCTTGGCTGACCACACGAAAGACGCCGCGCGGTGCCTTGAGATGCTTTCAGGCGCAGAAATCCCGCAGGAGCTAAGCGACAAAACCGTCGTCATGACTGGAAAACTTGTGGATACGGCTCAAACACTGAGAAGCAGCATAGAGAAAATCTCATCGAACCCCACAGAAGCCATCAACGAAGCGAAGAAGGTCGGCGAATTAGAGCACGCCATCGACGTTGAATATCTCAAGTGCAAGAGTCTATTCGTGAAGTATGGCGAAAGCATAAACTGCGGAGCCATGGTGATATTCGACGACTTAGTAGAGTTCATTGAACAAGCCGCAGACATGTGCGCTGACACGGCAGACTACATCCTTGTGCTCTCCAGCAGAGAATAAAACCCAAAAAAAACTCCATTTTAGTTTCGCAATGCTTCAACAGCGAAGCCGCCAAACCACTCTTTCCTAGAATTCAAACTTGACCTGATTTTCCTAAAATTCAACAGGTTATATATTGTTCCCTCGCATGTCAGTGCTTACAAGGATGACAATGAGAAAAAAGAAGTGGATGCTGCTTATCCTAATTCCACTTATCCTCATGCCCTGCTGCCTCTCGGCAGTTTCAGGCACCACTGCCAACGCGGGCGCCGACAACTGGGCAATGTTCCGTCAGAACCCAAGCCATACTGGCACTTCAGCCGATAACAGCCTAGCTAATTCCGCAAGGCTCTTGTGGAATTTCACGACAATGGAGGGAGTCGTGTCTTCCCCTGCGGTGGCTGACGGGTACGTTTTTGTAGGAGCTAACGAAGGCGCAGTTTACTGCCTGAACTCATCTAGCGGCAAGTTAGTGTGGGGTTTCTTAACTGACGATTTTGTGGGGTCGTCCCCCGCAGTCTACGATGGACGGGTTTACTTCGGGTGTTGTAACGGCTACGTGTACACTTTAAACGAGACGAACGGCGGGCAACTCTGGAATTACAGTGTCGGCGGCAGTTTTGTGCCTGGTCCTGAAAGCGCTTTTTCGTCTCCTACCTGTTTTGACGGCGTCGTCTACATAGGATCGTATGACGGCAATGTGTACGCTTTGAACGACTCAGACGGCGCGAAGCTCTGGAACTACGACACGGGCAATAGTGTTCAATCGTGTCCCGCCGTCTCGGAAGGCGTCGTCTACGCATCAGCTGGCTTTCTTGTTTACGCTTTAAACGCCACTTCAGGAAGCGAGATTTGGAGCCAACACACGGGAAGCACCGTTTCCTCGCCCTGCGTAAACGACGGTTACGTCTATATCGGTTCATCCGACGGCTACGCTTGTTGCTTAAACTCTTCCACAGGCGCCTTTATTTGGAAATATCAAACTCAAGATTCCGTGGTGTCTTCCCCAGCTTTAGCTTACGGGTGCGTCTACTTCGGCTCCGAAGACAACAACGTTTACTGCTTGAACGCTTATAGTGGCAAAGAAGTTTGGCAGAGCCAAACCGGCTACTGGGTCAAATCGTCGCCTGCGGTGGCAGACGGCAACGTCTACGTGGGCTCGGAAGACAACAGCATTTACTGTTTTAACGCTTCCACAGGGGCGAAAGAGTGGAGCTACGAGACTGGAAACTTTGTGGATTCTTCACCCGCAGTCGCTGACAACACCCTGTACGTCGGCTCCGACGACAACCACGTCTACGCCTTCGCCTTATCCTATTCAACCTCGAAAAACGCCGCCTCGCCCAGCAGCGCTCTCCCCTTGAACACGATCGGGTTTGACGCGATTTCGTTTGCCATAATAGCGGTGGCTGCTTTCGCCGTAGTTCGCTTTGTTCGCCAAACGAGAAGAAGCCGTCGAAGCGCGGAAGCCACGAAGGTTTCTGACGGGAAGGTTTCCTGGTTTTCGGCACATTGGGAAGCGCTTTGCGTTTTAGCGATCTTGGCTTTTTCACTGATATTCTATGTTAACCTTGGAAGCGGCGTGCTTTGGGTTGCCGATGAGCAGACGTACTCTCAGTGGGCGTTCCACATGGTTAAGACCGGAGACTACTTGACTCCTTGGGGTAACGGGGGATTACTGCTTTGGATAAGCAAGCCGCCGCTTGGCATATGGCTGATGGCTCTTTCCTACCAGTTCTTGGGCGTCAGCAACTTTGCAGCGAGGCTTTCCAGCGCCGTGTTCGGCAGCTTGTCGCTGGTGCTGGTGTTCTATTTGGGAAAGAAACTTTACAATCCAGCCGTGGGCTTTATGTCGGCGCTCATCTTGGGCAGTTTCACGACGTTTTACGAGTTTGCGAGGCGCGCCATGACGGATGTTCCCTTCGTCTTCTTCGTTTTGGCTAGCGTGTACTTTTTCTTGTTAAGCGACGAGAAAGAAGGTGCCAGCAAGTACGCGGTATTAGGCGGCTTGTTCTTCGGCTTGGCGTTGATGACAAAGCAGGTTCAAGCGCTCCTGATTCCCCTCATCATCTTCGCATATCTCCTGGCGACGAAGCGAAGTCTTAGGTTTCTCGTTACAAAACGGTTCACGCTGCTGTGGGCTGTGGCGCTGCTCATCTTTGGTCCCTGGCTGATTTACATGTGGAGCACCTATGGATCCATTTTCTGGCAAGCCTACTTCGGCTTCAGCTTTGTCTCTCGCACCGTGACCCCTATTGAGGGGCACGCCCACGGCTACCTCTACTACTTCACAGGTTTTGCCAGCACCGAAAACGTGGCTTACGTCGTGCTTACCGCTTTCTCCGCTGTGTTCTGCCTTTTCAACGCGGCGGTTAAACGGGTTAAACAGGACACGTTGGTTCTCGCGTGGATGATTGTTGTGCTCGCGGTGTTCACTCTTGCCCAGACAAAACTTTACTACTACATTCTGCCAGCGTTCCCGGCGTTCGCCATCGCCATAAGCAGCCTACTGTACCAGACGGCAAATAAGGGTTACAGCTTTTTGCGCGGCGTCTTCAAAACCAAGAAACAGCAAATTAGACCGTGAGATTTTGCGGGCTTGGTTTTGGGTTGCTTTTCCTGTTTGGGGTTTGAAGCGTTTGTAAGTCACGTCCCTACGCGTCCCTTTCCGACTCCTTCCGACCCTTCCCGTCTCTTTTCGACCCGAATTGCCCGCCCGTAAGCCGCAGTTGTGTTCTAACACTTTTCTGTGACATGCGTCCTCGGCATTCACCAAAAAGGAAGATTCCCTAATGGTCGTAGCAAATGAAAAAGGGAAGAAGTCTGAAGGGACTGATCTCCAATTGTAATGTTTTAATAATTAAACCTAAAACATCTCAGGTTAAGAGCTCCGCTATCTTCACCTGACCGTCTGAAGAAGAAGGGGAAAACATGAAAAAGATGAACCTAAAGCAAGTCTTAACCGTAATTTCCGTTTTCGGCCCCGCAGTCCTCGTCTCAGTAGAACTGTTTGATCCCGCCAGCATCGTCGCGGCAACGGCGGCGGGCGCAGCAGTTGGCTTTGCAGTATTATGGGCAGCCTTCTACTCAGGCGTCTTGCTGATCGGGATACAAGAGATTAGCGCTAGGTTGGGAGTTGTCACTGGAAAAACCTTAGCGGAAAACATACATCAAAGGTTTGGACCACGCTATTCACTTCCACTCTTCACGCTTTCGCTGTTTCTGAACCTCGCCACGCTAACCGCCGAAATAATGGGTCTAAGCCTCGCAGTATCGTTCCTGTTCAAAATAGCCTACCCTTTAGCAATAGCCATATCGATTCTGCTAAACATTATTCTGGTTTACTTAACTTCATACGACAAATTAGAAAAAATCTTGATAATCTTAGTCACTGCAATCTTCTTATCCTACTTATATTTTCTCTCCTCGCTCCACGCAAACCTTGGCACGATAGTTTACAATTCGCTGGTTCCTTCACTGAAGGCTAACTCTTTCTACTACGCCGAGGCGATAGTAGGGGCTTCTATTACACCCACCTACGTCATCCTTCACAGCGGACTAGTTTACGAAAAAGGATGGGCTCATCACCACGAGAAAGGAGTTGAAGACCTAATCAAGGAAGGCAAATCCGTGAGAAAAGAAAGAGTCGATTCCTTTGTAAGTATCCTAATGGGCACAATTCTCACTATTGTCATAATGGCCAGTGCTGCATTACTGATCGGGGGCAAATCGGTGGCTAGTTTCGCGGATATAGCAGCCCCTTTCAGCATTAAATTTGGATTAGCGGGAGTGGAAGTCTTCGCAGTCGCCTTTGCCTTCGCTGGAATATTAGCTGTGGTTACTGTAGGCTTGGGCACAGTTTACTCTGCCTTCGGATTTTTGGGCCTTGAGAGCCAGATTAAGGAAAGAAGGTTCAGGTTCGTATTCGTCTTGGCGCTCGTAATCTCTGCAATTTTCGCGCTCATACCAAACCAAATTGAAGTAATGGTCTTCACCCAATACTTAAACGGGCTCCTGCTACCGTTTATCCTCGTACCTCTCGTAATTATCACCCGAAACAAGGATTTAATGGGCAAATACAAACTCGGAAAAGCTACCTTAGCTTTAGCATTGGCAACGATCGTAATAACAACGATTCTCTTCCTCGCAAGCATAGCTTCAATGTTGTAGAGTTCGACGGATTAGCACTGAAAGAATACATGTTAAGCAAATCCTTGTTTTTCCTTGGAGAATGCTAAAAGTTTGGCGGGCCCGCTGGGATTTGAACCCAGGACCTCCGGCTCCGCAGGCCGGTGTCATAATCCGTACTAGACGACGAGCCCAAGGTTTTTGCGCCCAGAAAACTGGGGCAGAATAGTAAACACTTTGCTTAAACTTAAAAATAGTGGTGAAGCTGAAACGGGTTACGTTGTTTATTTGGGGTAAGTTATTTTGAACTGGGTTCCTTCGCCGACCTTGCTTTCAAAGCTTACAGTTGCGCCCTGCGCTTCCACCAATCGTTTGACAACGGCTAACCCGAAGCCTTGCCCTTTGGATTTGGTTGTCATCAACGGCTGGAAAAGCTTGGGCTTAAACTCGTCGGGGATGCCAACGCCCGTGTCCCCAACCGTGATGGCTATGCCGTCGCCTTCAGGTGAAGCTTTGATGGTCAGGGTTCCGCCGCTAGGCATAGCCTGAACAGCGTTAGTAACCAGGTTGACAAGAACCCGTTTGAGAAAAGTAGAATCTGCCTTTACCTGCAGGTGCCCATCGATTTCCTCAACAACTCTGACGTTGCCTGGGACATTGACTGTTGAGAGCATTTCGGGAATGGCAACGCTGAGGTCAACTTCCGCCATTTCAGGCTTAAGGACCCTCGCGTAATCTTGCAGGTCAGTTATAATCTTGTTGATGTAATCAACCTGCTCCTGGATGATTCGTAAACTCTCTCGAACGTCAATCTTAAACTGGGAATCAACTGAATCATCCACTTCTTGATTCATCAAGAACAGTTCCCCAGCGATAGCCTGCAGGGGGTTGCGTATGTCATGCCCAATCATGCCTGCAGTTTGCCCAATAGCGGCTAAGCGTTCAGCGTTCTGCAACTGCTTTGTCCGCTCCTCCACGATGCGCTCAAGATTTTTCGCGTAATCCTCAAGTTTTTGTTCTATCTGCCTGCGTTCAGTTACGTCCTGTTCTATACCAACTATCCTCGCGGGTTTGCCGTCTTCCCCGATTTCCCTGACGATTCGCTCGGAATGGATAGTCCTTACGGAGCCACCGCGCCTGACAATACGGTAATCAAAACTAGCCTTAGAAAGCAGCCTTGCGTTAAACAGCAGTTGCTCCATCTCTTGGTTAATTTTTTCTCGGTCTTCAGGATAAATATGGGAAACATACTCAGCCGTGTTGGGACCGTACTTTTGCGGTTCTAAGCCAAAAATTCGGAACAGCTCGTCAGACCAAATCGCCTTGTCATCTTTAGTATAATACTCCCAGTTGCCCACATGAGCGATTCTCTGCGCCATTTTTAGTCTGTCTTCGCTTTCCTGAAGCGCCTCTTGAGTTTTAACTCGTTCAGTCACGTCATCGAAAATGGTTACTGCTGCGTTAACTTTGCCTCCATTACCGTAAAGCGGCTTCGCGCTTACGTTGACAATAAAACGTTTCCCATCGGGGCGCTCGATAATTTCAGGCGAGTTGAGAACGGTCTCTTCATTATATAATGCCCGGTAAGTACAAAGTTGTTCAGTCGGACAAACTTTACCGTCCAACGTGTAAAACTTCAAAGCCTCAAAATGCTCTACTAATTTTAAGCCGCAAGGGTTTCCGCCGTACAGTTCAAAAGCCCTTTTGTTCGCAAAAGTCAAGATTCCACCAAACTTTTCCACGACAATCACGGCTGAGGGAATATTATCCAAAATATCTCGAAACCGTTCTGACTCCAAAGGTAAAGCGCAAGACGTAGAGATAGAGCTTAAAAGTTCGTCTTCGTCAACACGTTGTTGCCCATTCACTTTTTTTGCTTTCATCATTCGTAGGTCCTGTTCATTCTCACAGGAAGCCTAGACGACTGCTACCAAATATTATGGCTACATAACAGTTGAGTCTCTTGGCTTTCTATTTATGGCTGACTAATGGTAATCAAAAAGATACATAAAAAGTCACCGAAAAAGTCAGTTCAAAAGAAACATGCAAAAGCAAGATTGTTCGCTTTCTTGGCCATGATAAAGTCTGCAGATTCTTGCATCAGAATTTGATACGCAAAAAATATCAAGCGGACGGGGGGTTGCGGTTGCAGTCCTCTTTTTTTAATCCATCTTGATGTTTAGATTTTTGCGTAATCCTCTTGATTTGTTGCGTAAGATGTTTGAAGGGATTATGTTAGTTTTTGCTAACTGCCCTTTTTAGAGCGGCGATAACATTTTGTTTGCCCATCGCAAGCACATATGGACCCAAACGTGGACCCTGCGGCGCACCCATAAGAACGCGGTACAGAGTCTTAAAGAAGCTACCTGGGGACACGTTGTTGTTTTTTGCCGCGTTAAAGATGGCGTTTTGGATTTTGTCTGGGTCATCTTCAGTTTCAAGTTTAGCGACAAGCTCGGTTATCGCGTTTTTCTCTTCCTCTGTCAGGTTTACTTCTGTTTCGGTTATTTCTTCAAAGTCCCTTATCCAATTCAAAGCGTACTCAACGCGCCGCTTCAAGTTAGCGTCTAAGGCTTGACCCTTCGGAAGGTAACCGTAGCTTTGAAGCTTCTCAGCCACGTAGTCTTCCAAGCATTCCTTAGGCGCCATCTTGACAAGAAACGCCATCAAGTTGTAAGGCACATGAACGCTTAACTTGGCAGGCGGCTTCGCAACGCAGCAGTACTCAAACAAGCCCCTAAGCCTAACAGCCTCTTTTTCGCCAGCTTGCTTTTTGCCGAAGTAAACGTCTTCTAGGAAGTCAAGCTCGTTCATGTAAGCGGGAATATCCGACACATCCAAAGTTCGAGTGCCGACAAACCGCTTTAGCATGAGCAAGAGAAGCGATTGGGGGGAACCGTAATGGAACCACACCTGAGGCGTAAACACGTTGCCCGCCGACTTGGAGATTTTTTTTCCTCCTTTATCCAGAAACATCTCGTACCTCGCGTGTGAAGGCGGCTCAAAACAGAGGACTTCGCGGCAGATTCTATCGTTGATTTTGACTGAGTCAGCGATGTCTTTTCCGTAGGCTTCAAACCGAATGTCCAACGCTTTCCAGCGGGCGGCAAACTCGCCTTTCCAAGTTAGTTTTCCCTCGCCTCGGGTGATGTCTGCTTCGCCCTCGTGCCCGCAGCCCTTGATGAGCTTGCCACGGATTTCGAGACCTTCGCATTTGTAATGGACTTTGTCAGTTTTAGGGTCAAACGAGTAAGCCCGTGTCGTGTAGATGCGCCCACATTTTTCGCAGACGGCAAAGAAGGGCAAAACTTCAGTGTATGTTTCTTGGCCGACCTCTTCCTTAACTATTTGACCGACTTTTTTGGCGTTAGTGAGGATGACTCGGATTTCGTCAAGAAGCAGTCCTTTTTCATAAACTTCCTTCGCTGAATAGTAGCAGTATTCTATTCCGCATCTGTCCAGAGACTCGAGAAGAAGGGAACTCATGTGTTTGCCGTAGCTTTCATGGCAGCTGAACGGGTCAGGAATACTTGAAACTGGGAACCCAAGGTACTTTTCTAATCCTGCATCCGTTAACCCCGCGGGAACTTTCCGCAAACCGTCTTTGTCGTCACAGTAAGCGATGAGTTCTGAATTGACTTCTTGATTCTTCAGTGCAAGGGTAACTGTGTATGAGCGCGCGGCGTCGCCTAAGCTGCCGATGTGCGGGAACCCTGAAGCGCCAAGACCCATCTCCGTTCTAAGTTTGCCCATGCTTCTACCAAGCTCTCGTTCACGGTCGACCACTTTCTTAGCCATCATGTCATACCATGTGCCGCGCCCGATTGTTTCTTCACTCATAACATTGAGCCTTCTGCCATTGTGACTACACAAAGGGGTAGAAAAATGTTTAGAGCCGAAAAATGGCTCAAGGCTGGCTCAAGGCTGGCTTGCTTCTACGCATGGCTGAAGCGATGGCTATGACGCCGAGGGCAAGTAGCAGTATGGCTACCGTGTAAATCCAACTGTAGCCCCAGACGAACCATGCGACGCCCACAGCCATAAGAAGCACACCCATTTGAACGGTGCTGTATGGTGAGCGCTCGTACTTTTGAGGGCTTTGGGCTCTCATCGCCGCGAGTACCAGCATCCAGACGCCGAACAGAACGATGATTAATTGTAGAACGTTCCACCAATTTTTAACCACGCCCAGCGGGTTTAGCAGTATGGCTACTACTATGATTATGAAGAAAACGCCGATGGTTAGCAGCTGGCGCCTGCCGCTGTCAGACATTTACGTGCCACCCTGCGTTAAGGTCGTGCCGCATTCGGGACAGAACTTTGAATTTGCAGGGATTGGCTTACCGCATTTGGGACAGTTGATTGTGGCTTGGGATGGAGGCGTAAGAGAGGCTCCGCATTCGGGGCAGAACTTCGACGTTGCTGGAACACGCGCGCCGCATTTGGGACATATCAAAAGAGTCATTGCTTGTGCTGGCGCCTGAGCTGGAGGAGCCGCGGAGTTCATGACTTGCGGTATAAGAACCATTCCTGTGCCTAAACCCGCTCCGCCGCCACCGCCGCCGCCTGAGCCTAGAGATGCAGCCGCGTTCTGCACGGTTTCCATTCGCAGGACTGTGTCTGCAGATACGTTTCCAGTCTTAAGGTAGAACAGCCGTTGACGGTACTCTGGGGTGGTGTCGATACCTTCGAACCGCAGGTCGGTTAATTCGATGCCTAAACGTTTGAAGTAGTCTAAAACGGAGTTCTTAACAATCACCGAAGTTTCTTGAAGCCTGGTGAAGACGGTGACCAGGTCGTAATGGGAAATCTCCGCGATTATCTTTTCGTTAAGAAAGCCTCTGAGGAAGTTGTTGACGTCGTCCGTTGTGTAAGCGTTTTGTCCGCCCACAACCTCGTTGACGAACAGGGTTGCGTCTTCGATTTTGAATAGGAACTGACCGTAAACCTTCAGCGGAGCCAACTCGGTTGTCTGAGCACTTGTGCCCCATTTGCCGTTGAAAACCTTAGTGGCGATATAAATTACCATCGATGTGAACGGCTTGTCTTTTCCGTATCCTGCAATCCGCGTCAATGCGCCCGTTAGCAACGGCAAATTCAACGTGGTTAAGGTGTGCCTGCCAGGACCGAAAACATCGTAAGCCTTCCCGTCTCTGAAGAATACAGCTACCTCGTATTCATGCACAATAAGTTGAGCTCCCCAGGTTATAGCCTCAGATGCGTTTGTTCCTGGTGTTGCTCCTGATGGAGCCCATCTGTAGATTATTTCTTCTGCGTTTGCTTGTGAACTTGCCCATTCTATTACTTGTGGCATTTTAACTCACTCCCATCATGATTTCGTTACGTTGATCAAACGTGTTCTCTAAACTTTCAAGCTTATCTGTCACACTCTGAACATGGCTCTGGAGGTTTGACGTGGCACCGCTAGCTAAATCCGTCTTGAAGGCGTTGACCTCGGTGGTTAAGGCGTTTATGAGGTCTAAAAGCTTATTGTCGAAAGCTATCATGTCGTCAAGGTTCTGTTCTTTGACTTTCACAGCGTCAAAGAAGCCGCTGTACCCGTAGGAGGCATGATTGACCTTTTCAACCACACGGTCCATTTTAGCCAATAAACGATCCATGTCTGTTAAGACGTCGAAGTAGCGGCGGTCAGCCAAACTCTGCTCAATCGCCCTCAAATCTGTCTTTTCCACAGACAGCTTCATGTACAGGTGATTCCTAATCAGCCTGTCACTTTCCCGCCGTATTTCCTTTTCTTTATAGCCGCGGAAACCTGGAATAAAAGCAGCAATGCGCTCAGGAAGGTTCATTTGACCCTGAACTTTTGATAACATATCGTTTTGATCGCTCATTTTACAATACCGCCTTTTTTATTATCCGTTGATAATAAGAGGTCACTTTTAAAGGTTTTTAGGACATGCAAAGATCAGAACTTGGCAGGTGGGATATCACCTTCAGGACTGTTACGCCAGTTTCTACGCACCTAAGTGTTCACGTTTCAGTATTTCCCGCGCCACAATCACGCCTGAAGCTGAAGCCTGAATCAAGCCGCGCGTGACGCCTGCGCCGTCGCCGATTGTGAACATGTTTTGGATTTTACTTTCCAAAGCATTGCTGAGCTGCAGATGGGAAGAGTAGAACTTGACTTCTATGCCGTAGAGCAAAGTGTCCCGTGAATGGATTCCAGGCGCGATAACGTCGAGGGCTTGAAGCATCTCGCGGATGTCCACCAAGTAACGGTAGGGCAAAACGAAGCTTAAGTCGCCTGGGGTAGCGTTCTTCAAAGTGGGGGTAACCACGCTTCGCGATAAACGTTCAGGTGTCGAACGACGACCAACAACCAAATCGCCTAACCGCTGAACCATCACACCGCCGCTTAAAAGGTTCGAAAGCCTAGCAACATATTTGCCGTAAGCAATAGGCTCTTTGAACGGCTCCGTGAACGAGGTGCTGACGAGGATAGCGAAGTTGGTGTTATCAGTCCTTCTTTCCGCATAGCTTCCGCCGTTAACCGTTAACACGCCGTCGTATGATTCCGTGGTAACTTCCCCGTAGGGCGAGACACAGAAAGTGCGGACTTGGTCATCAAACTGCCGTGAGTAATAAACAAGCTTCGGCTCATAAAGCGCCTTAGTCAAGTTCTCCATAACAGAAGCCAAAACTTCAACGCGTACGCCGATGTCAACGGGGTTGTTCACGGTTTTTAACCCGCGAACCTGAGCTTCAGTTTGAAGCCATTCTGCGCCGCTCCTACCAGGCGCAATTATCACGTATTTGCCGAAGATTTTTTCGCCGTCAACCGTTTCCACGCCTTGGATCAGGTGGTTCTCGGTGATGAGCGCTTTGACCTCTGATTTTGGGCGGAAAGTGATTTTCCCGTTGAGTTCTTTGCGCATTCGCTGCAGGGTTTCTTTGCACTTGTCCGTGCCCATGTGACGGACCTCTTGCCTGATAAGCTTTAATCCTGCCAACGAAGCGGCACGCTCGATTTCATCTACTTTTTCATTATCGCCACCGTAAACTCGGTCGCTTGCCCCGAACTTCAGGTAGATGCTATCGACGTGTTTCACCAGTGCCTGGAGCTCCTTTGTTGAGACGTACTGGTTTAGCCAGCCGCCGACTTCTGTTGACAACGTGAGTTTTCCGTCACTGTACGCGCCTGCTCCGCCCCAGCCGGAGAGAACTGAGCATGGTTCACAGTGAACACATTCGAATCCTCGGCTTGATGGGCATTTGCGTTTGTCAATATCGGGTCCCCTGTCAAGGATGAGGACGCTTAAGTTTGTTTTCTCCGTTAGTTCTAGCGCTGAAAAGATGCCTGCTGGCCCTGCGCCCACGATTATCACGTCATACTTCATGGGGAACTCTCTCCTTGGAACCCAGAACTACATGCAACAGGTAGGATATATTTGTTCGCGAAAACCCGTGGAAAGAAAGATCGATGATTTTGACTGGCAGAAAAGCTCTTTTATGGATATATCTAAAGAACATTTATTATGGCAAACCGTCGCTTATGAATTAGCGAAAAAAATGCCTAACGAACCCCATTCTGAAAACAACTTTGATGAATTAATCAGCGACTTCTCACGCTTCTACATACTCACCATACTGTATGAGGGACCAGCGTATGGATACAGCATCATCAGCCGATTCAAGAAAAGAGTAAAAAAAGATGTAAGTCCCAGCCTGGTTTACCCGTTTCTTGGGCAGCTGGAAGAAAAAGGGTTGGTCACGCACACGATAAAACCCGTGGGCGAAAAAGAAAGAAAAATCTTCGAGTTAACCCAAGCAGGCAGAGAATTATGCACGGAGCTTTTCAAACGCTTCGCCGACCTAGTGTCAATCGCCATTGAGCCAAGCCTCTATGTCTGCGCCCACTGCGGATGCAAAGTCTACGAGGGCGGCTACAGAGAAGCCATAGACGGCAGGGAAACAGCGTTCTGCTGCATCCACTGCGCCATGTCATACAAGGAAGCAAAAAGGCTGGCTAAACAAAAAAGCTGATTCCGACAGCCACCAAGATTGCGATTGATTTATAGATAATTATACTCCACAAAAAATAGTTCGGAGCTGCTAGTCTTTTATGGCTTCTACAAAGTTAAAGTGACAAAATCCTTCGTTAGTCTCTTTTTTCTATTAAATACTTAATAGATAACCAATGGAGCCATCTCCCGCATACCCATTTTTTTATTTAAAAGGAAAAGATGAAAAAATTAACATTTGGCAACAAATTTGTAGAGGCTAGTCAGTGTTATTTGCCTTCACGATGTCTAGATATTTGTTGTAGTCTTCAGTAAGCAACATATCCTAAACTATTCCAACATATTATAAACTTATATGGCAGTTAATAGTAAACAGATAAAACGCTTAGCTTAATTGAGGAGATTAAATTTGGAAGAATGCCCAAAATGTGAAAAATGGACCTTTTCTTATAATCCTAAAGCTGAAATGAAGGTTTGCTTTAGTTGTGGCTATAACGTTAAGTTTCCTTTCGACCAATTTATTAATGAAAAAAACGTTATAAATTTTCTTAGTTATCCAAAGCATAAAAGAATTGAAGAAAACAATCAGATGGTTTGCAGAACAATCATAATGCAACCTTTAAAAAAATTTTCTATGTGCCCTTAACCTCATCTTCTTTTTTCCTCTGCCATGGTCCGAAGACTCTGAAATAGGCTTTGGCTTTGATTCCTTCAAACTTGTTAACTTTAACATCTGCTTCCTTGAGAAGCCTGATCGAATCTTCATCAGGATATGGCTCAACATAGACAACATTCTTAATTTTGCTAAATACTATTTTTTGAGAACATGTAAAGCATGGAAAGGTAGTGGTGTAGAGTGTGCATCCTTCTATGTTTCTGCTGCCTGCCGTCAAAATAGCTTTTTCTTCAGCATGTAAAGCAGTGCAACGATCCATAATTTTATCTTTAATAAAATATTTGCCTAAATCAAAATTGCAAGTGTGTCCATTGGGTAATTTGTTCTTGCAGAAGAAAGGGAATTTTACATCCTTAATTTTTTGTTCACATTTTGGGCAAACAGTTGCGTTACTCTCAAGTTCGGCCATACGTTTGTTTTTGCATATATCTCTGTAGCAACCAGCATACTTAATGAAGCAAGGTTTCATTGGATACGGATTCTCGTTATAACCGACCGAAAGTATGGCATCTTTTTTCTCGTCTACGATGACGGCACCAACCCTTCTTTTGATACATTGAGACATTAATGACGCTGAATATGCCATACCCATGTAAGATTCCACCGCTTCAGGTGGTCTAAGTTTGCCTTCAAATAATTCTATGTATGGATCTATTTTCGATTTAAGCTTCAAAACAGCTGTGGGTCTTGACGGAAATGTTTCATCATTATCAAGCATCATGTCAGCTTCATCAACGCAAAGCTGAACTTGCTGTCCGTGCTCAGTCCATTCTTCTAGTTTATCTCTTTTGTCATCCTCAAAAAATTGGTCTTCGCCCTGACCCAATTTTTTATAATCATCTTTTACCCGTTCCCATCTAATGCCAGTTGAACAGTCAACAGCTATTAGGAAAAAATTTCTGTATGAACTTCGGAGATATTCAACCTCGCCCAAATTTCTAATACTTGAAAATACCAATCGTTTGTTTTCTTTTGCTCGTTCATTGGCTTCATTGACCGCTAAGGATGCTAAATAACTATTTTCTTTGCTTTCTCTCAATTCATTGCCCATATTCTGGAGATCACTTTTTTTTGCCTCTTTTGAATCCTTTCCATTTTTCTGAGCCCAAGCTTCTTTAACATATTTAGAAAGCGAGAATTGCTCAAATCCTAGTTTTACGAGCGCCTCGCCAAGAGTGGAACAACCACTTCCGAATGATCCAGTTAACCCCAGAGCGAGCTTTTCTTTTACTTCCGTCATACTTGATCGCCGTATTTAGTCTTTAATTTTCTTTTTATCCGGAACATGCTTCACAACGGCACGCTCAACGGTGTCTACAGGCAGATACAACATCGCACCACTCCTGCGGAACTTTCCGCTCGCATCAAGAACCACGCATCGAGGTCCAGACTTTTTTTTCAGCATTTCAGCATCAAGAAAACTCTTAACTATAGAAAGGGCAGATTGCTCTTCGAAAGCCTCTTTGCACGCATAACTAAGTGCTATTCGAGTAACCTCTACACTATCCACCCAATCAACATCTCTCAACAATATAGGAACATCAACAGGTTCCATTTCGCCAGATTTTTCAGCCATTAACATCACGATGCTGCCTAGACTCAGAAGACCATCAGATTGCTTAGCTTCAGAAAAATCGTTTATTCCTTCCAAAGAGGTTAGTTTGTATTTGTCAATTATACGTTTCCAATGTTCGAAAACCGATGGTGATGTTCTCCAAAACTCGTCCATCAGAAACAATAATGTTGATTCTTTGACATCTGCCCACTGACCATTTTTGACTTCAATAAGGTCAATTGGCAATTTTGAAAGCTCACTTCTAACGAAATCCACATATTCACTCAGTTTATCGTAATGCTCGAGAAGGATTTCATTATCCTGACAAAGTTTTTGAATGCAAGAGCGTACGAAATCTGATTTATTGATTTGAATCATTTGAGCCACCGTATCAAATTGTTGAGATAATGTCTTCTCAATTCTGGCCGAAATGGTTGTTAATCTGACGAGGTCCGCCATTGTAATCACTTGTTTACTGCAAACTACTTATCTAAATCTGTAATACCTTGTATTACGCATTTAAACTTTGTGTACGCCTGATTCTCTTTCGTTCATAAGTAAAGAATAACTTCAATTTCGGGAGGACAAGCAAAGTTGGAAACGGTCAATATACGCTTAGAACGCTAAAGCGTGAAGGATTGGGCCTTTCTGAAGCCGAGATTGTAAGCCGAGGATTGATCCGTTTGCCAAACTGATGCCAAGACCTTAGAAACACACTAATCTACATTAACCTAGAAAAAGCACTCTTTCAAAATGCTGATGAAGAATACCATGTAAAAGTTGCCGAAAACTTACAAGAAGCATGCAAACTACTAGAAGTAGGCTTTGAATACGTTACTGATCTAACGGCGCTAAGCTGTTTAGGAAAAGAAAGTAGTCCTATATGCTCTAAACTAGTCTTTTATGGCTTCAATAAAGCTCATTACGTTCCAGAGCTTAACCCGCGTGTAGGGCGGCATGTTTGGGTCTTGAAGAATCTCGTCCAGAAGCGACACTGCGTTTGAAGCGCGCACGGCAACTGTGTACTCGCCGCTTTGTAGGGAGTTCATGGCGTCTTTGGCTGAGCGTCTTATGTTTCTAGGCGTTGTGCTGTCCTCGGAAACTTCTGCAAGCACCGCTAACGCTTGTTTAATTTTTGCATCGTATTCTTCAGCCTTTTTTTTGCGAACCATAATGGACCCTGCCCGCGCATTTTTGGAAGTGACCAAGTTATATAAGGATTGATACGTATTTACTTTGGGGTTGCTCTTGCAAGAAAACAAAGAAAATAACACACCTATTAAGCGTATGGCTGACCTGCTAAGGCAAGGCGCCGCTTTAACCGACCTGGCATGCCCCGCCTGCTCCTCGCCGCTCTTCAGGCTGCAAGACGGCACTTTGTGGTGTGCAAAAGACGAGAAAAAAGTCGTCATAGTTAAAGAAGGCGAAGAACCCGCCAAGCCGTCAGCTGGCACAGCATACGATAAGCTGGAATCCACCTTGCTCAGCAAAATTCAGGACTTGGAGGGCAAAATCGAAAAGACCGAGGACGCGGAAGAACTGCAGAAACTCAGCACCGCATTGTCCCAACTGCTTGACAGCCTCGGCAAAGTTCAGAAAATGAAGAAAGCCTAAGCGAGGAACGTTTTACGCTGGGTTTATTCGACAATTTTCCCCCTAACATCCACATGTATCAGGGTTTCAATTCGGCGATCCCCAGCGGGCAGCTTCAGCGAAGGCTGATCCAGACGTTTTATGAAGTGAACAAGAAAGAGTTCAGTTTCGAGGAAGCCGCTAACCCCACGATTCCTGGGTGCAAAATAATTTTTGAGTTCGGTTTGGCTGACGCTGAAAGCTTCAACTACATCGACGAGGAAGAAGTTGAAAAAGCGCTTAGTCTGCTGGAGAAGGAACACTTGGATATTATGGACTTTTTCTGTGCAATACGCTACTACAAGCGCGAGGAAGAGAAAAACAGAGCATTGAAATTCGATTACTACCTAATCAGAACGGTGTACAACAAGCGCATTTTTGAAATTCAAGTCTTCCACAAACAGGGTCTCAGGTACCTAACTGCTGAAGATCTAACGCTGTTTATCTTTAACAGAATAAACGAAGCCTCAAAGAGGAAAGTTCTAAAGAAAACACCTGAAAACCCAACGTAAAGCTATTGAGAGAGGCTCGAATCTATAGCCGAAAGTTATATTAAACCTGCTCTCAGCAAAAAACAGGATAATGCTTCTTATTAAGAGGCAGGAAATAGGGGCAAAAACCTGTTGAATCCCATTGAAGTTTCTTCCCTAAAAAAAAACTACGGAACCCTAAAAGCAGTAAATGACATTTCGTTCAACGTTAACAAGGGGGAAGTTTTCGGTCTCTTAGGTCCCAACGGCGCAGGCAAAACCACCACAATAGAAATTTTAGAAGGCTTGCGTGAAAGGGATGGCGGAGACGTCAAGGTTCTCGGTTTCGACCCGTGGAAAAACGGTTATGAGCTTCACAAGAAAATCGGCGTTATCCCTCAAGAATTCAACTTTATTGAGAAAGTAACCCCGAGAGAAGCAATAATTTACTATGCGGACCTCTTTGACATTAAAGTCAACCCTGATGAAATTCTGAAAGAGGTTTTGCTTGAAGACTCAGCTAAAACCAATTTTGACAGCCTTTCAGGCGGACAAAAACAAAAAATGGGACTTGCTCTTTCGCTTGTAGGCACTCCTGAACTGCTATTTCTTGACGAACCAACCACTGGACTAGACCCGAACGCTAGAAGAGCAATCTGGGAGGTCATCCGCGGGTTGAAAGCGAAAGGTAAAACAATCATTTTAACAACCCACTACCTCGATGAAGCACAGCAATTATCCGACAGGGTAGCCATCATGGACCATGGAAAAATTGTCGCGATGGGAACAAGCGACGAAATCATCGCCGAGCACGGCTCAGGAGAAAGGCTTGAAATCCGCGGGTCCGAACAGCTGGCAAGGTACATCAAAGCAAACACGGAATTGCACGTTGACTACGATGTCGCCAGAGGAGTAATCAGCATACCGATTAAAGAGAAAATTGATGCTCTCGCGGCTTTGGCGGCTGCTGAACAGTCGAAAATGGATTGGGGCGACATCCAGACGCGGCGCGACAGTTTAGACGACGTTTTCGTTAAACTCGTCAGCCGAAAGCTAAGTGAGCACGGCGAAATACTCGATGAGCATGAGCACGGCGAGGGAATGAAAGATGTCTAGTGGAAAAAGAATACTTGCTGATTTCAAAGTTTTCAGCCGCGGATACCTAAGGAACAGGTTTGGGCTTTTCTTCGGGCTCATATTCCCAGTCATTTTGATTTTGATTTTCGGCGCCATTTTCTCAAGCACTGGCTCAAGCGTAATCAACGTTTATGCCCAAAACAAAGACAATGGCCCAGTTTCTACCCAGTTTTTAAATGCACTCGACAGCTCAAGCACACTCAGGATAACAATGGTGAATCCTACAGAGGACTTTTCAAAGTACCTCGCTGCACATTCAGCCTCTGACGGTATCGTCATACCTGAAAACTTCTCCGCCGACTATATGGCTGGTCACCCAGTGAACGTGACGGTTTACGGGAACCCGACGTCAAGCACAAGCGGCATTGTAAGCGGAACCGTGGGCGGAGTCATCAACTACTTCAATCTCAACTATTACAAGCAGAACGCAGTGCCAATCGTAGGCATCACCTCGACCACTGTCAATCTTCATCAGACAAAATACATTGATTTTCTTGTTCCAGGCTTGATTGGTTTCGCCATACTTGTAAGTCCCATGTTCAGCCTCGTTAACATCTCCTCGGATTATAAGAAGACCAAGCTGTTCAAGCAGCTGTCGCTGACGCCGCTGACCAAGTTTGAGTGGCTGGCCTCGAAGATAATGTGGTACATTGCTTTAACCGCAATAAGCTTCGTGCTGATGGTTGTTGTGGGGATTTTGTTGTACGGCGCAAACATCACATTGACACCTTGGCTTATACCCTTCCTGCTTATCGGTCCAACACTCTTCGCCTCGCTGGGCATGCTTGTCGGAACAGTGACAAAGAACCCCGAGACTGCGGGCGTAATAGGCAACATCGTGACGTTTCCAATGATGTTCCTCTCAGGCACCTTCTTCCCAATCAGCATCATGCCGCAATACTTGCAGACCATCGCTCATGTGCTGCCGCTTTTCTACGTGATTCAAGGCTTAAACAACGTGATGGTTTACGCGAACTATACTGGTTCACAGGGTGCAATATTTGACTTGGTAGTCCTTGTAGTCATAACAGTAATCATATTTGCGGCTGCGGTCAGACTATTCAAGTGGAGAGAAGACTAAACCGCAAGAATTTCACACCTTTTTCCTAATCTTTTTCTTTTTCCCTTGGGCAAGTTCCCATTTTATTTGCATCATATTCGAATTAACAATAATTATTTGAAAGCTCTAAGCCTTTTATGGCATCGGAAACAATACATTTTCCATGATTAATCTGAAAGAACCGAATAATAATGAACTCCAGTTCTTTTCAGCTTCAGCTAATTTCCGTGACCGCAAAAATCTACGGAGTTCAAGATAGACACTTCTCGGAGTGAAACGGACAAAGCAGACTGATTGACCTTAAAGGAAAAAAATGCTTATGGAAGACAACAACAATACACCGCAAAGTGAAGAAAAACAAACAGGCAAGAACAGAGATTTGCCACGCTGGTTCGTCACTTTTGGTTTTGCGGTTATGGTTGTGCTCTTCGGCGTAAGATTCATCGCCATTCCAATCAGCAACAAGGGAATAGAGCCGTTTTGGGGAGGCGCTCTGCGTCTTGCATTGGCTGCGATAGTTCTTCTTTTCGTAGTGGCTGCGCGAAAACCAGCCTTCCCGAACGCGCGGGGGATGTTCTTCTCGCTGATTTACGGCTTCTTTTCGGTTGGTCTGAACATTGGTTTGATGTACTGGGGGCTTCTTCAAGTTAGCTCGGACATTGCAGCCATCGTTTACGCTGCGGTTCCATTAGCAGTCATAGTCTTGTCGATATGTTTCGGTCTTGAAAAATTCCGCCTCCGTCTAATAGTTGGGGCTTTATTGGGGCTGTACGGTGTCGAAGTGATGTTTGGGGTTGCCATGGGCTTCGGCATCAACCTTGTTTCACTAATAGCTGTCATAGGCGGCGCGTTCTTTAATGCGGTGGGGATGATTGCCGCGAAGAAGGCGCAGAAAGTCGACCCGATCGTGATGAACTGCGCTGGGTTCGCGTTGGGCGCCGCAATGCTCTTCGCTATGTCTCTTTTGACGAGTGAAGCCATCGCTTTGCCAGCTCAACAGGCGACTTGGCTTGCAATAGGCTTTCTCGTAGCGGTTTCCGTGATCGGGTACTCCTTAAACGTTTACATCATCCAGCAAAAGTCGGTTTCTTACGCTTCTTTCTCAAACGTCCTGACCCCGCTTGTGACGATTGCCGCAAGTTCAGTCATGTTTGGCGAGGAAGTAACGCCCGCGCTCCTTGTCGGGAGCGGATTGATTTTTGCAGGATTATTCTTCTCGGGACACCTCGTAATCAAGAAAAAGCCTGAGTAAGCCTTCGAGCGACGCACGCTTTTTTCGCATTTAGCCGTAACCCAAAAAAGCTTTTTCAAGCGGTTTTAAGCAGGCTTTGAACCTTAGAAAACAAGGTGTCTGCCACTTCATCTCGGGTTCCATCGCCGTCAACCAAAACAAGCTCACCCTTCTTCACAAAGCTCAGGTAGACTTCGCGGACGTTTCGCTGAATCTCCAACGTCTCCATCACAGACTTCTTTCTCTGCAAACGCTCCAGCACCAGCTCAGGCGGCACATCGATAAAAATTGCGTAATCAGGCTTGAGCGCGTAGGAATTAATTCTTTTAATCCAACCCAAATTCAGCCCAGCGCTGCCTTGGTAGGCATAAGACGAGTAAACGTATCGGTCGCAAATCACCACTTTGCCCTCGGCTAACGCGGGTTTAACCTCACTCTCAACGTGCTCCACCCGGTCAGCGGCAAAAAGCAAAGCTTCAACTGCGGTTGGCAAACGTTTTTCTTCGTAGAGGCAACATTCCCGTATGAAACTGCCCGTTTTGCCATGGCTTGGCTCAGCCGTGTAGACTGCCCTGCGGCTCTTGCTTAGCCGCTCCGTTAGGATTTGTGCCTGTGTGGTTTTTCCGCTACCGTCCAAGCCTTCAACGCAGATGAACACGCCTTTGTTACCCATTTTTTGAGCCCAGCTGGTCAGCGTTAACATTATAGGGAGACAAATAAATATAACTTGCAGTTGTGAGGTTTCCTTGTGCCTAAGGCTTACTGGGGAGAAATAAAGGATCCCGTACACGGGTACGTGTACATTTCTGAAGCGGAAAAGAACATCATTGATTCTTACCCGATGCAGCGGCTGAGGCGGCTGAGGCAGCTTGCGGGTTCAGAGTACGTTTACCCAGGCGCCAACCACACGCGGTTCGAACACTGCGTCGGCGTCATGTACCTGGCAGGCAAGGTGCTGGAGAACCCGAACATCGCTGGGCTTCTGGGCGAAGACGAAGCGGACATGTGCAGGCTCTCGGCTCTGCTCCACGACGCGGGACATGGACCCTTCTCACACGTGTTTGAGCAGCTCTTGATAAGGGACCTGGAAAAAACCCATGAAGACATCACGTCCTGGATCATTGAGAAAAGCGAAACAGCCGACAAACTGTCAAAAATGGGCTTCAAACCGAAAGAGGTGGCACATCTCGCCGTGGGCAAACTGCAAAAGCGTGGCAGGGCGTTTCTTGACCAGATAATAAGCAGCGCCGTGGACGTCGACAAGCAGGACTTCATCGTCAGGGACACTTACCACACGGGCGCCGAGTACGGGTTCATCGACGTCTACCGCCTCATACACGCGCTGGACGTTTTAGGCGAAAACTTGGCGGTGGAGCTTGGCGCACTCTCGGCGCTGGAAGCCTTCATGATTGCAAGGATTGAATCGTTCAAAAGCATCTATTTTCACCGCGTCGGCAGGGCAGCGCAGATCATGCTGGCAACCGCCATGGAGAAGGCAAACGACGAGTTGGGGTTGACGGCGTTTAAGACGCCTGAGGACTACTTGGCGCTGGATGACTACACGGTTTGGGCGGCGCTAAAGAAGTGCTCCGTGTCTAAGGGAATAATCGGCGACCTCGAGAGGCGCAGAATGCTGAAATGCGCGTACGAGCGGACCTTCTACGAGAAGGACACCATGGTAAGCAACATCTTCGGCAGGGAATCTTATCGGCGCCAAATGCAAAGTGAAATCGCCAAGGAAGCGGGCGTAAGCGTAGAATCCGTCATTATCGACGTGCCCACGGTGCCGTCCGTGCCTTACCATCACGCGGTGCTCATGGAGTCCATGGAGATTCCTGTCTTCACGAGAAACCAAGCGGGTGAAAGAACCCTGCAGCGGCTCAGTGATATGTCGAAGATTTTTGAAACGCTCAAGGGCTTCATGAACATTCTTCGGGTGTACACCGACGCCGCAGACCGAGAGAAGGTGGAGAAGGCCACAGCTAAGATATTAGGCAAAATACCCTCTGCGGCGAAAATCTCGTTTTAGCAACTTTTCTTAAATACTAGTTGATGCTAAGAAGGAAAGCAGAAGAACACGGGTGATTGTGGAAGGGACATGCGATGGAGAACAAGTCTGACGACAAGAAAGTCATAAGTGTCAGGATCAAGAGGAAGGCAGAACCGAAAGTTGAGCCAACACTGCTCTTTAGCCAAAACGATGTTCGACGTTACGTGACTGAATTTGTTGCTTCATGGATAAGAGGGGACATAATTATCCGTTTTCCAACAGCGGCTGAACTGGCCAAGAAGACCCCCTTTAGCATCGCGTTTCCAACCGACCCGTCAGTTAACGCGGAACTGAAAATCAAAGAGCACTACATCGACCTCCTATCCGTCCTCGCAGGAACAAAACCTGCATCCGCGGAAGAGCAGGAAAAAGCAATCGCCGAAGTCTTCAAAATGCTGCTTATGTTCCGCAGCGCAAACCGCATAGAAGGCAAAATCATCTCAAACGACCTGGAAAAAAGAATCCAGGAACTCGAAAAAACCGTGAAAAACCAGGCTAAGCTTGTTGACCAGATAACCGCCCATTTATTCAAGCCCAAGCCTCCGACCAAAAAAGCCCAAGCCAACTGAAGCCGCGTTCTGGAAGGGTAAGGTTTATTCGAGGGAAAAAGCATTCTGCTTGATGCTTCCAGCAAAAGCGCTCCGGTAGTATAGTCCGGCCAAGTATGCCGGCCTTTCGAGTCGGCGACCCGGGTCCAAATCCCGGCCGGAGCACCAAGTCCCAACGTTTTTCCCCAGGTTAAGCGTACTGGCAACAAGCGTTTGCCGCTTGAGAAGACGTTTACTCACATCGAAGAAGAAACTATTTCGACGAAATCTCTCGGATACCTGAGCAAAATAAGCAACGACGTTTTATGCAACATAATCCGCCAGAAAGGTACTTCGGCAGCAAACTGGCTTCCGAACCAAACAATTTTTTCCTTACCCTGGAGAAAACCAGCAAAATCGCTTGGTTTAATCGCATGGTCCACAAGCGTCAAATTCTTAAGTAATGCTCGCTCCCCCAAGTTAAAGTAATTTACGTTTTCCTTGTCTTCCAACTCAACCCATAGTTGGCTACCAGGATACGGAGTCAAAACGTTGTAACTTACGCCATAGAGGAGCTTACGGTGTCTGTTTATCCACGACCATGATTCCTGCATGTCTCTAATAGTTTCTTTTGGAGCGCCAAAAACGAAGCCACCGTCAACAGCCAACCCGTATTTATGACAGATGCGTAAAGCCGTTTCCACTTGCTGCAGAGTGACTGTATTGCATTTGAGGTAAGCTAACGTCTTCGGCATGCCACTTTCAATGCCAAAGAACAGTTGAACGCACCCATTCTCTTTAAGCAGTTTCGCAGTTGAATCATCAATGCTATCAACACGTGACATACAAGCCCAAGACAGCTTCTGGTTCAAGCCAGACTCCCGCAAAAGATGAATAAAATTTCTCAAACGCTTTTTATTAGCAACGAATTCGTCATCATAAAACCATACAGACCGAGCATGGTAACGTTCATAGAGAAACTGCACTTCCTCAAGCACTTTCTCAGCACTTCGATACCTCACCTTTGATGTTCGCGTACTGTTATAGCAGAAAGGACAGCGGAAATTGCAGCCTCTTGAAGTTATCAATCGCATCATAGGCGCAGAAAGCTTGCCAATCTCTGGCTTCGTATGACCAAGATAGTATTCCATGTCTAAGAGGTCATAAGCAGGTATTGGCAACTCGTCAAGATTACTAAAAGGCTCGCCTACTACTATTTTCGGAACTTTTTGCCCAGCCTGGTATAACTTCAAAATGTTAACCAACGCGATTTCTCCCTCGCCAACAACTACGCAATCAGCGTGGCGAGACGCCTCTTCAGGCAATACAGAAGCATGAACGCCACCAATCACTGTCAAGACACCAGAGTCTTTCAAAGTATCCAAAAGCCGATACGCTGTCTTAGCCTGAGTGGTTGTAGCAGTAACTCCCACCACATCAGGGTTGAATGCGTCAAGTTCAGCCAAGACGTTTAGGTGGGGCAAGGTTCCGTCGAAAATCCTGACTTGCAAGCCAGATATTTCCTGACGAACATACGCAGCTAAAACTGCTATGTTCAAAGGGGGCGTAACGTCAAAGTTTTTGCGGTATGTCGGGACCACCAATGCAAGCTTCATTTGCTAGCCAACTTTTATAGATGAATAGTCGCTTTCCAAATATAGTTATCTGCGGTATAACTTCTTTTCCTTGTTTTTTCTCTTGACTGAAAGTTTTTAAGAATGCTACACCAGCCCGATATCTTACATCAAGCGAGTCAGGTTCCGTCTCTTTTGATCGTGAAGAATCAAGCAACGTCTATTTTCTGAGAAACCTTGTGTAATGATGGCAACCGGTCTTTATGCTATCAACTTTCAGCTTTTCGGGTCGGTGACTCGGGTTCAAATTTCGGCTGGAGCACCTTGTGATCTTCGCTTTGTTTTACGGGTTTTGCAGGCATATGCATTGGAAATGAACAAACTTATATTTTACTAATGCACAGTTGCCGTCTTTTTCTTTGGGCAAGTTTTAAATCTTTTAGCTTATCCAATAGGAGGCGTAAGAGCGAGGGAGAGGTTGCATGGTAGATTTAGTGGCTCTGTTTGCGATCGTCGTCGTGTTAATCATAGTCGTTTACGCAATCATCGTGTCTTTGCGCATAATTAGGCCCACGGAGAAAGGCTTGGTGGAGCGTCTTGGCAGGTACCACAGGTTCGTGCAGGGAGGCATAACGTTCCTTGTGCCGTTCGTTGACCGCATAATAAAAGTCAACATTACCGAACGCATGACGCCTGTCCAGCGCCAAGACGTAATCACCAAAGATAAAGTGTTCATGGGCGTGGACGCCGTCGTATTCTACAAGATTAAACCTGATGAAACCTCTGTGAAGGCTTCCCAGTACAACGTGGCAAACTTCGCCGCGCAAATTGACACTCTCGCTCGAACAGTGCTCAGGGACATCATAGGCGGCATGGATATGGCGATTGCCAACACTTCCAGACCCGTCATCAACACCAGCCTCAAGACGGCGTTGGACCAGCAGACCGAGAAGTGGGGCATAGAAATCGTTCGGGCAGAAATCAAAGATTTGGAGCCGCCGAGAGAACTCATCATATCAATGGAGTCCGTCCTCAAAGCAGACAACGAGAGGCAGGCAGCAGAGAAAACCGCCATAGCCCAAGCAACCTTGGCGAGTGGAGAGAAAAACGCTGCGATTCAGGTTGCTGAGGGACAGAAGCAGGCAGCTATTCTTCAAGCTGAAGGTCAGAAGACCGCTACTATCACGATCGCTGAGGGAGACGCGCAGGCGACTAAGCTGAGGAATGAAGCTTTGACAACGTACTTCAAAGACAGCGCCGTCGTCTACAAGCAGCTGGACACAATAGTGTCGTCTCTGCAGAACAACACAAAAATAATCGTTCCCGAAGGCAAAGCAATTTCGCTTATACTCAACGAGCAAGAAAACCTTGCGAAAGCAACCATCATCCCCGTGCCGATGCCGCAGCTACAGAGAGACACTAAAAAGATGTGAGAAGCTCAGAAGGATTTTAGAGGCAGCGATCTAAGGGCATTGAAATTTCTTTCTTTGGAATAAAGTCAACTATTGTTCGTGTTCTTTTGTGGGGTTTTTTCTGGGTTTCCATGCGCGTTTTCCATTTGTCAGTCAAGTTGAGTGTGGGTTTTGAAGGTTTTTCCGCATATTTCACAAGCTAACCTGCTTGGCTCCAACGTGCGCACGGGCTCTTCATGCAGCGGTGACGCTTTAGGCAGGACAGACCCAGGTTTGGTTTGTCTAACCTCAGCCATAAAAAACACTTCACGATAAATAATGTTTAAGGCTTAACTTGTAGTTTGCTCAAACCCAGTCCCGATTCAGGATCAGTGGTTTTTGTTTTTCCAAGTATCAGTATCATGGATTTGATCCAGTGGTCGTGCACTTCTTTGCTTGGGAACCCAATGACCAGCTTCGCCAGCGTTCCCATGTACAACGCCGTGAAAAGCTCCGATAGCACTCGCGCGTCCACGTCGGTTCTGATGGCGCCTTGTTTCTTTTTTTCCTCCACGAAAGCTTCGACGGCTTCGATGTCTTTCTGGTATTCTTCGCGGACGATTTGCCTGATTTTCGGGTCGTGGGAAGATAAAGCGATTATTTCGAAGTGTGTATGCAAGTTGCCCTTGTACTTTTCAGTTATCGCCGTGTACACTTGCTCTAAAACAGCTTCTAAGTTGGTGAACTTGCCTGTTTCCCTCAGGGTGTCTCTTAGCGTTTGGTGACTTTGGAGGCTGATTTCTTTAAGAATGTCCTCTTTGCTTTCGAAATATGAGTAGAGGGCTCCTTTGCTGACGCCTACTTCTTTTGCGATATCGTCCATCGTGGCTTCGTGGTAGCCTTTTTGGGCGAAAACTACGCGGGCGGCTTTCACGATTTTGCACCTGGCTTCTTCTTTATATTCTGGAACTACTTTAGGCATCTTTGACCGCCCTACAATATTTGCCGTTTGACTTTAAAAGATTCCTATTGGCGACGATAAGTATATTAATTGACTGGTAGTCGGTATCAAAAGAAAGACGTGAAATAAAATGGACACGCCCAAAGCAAGCCCAAACACCACAAGAAGTCACATAAGTTACCCCATGAAAGTTCTGCTAACCGTGACCTCAGTCGCGCTGCTAGTAAACTACGTCGAAACAATGGTTATCCCCGGCATCCCAACCATCCAAGCCCATTTTTCATCCTCAACGACAATCGCCTCGTGGATTACGTCTGCCTTCCTAATCGTCGGAGCCGCGGTTTCGCCGCTGTTTGGAAAACTCGGTGACATTTACGGCAAGAAAAAGATTTTCCTCACAGTCCTGGTGTTCTACATTGTGGGCGTGGGCTTAGCTGGGTTCTCAACAAGCATGTACATGCTTATAGCTTCCAGAGCCGTGCAAGGCGTCGGCTTTGCCATAGTCCCATTGGGCTTAGCGATCATCACGGATATTTTCCCCAAAGAGCGAGTGGCGACTGCACAGGGAATAATCAGCGGAACCTTCGCCATCGGAGCCGCAGCGGGTCTAATCATAGGCGCCTACATCGTGCAAGACCTGAGTTGGGAATGGGCTTTCCACACGGCGTTCATCCTAAGCATCGCCCTGTTCCTGCTCGTCGCAGTCATGCTTAAGAAAGATGTGCCCGGCGAGAAAAGCAAGGTGGACATCACAGGCGCAACAATGCTTATGGCGGGCATAGTTTTAGTGCTACTCTATCTGACTGAAGCCCCCAACTTGGGCTGGCTATCGCTAGAGAACATTGCGTTCCTTATACCAGGCTTAGCCTTAACCATCGGCTTCTTCGTATTTGAAAACAAACAAACAAGCCCACTTATACAGCTAAAACTGCTAGAAATCAGGAATGTTCTTGTCGCAAACTTGGTCGGCATACTATCAACCCTGTCGATGTTTCTGCTGTTCTTCGCTGTCATCTACTACGCCCAATACCCTAAGCCATACGGGTTAGGATTAAGCATAATCAATACGGGATTGACGCTTGCACCAGCCACACTCGTAATGCTAATAGTCGGACCGATTATGGGCAGACTCGTAACCAGAATAGGACCAAAACCCATACTTGTCTTAGGCGCATCGGTCAGCATCCTTGGCCTTTTACTGTTCACGTTCTACAGGGGAACCACCCTTGAACTAACCGTGGACGTGGCAGTGGCACTCATCGGAGTCGTTTCCCTCATAATTCCCATAGTAAACATGGTTTCGGTGTCAGTGCCTAAAGAAAACACGGCGGTAGGCTTAGGAATGAACACCATGCTGAGAAACTTGGGAGGCGCAATCGGCCCCGTCCTTGCCACCACAATAATTTCAACCTACTACGACAAAGTAAAGCTGCCTGTACCGCCATATGCCGTCACGTTCGGGAACAAAACCGCTTTCAACACGATCTTCGCCATAGGCATCGCCTTAATGATAGTGATAATCGCGTTAAGCCTAACAGTCAAAAACTACACCTTCCAGAAAAACAACGCCAAAAACTCGAATACGCAATAGAAGAAAATCGATCGGCAATTTTTCCAAAATTCTTTCTTTTTTCTTCGGTGCCTACCGTTCAGCATAAGCGGGCTGGCTTAACCAAAAAACGCACCCTGCGGGGCACTGCATTTTTAACAAAGTTTTAACACAGAACACAGGAAGGCGAGTTCGACTTTGACAAACAACGTAAATTCACTTTACAAACAACTTTTGGCAAAAACCAAAGACCTTACCGTGCTGATGACGGCTGAAGGCATAATCCACTGGGACATGGAAACCATGATGCCGCCTGGAGCGGTGGAGCAGAGAAGCCTGCAGCTGTCCCTTTTAACCCGCATTAATCATCAGATGAGCACTGACCCCCAAATCGGGAAACTGTTAGCCGCAGTAAAGGCGCACCCCGACTATGAAGCGCTGGGGCAACCCGAGAAACGCAACATTTACCTAACCGACAAAGCCTACCGAGAACAAACCAGCCTGCCAGAGGCGCTGGTGGCTGAACTTGCCAAGCAAGAAGCCATAACTGTTAACGTTTGGAAAAAAGCCAAAGCGAAGAAAAACTTCAGCCTCTTCAAGCCTGACTTGGAAAAGCTGTATGGCTTAAGCAAGGAAGCAGCGGAAATTCTCATGAAGGTCAAAGAAACACAGACGCCTTATGAGGCTTTGATCGACAATTTTGAACCTAAAATGACCGCATCCAAGATTACGGCGACGTTTGATCGGCTCCAGAGCGGGCTAAAACAGCTGGTAAGCAAGATCCAGTCTAGCCAGACCAAGCCTGAAACGTCGATGCTCCTTACGCCGGTTCCAGTCGAGAACCAACGCCTAATCGCGCAGCTCTTGACTGAGACGCTTGGGTACGACACGGCTTCGCCTGCGGCGCGTGGAAGAATCGATGAGACAGAGCATCCCTTCACCACGGGCTACTACGACGACATCCGCATAACCACGCATTACTACCCCCAGAACTTCGCGAGCTCAGTCTTCTCGGTGCTTCACGAGAGCGGGCACGCGATTTATGAGCAGAACCTCAACCCGAAATGGAAGTATCAACCAGTCGGGTCAACCTGCTCATACGGCGTGCACGAGTCACAATCGCGCTTCTACGAAAACGTGGTCGGACGCTCGAAAGAGTTCTGGATGGGCTTCATGCCTAAACTCAAGAAAGCCGCGCCCAGCCTTGCGAACGTTGAACTGGACAAGTTCATGAAGGCAGTCAACAGGGTTGAGCTTTCGAAGATACGCATCGAAGCCGACGAGGTAACGTACAACTTGCACGTGATTGTGCGCTTCGAAATTGAAGGAGACCTGTTTGCCGACAAAATCGCGGTCAGCGAGCTTCCGCAGGTTTGGAACCAGAAGTACGCGGATGTCCTGGGCGTGAAAGTCCAAGATGACTCTGAAGGAGTGATGCAGGACACGCATTGGGCAAGCGGCTTGTACGGTTACTTCCCCAGCTACGCGCTCGGCAACATTTACAGTGGACAAATAAACGCGGCGGTCACCCGTGACCTGCCAGACTGGCATAGTCAACTTGCAAAGGGGAAACTAAACAAGCTTAACGAGTGGCTGAAAAGAAACGTTCACAGCCAAAGCGACCTCTATGATCCTGAGGAACTTATTGAGAAGGCGACTGGGAGAAAACTGGATTCTGCGGCTTACCTAAAGTACCTGAACGAGAAATACGGCGACATCTACGGGTTCTGAGCGGGCGGCGGAAGCGGCTTAGTGAGTTCCTTATAGGTGTATATTGCTATGTACGCGACGATTGCGCCTATGAACACGTAAAGCCCTGTGTAACCGACAATCGCGTTGTAGATGTTGGCGCCAACTATGAAAAGCAGAAAGCCGATGATGAAAGCGCCTAAACATGCCCAGTCAGTCCAAGACATCAGATTGCCTCACAGGTTGCATTCAATAAATCTTCAAGGTATATAGATTTACCGATGAAGCCGCCTGCAAAGAGAAACCGCTACCCCTGAATAAAAAAACTTTAAACGATGAGAAACCGCTAAAACCGCCCCGACAACCTCGAATATTTTTCGAAGTCTCCGACATTTTTATATATTAGGCAGTACACAGGAGAGCCCTGAGGGTAAATTAAATGTCGGGAGCAGATGTTAAAAAGCCAATAACTAGGGAAGAATTTGTTAAAGTGTTGACGGAAGCAGCGAAAAAAGAGGCTGACTTAAAAAATAAGCCGACAAAACCGACAATAGTCGGAACGGCGAAGGAAATGGACATTCACAGAGACACCCTTTACAGTTGGCTAAAGGAGTTCGGTGTCGATTTTAAAGAAATAACTGACCACATGCCGACAGTAGCTGCAGACGTCCCAGAGGAAAAGTCGGGAAGCACCTACTTAATCGGCGAATCCTTAGTTGGAGAGGGCAACGAGGTCGCGCACATTGACCTTATGATCGGCGACAAGGACGGCCCAGTTGGCCAAGCGTTCGCTAACGGCATGACGAGCTTGTCAGCAGGTCACACTCCATTGTTGGCTGTCATCAGACCCAATTTGCCGCCTAAACCCCACACGCTGATAGTGCCCAAAGTAACGGTCAAGAACATGGAGGACACGGGAAAGATTTTTGGTCCCGCGCAGGCGGCGGTTGCCAAAGCCATCGCTGATTCTGCAGAGGAGGGAATCATCCCAGCCGACAAGCTTGACAGTTGGGTCATAATCTGCAGCGTCTTCATCCATCCGCAAGCAGCCGATTACCGAAGGATTTACCAGTACAATTACGGCGCAACGAAAATGGCGCTTCAACGGGCTCTAAAGAACTACCCGTCGCTTGAAAAGATCATCTACGAGAAGGACCGCTCAAAGCACCCAATCATGGGCTTCAAGGTTCCGCGCCTGTGGAGACCACCATACCTACAAATTGCACTTGACGCGCCCTCACTTGAAGCGGCAAAGAAGGTTCTTGAACAACTGCCAGGAAGCGACAGAATCATCATTGAAGCCGGAACCCCACTGATCAAACGCTACGGCACAAAAGTGATCAGCGAGCTACGGCAAACAGCCAAAGAAAAATTCATAATAGCAGACCTCAAAACGCTTGACGTAGGCAAAGTTGAAGTAGACATCGCATACGAAGACACGGCAGACGCAGTTGTCGCGGCAGGCTTAGCACCCCCAGAGACCCTTGACGCAACCGTTTCAGAAGCCAAACGCATGGGAATCTACTCGGTCATCGACATGCTAAACGTGGAAGACGCCCTTGCAAAGCTAAAATCACTTAAAGACCTGCCAGACATCGTCATCCTTCACAGAGGCATTGACCAGGAAAGCGGCAGAACCTGCGGATTAGAACGCATAAAAATGATACGCGCGGCCTTCCCAAACAAGAAATACTTAATCGCAGTTGCAGGCGGAATCGTTCCGGAAACAGCTAAAGAAGCCTTAGAGCAGGGCGCTGACATCCTAATCGTCGGAAGATACGTGACACAGTCAAAAGACATTGAACGTTCAGTCAGAGACTTCCTTGAACTGACACCAGCCATGCGCGAAGACATCGACCTCTACAGAGTCCACACAGAATAAAACCGAACAAAAAACCAACCAACTTTTTTTCTTTTGGTTATCTTTTAATACGCTTGGCTAAGAAGAGGGAAAGCTGGGCTGCTGCTTGTCGGTGCTGTCTGCTAGCGGATATGAATTGGTTTGTACGTAGGTTTTCGGCTGGCTTCCTGTTTTTTCAAGGAAAACCCAAGTTTTTGAGCTTGGTTTCGGCTCCTAATCAAGAAATCAACCCGAAATAAGCGCCAAAGGAGAGCCGCCTTCTCTTGGTGCCGTATTGCTAAGCGGCTAAGCCCATAACTTTTGGAATATTCCAAAAACCCAAAGCAGAAGCCACCTTTTCCCCGTCACTTCCAACTCAAACCCGCAAAAGAAAAAACCCCAAACCCAAAAAGCAACCCAAAACAAACCCCGAGCAGAAGCCACCTGCCGAGGGAGGGTACCTCATTTTTACATCAAAATTCCAACACAAAAATGGGTTATGGAATGTTCAAGGTGACCCAGGCGATTCATTATCGGAGAAGCTTCAAAGCCAGATAGGCGACTAGGAAAAGCACCGCTGTGATGATGAACATGGGAACGTAGTTCAGGTGGAACGCGAGGAAGGGCCCGAAGAAGGCGCCCAACGCTGAGCCTAAACTGACCATACCGTCGAAGAGCCCTGCCCTGCCCTGCGGTATAACCTCCATCGACAGGGAAATCATCATAATGTAGTACATGGCGTAGGCGAACCCGATGAAAATCAGCAAGACGCCCGTCATGATCTTCGGCGACAACCCGAACAGGATGACCCCGACCAAGGCGAAGATGATTATGCTGCGTGAAAGCACGAAACGGGGCATCTGCTTGCGGATATCCATCGACTGCGCCCGACGGCCGACAAGGAAGTAACCAACCGTTGACCCGACCGAGTTTAAGATGTAAGCAAAGTAAACCCAGCTCGTCGACAAATGCAAACCTTCCCGCAGAAAAATCGGCAAAGGCGTAAAGAACAAGCTGGTCGCAAGCGCAAACAAAACGATCCCGCAGACGAACCCAGCGAAACTGTCCTCCTTAAGCGAGCCATCCCAACGTAGCCCATCCATGAGCCTCGCTGAACCCTCGAAACCGCGGTTAGCGGTATTCATCTTCCTCTCGATACCGACGAGGCGCCTCTCAAAAATCATCAGCGGGTCAGTTACCAGCAACATGGCAAGAATCAACCCGACCAAGTTTAGGGCGCTGCAGATGTAGAAGGTGTAGGTTGAAAGGGCGGAGAAGCTGAACGTTGAGGCGAACAGCAATATGCCCAGGGCTAAGCCAACGATGGTGCCGATTTCGGTGATGCCCTCATAGAACCCGAAGGTTCTCTCCCAGTTGTTGCGGCTGTAATGCTCGGTAACCAAAACATTCTTGGGGGATTCATGAGCGACATGAAGCATCTGCATCGCCACGTACAAGCCAACGAAGACGATCAGGTTCTGGGCGAACGGCAAAGTCATGAGGAACAGAATCGTAGCGATGGAGGCAAAGGCGAGGAGGATGAAGATTTTGTAGTGTCGGGTGGCATCACAGAGATAACCCCACAGGAACGAGGCAGGGATCGAACAGAAAATCGCTATGGAAGTCATCACGCCCAAGGCAAGCAATGGACCGCCCAATAGGTGCAGGCTTGAGGTGCTGAAGTGGAATACCAGATAGAGCGGTATGAAAACGGTTAGCAATCCGAAGGCCATGTCATGGAAGAAAAACCCCAACCGCCACATAGCCAACAGTGCACTCCTAAGTTGCATTAAAGCTTTTGCATGAATAATGCAGAGTTGTTTAAAAAAGCCGCTGCAGGGACGTTTTCCTCATAAATCCTTAATAGAGAGATAGCCCAACTTCATACTCCGCTGGAGAGTAAAATCGGCAAATGGCAAAATTCAAGGTAATAGTGTCAGACCCTGAAGCAGGCACATCAAAAGTCGTAGAACTTGAAGAAGCACGAGCAGCACCGCTCATCGGCAGAAGACTCGGAGAAACCATAGATGGGTCAGTAGTGGATTTACCAGCCCACAAAGTCCAATTACTGGGCGGCTCAGACAAAGACGGCGTCCCCATGAGGGGAAACGTTCACGGCGGAGTCCGACGAAACGTCGTGCTCAGCGGCGGAGCAGGCTTCATCCCGACGAAGAAGGGAGAAAGAAAACGCAAAACAGTCCGCGGCAGCACTATAACAGACGAAATCAGCCAGATCAACATGAAAATCGTCGAGAAACCAGGCGCGAAAACCGCGGAAGCAAGGCCTAAACAGCCCGCAAAACCAGCAGCGGTCTAGTAGACTGCATGCTTAAACCTTATAAACTTCCATAGTTCTTTCATAGTTCATTACATATGTTTATTTGAAGAAGAGAAAAACATGAGTGACGCGACAAAAGCCCTGCCTAAGCAGCCAGAAGTCAACGTTGGCACAATAGGTCACGTAGACCACGGGAAAACAACTTTGGTGCAAGCGTTAACTGGCACGTGGGCTTCTAGACACAGCGAAGAACTGAAAAGAGGCATCACCATCAAACTGGGCTACGCGGACATGCCCATCTACAAGTGCCCCAAATGCGAGCCGCCCAACAACTACACGCATAAACCCTTCTGCGAAAAATGCAATTCACCCGCAGAATTCGTTCGAGCCATAAGTTTCGTCGACGCCCCAGGACACGAAGCCTTAATGGCCACGATGCTCTCGGGCGCAGCGATAATGGACGGCGCCATCCTGGTTATTGCAGCCGACGAGCCGTGCCCTCAACCGCAGACAAGAGAGCACCTTGCAGCCGCCGAAGTCAGCGGCATCAAAAACTTGATTATTGTCCAGAACAAAATTGACATTGTAGACCAAAAAAGGGCGCTGGAAAGCTACAATGAAATCAAAAACTTCACCAAAGGCACAGTAGCTGAGAAAGCGCCGATTATCCCGATATCCGCTCAACGCGGCATAAACATTGACGTCCTGATCAACGCTATCGAAACAGTCATTCCCACCCCGAAAAGAGACGAAACCAAACCGCCGCTCATGTACGTTATCCGCTCCTTTGACGTTAACAAGCCAGGAACCCTCATCGACAACATAGAGGGCGGCATAATCGGCGGAACCATAGCGCAGGGAAAATTTGTCGTGGGAGAGGAAATCGAGATCCGCCCTGGAATCAGCGTTGAAAGAGAAGGCAAAACCGTCTATGACCCGCTTATCAGCGAAATAGTCAGCTTGCACGCGGGCGAGGCGAGCGTGAAGGAAGCCACGTGCGGAGGATTAGTCGGCGTAGGAACCCTACTTGATCCGTCATACTCAAAGGCGGATGGGTTAACGGGAAGCATCGCTGGAAAAGTAGGAATGCTCCCGCCAACGCAAACTGAACTCACTTTAGAAACTTACGTGCTAGAACGAGCAGTAGGAACAAAAGAACTCTTGAAAGTCGAAAAATTCAACCCCGACGAAGTTCTGCTGCTTCACATTGGCTCGGCTGTAAATGTTGGAAAAATCATCGCTATAAAACAAAACGTGATAAAAGTAAAGTTGACTAGACCAGTCTGCGCGTTACCTGGTTCAAGAGTCGCGATAAGCAGAAAAATAACTGCCCGGTGGAGACTCATCGGACACGGACTCATAGTGAAGTAAGCGCGGTTTACTCTTCAGGTTTTGTTAGACCTTGTCTCTTTAGAAAGTCATGCGCCTTCATCAGCACGTCTTTTGAGTTCTTAAAAGTCAATTTTTCCAATGCATGCTGGTAATCCAGCCACACGTAGCCGACGTGCTCAAACGACAACTGGACCTTATCAGTGTACGATTCCATCAGAAAAAACACGACTTCCTTATGAATTGTTACGCCTTGCCGCCTGTAAAAGTAGGCGATCTCCTCCCTGAACCCCTCTAAGAACTGCGCCCCCGTTATGCTTGTTTCCTCTTGCAGTTCGCGCACGACAGTTTGCTTCTCACTTTCGTTGGGTTCAACGTTGCCCTTAACAAAATCCCAATGCCCAGCCGCGTAGTTCAGAAGAATGTATTTTGCGTCATCGCCATCTCTAATGAATACTACAGCGCCACACGATTTCTCGCGAAGCATACATTCACCTGATTGCTGCTCACTTCATTTGCTCAAGGTATTTAAACTCATAGTAACTTCAAGGCTAAACTGCACCTGCAAAGCGAAAGGAAACGGGAAGAACAAAACGTTTAAGCAACCAAAAAACAATCTTTCCAAGAATCAGGAGCCACTTCAAAGTGCCGAACGCACCTAAATCAAACGAAGCGTTAAAAGTTATTTTGGATTCAAACGCGTTTTTTGTCCCGCTCAAGTTGAAAATCGACATTTTTGAGGAAACCAGGCGCTTGCTGAACAGAAATCTTGATTTTGTCCTGCTTTCACCCGTGAAACATGAGCTTGAGCTGCTTGCAGCCAAGGATTCGCCTAAAATCCGCAGAGAAGCCATGTACGCGTTGAAGCTTGCCGAGAAATGCAGGCTTGTTGCGGTAGAAAACTCTGAAAAGTTGTCAACAGACGACGTAATAGTTAAAGTTGCTAAGGCTTGGAATTCACCCGTGTTCACCAACGATAGGCAGCTGCGACGTAGGCTAAGAGATATAAGTGTGCCAGTGGTTTATGTGAGACAAAAATCGCGCCTAGAGATTGACGGATTGATATAACATGTTTAAGCTCATAACTCTTCAGGATACTATCCGCATTCCTCCAGAAACTTTCGGGAACCCTCTTGAAAAGGTAGGCCGTGAACAGGTTAAACAGAAGTATGAGGGCGTTGTAGATGAGGAATTAGGATACGTAATCGCCGTTACCAGCATAGAAGTCAGCCCCATCGGAAAAATTATTCCAGGCGACGGCGCAACCTATCATAAAGTGAAATTCTCACTGTTGACTTTCTACCCAGTAATCCAAGAAATCGTCGAAGGCGACGTGGTTGAAATCGCGGACTTCGGAGCTTTCCTGCGAATAGGACCAGTAGACGCGTTGCTCCACGTTTCCCAACTCATGGACGACTACATTTCTTACGATGAAAAACAGGGAGTCCTGCTGGGAAAAGAAACCAAACGGAAACTGCAAGCTGGCGATCAAGTGCGAGTGAGGATAACCGCAGTCTCCCTTGGCCGAGCAGGCAGCTCAGGAAAAATCGGCGTGACAGCCAGGCAGCCATTCCTCGGTAAACTTGACTGGCTAAAGGAACCTCTTGGGGCTCAGCCTGAAAAGAAGCAAGCAGAAAGCAAGGAAAAAGCAGCGTAAACAGGAGTGAATTGGAATTGAGTGAGAAATCATGTGCCAACTGCCATTTCATAACGAAAGAAAATGTTTGCCCCAAATGCAGGTCGACAAGCTTCAGCGAGGACTACGGCGGCTTAGTCGTCATGTTCGACCCTGAAACTTCAGCCATTGCCAAAGCCATGAACATAAAAGAGAAAGGCAGATACGCGCTAAAAGTTCGCTAAGCAACCTTTACGGCAGCAAGGTAACCCCCCCCCCTTAAAGACCCAAACTTTTCGGGTCAACTTGGTTTGAAAATATGACGGTAGAATACACTTTAACGCCGAAACTCCGCGTCAAACTCAAAGAACCATTCGGCACCCTGATTCAAGGCTCACCTGAAGAAACCATGGGTAAAATGCGAGAGTTTATCGAAAAGGAGAAACCGCCAAAGATAATTTCTGTCGGGGACGTGGTTTCCCGCAACCTTCACGAACACCGCATTCACCCGCAGATTTCGATCATTGACAACAAATCTCTTAGGAATCAAGCCTTAGAGGAAACGTTGACAGCCGAAAAAACGGTCCATGTCATTAATCCTCAAGGAACGATAACCAAAGAAGCTATCGCGGCGGTTAAGGATGCCATAGACAAAAATGAACACACCCACATCGTCGTTGAAGGCGAAGAAGATTTACTTGCGCTGATAGCTGTTCTGTATGCCCCGAAAAAGGCGGTTGTCGTTTACGGGCAGCCTTACACGGGAATCGTCGTTGTCCAAGTTACGTCGCGTAAAAAGGCTCAGGCTGAAAAACTCCTAAAATCCATGAAACCCCTCGAAAAGCTAAATAAGAAGAAAACTGTATGAACTTACCGCCTTAAGTGAACATTTATGCAAATCAAGATAGAATCAACCAAGGATAACACGCTTCTGAAACGAAAAGAAGTGGCCTTCACCATCATTCAAGGTCCAAAAGAGAAGACGCCTCCGAGGCTACAGGTCAAAAGCGCCTTAGCCGCAGAGATGAAAATCGGTGATGACGTGGTTTTCATCAAGAAGATGCGCACAAAAACAGGAACAAACATCACGCTGGGCGTTGCCAACGTCTACCAGAAAGTTGGGCAAGCCAAACTGGTTGAGCCTGAATACATCAGGAAACGCAACAGTCCACCCGAGAAACCTAAAGAAGAGGCGACCGCATAATGTCAAAAAAACCGCCAGCGCCACCAGCAAAGAAAGAAGAGCCAAAGGCAGCGGCGCCAGCAGCCCCTGCAGAAGCCGCCGCGCCAGCGCCAGCGAAAAAAGCTGAGAAAGGAAAACGGCAAAAGAAGCACAAAGAGGAAAAAGGAGTCCGCGCAATGTACAAGGTGGAAGGCGACAAAGTCTCCAAAGCACGACCAACCTGCGAACGCTGCGGACCGGGATATTTCATGGCAGACCACCATGACAGGTACACCTGCGGTCACTGCGGGTTCACACGGTACAAGCAGAAATAAGCAGTTTTAAATCCTGCTTGAACGATTAGGTTCTGGTGACCTTAAATGCTTAGAGTGAACGTTGTGTTAACAAGCATTTCTGCTGAACGCTTCTGGGACATAAGAAAACCCCTTCCACCAATCCAAATCAACACCAACATCAACATTGTCGGGATGGAGAAGAAGCCAGATGAATCCTTGGAGGTGCCGTTTGTTCTTTCAATCACGTTTAACCCGTCCATTGCCCAGATGAGCCTCAAAGGAATCGCGTACGCTTCCGGCGAGAAAGGCGAAGCCGACAAAGTGCTAAAGGACTACGAGCAAAAGAAGCCTCCAGCGCAAATAATAATCCAATCAATATCAAACGTCGTCTTCATCGAGTCAGTGCTCATCTCCAGAATACTGAACATTCCACCGCCGATCCCGCTGCCACAGATCTCCGAAACAGGAAAACCCCCAAGCACCAAACCAGAAGGAAGAGACTACAGCCAATAGCAGCCGTTCCTATCCGGCCGATGAGACCCGCACTTGTGGGTTTGTTGCATCAGGATAGGGTTTCGTTCTTTGAGTGCTTGAAAATTGTTCTTACCGTAGAGTTGGCCAGCCGCCGTAATTTTTAACTATGTCAGGGAAATGAAGTTTTTTGCCTGGTGTTTTGTAGTGAGCTGGGATATGGCCAGCAACGCATTTGCTGTTTGCCTCCTTGGCAAGATTAGGGTGAGTTTTCAGGTAAGCCTTGAAGACTATTTGATTGTAATCGTTATTTTCTCTAACGAATGGTGTTTTGCCAGGACCCATGAAGACGACTTCTATTTTGCCATCAACGAACAATAAATCTTCCCAGTATTTGTGATTCCAACCCCACCGTGTAAGAACTCTATCTGTAGAACCAGTGGCAGCGTTCTCTAATCTGACTGGCTCATAATCCTCCTTGAGTAACGGGGTCTCCGACCAATAATACCAGTAATCAATGTCTTGTTTTCCTTTTTCGAAAAAGACCACTGGTTTACTATTGGGGTTGAAGTAGATAGTCGGAGCTGCGTTTTGCTCTAGTGACAGCTGTTTTTGCCTCCTTTTTCTTAGCGTCAGCAAGCCCTTTGTAAGCTTCGGTTAAGAAATTCAGGTTTTCAATTAATTCAAATTCCTTAAACGCCTTCTCCAATTCGGTTTCGCTGCATGTTTCTCCTGCAAGTTTCCTTAAAGCAGATAGGCAATCAACAAAAACAATGTTTAGTGCCCTGATACTGTCAATAAATGCCTCATCTTCATCATTGACTAGAGCAATAGACATTCTTAGCGTTATTATGTCTGAAGCTATTTTCAACTGCTCAATTGCAGGAACCAATTGATATTCTTGGGTTCTTTCGTTTGCAACAGCTATATACTTGGAGATTTCATTAAGAAGCCGATAATCTGCCATTGGCGAAATTCTCTGTTGCCCGGCAAATAACAGGGTAACTGCGGTTCGAATTGCCTCCGCTTCGCTTGCAAAACATCCGCTTTCTATGTATTTTTTCAATAAAGAATCCAGCCCTATGGGCAGGTTAACATGCTTTTTGACCATAACGCTCATAAAGCACCATCTTTTTTCGCATATAGTATACCTGTAGAGGTACCTCATAAAGGTTTTTCCCAAAATTAAAAAACTTCATCGAAAATCTTCAACCCACTTGCAAGTGATAAAAGAACTTGATTTCAGAAAAAGACAAAAAACGAAAAACCTTGTGAGAACTTAAATCGGGCTGGCAATAAGTTTTGTGTGTTCGATAAGACCACTGAGGGGCAAGAAGAAAGGGGCGATTTCCAACCAGGTATGTGTCCTTTGCTCCCCGAGTCAATGCGTAACGACTTCATTAACGAGGTGAACAAAGAAGGCTTTTTCATTTCAAAGCGTTGGAAGGGCTAGAATGCCGTATGGCTTTTGCGCATTTATTAACATTAGGCAAGAGCGGAGCGAGCACGCAAGCGGGAGCGCAGCATAGGTGAAGGAAGCGCGCGCTCGAAGTCTTGCCATAGTTTGAGGTCAGGCATTGTCAATACATTGCCTCAAGAACCTATCAAGAGACCTGTTCCGTTGCCTTGCTTTGACAAGGTCAAAGTGTAGCAAGAACAATTGGTAATATTCTGTCTCCGTCATATTCGTTGGTTTTAGACTGAGAAAAACTCCTTTAGTAACATCATTAGTTTGTGGAAAGTCTTCCTCGGATATGCCAATTTTTGCTGCACTGCGAGGACTGAGACCAGCAAGGTACCAACTTTCAATTTCTATGACAACCACATGTATCTCTTCGTCTAATAACTGAATCCATGTTTTTCTAAGCACACTTTTGGCTTCTCTGAAACATCTTACGTTATCAAAATCGTGAAGAAATAAACAAGTTCCCTCGGAGTGTGCCGTGTCAATAAATTTCGAGGTAATCTCCTTTTTGACCTTTTGATATCTCCAAGGATGAATTATCCGATATTTCATGCTTAACAATGGATACAAAATGGAGCTGTAAAACCTAATGTCATTATCGCCCTCAAGCAGGATGTAAGCGCGCTCACGCATTGCTTTCACCTTAAAAGATTCTCCGAGTACAACTCATCGATACCAATGTCTTTCTTTAGGAAACGCATTACTTCTTCAGAGTCTGATGGGTGCATTGCCTTTGAAAAACAGCCATCCCTAGTGACGAGAATTATTTCATCTACGTTCATGTTTTTAACAAATTGAGGGCTGTGCGTCGTAAGAACTAGTTGTCTCCCATTGGTTTTCGCGATGTCTTTAAGAATAGTCACCATTTTTGAAATTAGAAAAGGATGTATGTTTCTCTCTGGTTCCTCAACAACAACTAAGAAATCCCCTTTTCTCCTTGACAAAAGTGCAACTAATAGCGCAGTTAAATATATGGTTCCATCAGATGTGAAAGTTGCTGGGATTGGTTTTTTAGCGCAATACTCTTCATTTAGATAAGTAACAAGAGATTTATCAGCCATCTGCTTGACCGAATACCCTTTAACAAAAGGTAGCAGATCTCTGATTATCGATTGAAGTGTTTCCTTTCGTTGTTTGTTCTTCAACAGTTTGCTCAAGACAAGAGCAAGATTATGCCCATCGGGTTCGAGTTCATTTTTGCCAGTAATAGAATATGAGTATCTCGCAAGCTTGGGGTCAATATCGAAAAACTGCATGTCTCTTAAGAACAAGTAGAGAAGGTACGAAGAGAAAGTGCTGGTATACTCCCTCAAAATCACAAGGTCTTGGTTAGAACGCTTTAGCAATGATGGTGAAGGGGGTTCAAATTGAAAGGGTGCCTTTGGAATCAAATAAGCTCTCTCTAAGTCTTTTAGGAAGTTTGTTGGATCATCAAGCTTTGACACAAATCGGTTTCCCTTTTTTCGTTCAATTATTATTTTAGCGCCAGCGGTTGCTGATGGTTCTTTGCTTTTTTTCGTAAATAAAAAGAGGTTAAGTGAATTATGTAGCGATTCTTCAATGACTTGATACGTATTTGTCCTTTTATTGATGCTTATCTTAAATTGGTAGTATATGTCACCAAGATTGAAGGATTTTTTTGCATCTTTTGTCGTTGGAATATCCAATAAGCTATCATCTGTCAAATGTAGTTTAACTTCTATAGGCTCTTCTTTGCTTAGATTTACATTTCTTATCCAGTCTATTCCGCCTTGAAGTGATACCGCATCCTCCAAGCCCAAAATACAGATGTCGTTTAGGAATTTGAAGACGCTCACAAGGTTTGATTTCCCACTTGCATTTGGACCGATCAATAAGTTAACATCACCGAATTTCAATTTCAGTTCTTTGTAACTTTTGAAGTTCCTTATCTCCAAATCAACTATTTTCATGGATTGAAACGCCCTAAGTCTTATTGTACAGTTTGAGTTTAAATAGCATTGCATGTTTTCTGGTTTACCGAAAGCTGAATATTAATATAAGTGACTTCCAGGCACGCGCATGCTCGAGTTATAAAGTTAATAACTGACTGGTTTAACGAATATACCATTTTCACTTTGATCAAATTTTAACATTCTTTTCGGTTGGTATTTTTCGGGTTTTTTCATTGGTTTTGCCTAATGTACAGTCTTGTTCCATCCATTGTGTCCTGTGTCGCTCAATGCGTGTATTACTGCTCTATACATTGTCCAATTTTTCATCTTGTTGTCTGTGAAGAGTTTGCGTATAACTTCTCTTGTTGCTCTTTTTGCGCCTATGCAGTCTCCCTGTGGGTAGTCGTTTCTTCTCATTTTGAGTGGGTAGTAGTGGCATTCAAAGAATGAGCGTATGGCTGCGAAAATGAGTTGTTGTGTTGATGCCGAGTAGCCATCTTGTTTCTTTTTGTTGATGTATCCGAGGAATTGTGTTTCTATTGTTCTTTGGATTTTTGGGTTCGGGTTTATTGTATCTTTCATTCGTTTCTCTAAAAGTTTGTCGGGGGTTGTGTTCAAGAATTGGCAGAATTCTGTGAAGAATTCTTAGATATCGGAGTTTCGTTGCTGTGGCTCTGTTTGCGAGCTGGTTTTTCCACTCTTCTATTGCCGTGGAATCACTTATGTTGTTGTGGGCGTTCTTCTGTTGCTGTGGGTCAAAATTTGGGCTGGTGTGTTGGTTGTAACCCGCTTCACGGGTTAGGATTTTTGCAGTCTTGGGTTGTTTCTATGTTCATTTCAATCCTTGTGTTCTTATTGTTGATAGCTAGCTGCTAGGTTTTTTGAGGTTTAATTACCTAAAATAAAAGATGCTATTGGTTATGGGCGGTAATTATAAAGTTGTAATATACTTATCCAATGCTTCGCAATATATTCCTATTCTTGTTCCTTCTCCGTAGTAATTCGTATGATAACCTCAACAGCACTTAAAGACATATGCAGAAGCCCTTCTGGTTTCTTTCATTGAGAAAACGTAAAACTCATTCACCTTCATGTTTTCCGCTTTTAGCGACGCTTGCTTTTACAATAAATGGTTCCTATTCTTCTCTGTTCTTAAAGCGAGTTCGCCTTTACCATTCACAAATTCCCACGCTTTGTTAAAATCGCTCACTAATGTAACGGTTCGTTGATGGATCTCATATTTGGGCATATTATAACATCTCGGATTGACGCTTTATAACGGTTTTTAATAAATGACTCTAAAGCCACGTAAAAATACGAAAAAGTCTTAAAAGCAAAAAAAGGGAATACTGAAAGGATGCCAATCAGAAATATGTGGTCTCTAGAATGCGGTGAGGTTTTAACCGCTGAAGCTATATTGGAGCACGTTAAAGGTGCTGAAATCTATTTTCCACTGCATGACATAGGCACAGATTTGCTTGTTATGAAGGGATGCAATCATGTTTCAGTTCAAGTTAAGGAAAGCAGGTATTTTACACAGAGAATGTTGAGAGGGTCGATAGGTCATAGTTGGCACCAGATTCATAAGAGGAAACTGGAAAAGGAGAATGTGGATTTTTATATCTTCCTAACATACCTTCCCCGATTTGATGAGCACAAAATGGCTTCTTTCGAAAACAAATTTGTAATTGTTCCAACGGACGACTTAAAGAAGCTTGTGAAGGATAAGAATTCTGGAGAGAAAGGCATCTATAGCTTTTATTTCAATTTCCGAGAAAAGAAGGTTTTTGATAAAAGGGATGGTTTAACCGATTATTCAAAATATCTTGATCGTTGGAATTCAATCGAAGAGTCGCTTAAGGATGGAACAAAGAGGTGAGAGTATGTCTTTCAAGTGTCCGAAATGTAGCTATTCAACACGTTTCCATGTTGAAAAAGTAGGGTCAACTTACATTTTAAAATGTGAACGCACTAAAGCATGTGGTTGGCAGATAGACTTAGTCGAGAAAAACTAAACGAAATACTAGTCCAAATAACAGGAACCTTTCTTTCTATTTTCTTATCCTAAGCCGTAGGAGAACTTCGTAAAAAAGCATAACTGTTGAATACCAGGCAAATTTATTTAGTTAAAGAGTGCTAACCTGATATCATGAAGTTTAAGGAAATAATTAAGAGAATAACAGGGATAAGCACACCTATTTTTGGGGTTTCTTGGAATCCTGACCATACCGAGAGAGACATTGCTCGGCAAGTAATTGTTTTTCTAGAAGACAGAAGGGTTTTGTATGTTCCTTGCGAAATGGAATGTCCTGACCATTGCGTTCAGTCAGTTTTGCAGATGAGAGAATTCTTAACCGCGAGGATAGCAGAAACACCTGAAAAGACTGAGCTATCTAATTCTTTGAGAGCTATGAGGGCTGCCTGCAGAAAATTTCTTGGAGCTGTGGGCGACCCTCATGGAGAAGTGGTAAGGTTTGGTTTTCAGTCGGGGCATTATGCAAGTTGGAAATTCCTTAGTGCGATTGGCGAGTTAAGAGGTATTTTCGGTGTTCAGGTTGCCAAGATAGCGGTTGCATACGGCATTGATGTGGAAAAAGAATTGGCTTCGATTCTTCCAGAAGAGGACAGAGATTAGAAACCCGCCTTTACAGGAACCCTTTGGATCTTCTGGCTACTGCGTCTGCAATTTTCAATTCAATTGGGAACGAGAAGGACCTGTGTTTCCATAGGTACTTCTCAATTTTGTTCATCAATGAGTAAGCCGTCTTGAAGGCAGTTAGTAATTGAAGATGGGTTTTTGATCCTTCCTAAACGTCTGCGGGCAAGCCTGCAGAATCCAAAAAGGCGATGCTACACAGACGCTGAAGTTTGGTAAAGAAGAGTTTTGGAATATTCCAAAAATGCAACCCCAAAATCACCCGAGCAACGCCACACACGCCTTAATCATCTTAAAGGTTTTAAGCCTAAACAAAAAAAGCAACGCAAAACAAGCCCTGATTGCCGACCGAGTAGGGGGGAGGGGGTCTACTATTTACATCAAAATTCCATTGTAAATATGGGTCGCGCCAAAGCGGAAAATCGCATGTTTTCCTCAGAACAAAAGTCTCAACTTAAAAAAACACAAAAAAACAAACAAAAGAAAAAGAGCCCAAGAAAGCCCTTTTATTTAAGCGGCACGTACATTGAAGATCGCGAAGCGCCGATTCCTGGGGTGCCATGGCGGACAGGCTTGTTGGTTATGGCGAATTCGCCGAGGTAGTGCCCGATCATTTCAGGTTTCACTTCGACAGCGACGAACTCTTTGCCGTTGTGAATCTGGATCTTGACGCCGACCATTTCAGGCAGAATGATAAGGTCGCGAACGTGCGTTTTCAAGTTGACTTCTTTACCCTGCTTCTGAGCTTCTTTGGCTTCACGCAGCTTCTCCAGCAGAATCCGCTGCTCAGGAGTAAGTCCACGCTGCAAGCTTCTTCGCTGCCTAGACGGAAGCAAGTTAATGAACTCGTCCATAGACATACCTGTCAAACTGTTCAGGCTATGCCCACGGTAACTAAACTCTTTTGGCATACTTCATCTTCACCTTAAACACTTTTTAAACGCTATAAACCTTATGACCGTCCTCAGCGGATCGCACGCTTCTTCTTCTGTCCCGGACCACGCGCAGCAATCAACCCGACTTTCTGCCCAGGAGGAGCACCATGCGAGGTTGTCGTGCATCTGCGAGCGCTTCGTTTGCTGCTTCCATATGGGTGCACAGCTGGAACCATTTTGCGTCCGCTAGTTCTCGGGTACTTGTGACCTTTAGCCTTCATCAGATGGAATTTCGCGCCTGCCTTAAGGAACGGCTTCTCGATTCTTCCAGACGCCGAAACCACGCCGACAGTTGCCAAGCAGTAATCGTCAACGTACCTTGTTCTTCCCGAAGGCAACCGAATCATCGTGCCTTGCGGAGTATGACCCACCACGGTGGCGTAAGCACCTGAAGCCTTCGCCATTTTTCCACCGTCACCTGGGCGGAGTTCTAGATCGCAAACTATGGTTCCTTCAGGCACTTTTCCTAACGGAAGAATGTTGCCTATTTCGGCTGAAGCTTTTCCCCCGTAAAAGATTTGTTGCCCAACGAAAATACCCTCAGGAGTAACTGTGTAGCAAGATAAGCCGTTGTCAAATTTTATTAGCGACAATGGTGCTCCGCTGCCAGGATTATGCATGAGCGCTTCTATTCTGCCTGACAATGAAGCATCAAAGGATTCTTTAGGTGCGATTATTGGGTACTTTGCAGGGGCAACCCTTTTGTGAGTTGAAGCCCGCCAGTTTTGACCACCGCGACCACGTCTCTGAACACGAATTCGTTTTCCCATAAGTCATGCTTCCAATTAGTTTATAGTATTCCTAGTTTTATTGCGACGTCTGAAGCCTTGAATTCAGGCGTTAGCTTCACGAAAGCCTTTTTCACGCCTTGTGGAGTGATAAGCAGGTTTACTTTGCTTACTTTAACTTCGTAAAGTTCTTCAACGGCTTTTCTTATGTCGCTTTTCCCTGCTTTAAAGTTGACTATGAATATCAGCTTGTTATCTTTTTCAACCATTAAACTCGCGGATTCCGTCATTAACGGGTAGAATATAACTTCGTTGACGTCCATTATTCGGTTTCTCCTTTACTGTAGAGTTTATTCAAGCTTTCAATAGCGCCATTTGTCCAAAGCGTTAATCGGCCGGGATGAGTTCCTGGCGCTAGCATTTCAGTGTTAAGATTGGTGACTGACGTTACCTCGACGCCTGGAACGTTGCTTGCAGCGTTGGCTAAGCCTTTATTGTCAACCACTACGATCAGCGGTCCCACTGCTTGCTTCATTTTCCTGCCTCTGTGCTTGCCTTTGCCTGCTCGGATTTTTCGGCTGTCTCGCACTCGGGCGATATCGTTTATGATGCCTAGTTTTTTGAAGACTTCTTCGACTTCTTTAGCTTTTGTTAAGCCCTCGATTGCGTCGTCAACTATCAGCGGTATGCCTGCAACAGATTCAACGCGGTGTCCACGTGAGGCTACTGTGTCTTTTTGTGCTGTGGCTGCAATCGCTGAAAATAACGCTAATTTGGCCTCTTTCTTTGGTATGCTTTTGAGGATTTTCTTTTCTGCTCTTGGAGGATGAGGCTGTCTTCCTTTAACTGTGCTTGGAGCAAAAGCTGCTCTTGCGCTGCCGCCTTTTATGCGGGGAACCCTTGCCTGGGCGCTGCCTGTTCCGCGTGATTCTGCGCTGGTTCTTTTTCCAGCCATCGGGTCTCTGCCTTGCGGTTGCAGCCTGCTTGATTGTATTGCAAGAACCGCCCGTTTGATCACGTCGGGCCTAAGTGGCGTAGAGAATATTGGTGGAAGCTTGATGTTGCCTGCGGATTCGCCTTGTAGATCGAACACTTTTGCTGTTTTTTGTTCTGGCATAAACTTTCAACCTTACTTTCCTTGAGGTGACTCCAGCGAAACGTACGTGACCTGTGGTGGTGCCTCTGGGATTTCTCGGGGTGGACGTGCTGGGAAACGCAGGCGAATTTGGCGTTTTTCGGTTCCTGGGATGCTTCCTTCTATGAGGACGTAGGGTCCTTTTACTTCGCCGTACCGGATGAATCCGCCTTTGACGGTTACTTCTTTGCCGTCTTTGCCGATTTTAAGTATGCGTTTGTTGAATTCTATGCGTTGGTGGTAGCCCATCTGTCCCGCTCTCGGGATTGAGTACATGAGGTGGTGAGGGTTCCATGGTCCTAAGGTGGCGATGCCGCGTTTGGTTTTGCGTCCTTTGTGCTGCAGGATGGTTACGCCCCAGCGTTTGACTGGCCCTTGGAAGCCTTTGCCGGTTGTGATTCCGGCTATGTCCACGTATTGCCCGTCTTTGAAGACTTCTTCAGGCGCGACGGTTTTGCCGAGCAGTTGCTTTGCGTATTCGAACTGCTGCTGGACTGTGCCTCCGCCGATTTGAACCTCGCATGTTTCAGGCTTCTTTTTGGAGAGGCTTGTCTGTGTCGGCTGGGTTGCGGTGATGACTCTGACGGCGTCTGTTTGGTCGAGGTTTTGCTGGAGTTTTTCAAGCATTGCGTCGGTGTCGAAGTTTTCCGGGAGGACCAGCAGTCGGTCAAGGATTGCCGGCGGGTCGTTCATCCATGCCTCGCTGATGTTTTGGAGGCCGTAGGGTGTTTTTGTGTAAGTTCGGATGCCGCAGACGAGGATCGGCGGCGTTTCAAGTATGGTTGCTGCTCGCATGACTTCTTTGCCGAAGTTTGGTGAGCGTTTGCGGTCTTCGATGGCGAAGACGTAGGTCATGCCTGCCTTGTAGGCGCTGAAGCCCAGCAGCCTTGGAGAATCAGAGTTTATTTTTGGCCAGTATCGGATTCTCGCGACTGGCCGTTTGGCTCGTTTTCTCGGCAGGTAGGCTAGTGAACCGTGTTTTGGAGCGTGAGTTTTACGATGTCCCATAGATTATCCGCTTCGCGCCTTTAGCAAATAGAAGGAGAGGTTATAAACATTACCGTCAGAAACTAAAAAGTAAGCCGCCCAATAAGCTTTCGGTCGCATCGCCTGCTAGTTCGGTCGGTTACGCTTTTTTGTTAAAAACCATCTTTACCCTGGGACTTTAATGTTGCGATGAGGTCTCCCTGTCGGTCGGCGGGCATTTCTAACCCATATTTGTGTTGGAATTTTGATGTAAAAATGGGGTACCCTCCCTCGGCAGGTGGCTTCTGCTCAGGGTTTGTTTTGGGTTGCTTTTTTGGTTTAGGCTTGGATTCTTTTGCAGGTTTGGGCTGGGTGAGTTGGGAAATGTAGGGTTTCTGCTTAACAGTTTTGGAATATTCCAAAAGTTTATACGACTAACCGCTGGGCAATGAGCACTGGGAAATGCGGCTCTTGGTTAAGGCTTGTTTGGAGTGATTTTTCGGTTTAGATCTCAAATAAGGCTGGGTTATCATTGTTTTCCAGCGCGATAAACGAAAAATTAGCGTTTTATGTATAAACCAATTTTTACCAGCCCCGAAGCGTTCGCATCGAAGGACACCACCCTCCAAAGACAACCTTACCCCACCCCCAAAAGCTTAGACGCGGTAGAGCAACACTGGAAAACATTTTTACACCTCAGAAACAATCCCTATATGCGCGCCGGGGTGGCAGAGTGGTTAATGCGCCGGCCTCGAGAATTGTAAAAAAGAGGGCTAAGACCGAAAGGCAAGAAAGCCGGTGGGCTTCGCGCTCGCAAGGGTTCGAATCCCTTCCCCGGCGCCAATTTACCAGCAGCGTTCAACTAAAACGTTTATATCAAAAATAGCCATAAATATAGCCTCATCATTTTTTTGTTTTTGGCTCTATTGCACGGCATGACCGGGCCGAGGGGATTTGAGCCGAAGGGGTTCCGGGCAGTCAACTGTATTGCTGTTAATTTGGCGCAGCCCGTCTGAATAACCTCCATCTCGCGTGCGCGACTAATTTGGCTAATGGCTCCGCTAAACCCAAGTTCTTGGACTTTTATTCTTGCTTAAGGTGATTGCGTTTTGCAATCACCCTCTTGTTTCGCGCTGCTAAATCGGCTTTCCTCTTTTCTAGCTCCTGTTTGATCTTTTCCTGATTAAGGAAATCCTCTAAGAACTGCTTCAAGTTTTCATGCATTTTTTTGGCAGGCAACCTCAAATGCTCTGTTGCCTCGGCGCTTGGCTGAAGATAGCCGCGTTCTGTCAGATAAAAGATAACGCTTGAGTAGTCCTCCGCCACTGCGCAATCAACCGTTTCTTTGCCTAGCTCCTTACACGCCCAATACCTGTGATGACCATCTAAAACTGCATAAACATCTAGGCGAGGATGCTTAACAACAACTATGGGTTCAATCGACTCGTTCGCTTCAATTTTTTTCTTGTAGTATTCGACGCCGTCCCGTGAAACTTTTGTATCGGCAATTATTTTATCAATGGCAATAGATCTCGCATACTTGCGGGGATTAATTAGTACGTCGGGGCTAAACTGCGGTCGCTCACCCCTCTTTCTTCTATCCATCAACGATAGAGCATCGTCTTTAACGATATTAGCAAAATCAGCTGTAATATCAAAGTACCCCAAGATTAAATACGTGTTCAACCACCGATATCTAATTTTCCCTGCCATGGGAGTAAGATTGTTAGTTACGTTGAGGTCTAAACGGTTCCCAGAATCGTGAAAAGTGTTGCCAGTTTTTTTCCATTCACATAAACACTGCAATTCCAACTAAAGCAAGCCCCGCCATTATCCTCAAGCCCCTTTCCAAATCCAACCAAAACCCGTGATTGTTCTCAGGTAACAAAATGCTTCCCACTCCGTCTGCTACAATCCCCACGCCAATTGCTAGAATTACCCAACCCGTTATTTTCATGTTTTCTTATTCCTCAACTTTAAGCAGAATGCTTCCTCTTGAGAAAGCATTTAGTCGTCTCTCCTTTTTCCTAATAATTTAATCAGATCCAAGAAAATGTTCACGAAATCCAAGTAGAGATTGAGAGCGCCAAGTATTTCTTTCTTTATGAGATCTCCATCACCATACATCAAAGTATTCTTGGTGTTTTGCGTGTCATAGGCTGTAAGACCCGAAAAAACGATAACACCCAGAATACTGAGTATCGTGTCAAGAACCGAATTTCCAATAAATAAGTTGACGATTAATGCTAGAATAATTCCGAATAAAGCCATTATCGCAATGTTGCCTAGTGAAGTAAGATCTGTTTTTGTTACGTACCCATAAAGGCTCATGAAACCGAACATGGCCGCCGCAATCAAGACTGCAGAGGCGATGGAAGTTATTGAAAAGGCTAAGAAGATTGCTGAAAGGGTGAGCCCCGTGAGGAAGCAGTACAGTCCAAATGTTATTTCCGCAAGATTATCAGGTATTCTCCTTATAAAAGCCGCTATGCTGACGATTGCTACGAACTGCGCGATTAATAACCCGTAGAAAACAAAATCGTTGCCCAATATCACATTGTACAGGTCTGGATCCTGCGAGACAAAGTACGCAGTAACGCTGGTTATTATTAAACCTATGAACATCCAGAGATACACTTTCTGAATATACGTATTGATTATTTTGGTTTGGTTTGAAACTCTTATCCGCATATAGATCACTCCGATCTCGATATCTTATCAGGTTTAACTACAAAGAAAAGGGGAACCAAGAGACTTTTCTTGGTCTACAGATTTTATGGGTCGCATTACTTGGTGATTGAGCCGAAGGCTTCTTTTAGTTTTGCTTCTTGTTCAGTTGATAGTGAACTGCGAATAACTTTCGGATGAAGCGGGCTGAGTGCCTGAACTACCTTGTCAACGGTAACGTTTGCGGCTAGGATCGCAAGGGCTGAGGTTCCCGGTACTACGGAAGTTTCGATCTGCTTCAAATAATCTGAGCTAACACCCAAGTGCGAAAAGTGGCCTGCAATAGCACCTGAAACTGCTCCGACCGCCAATCCGAGGGCTGGCACGAAGAACAGAAGACCAAAGAGTGTTCCCCAGAAAGCTCCGCCTATTGCTCCAATGCCTGTTAAGCTGCGAATGTCCTTTATCTTAATCTTGCCATTTTTATGCCTGACAACTTCAACTGCATCAACGAGGTTAAGCACGTACTCATCATTCAGTTCCTCGAGCTTCTCCCTTCCCATGTCTGCTCCATCTTCACCATCAAAAGCAAGCACGACCATATCAATCAAACTTTATTTCACCTCCCTTGGTGTCGATGTACATGAGTATGTGTGCTAAGCCACGAAGCCAACTCGATCGCTTAAACGCATTCAAGGCTCTTCCCCCTTCAGCCACTTGTCGAAGTCTTCTGCGGAGTCTTGCTCTGTCTCTTTAATGTGGTCAATCCGTTTTTCAATGGCCGCCTTTGCTTCACCCTTCGCTTTTGCCGCTTTCTCTTCTAAAGCTTCCACTTTGACTTTGGTTTCTTTTTTCCGCTGCTTCGACGCCTGCTTAGCTTGCTCTAACTTTGCCTGTCGCTTCTTATTCAAATCGTCAATCTTGGTCTGAAGCTTTGTTTTTTGGTCCGCCCGCGATTTAGCTTGTTTTGCCTTCAACTGAGCAATCTCTGCTTTAATGGCAGCGATATCTTTGGCGTACTGTTCGTGTACAACATTTGACCTGGCTACGCGAAAAACGGTGCCGCCAAGCCTTCCTATACTGGTATCAACAGGAGTAACCCAATCTTCGCTAATTTCTGAAACTATCGCCCATTTTCCAGGTGTAAGCTTGGCTGATACATCAGCAAGGAAATCCTTATCGACTCCGGCACGGTTTATGTCCCAGGCGCCCCCAGCGAGAGTTCCGCCTACAGCTCCTACAGCCACGCCGATTGGTCCTCCCAGAAGTCCGATGAGAGAGCCGACTGCGGCGCCGCCGACCGTACGAATCGGAAAATCGTCTCCCTCCTGCTTAACGGTGATCGTGCCGTCATCATTTTTCTTTATCACTGCTTCGGCGTGAACGGAAATGCTTCCTTCAGAATCAAGTGCCTTCAGCGCCTTAGACCCATCATACGCTTTCAGCTCGTTTTCAAAAACTACCACCAACATTCTCTCCAATGTTTATTTCGCCTCCTTTTGTATTTTATTAGCTGGAGCATTCACTCCTTTTCTTTTGATTTCGTTTTCGCTAATGTCAATTCTCAAAACGCCTTTTCTGCCCAAGACTTCTAAAACTGAGTCCTCGACGAAATTGGCGTGTTCCAGTTTGCCTATCGTTCCTTCGATGACGGCGTTTTCTCGAGAATCGTTGTTTAGTGTTACGTTCTTGAGGTTGACTTTTGATTTTAGTTCAATGGAGAAAGACCGCTCTTTTTCCATCGGTTTGTTTTCATTCGCCATTTTCGTTTCCTTCAAAATGCAAATAGGTCGCTAATACCCATTAGCCTTATTTGACGAGCATGTGTACCCGTATACAACAATGTGTATGCGTTAACATCGGTGAGGGAACATGGAAAAAGTCGAAGGAATAGAAAAACTGTTTTTTGATCTTGCAAGTGAAAGCAGGCTCGGCATAATACGCGAGCTAAAAGAACAAAATCTCAAAAACAACGAGTTAGGCGGAAAATTGGATCTAACAGCCACTGAAACTTTCAGACAGCTACAACACCTAACTGAATCACTCATAGTTCAGAGACTCCCTGATGGAACATACACAATTACAAACTACGGTAAATTAACTCTGCGACTTCTTCAATCAATCGAATTTACCTTCAAGCATAAAGAGTACTTTCTAAATCACGATGTTTGGCGACTTCCATACCAGTTTGTTAACAGGATAGGCGAACTCTCGGAGAGCACACTGTGCATGGACACGATTGAAAACATAAACAGAGCAGGCCACATCGTTAACGAAGCTGAGAAATACGCGTGGCTGATGGGTGAAGAGACCTTAGAATCGATCAGTCCAATGATGCCAGGACAAATCTCTAAAGGGGTCAAATTCAGGTTAATGTTTTACGAGTATTTGCTTCCCAACTTCAATCATCCTGGAGAAGCTCCATACGTTGAAAAGAGAACTCTCACCGACTTCCCAATAACAATAGTTTGCACGGAAAAAGAAGCTGGAATATGTTTCCCTTCAACCGAAGGAAGAATGGACTACGCTGCTTTCCGCAGCAAAGACCAAATGTTCGTGAACTGGGCAAGGGAACTCTTCCTTTACTACTGGGACAAAGGAAAACCCTGCCACCCAACGTAAGGCTAACTTTCCGACGTGGCGCGATTCGGAGATAGCTAATAGGGCAGATTTTTTCGTAACGTCGCGTTTACTCTATTGCTTTTTTTGATAACTGAACTAACATATCGCACGCTTGGAGCATTAGCAACTCTTGAGCGGAATTCGATTTGGGCAGGTTCGGAGCACGAAGGCTTATCTCTTTTAGAAAGTGCAAAGAGGCGCATTCGAGGATGACGTTTCTACTTTTTGCTTGAGCCGCCGCTGGATTTGAACTATTTTTGTTTGGTGGACACATATTCTTAATGAGGTCAAAAACGATTTTACCGGTAAAGTGGGGTTCCATCCCCTTCCCGACTCCATTTTTTTCAAATGTTTTAGCCTTTAACTGTAAATAAGCCTTCGATAAATTGACAAAATACTTGGTGGAACGATAAGTAATGCAGAAGAATAGGATACAGATATTAGGCTGAGTCTACAACTTCAATTCCTCTTAACGTGTTGGTTATAATGGATTGCAGGTTGCAAGTTTTTAAGCGAGACCAGATAGACAACAACTTAACGAAGACCTATCGCTTTGCAGTTGTCGATTTCAGCAGGTCCAAAAGTTATCCTTCCAACTTCGTTTGCATGCTACCGTTAAAAGTAGATCAAGGAAAAGGAAAAATTGGAAACGTGTTCGGGGAGCTTTTTGGAGATGAAAGCTTAGAGTTAGCCATGAGACTGTTAAGAGAGGCACTTAAGACTGAGAGCGATGTTGATGTTAAGGCGGAAATAGAGCGAAGGCTAAATCTGATTGATCCCAAGCGCATTAACCTTATCAAGTGCAGCGGATGCAAAAAAACCTTCCAAGCCCGAAAATTCAGAAAGTACAAGCAAAATTTCTGCCCAGAATGCCTTCAAAAAAAATCAGGGATAAGCCAATAGGTCTCTATACAGTACGGAATATGCAACTTGCGTTCAGTCCTGTCTAAGTGTGTCTGCTAAGTTTTTGCTCTGAATAGCTCTGCGTTAAAAATAAGCGGATGGGTTTACGATTCTTTCTTTTTTGTGGCGTCTACTAGTTTTTCTTGCTGGTTTTCTTTCTGTAGGTGCAATTAAGCCGAACTGATGATTTACATCTACGGCAATTTTTAACTAGACCTGCTCTTAACAGGTACATAGCCGTTTACCTCGCTGATTTTTTGGCATTCTTGAAAAGAACCAATTATTCGATTAGGCTGAATCCAACAGGATAAGAGAAACTCTTCAGGCTACAATACATTCCTCTTACTAATAAGGCTCAAATAATAGTTATTTTCAACGAAAGAGAAAATATTTTGTTTTTTTCAGCAGAAAAAGCTTAATGCTAAATTTTTTCGTGAGTTTAAGCCATAAAACGGCTTTTTCATGGAAATACCCTAATATAGACCCCAAGACCATTTAATAAGTTAATAGAATTCTTTAGAGGAAGAGTCGAACCAGACAAACTGCTTTTTCTCCAGACTATTCTGAGTATAGTTGGCTGGGCAGCCAAACTTGGGTATGAGAAAAATGGGTAAAAGAAAAATTACAAACGAGGGCAACCTTGAAAGTATGGTTTTACCTTCCCCAAACGATGTCTTAGGCGTGGCAGTAAAAATGCTGGGTGCTGAGAGAATCACGGTGAAATGCCAAGATGGGAAGGAACGGTTATGCAGGGTCAGAGGTAAACTAAAAAGACGTGTTTGGATAAGGGAAGGAGACATAGTTTTGGTTTCTCCTTGGGATTTCCAGCGTGAAACTAGAGGAGACATTTTCTGGCGATATAGGAAAAACCAGTCAGATTGGCTCAGAAATCACAATTACCTGACGATGTGAAGGAGGCAAAGAGAATTATCCTAAAATGTAAAGAATGCGGAAACACATTCTTAAAAACCGGTCTGAGCGATGGCCAATTGGTCAGTTGCCCAGTGTGCGAGGCAGACTATAAAGTGACAATAAAGGACGGAAAATTGAGCCTAGAAGATTTCATGTATGAAGAAAAAGATCTCGGCGAACTGAGCTGCATTTAAGCGCAATCATCAGAAATTGAAGCGAAAGGTGAAATTTAATGCTAGATTATAGAAATGTATTAATGGAAACTTATAAGTGCAGGATATGTCCAGCGCGTTTTCATACTCCTGAAGACTAAAGAATCCACAGGATGGTCAATCATAAAGGGCACATGCTTGTCATCAAACGTTAAATACGGTATAGAATTATCTCAGAGTGTACTATTTTTTGAAAACTTAACGGACAGCTTCTTTTACTTTTTTAATGCGAAGAGTTCATGATGCAATTTGATTGGTGCCATCTGATTCAAGGGTAAAAACACTTTTATGCTTCATTATTTATTAGAAGTTCTACGGGTTATTTGTTAAGGTTGAAATTTTGAAAAATAAATCAGACCAGTATCAAGAAACATTAAGGATTGGTCTCAGGCTATATCGTGGATTAGTTTTAAACTCGTTCGGAGGAAAAGCGCCATTATTTGCTGGACATAAGTTAACTTATAACTGTAACCTTAAGTGCAAAATGTGCCCCTTCTGGAAAAGACCCAGCGAAAATTTAAGCACCCGAAAAGAAAAGGAAATTCTAAGGCAAATTTACGATTCAGGTGTCTGCGCTGTCGGGTTTGAAGGTGGAGAGCCGCTTTTGAGAAAAGACCTGCCTGAAATTCTGGCTTACTCTCGTTCTCTGCCTCTGCATACAAGCCTTATCACCAATGGCACGCTTCTCAAATCAAGGATAGATGAAATAGCACCCTACATCAACGGTATCCTTTTTGTTTCATTGGATGGTCTGGAGAAAACTCATGATCTGATAAGAGGTGTGGATGGCTGTTTCAAAAGAGCGCTTGAGGGTATAACTGCAGCGAAAAGTAAGGTTTCTGTAACAATCAATACGACCATGATGGCGGATAACATCCATGAAGTAGAAGATACGGTGGAATTGGCAAGGGATTTAGGTGTAAAAATAGTGTTGTCTGTAGCTCATGAATACTATAACATTGCTGAGTCTGCACCCAAAGCCGATGAAATCAAAAAGGTTGCTAAACAGCTTATTGAATTAAAGAGAAAAGGCTATCCTATTATGAATTCAACCGATTATTTCAGAGTGATAGCTAAAGAAAAGAACTGGAAATGCAAACCCTGGTCGATCATCAATATTGGTACAGATGGCCGATTGGTTCTGCCTTGTTACGTTCATAATCAGTACGAAACGAGCGTTTCTGTTTTTGAGCGCACCATTAAAGCGTCAACTTCAAGTTTTGATTGGGAATCAATGTGTGACTGTGTAAAATGCAATCTTCATTGTTACGTGGAGCCTTCTCTTGTGCTTTCATGGGATTTACGCAGTTGGGCAGACTGGGTTTTCCCAGTAAGAGCGCGATAGACTTTTTCAATCAGCTCAAACCAAAGCTTGCCGATAGACAGCGTTTGCTTCTTCATTTCTTACGAGCGACCTAAATCAAAAAGGCAAGGCAAACTCCTATATGCTTGATGTCAAGCTTTGAACTAGCAGATCAATATGAACCCTGAGAATTATAAATCCAAAAGAAAAGGACAGCCTAAACGAAATAACTCGTCTGGTCGAGCCCAAAGGCGTGCAAACACTAAAGAATGGACCACACACACCACTCCGAAACTGCGTGAAATTTACTCCACCAAAACTGAATGGGCAACCAAGAAACTCCCCAAATTAAAAGTCTAGACGCCTCAATAAAACTACATAGTTTCTTCACGTCTTTCACCCGTCAATTCAGGTATGTTGTTTTCCAGCATTCTGCTTTGCCACCCGGTCTGCCTCTTAGCCTGCAAGGGAATGAACCTTCAGAATAGACAATTCAAAAGGGGCAGCGTAAGCGTAAAACTTTTTTTAACTGTGAGGGACGTTTATGCTGCGAGCGGGCTTTGCACCACGTTGACTATCGCGGTTTTCCCCAGACGCAACTGTCTTTCACCTTTAAATGTAGAAACTGAAGCGCCCTTAATCTGCACAGTATCACCCACTGTGAGGAGATCTGCTTGTTCATTCCAAAGGCAAAGCTTAATTTTTCCTGTCTTATCCGCTATCCAAGCGTTGGTCACTCTCGCGCTGTTTCCATACCGTGTTTGGACGACTGAGGGCTTTGCCGTTTCAAGAACTTTAGCTTCCAGGTTAACTTTTTTCATTCCATGTCGGAGGTCTTGAACCATCATGGATAATTTGGGTGCAACTTGTCTATTCATTTGTTTTCGTATTTCGTCCGTGTACACCCAGTTTTCGAAGCTAATGTTTTTTCTCAGAAGTTCTTCTTCTACTCGAAACTGCACAATTACTTTGGTCTCTTTTGTAATTAGAAAAATGGCTTCGTCTTTTAGGCTACCCCGGTATTCAACTGTTAGATTTTGACAAGTCGTTTTTCCTTTTTCTCTTGCTACAAGCATGGCTTGATGGAGTTCTGCAGGATAAATCCCTTGCTTTATGGAAAGAAAGGCAAGTTGATCCATTATCGTTGATTTTTTTCGGTTCAATTTTTCCCCTCAATTTGCTAGAAAATCTCTTGGAAAAGAGGTTTTTCCATGCCGCAAGTCTCCTCTTTCTTGAAAAATCCCCGCAACCATGGTTAATGCACAATCGAGTATATAGGCTAGTCACCGAGGAAATGGCGTTTCCCCGAAGTTTCTTTTTTCAGAACCCCATATGGAGAGTGTCGCCTTTTTTACTCCGCACCCGGGGGCGTGCTGGAAAAACATCGAATTACAACATTGCGGAAAGAAAAATCGTGTTGTTTTCCCGTTTTTTTCTCCCATAAGGCTTTAAGTGCGCCCTTACTAATATAATGACAACCAAGTTTTGAACCACTTGTCCAAATATTTTTGGCTGAAGGGTGAGCGATAAATTTGGATGGGTGTGGGCGCCTTTGAAAATGTTTGAGGCTATGGTCTTTAAAAGAGAAATTGGAACAACTTGTGGTTTAGACGTAAAGATGCTTGATACCATGAATGACGGGATTATTTTAAGCATTGACGAAAATTTAGTCAACAGCAACGATCTTTCGTTTATAAAAAATTTTGTCGATCAAAAAAAACTAAGTCTTTTACTAGACAGCGAGCGTTATTTCATTTCGACAAATGCCCTCAAGCCATCCAGCCTATCTATGTGGGATAACTAGTAACCATTGAACACGATTTTTCAAAAAGGCGATAAATAGAAGTTTATTCTTTAAAATCGTCTTTTCTTATCCATGCGTTTATAAGTGCGCAAGCTCACTCCGTAAGTCGAAGAGTTTCTTTTATCCTTCTGGGATAATCCTGTTTGAGTAACTGATTCTTTTCAAAAAAAGAGAGAGGTAAATAGCTTTGTGTATGTTAAGAGCAGGTCTAGTTAAAAACTGTCGAAGATGCAAGTCTTCTGTACGGCTAAACTGTGTATATAGAAAGAAAGTTAAAGCAAAAACATTTTCAGATAACAAGAAAAAAGGCGAAAAAGCTTAGCCTTAGTAAGCGGTGCCAAAGCTTATGCTTCTCATGTCCATAAAATTAGACGAATGAGGTGAAAAATGTGCAAAGAACACTTCACGAAGCAAAATGTACAGTGTGCAATCAAACCGCAATGGTGCCGTTCGAGCCTACTCCAGGCAAGCCAGTTTACTGCAAAGCATGCTTTGCTAAACGCGCAACCACGCAGCCTGCAAGAACAAGTACAAGCTATAATTTTGAGCCAAAGCAGGCTTGGGCAAGGCGAAGATAGTCGCAAAACAGTCATTCCCCATTTTACGTTACAATGCGGAATTGAGAGAATGAGGTTAATTAAAGGCTGGAGAAGGATGAGCAATCAAGGCGGTTGTGTTAACGAAAATACAGGGCAAACTTTGATTGTTTTAAAGAAAGAATTCAGCGAAAACTATGAGGTACTCCTATTCGCTGGACAGCAAACAGATGCAAAAGAGGGCAAAAAAATTTCCCCTGCCTTCAGCACTAAGGCTAAGGCTGAAGCCTTCGCAATAGACTGGATGGAAAAGCATCCAAACAGTACTATTTAAGTAACCTTTTGTTTTTTCGCTTTTTAGGGATATCGCCTTTCAGGTTTACCGGCGTTGTTTCTCTCTCTTAAAAGAGCCTTGCCCGCCTGCTTTAGTAATGTTATCGATTACGGCTTGGCTTACTTCGTCAAGGAGGTCTTCAGCACTTTTCCAGTTGTCCGCTGAAACGTCCACGCTATACCTAGGCGCTGCGATTACAGCAAATTCAATTTTGGAGCTTCGGCTTTTTTGCGCTTTTTTGGCGTCTGCAAACGCTTGTTGGATACATTTTACGCCGTTCGGTTTCATGCAGCGAATTTCAAGAACTCCCTTGACGTTGACCATTTTTATGTGAATGCGTTCTTCTGCAATTTTGGCGAAGGCTTTGGCCATGTCTTCAGGTATGCCCAATTTGGTTAGTGCTTCTGGACCTTCCTTTAAGGCTGTTTCAAAACTCTCGTACAAGCCATCCGCTTCTTCAATTATAGGACCTGCTTTCTCGTACACGGTCTCTATGGGTAAGCCTACTTGATCTGCCACTGCCCGCAGGAGAACTTCTCCTTTGCGGTCCTTTTTCCAAGCTTTGACTTTTTCGATTCTTTCGCGTTTTGTAACACGTCTTAAGGATAAATCGATATGTCCTTTTTCTATGTCTACTCGGAGAACCTTAAGGACTATTTTTTGTTTTTCCCTTATGAAATCATGAAGGTTTCTTACTCGGGCGCTTGAGATTTCGGAGATGTGAAGAAACCCTCGTTTGTTGTATTCGTCCAGGTTAGCGTAGGCCCCGTAATCCATGACGCTCTCTATGGTGGCCATTACTAGGTCGCCTGGTTCTGGCCATTCAGGTTTATGTTCAGACATTGTCTTTATCGTCCCCCATTAATCTTGGTTTATTAGGATTCAAAAGAAATTGAATTCCTAACGTATTACTTGCTGTTGTGCAGATAAGGATATCCTTCGAAAGGATTGAAGTTTGCTGTTCTATTCCTTCTTTTCTGACTTGACGATGTAAATTTCTTTGTTGCGGACTTTAAGGGCTATGTTAAATTTTCTGTCTGGTTTTTTGTTGTATGACCTTACTCTGAATGAGAAAGGAGCGTACAGGGTTTTTACCGTTTTTCCCTCGACTTCAACCTTAAACATTTTCTCGGGACTTTCAATAATTTCCTTGAAAACTGCGTCGTACTCGGGAATCTTGGCGAGCTTCCGTCCTTGAGGTATTTCTCTTACCGGCGTGGCTTTTGCCACTATTTTTCTATTGCTAACTTTTTCTAGCTTAGGCATCTATTTCACACTATATGTCATGTTAATTGCACTATATAACATTGATGTAACTAGTCAAAATATCAATGGTCAACTTAACACTCTAATTGCTAGTCACTAACTTAATCAGAACAAACGAGCTTTCTTTCTCTTTCCTCACTGTGGTTGCTTCAACTTTCAATTTGTAAATCCAATGATCTTAAAAGGGGTTCAAGTCGAGGGTTTGCAAGCAAACAGAAGTGACATTATAAATATGTTAGAACAAATTTTTGGACCAATCAAAACTGATTTTGCAGGAATTTTTATACTTGAAAACTAATTGGTAACAGGGGAAACGATTGAGCAGTCCTGAGGGCTACATGTCCGGAATGCTTTTGGAAAAGGAAGAGAAGGCTAGAGAGGTAATCGAGGGGTGCAAGATGGAGAATGGCTTCTACGCCAGCACAAAACGCTATCGCTCCCTATGGCTAAGAGACCTAGTCTACTCGGAGGATGCACTGCTAAAGCTCGGATACCGAAAGAATGTCGAAAACCACCTATCGGAATTCATAAAGCTGCAGCTCAGGAACGGTCAAATGCCGACAGTGATCGACTTCAGCCTCAGCAAATTGATTCGTCAAAGGTATCAACCCTGCCCATCCGACACAGAAATCTTGTTTGTCATAGGAATGCGCAAACACGCCGAATTCGCAGGCAACCAGTTTTTCAAAGAAAATGAGGAGGCCGTGAAAACATGCATCACATTCATCGAGAGCAAACTGGATGAGCACAAGCTTGTCCCGGGCATGGACTGGAGGGATGTGATGCCCAACTACCGAGGGAAGTGCCTTCTTGCGAACCAGATGCTCCTTGTCGACATGTACGAATTGCTCGGGAACTTAACAGCCGCAAATTTAGTCAAGGAGAATGTAAACAAGTTCTTTTACTCAAAGAACTTGAGCTTCTATCCCGACACCGTTTACTGGGAAGACGGCGAACTGAAGCAAGATCACAACTTTGACAGCCTCGGAAACGCGTTAGCCATCCTCAACGGCACCGCTTCGGAAGAAGCCGCCGAGGGCATTCTCAAGGGTTTTAATGCTGCAAAAACACCCTTCGGTTACAGGAACATCACGCCAGACTACGAATTCAACCGAGCAAAGCTACTGGCAACATGGTATCTTATGTGTCGCGTAGCGAACGGCGCTTTTCTGAGAAACAAATATGACAGGTATCAGAACTCTGCGATATGGCCGTTTGTCGAGATAAGAGTGATTGATGCGCTAAGAAAAATGCAAGCCACCAGCGAAGCCGAAGCGGCGATTAACCTGATGATTGAACGAAAGGGTTTCAACGAGTTCTACGATCCAACGACTGGAGCGCCAAGAGGAAGCGAGGGACAGCTTTGGACAGCCGCAGCTGTGCTTTCGGCAATTGACCGTGAAAGTCTTATACAACAAAAAGCATAGAGCAGAAAAGCTTACGCAGATTTGAGGACCTAAAGCATGAACAATTATTCTCAGCTTTCGGGTTAAGTGTTTCATGCTTGGGCTCGCCTGCTTCCGTTATATGCTAAGTCCTTTTGTAAGCCGTGTTTAAATTGAACTAAATATTTTAAACATATAGCAAAAAATTCTTCCAGAGGTGCTGTGCATGTTGGTTTGCTAAGAACTTTTTTGTGAAATCCAAACATGAGCAACCGAATTTTGGTTAGTTGTTGCTGTTCCGTTCAGACTTGGCGTTTTCAAACCCGAAGGCTCTTTTTTTTATGCTTTTGCAGTGAATTTGGGTTAGTTTTAAATTCGAACCAAGCAATACTTTTCTCATAAGCGGGCTTAACAGAATGGAAAAAATAGCGGAAGGCATCAGCGACTTCGGCGATTTCAAGGCTATTTTGTATAAAACATCGGACGGTCGGCATTTTGTTCGGGTTGAGCCTTTGGACAGGTGCGGAAAACCTCATGTTGAGTGGCTATGCGGAGATGACCATTTAGAGTGGCTCAGATGCTTAGATCATGAGTCAACAGACAACCAAGAAACGCCCTTTTGATTAAAAAAGCAAGTTTTGGCCCTTGCAAAAAAAGAGAAGAAATGCATTGCTGGCGGCAGAAGCGCTGCCAAGCGGCGGTTGCCAGGTTGATTCTATTCGGTCATGTAGGTTATGTCGTCCCACGGGTGCCTGTAGAGTCCCTGCTTGAGACGTTTCTGGTCTAGGAAGTGCGCGGTCATGCCGATTGTTCTGCCCACCACGAAGAGACCGTTAAGGGCCCCCATCTGAACGTACTCGTCGGCTTCCTGCTTTGGCATCTCGTTCCGGAGCATGTCAACGAAGCAGATTCCGATGCAGCCGTCAACGTTCAGGATGAGGTTGTCTTTCTTCGCAGTCGTGAGTTTCTCAACCTCAAGGGCGTAGTCAAGAAGCGGCGTGGATTTGAAGTGCTTCTTAGCGTAATCTTTCATGATGGCCACCCGCATGTCAGGGTTGTTAATGTTCTTTATCAGGTGCCCGATGCCCTGGATGTTTTCGCCCTTCCTCTTCATCTCCTCAACGAACTGGGCGGGGCTTAATCCCCTGTCGTAGGCGTCGGAGAAACTTTGAGCTGCACCGTCGATGGCGCCTCCGAACCTTGGGCCGATGGTCAGCAAGCCGCTTGCGACTGAGGACATCAGGTCCTTGCCTGCCCTCGCCGCGACTATGGCGTTGTGAGTGCCCGAAACGGCGGGACCGTGGTCAGCCGTAACCATGATTGCCATCTCGATGAACTTGGTCGCGTACGCTGGAAGCTGGCGCTTGAACCAAAGGATGCTCAGCACTCCGCCGATTCCTATGTCCTGTTTGAAGACTTCGGATATGGGCATTTTGCCGTAAAGCAGCTCTTCACCGCGGTCGTCGGATATGGTACAGATGAAGTTGGAGGGTTTTCTGATCAAGCCTTCCTTCAACGCCTTAGCGTAGTCCATGGGAATTCGGGGCACCGGCGGCTCCGGCTTAGGTTTGATGACGCCTTTTCGAACCAGAGTCTCGTACGTTTCCCTTATTTTCTGGTCATAATCATCGTATGAGTTGGGAACTATCGCGCCAGCCTTCTTAAGCGCAGCATTCTTCGCGTCAGCGGTTTCCACGTCGCAACCCGCTTTGGCGCCCGCGTGACCGAACTGAACCTCGGTTTTGAAGACCTTCGTGCAGGTTCCCGTAACCCAAATCACCAGCGGCTTCGTTATCTTCCCGCTTTTAAGCGCCTCGGCGATCTCGTACTCGCTGCTGCCACCAACTTCTCCCAAGCAAACCAACATCTTGATTTCGGGGATGCCTTCGAACCTGAGAAGGTGATCCAGCAGGGTTGAGCCTGGGTAAGTGTCTCCGCCGATGGCGATGCCCTCGTACAAGCCGTCCGTGTTTCGGGAGATGATGTTGTACGCCTCGTTGCTTAAGCCGCCCGATTTAGACACGAAACCCACGGAACCTGGTCTGTGAAGTTTGGACTCAACGATGTTTTCAATCGTGCCTCCAGCGTTGCCGATTTTGAAGCAGCCGGCTTTTACTCCTCCTACGGTTGCGGGACCAATTATGACTTTTCCCAAAGCCTTAGCCTTGGCTGTAAGCAGCTTCATCCGCCGCTCAGGAACTCCTTCGGCGATTATCACGAATGTGCGTATCTGCGGTATGTTTAGTGCCTCTTCGGTTGACGGTGCAGCGGACCTTAATGACGCAAAGTTTATCATCACGTCAACGTTTGGGTGCATCTGCGCAGCCTTTTCGGTGGTTTTGTAAACGGGTATTAGGATCTCGCGTTTGCCGAAAAAGAACTTCCCGAAGCTGTCCGAGCCTGTAGGGTTGATTATTGCAGCGACCGACGGCGTCGTGCGTCCAGAAGCATAGTCAAAGTCAAGCATCCTCTGTGTTGCGGCGACCTGGTTGTTGTAAATGAATGATTGAGTGTTCTTGTCGAAGAGCTCGTTCTTGTTGGTTTTCTTGGCTTGTTCGGTCTTTGACATTTTACTGTGCTCCCTTCAGCGCCATCGAAACAATCTTGGTCATGTGCGTTTCGGGTCCGTACACTTCGATCGGGACGCCCAATTTCTCGCCAAGCGCCCTCATCTGACTCAGACCTTCCTGATAGTTGGGTCCGCCTCTGCGCACGTATATCTTAACCTTGTTCTCCTGAAGATTCTTCCGGTACTCTCTTAGCGCTCTGATTATGCCCTTGAACGTGGACGCGACGTCGGTGAAATTCGCTATTCCTCCGCCTATAAGCAGGAACTTGCCTTTGGGGTTCGCCTTTCTAGTCATGAGGTCAAGTATTGTTTTGGCGTAGAGGTACGTGAACTCCTCGCTTGGGTCTCCAGAGTATTCGCCGTAGTTAGCCAACTCGCTCATGAAGCCAAGGTCAGTGATTGTGTCGGCGTAAATGATTGATGCGCCACCGCCCGCAACCATCGTCCAGACTCTTCCCTCAGGGTTAAGAACGGTCAACTTGAGAGAAGCCCCAGTCTTGGAGTCCAAGTCCTCGACAAAAGCTTCCTCCTTGCATAAAACCCTGCCGAAAGGAGCGGGAAACTCGATTTCGCCCCATTTTTCGCCGCTCTCAAACTCGGCGGTGCTGTCTAACTTGGCTGCGAGATCCAAGGGGATAATCAAATTACCCTTTACTACAAGCGGGTTAATTTCCAAGTAAGTAAAATTGAGGTCAGCGTAAAACTTGAACAACGCCTCGATGAAGCCAGCGATCAACTTCTTGCGTTCGGCGGGAACTTTTTCGAGGAGTTTCTTCTGAATCTCGGCTGATTTCGGGAAGGTGCCTATGGGTACTTCCAAGCGAGAAGCTTTACTGTCTACGTCGCCAACGTTTACTCCGCCTTCATGGTGGAACATTATGGCGTCGCCGTCTTTGGTGGACATTATGGCGAGGTAGCATTCGTCCGCGTCGCTGTGGGGTACCATAGGCTCGATGATGAAGTGTGTTAGCTGCCCCACGGTTCCTTTGTCGCAGGGCTTTCCGTCGGCGTCGAATTGTCCATGGACGGTTATCGGTTTCTTAGATTTCTGTTCTATCCACGCGACGGCTTGGTTGTAGTCTGCGTCGACAAGGATGAGCTTGTTTTTTCCTCTGCGCTTTATCAGTTGGTCAGGCTTAACGACTAACTTCTCAGTGGTCAACCACTTGTATCTGTTAGGCAGCCAAGCCATGTCGGTGTCTGGATCGACCGAGACGATCTTGTCCGAAACCTCGTACTTCCCTTCAGAGTACTCCTTAAGCAGGCGGGCAAGCATGCGCTTCCCGTCGGCCTCTCTGATAGCCTTATGAGCCATCCATATCCTCCTTTAGTCAAGCTTCCTCCTGAGCCTTTCTACAACCTCGGCAATAAACTCCTCGGTGTAAACCTGCCTGTTCTTCGGGTCGGGCGTGGCAACCAGCATCAAATCGCCAGTCATGATGCCGCTTTCAACGGTTTCAAGGGCGGCTTGCTCCAGCTTCTTCGCGAATTCCACGACTTCCGGCGTGTTGTCCAGTTCGCCTCTCTTTTTAAGGCAGCCTGTCCAAGCGAATATCAGCGCCATGGAGTTGCTTGAGGTTTTTTCGCCTTTGAGGTGTTTGTAGTAGTGCTTCTGCACGGTGCCATGGGAGGCTTCAAACTCGTAAAAGCCCTGCGGGCTGACAAGCACGGAAGTCATCATCGCCAAGCTACCGTACGCTGAACCGAGCATGTCGCTCATGACGTCGCCGTCGTAGTTTTTGCAAGCCCAGAGCAACCCGCCCTCAGTCTTCATTACCCTGGCAACCGCGTCGTCGATCAGAGTAAAGAAGTATTCGAGCCCTGCCTGCTTGAATTTGGCAACCCAGTTTTTCTGAAACTCCTGCTCGAATATGATGCGGAACTGCCCGTCGTAAGTTTTGGAAATCGTGTCTTTTGCGCCGAACCACAAATGAAGCTTCTGATCGTATGCGTACGTGAAGCATGCCTTGGCGAAGCTCTCGATGGACTTGTCGGTGTTGTGAATGCCCTGAATGACGCCTGGCCCCTTGAAGTCCTGAATGGTACCGCGGAACAGCTCCTTACCCGCCGAGCTTGTGTAGACCAGTTCAGCTTTGCCTGATTCTGGAACCCGAAACTCGCAGTTCTTGTAAACGTCACCGTACGCGTGCCTTCCGATGTGGATAGGTTTCTTCCAAGACCTGACCGCTGGCGGAATGTTCTTGACGAGAATCGGCGCGCGGAAAACGGTCCCGTCCAACGCGGCTCTTATGGTGCCGTTTGGGCTGCTCCATTCTTTCTTGAGGTTGTACTCTTTAACGCGTTCCTTGTTCGGGGTGATGGTGGCGCATTTCACTCCTACGCCGTGTTTCTTTATGGCTTCTGCCGCTTCGAGAGTTATTTTGTCCTCGGTCTCGTCTCGCTTCTTTAGCTGCAGGTCATAGTACTCAACGGGCATGTCCAGGTACGGGAGAAGAAGCTGTTCTTTAACCATGTGCCACATGATCCGGGTCATTTCGTCCCCGTCTATCTCAACGATCGGCGTTTTCACTTTTATCTTGTCCATTTCATTCGCCCTCACTTAACTGTGTACGAGAGCAAGCCGCCCTCGTAGAGAATGTCCTTTTGCCTCTGCGAAAGGCTGTATCCAAGCTCGATTTTCAGGTTCTTGGTCTTGTCCACCAAGATGACTGGCTCGTTGTTCTGCAGTTTCTTCTTGATGTCTGGAATTTCAATCTCGTCACCCTGATCTATCTTGTCGTAGTCAGCCGCGTTCTTGAACGACAGCGAAATGATGCCGAAGTTTACAAGGTTAGCCGCGTGGATCCGCTCAACCGACTTGGCGACGATTGCTTTGACGCCGAGATACATTGGGCAAAGTGCGGCGTGCTCTCTGGAGCTTCCTTGACCGTACGATTCCCCCGCAACTATGACGGTGGCAAGTCCTTTCTGCTTGTCCGCCATAGCCCTCTTGGGGAACGCTGGGTCAATCGGCTCGAAGACGAATTCGCTGTACTTGGGCACGTTGGATCTGTACTTGAGCCTAGCGCCCGCCGGCATTATGTGGTCCGTGGTGATTTTGTCGCCCACCTTTATTCCTACGTGTCCTTTGATGTTGTCAGGCATCTTGTCGTTGACTGGAGGAGTTCCGATGTTTGGTCCCCTGACCACCTCAACGTTCTTGTCAGCGTCCTTCGGGAAGATGAACATGGAGTCATCGACCAGGAACTTCGTTGGCATGCTGACTTTCGGGTAAGCCATGCCTGTCGTTCGGGGGTCAGTGAACTTGCCTGCGATCGCCGACACAGCTGCAACCTCTGGGCTTACAAGGTAGACCTGAGCATCCGCAGTGCCGCTTCTTCCTTCAAAGTTTCTGTTGCTTGTCCTAAGTGAAACCGCCATTGTTTTTGGGCTTTGGCTGTTGCCGATGCAGAAACCGCATGCCGCCTCCTGCAATCTGGCACCTGCGCCCAGCAGGTCGCTCAGGTAGCCGTCTCTTGCCGCCATCTGAAGGACTTGTCGTGAACCTGGCGCAACTCCGAACGAGACGTCAGGATGGACTTTCTTGCCCTTCATGATTTTGGCTACTGTGGCTATTTCTTTGTACGAAGAGTTAGTGCATGATCCTACCATCACCTGATCAACCTTTACGTCTTTGAGGTCGCGGACGCGCACAATGTTGCCCGGGCTGTGAGGTGCCGCGGCAAGAGGCTCCAGCGCGCTGAGATCTAAATCTACAACCCTGTCGTACTCAGCGTCATCATCGGCGCTCAGCTCAACCCAGTCTGCTTCCCTTCCCTGCGCCTTAAGGAACCTCTTTGTTTCCTCGTCTGACGGAAAAATCGAGGTTGTGACGCCCATTTCAGCGCCCATGTTTGCGATTGTGGCTCTTTCAGGAACCGTAAGGGTCTTCACGCCGGGTCCAGCGTACTCCATGACGACGTCAACGTTGCCCTTCGTCGAGAAAATCTCCAGCATCTTCAGAACCACGTCTTTAGCGGTTACCCAAGGCTGAAGGCTGCCCTTCAAGTTTATCTTGTACACTTTTGGGCAATTCAAGTAGAATTCGCCGCCGCCCATAGCTACCGCGACGTCGAGTCCGCCTGCGCCGATGGCTATCATCCCGATGCCTCCTCCCGTTGTCGTGTGACTGTCGGAGCCTAGAAGGGTCTTTCCAGGCTTGCCGAACCGCTCCAAGTGAACTTGGTGGCATATGCCGTTTCCAGCTTTTGAGTAAATGATGCCGTACTTGGCGGCTACTGTTTGCAGGTACTTGTGGTCGTCAGCGTTTTCGAAACCGACTTGGACGGTGTTGTGGTCTACGTAGCTTACGGAAAGCTCGGTTTTCACCTGTTTTAGACCCATAGCCTCGAACTGCAAATACGCCATCGTTCCCGTGGCGTCCTGAGTTAGGGTTTGGTCGATCCTTATGCCTATTTCTTTTCCAAGGACGTAATCGCCGACTACGAGATGCTTTTCAATTATTTTTCGAGTAAGGGATTTGCCCATAAGTGTCTCATCCTTTGGAAAGGTTTGTTTTTCTTTTGTGTATATAAAGGTTGTCAATTTATGGGCGATAAGCATTTTCTCGTTTACTTAAACCGACTTTAATCTAAATATTGCGACTCAAAAAAGGATTTAAACCAAAAAATACGCGGGCTTTTCAATACCACGCCCAGATCCGTCTCGAAAGTTTCTTCGACGCCGTTTTAGTGCATTACTAATCAGCGGTATCCCACATTGAGGCGTAGCAAAAACTAAATGCTAAGGATGCAATTACTTCAAACATGTTTGGGTGTATTCAATGAAAGTGTTGCTGAACGACGGAATGGACGAGGAAGGAGTAAAACTATTCGAAAACGCGGGAATAGAAGTAGACAAGCGCAAGCGAGATCCCCAGGCTCTCGTTGAGCAGGCAGGAGAATTCGACGCCTTAGTCGTGCGGAGCGCCACCAAGATTACAAGAGAGATGATCGAGGCGGGAAGCAGAGGCAAGCTGAAAGTCATCGGCAGAGCAGGCGTCGGCACCGACAACATAGACGTCAAGTCCGCGACGGAATACGGGGTGATTGTTAAGTCGGCGCCGTTTGGAAACACGAACGCCACGGCAGAACTGGCACTCGCGTTGATGCTAGATGTTTCAAGGAGGGTTCCTCAGGGGCACTATTCCTTGAAGAGAGGCGTCTGGCGGAAGAAGTGCTTCGAGGGAACGGAACTTTCAGGCAAGACCTTGGGAATTATAGGATGCGGACGGATCGGACAGAAACTAAGCGAACTTGTCGTCGGGTTCAGCATGGAAACATTGGGTTACGATCCGATTGTAAAGTCGAGTTCTAGGATAAAATTCGTGTCAAAAGAAGAAGTTCTGACAAAGGCTGATTACGTCAGCATTCATGTGAGCGGAAACGAAAACGTGATCGGGGAAAAAGAGTTGATGATGATGAAGCCGTCGGCGTACTTAGTTAACACCTCTCGAGGGCGCAACGTCGACGCGAAGGCACTGTACAAGGCGCTCAAGGAAGGCAGGATAGCGGGGGCAGCGCTGGACGTTTTTGAAGACGAACCCGCGCAGGAAGACTCCGAGTTCAAAAGCATGCTGCGCCAGCTGGACAACATCGTTTTTACCCCTCATCTGGGAGCGTCCACGGTTGAGGCTCAGAGGAAAACGTCGGTGGAAATGGCGCGGGTCATAATTGATTATCTGTTGCATGGTGATTTTTCGAACGCGGTGAACGTGGGCGAAAGCATAGAGTTGGAGCAAAAACCCTTCTATCCCCTGTTTGTTTACCACGCTGACAAGCCGGGCATGTTTGCCAAGATAGACAAGGTTCTGGCTGATTTCGGCGTAAACATAAGGGAGAATCCGTCTAGGCAAATTGGGGTGGGCTGCGCCATCGCCGTGTACCTTGTGCATCAGAGAGTTGGGCAAGACGTGATAGACGAGTTGAACAAGCTTGAAGGAGTTATCAGAGCCATAGCATGAGCGCAACCGACCTTTCTTAACTGGTAAGCAACAGGGGTAAATGCGGAGGGGGCGGTTATCGCTCCGCACGTTTGCCCTAAAGAACTGTTTAAAATTCTGACATTTTTTGTTGTCGGCTTCAAGATACCACAAAAGAATATTAACAATTCTGAGAGTAGATTTTGTTAGTTGTCCATAAAACCAGTAACCGTTCTTATGCTTAATTTTAGACTTTGAGTTTGCTGGCTTGGTGGCGTTAGCCTTGAGTCAGATCAAAATTTTTGTAAAACAAACCTTCGGCAACGTTGATTCAATCATATTCGATGCGGCGTTAACCCTTAACGCCATTGAAACTGCGTACAAACTGAAGGAGTACGTAAGCTGAGGCAAGCGGCAAAAATAATGAGTTCACCGCTGGAACGCCGAGAAGTTCCAAACCTCTTCTCTTTTGTTGGTTATCTTCTTTCAAGTAATTGTTTTAAACTGTGCACGCGATAAATGGCGAATCGCTGAGTTGAAGCGCAAAGTACCTCATAAACTGCAAGATAGAAAACTGTTCAAGACCTGATTGCGCCTCTGAGTTGCTAAACATTTTTAAGCAATGTTTGATATCGGTATTTCGATATCGATTAGGCGATACGTATGTGGGGTCACGAGCACAAATGGAAATATTTCAGAAAAGGAGGACTCAGAATGTGGGTGCTCTCCGTGCTTCAACAGTCACCTAGAAACGGGGCTGAAATAATGGATCAGATCGAACTCGCAACACAAGGTTGGTGGAGACCATCCCCAGGCTCAGTCTATCCTACTCTTGAAGAGCTGCAGAAAGAGGGAAACATCAAAAAACTGGAAGACGGCAAGTACGAGATCACTGACAGAGGCAAGCAGGAATTCGATTGGCCTTGGGGCGTGCAGAAAAAGCAGCCACACACCATGGAAGAAGTTTTGACGGAGATTAATGGTTACGTGTCGTATCTGGAAGACCTCGCTAAAGCCGACAACTCTAAAATTGCCCAGCACTCACAGAGCATAAAGGACTTGCAGTTGAGACTTTCAAAATTGGGAGAGCCGTGATTCATATGTCTGCAACCCAAGCGGGAACATCCGCGTCATCGCCGATCGTAAAGGTTGAAAAATTTTCAAAAACCTTCGGCACCCTGAAAGCCGTTGACGGCATCAGCTTTGAAATTGAAGAGGGCGAAATCTTCGGCTTGCTGGGACCCAACGGAGCGGGGAAAACAACCACTATAAACATGCTTACGACCCTGCTTAAGCCGACTTCTGGAAACGCGCAGGTTTGCGGCTACAACATATTCAAGCAGGCAAATGAGGTGCGAAGAAATGTCGGCGTTGTGCCGCAAGAGTACACAGCCGACGAAGACATGACAGGAATTAACAACATCCTTCTCTGCGCCGACCTCTACGGCATACCCAGAAGCGATTCAAAACCACACGCACAAGAACTCCTGAAACTAGTAGAACTTCAAGACGCTGCAAACAAAAAGGTCAGCACATACTCGGGAGGAATGCGCAGGAGGCTTGAGCTCGCCTGTGGCTTGATCAATTACCCGAAACTACTGTTCTTGGACGAACCGACACTTGGCCTTGACGTTCAAACACGCACCGCAGTTTGGAAATACATAAAAACGCTGAAAGAGGAGTACCGCATGACGCTTTTGATGACAACTCACTATCTCGAAGAGGCTGACTCACTTTGCGATAGAGTAGCCATAATCGATCACGGGCACATCATAAAAATTGGCTCGCCTGAAGAGCTGAAGGAAAGCATCGGCGGCGACGTAATTGTTATAGAAGTCAAGGAACAGGAGCCAGACATTTCATCTGTTATCTCCCAATTAAAGCTGGTAAAGGACGTTAAGAAAAACAATAACGCGTACCGCATAAAAGTGGAGCTAGGGGAGGAAGCCGTGCCACAGATCATTGATGTAATTCGGTCCAAGGGGCTTCACGTAACGAAAGTCTCGTTGACAAAGCCGACATTGGACGAGGTGTACCTAGAATTAACGGGGCGAACCCTAAGGGAAGAAGAAGTTGACAAGCTTTCGATGTTCCGTCAACGGGTAACTATGAGGAGAGCAAGATCATAAAGGTGAGATTATGGACAAAGACGCGAAAGACACCAAAATCAAAGCTTCAAAAGACCCCGAAGACCAAACCAAAACAACCGAACAAGTTCTCGCGGAGGAGGAACAAAGATTTAGGGAAGCTCCCAAGCTCAGCAGAAGTCCCTTTCACGGTTTATGGGCGCTGACAAACAGAGACCTCCGAAAGTGGTACACTAACCCAATACAACTCTTCATTTCGCTAATTCAACCAATTATATGGCTTGGCTTGTTCGGCAAAGCCCTGAACTTTGGATCCTTCATCGCCGGGTCAGGAGCCTCCATAGCACAACAGGACATAATTTTGAAGAACTTTTTCGGAACAACAAGCTACTTCTCATTCTTGTCATGCGGAATGCTTGCTTTCATCGTCCTATTCACTTCAGCGTTCAGCGGAATGTCAGTAGTCTTC